>Ga0160473_100004_pt1 | contig 367121 bp, 333 predicted proteins | sample HID1975I_E11MG_FD_108217 | JGI IMG/M metagenome (GOLD analysis project Ga0160473, IMG submission 108217) | Enriched soil microbial communities from UW Madison campus, WI, USA - HID1975I_E11 MG | ecosystem: Environmental > Terrestrial > Soil > Unclassified | place: USA: Madison, Wisconsin...
GCAACGCCTGCCGGATCGCCTGCGCCAGCGCCCCCGCTTCGATGCCGGCCGGGTTCCCGCCCGCGACCACGTTTGCCCCGCCTGCCAGCCGCCAGCGCGCCGGGGTTGCGCGCAGGCTCAGCGCCGCCACTGCCTCGCCGGGCAGCAGCCCGTTGCGGGCGGCGCCCATCGGTTGTGCAGCGCGTTCGCTGAGCAACTGCATCGCGCCGAATCCGGCCACCGTATAGCGATTGGGCAGTTCCAGTCCGAGCACCAGGGCCTCGTCATGCTCGCCGCCGGCGAGCAGGCCATGCGCGGCCAGCAGGGCCTGGGCCGACGAAGTGCAGGCGTTGCAGACGCTGAAGACCGGCCCGCGCCAGTCGAGCCAGCCGCCCACGGCCTCGGCGAAAGCATGCGGATCGCCGTCCCAGTCGAGGCCGGTCTCGCGCAGGCCGATGTCGAGCGACGACGACGCCACGAAGAGCGGCCCCGCGCGGCGGCCGTCGAGCGCGCCGCTTTGCGCCGCTGCGGCGCAAACCCATGCCCGCGCCTGGGCGAGCCAACCGGCGCCGGCCGCTTCCTTCGGCCAAAGTGCATGGACCGGCCAGTCCAGGTCCGCGTAGCGCCGCATGCGGGGCCTCGTGGCGCTGCGCAGGGCATGCAGCGCGGTCGGCAGGTCCGGTCCGAGGGCGCTCGCCAGGCCGCAGCCATGCAGGTACACAGGCCTCACGTGGCGCCCAGCCTGGCCTGCAGGTGCTGCGCCAGATAGGCCAGCGACTGCAGCGCCTGGCGCGTCTCCTTGCTGTCGGGCATTCGCACGCCGTAGGCCTGCTGCAGCGCCATCGACAGTTGCAGCGCATCGAGCGAATCCAGGTCGAGTCGCGCGTCGGGGCCAAACAGCGGTTCGTCGTCGGCCAGGCCGCCGGGCGGCTCGTCCCGGTCCACCGCCTCGAGCACCACCCGCTTGAGTTCGGCCAGGCCTTGCACGCTGCCGATGTCCTTCATCCCCGTCTCCTGAAAAGCCATGCCGAACACGCGCCGGCAGCCACCGCCAGCAGCAGCAGCCTGATCACCTGCGGCATGACCTGCGCCAGCCCGCCGCCGCGCAGCAGCACGGACAGCAAGGCCTCCAGCCCCCAGTTCATGGGCGACAGGCTGGCCACCCGCTGCATGAACGCGGGCATGACGAAAGTGGGCACCATGATCCCGCCCAGCGCGGCCATCAGCACGTTGAGCGCCGGCCCCAGCGTCGCGGCCTGCCCCGGCGTGCGCACCAACCCGGCCAGCGCCAGCGAAAGGCCCACCGCCGCGGCACTGATGGCGCCGAGCGCGCAGAACAACGCCAGCCAGTCCACGCCGGCCAGGGACAGGGCATCCCCTCCGAGCCAGGGCATCAGCCAGATACCGACGCCGAGCATCAGCAAGACCTGCAGCAGGTTCACCGCCAGGTACGGCAGCGCCTTCGACAGCAGCAGCGTGTGCGGGCGCACGCCCAGGCTGCGCAGCCGCGCCAGCGTGCCATTGGCGCGCTCCTGGATGTACAGGTTGGACAGCGAGGCGACGATGAAGAACATGCCGAACACCAGCCATGCCGGCACGTTCTGCTGCACCGCCGTCGGCCGCACGCCGGGCGCCGCCACCCGCGCGGCGTCGACCAGCGCGGCCACGGACGCATTCGCCGGCGGGGGCAGCGCGCCCGCTTCCAGCATGGCGTGACGCGCCTTCAGCTCGCCGGCGAGACCGAGCAGTTCGGCGCGCAGCGCGTTGAGCAGGTTGCCGTCGATGCCCGGCTCGGCCAGCAGATGGACGCGCGCCTGCGTCGGCAGGCCCAGGGCCCGCAGTTCGTCGGACAGCTGCGCGTCGAGGACGACCACGTACTTCAGCGTGCCCCGGTGCAGCTGGCCGTTCCAGTCGGCCGGCAGGGGCTGGGGCGTGCCGTGCGCGGCCGCCCAGTCGCGCGCCAGCTGGCCGGCCGGCGCGCCGCCGTCGCGGTTGTCTATCGCGTAGGACAGGCTGCGCAGCGGCGGGTCGTAGTAGTCCTGCAGCGCCAGCGACATCACCACGATGAACACCGCCGGCAGCAGGAACAGCGCGGCCAGGCCGTGCACGTCGCGCGAGAGCACCAGCAGTTCCTTGCGGATCAGGGCCAGGAGCATGCTCAGGCCTCGTCACGCAGAGGGCGCCGCGTGAGCGTCATGAACAGGTGCTCTAGGCTGTAGCGGCCGTAGGTGGCCTGCGTGACGCCCAGGCCGCGCGATTCCAGCGCCGCCAGCACGGCCGCCGGCGTGTGGTCCGGCGCCAGCTGCACTGTCCAAAGGCCGCCTGCGATCGGGGCCTGCACGCTCCCGAACGGCAGGAGGTCTTCCTGCGCCAGGCCCGGCGCCGCCAGGCACAGCACGTCGCGCCCGTGGGCAAGGAGTTCGGACAGGCTCCCCTGGCACAGCACCTGGCCGCGGTCGAGGATCAGCGCGCGGTCGGCGATGGCCTCGATCTCCTCCATGTAGTGCGACGTGTAGACCACTGCCGTTCCGGCACGCGCCAGCCGGGCGATGGCCTCGAGGATGAAGGCGCGCGATTGCGGGTCCACGCCCGCGGTCGGCTCGTCCAGGATGAGCAATTCCGGTTCGGCCAGCAAGGCGATCGCCAGGTTCAGGCGCCGCTTGAGGCCGCCCGACAGGCGATCGGCCCGCGACGAGGCAAAGCGCGCCAGTTGCGCGAAATCCATGCAGTCGCGGATGCGCGCCCGCCGCCTCGGCCCCTTCAGCCGCGCGGCGGCAGCGAAGCAGTCCAGGTTTTCCTCCACGCCCAGGGCGCCATAGAACGCATGGTCCTGCGGCGCCACCGCGATGCGCGTGGGCGCGCCGGCGCGCACCTGCGCCAGCGGCACGCCGTCGATCAGCAGGCGCCCGCGCTGCGGTACCAGCGTGCCGGCCAGCAGCGAGATGAGCGTGGTCTTGCCCGCGCCGTTGGGCCCCAGCAGGCCCAGCACGCTGCCGCGCGCGGCGCTCAGGGACACGTCCTGCAGCGCATCGATGGGCGCGCCGGGGTAGCGGTGGGACAGCGCCTCGATGCGCAACATGGGCGTCAAGCCACCGCGGCGCGCAGGTCGCGGAAGAACGACTCCTCGGCGTCGGCCTGTGCGCGCAGCAGGCGAGCCAACGCCGGAGGGTCCAGCGCGTCGCGGCCCTTGACCATGCGCGCGGCCGCCAGCGCCAGGCGGCGCCAGTCGTCGCCGATGGCGGTCAGGCGATCGGACAGCGGCATCAGCTGTGGCATCGCCGCGATCTGCGCTGCCTCCTGGAGGAAAGCGGCATAGACGAAGCGAAAGCCCGCGCCGCCGGTGCCGATCTCTTCCTGCATGCGGACCATGTGGCCGACGAAGTCGAGACTGCCGGCGTCGTCGCGCGGCAGGCGCGCCAGGCGCCCGGCGAGGGTGCGCATGCCGCGCACGCCGACGATGGGCAGTGGCGCCAGCATGCGCCCGGCGGCCTTGCGGATAGCATGCCGCAGCGCTTCGGGCGTGATCTCCTTGCGGCCCACCGATTCGGGGTAATAGAGCAGGCCCTTGGGCGCGAGCATGCCGCGCGCGAAGCGGGCCCGAGAGAGGTCGGGCGCCGGGCAGCGCATGGGCGTCTCGAACACCGGGTCGCTCACCAGGTAGTCCTGCCCTTCCCTGCCGTAGACCAGCAGGTTGTGCGCATTGAAGTGGAAGCGCATGTCCGGCGGGAAGTAAGGCAGCCAGAACACCGACGTCTGCACGCCCACCAGGCGGCCCTGGCCGAGCAGTTCGTCCAGGCGGCGCTCGCCGGCCGCGGGCGCGGAAAAGGTCTCGAAGCGGAATCGCGCCTGCAGCGGCCCGATCATGCCCTTGATGATCGCCTTCGGCGGCATGCGGTAGGCGATCAGCGGCAGGCCCGAGACCTTCACGAAAGGCAGGTAGGCGAAGGACAGCGCACCCGCCAGGCCGAACGCCAGGCTCTCGCTCATCGGCACGCCATGGTGGCGCAGCAGGTTGGCGATGACGCCGCTTTCGCAGTGCGCCGCGTGCTGGTGCTGGAAGTTCAAGGCAAGCCCTTCAGTTGCGCCACCTCCAGGCCCAGCGCCTGTGCATAGCGTGCCAGCAGTGCCGGCGACAGGCGGGCGAAGCGGCCCGGGCGCAGATGCCGGCGCACGCGCCACTGCCACAGGCCGCTGGTCTGCGACAGCAGCGCCACGTCCATGCGACGCTGGTGCATCCAGTACTCCAGCGGCGAGGCCAGGCCGCGCGCCGCGCGCTCACGCGCGGCTTCGGCGCGCGCGAGCAGCACGTCGACGGCATGGCTGGTGACGATCTCTTCGGCTTCCCAGCCGCGTGATGGCACACCGACCAGCCGCCCGCCGGCATCGCGCGCGTACATCAGCTTGCAGTGGCCGCCAAGGGTGGCGTTGCCTTCCTGGGGAACGACGTCGAGGTCCATGTCAATGCCCTGGGCGGGAAGCCGGCTTCACGTCAGGTGGCCTGCATGTGGATGAAACCGCTGGAGAAGCGCCCGCTTTCGGGCACGAACATCAGCAGGCGCTGGCCCTTGCGCACGCGCCCGGAGCGCAGCAGCTCGTCGAGCATGATGAAAGGCGAGGCCGAACCGGTGTTGCCGCGCGTGGCCAGGTTGCTGAACCAGCGCTCGCGCGGGATCGGCAGCCCCGCATCGCGCAGCGCGGGTTCGGCCGATTCGAGAAAGTAGTGCGACGACATGTGCGGCAGGAACCAGTCGATGTCCTGCGCACGCAAGCCGCGCCGCCGCACGATCTCGGCCAGCGGCTCGACCAGCGTGGCGCGCGCGATGTTTTCGTTGAGCAGGCGCACGTCCTGCTTGATGGCGAAGATGGACCGCTCCTGCCACTGCGCCCCGTCGAACCCGGCCCAGCCCTGCAGCCGGCCGCTCTCGTCCTTCTCGGCGCCGCCGTACATGCAAACCGGCAATTCGTGCGCGGCGGACGACAGCTCGACCCAGTCCACCCGCAGCGGCAGCGGCCCGACGGGCTCGCGTTCGAGCAGCACGGCGCCGGCGCCGTCGGACAACATCCAGCGCAGGAAGTCCTTCTCGAACGCGACCTCGGGCCGTTCCTGCAGCTGCGCCACGCGATGTGCCGACTCCGCCTCGAAGTGGCGCGCCATCAGCAGCGGCGAGACCAGCTCGGAGCCGGTGGCCACGGCACGCCGCGCCTCGCCTGCCTTCACCGACAACCAGGCATGCTTGAAGGCCGCCGTTCCGGCCAGGCAGATGCCGGCGCAGGACACCACCTCCAGCCTGGGCCAGCCCAGCTCGCCGTGCACCATCACGCCATGATTGGGCAGCAACTGGTCGGGCACCGACGTGCCGGTGGCCAGGCAATCCACCTGGCCGAGGTCGTCGCCGAGCGCCCGCACCGCCTTCGCGGTGAGCTGGGCGTTGCTCATCGACGCGCGTCCGGTGGCGCGGTCGATGGCGTAGTGGCGGGAAACGATGCCGTTGCTGCGAAGGATGAGCCGGCGTGCGCGCGAAGGCAGGCCGGCGACTCGTCCGAGCAGGTCCTCCATCTCATCGTTCGAAACCGGCGGCAGGGGCAGATGGGCCGCGCTGCGAGTCAGGTAAACATCAATCCCCATACAGGTGGTAGCGCTCCCCGGCGCTGCCCGAAGGCAATTCAAAGTGGGCCTGAATTCTAGACAGGCGATCCCGGAACAAAGGCCGCAGCAGTGCCTGCAGCATCAGGCTCAGAGGCACGAACGTGACAATTAGCGTCAGAAGGAAAAGGAAATAGAGCGCCAGCAATGGCTTGCGCAATGCCGCCCCCGGCGGCCCGACTGCGCGCAGCAGCTTGCCCCACAGGAAGAAGCTGCGCGTGCCTGCCTTCTCGCTCACGTACAGGCGCGCGTCGGCCCGGGCCGCGCCCAGGCCGGCCAGCAGCGGCGCGCTGCCCTGCTCCCGGTCGTGCGCGAGCGCGTCGCGCAAAGCCAGGCCGAAGCGGCGGGTGCCGGCGATCTGCGCCTCGGACAGGCCGGCATCGGGCATGCCCCAGAAGCCCTTCTTGCGGCCGCTCAGCAGCCAGACCGGCGTGGTGACGAAGGTCGCCAGCGTCGGCCCCGGATCGGTCAGCACCACGTGGTCGAGCAGGCGCGCGCCGCTGGCGTGCAGCATGGCCTGGAGCTTCTCGAAAGCCAGCATCCACATGTTGCGGCAGGCCACCACCGCCACCACCGGTTTGCCGCGCAGCAACCGCTGCGCCACCGGGTGCTTGAGAAAGCCGGTGATGGGCAACGAAGGCGCCAGGAACCAGACCTGCCACGGCAGGATGACCAAGTCGAATTCTTCCTCGCCGGTCAGCGACAGCGGCGCCAGCGCCGGCGGCACGCCGTGCGCCGACTCGGGGAAGGCGTCGAAGAACCGCAGGAACGGCCATGGACAGGGGTAGTCAGGCTGCGGCCGCAGCTGTTCCACATGGACCGAGATGGCGGGGTCGGCGCGCAGCGGCTCGAGTATGCGTTCGGTCACGCGGCGCAACTGGCCGGTCTGCGAGTAGTCGATGACCAGCACGCGCTTGACGCGTCCGGCCGAAGGATCAGGATTGGCAGGCAATGGGGGCGACGGAAGGGAGATCGGGTCAGGGACTGTACCCAATCTCCCCGGCACGGCTGCGGCTCAGCGCACCTTGCCTTCCTTCCATGCAGTCAGCAGCTTGTTGTAGTCCACCGTCTCGCCCTTGGGCTTCTCGTTGGCGAGCTTCTTCCAGGGCGCGTGCTGGTCGCTCAGCCACTTCGACGGATCGCTCTTGGCATTGAGCTTGGGCGGGCACTTGGCCATGCCCGCACGCTCGAGCCGCGCCATCACCTGGTCCATCTCCTCGGCCAGGTTGTCCATGGCTTTCTGCGGCGTCTTCTCGCCGGTGACCGCCTCGGCCACGTTCTTCCACCACAGCTGCGCCAGCTTGGGATAGTCGGGCACGTTGGTGCCGGTGGGCGACCAGGCCACGCGCGCCGGGCTGCGGTAGAACTCCACCAGCCCGCCGAGCTTGGGCGCCATGTCGGTCATCGCCTGGCTGCGGATGTCGGACTCGCGGATCGGCGTGAGGCCGACGATGGTCTTCTTCAGCGACGTGGTCTTGGCGGTGATGAACTGCGCATACAGCCAGGCGGCGGCCGTCCTGTTGGCGTCATGGCCGTCGAAGAAGGTCCACGAGCCGACGTCCTGGTAGCCGTTCTGCATGCCCTGCTTCCAGTACGGCCCGTTCGGGCCGGGCGCCATGCGCCACTTGGGCGTGCCGTCGGCATTGACCACCGGCAGGCCGGGCTTGGTCATGTCGGCGGTGAACGCCGTGTACCAGAAGATCTGCTGCGCGATCTGGCCCTGCGCCGGCACCGGCCCGGCCTCGCCGAAGGTCATGCCGGTCGCCTCCTTGGGCGCGTACTTCTTCATCCAGTCGACGTACTTGGTCAGCGCGTAGACGGCGGCCGGCGAGTTGGTGCCGCCCCCGCGCGAGACCGAAGCGCCCACCGGCGTGCACTTGTCGTCCGCCACGCGGATGCCCCACTCGTCGACCGGCAGGCCGTTCGGATTGCCGATGTCGGCCTCGCCGGCCATCGACAGCCAGGCATCGGTGAAGCGCCATCCCAGCGACGGGTCCTTCTTGCCGTAGTCCATGTGGCCGTAGATCGGCTTGCCGTCGATGGTCTTGACGTCGTCGGTGAAGAACTCGGCGATGTCCTCGTAGGCGCTCCAGTTCAGCGGCACGCCCAGGTCGTAGCCGTACTTGGCCTTGAACTTGTCCTGCAGGTCCTTGCGTGCGAACAGGTCGGCGCGGAACCAGTACAGGTTGGCGAACTGCTGGTCGGGCAACTGGTAGAGCTTGCCGTCGGGCGCGGTGGTGAACTTGGTGCCGATGAAATCCGCCAGGTCCAGCCCCGGGTTGGTGAACTCCTTGCCCTTGCCCGACATGTAGTCGGTCAGGTTCATGATCTTGCCGTAGCGGTAGTGGGTGCCGATCAGGTCGGAGTCGGAGATCCAGCCGTCATAGATCGACCGGCCCGACTGCATCGAAGTCTGCAGCTTCTCGACCACGTCGCCTTCCTGGATCAGGTCGTGCTTGACCTTGATGCCGGTGATTTCCTCGAACGCCCTGGCCAGTGTCTTGGACTCGTACTCGTGCGTGGTGATGGTCTCCGACACCACCGAGATCTCGTTGACGCCGTTGGCCTTGAGCTTGGCCGCCGCATCGATGAACCACTTCATTTCCGCCGCCTGCTGCTCCTTCGACAGGGTGGAGGGCTGGAACTCGCTGTCGATCCACTTCTTCGCCTCGGCCTCGCCCGCCGATGCCGCCTGCGCGGCGCAAAGGGTCGCGGCCAATGCCAGTGCTGTGTAACGCATCCTCATTTGCTTGTCTCCTCGTTGCGCACCGCCCCTGTGTGGTTTCGAACCCGCGGCCCCGGCCCAGGGGCGGCATGAGGGCCGGGACCTGCGTGGAAAAGCGAAGACGTGGCGCGCGGGCTAGCCCTTGCGCATGATCACGCCCAGCACCAGCATCGAGATGGCGAAGCCGATCCAGATGGAAGGTTCGGCCTCCAGCTGCAGCCATTCCTGCAGCCAGCCGGCCAGGCCGACGAAGATCAGGTTGATGTAGGCCGCGCACAGCAGGCCGATGAAGAGCCGATCGCCGCGCGTGGTCTCGATCGGCAGCCAGCCGCGCCGCAGCGTGGTGGGCGAGCGGATCTCCCACACGGTCATGCCCACCAGCAGCACGGCGATGACGCTGAAGAACACGGCCACCGGGGTGGTCCAGACCATCCAGTCAAGCATCGCGATGTCCTTTCGGTCGATTGATCGGGCGGTTGCGCTCATGCGGGAGCCGGCGGCGTGCCGGACCTGCGAAGCAGCGTAGCCCGGGGTCGGTCATACGCGCCCCATGGCGAAGCCCTTGGCGATGTAGTGGCGCACGAACCAGATGACGATCGCGCCGGGCACGATGGTCAGCACCCCGGCCGCCGCCAATGTGGCCCAGTCCATGCCCGATGCGCTGACCGTGCGCGTCATGGTCGCCACGATCGGCTTGGCGTTGACGCTGGTCAGCGTGCGCGCCAGCAGCAGCTCGACCCAGCTGAACATGAAGCAGAAGAATGCCGCCACGCCCACGCCGGCCTTGATCAACGGCAGGAAGATGGTCAGGAAGAAGCGCGGAAAGCTGTAGCCGTCGATGTATGCGGTCTCGTCGATCTCGCGCGGTATTGCGCTCATGAAGCCTTCGAGGATCCAGACCGCCAGCGGCACGTTGAACACGAGGTGCGCCAGCGCCACGCCGATGTGCGTGTCCATCAGGCCCACGGTGGCATAGAGCTGGAAGAACGGCAGCAGGAACACCGCCGGTGGCGTCATGCGGTTGGTCAGCAGCCAGAAGAACACGTGCTTGTCGCCCAGGAAGGTGTAGCGCGAGAACGCATACGCGGCCGGCAGCGCCACGCTCAGCGAGATCACCGTGTTGATCAGCACGTAGATCAGGCTGTTGATGTAGCCCGAGTACCAGGATTCGTCGGTGAAGATGCGCCGGTAGTTCTCCCAGGTGAACTCGGCCGGGAAGAACGAGAAGCTCGACAGGATCTCCCCGTTGGTCTTGAAGCTCATGTTCACCATCCAGTAGATGGGCAGCAGCGCGAAGACCAGGTAGGCCAGCAGGAACAGGTTGCGCTTGCGAAAGCGGCGTGCGTCCGGGTTCATGGCGCCTCCTTCAGGTCTTGCGTGCCCACCCGCTGCATCCAGTTGTAGAGCACGAAGCACAGCAGCAGGATGATCAGGAAGTAGATGAGCGAGAACGCCGCCGCCGGGCCCAGGTCGAACTGGCCGACCGCCTTCTGCGTCAGGTATTGGCTGAGGAAGGTGGTCGCGTTGCCCGGTCCGCCGCCGGTGAGCACGAATGGCTCGGTGTAGATCATGAAGCTGTCCATGAAGCGCAGCAGCACTGCGATCATGAGCACGCCGCGCATCTTCGGCAGCTGGATGTAGCGGAACATCGCGAACCGGCTGGCGCCGTCGATGCGCGCGGCCTGGTAGTAGGCGTCGGGAATCGAGCGCAGGCCGGCGAAGCACAGCAGCGCCACCAGCGGCGTCCAGTGCCACACGTCCATCACCAGCACCGTGAGCCAGGCGTCGCGCGCATTGCCGGTGTAGTTGTAGTCCACCCCGAGCTTTTGCAGCATGTGGCCCAGCAGGCCGATGTCGGCGCGGCCGTAGATCTGCCAGATGGTGCCGACCACGTTCCAGGGAATGAGCAGGGACAGGGCCACGATCACCAGCACCGCCGACGACTTCCAGCCGGTGGCCGGCATCGACAGGGCCAGCGCGATGCCCAGCGGGATCTCCACCACCAGCACCGCCAGCGAGAAGCCGAGCTGGCGCAGCAGCGCCGAGTGCAGTTCCTCGTCGCGCATCACCGAGGCGAACCATTCGGTGCCGACGAACACCCGCCGATCCGGAGAGATGATGTCCTGCACCGAGTAGTTGACTACCGTCATGAGGGGCAGCACGGCCGAGAAAGCCACGCAGACCAGCACCGGCAACACCAGCCACCAGGCTTTCTGGTTGACCGGCTTGAGAATCGCGTTCATGGTTTCTCCTTGGCGCGGCTCAGGCGATGAGCTGCTCGTCGCGGTAGAAGCAGGTGCGCAGGTCGACCACCTGCAGCCACACGCTGTCGCCCAGCGCCGGCAGCGGCGTGCCGGGTGCCAGCCGTGCCTTGAGCACGCCGCCCTGGGCCTGCGCCGTCAGCATGGTGCAGATGCCGATGTCTTGCAGGCGCTGCACCGTCGCGGGCACGGCGCCCGGCCCGTGCGGCGTGGACAGCCGAAGATGCTCGGGCCGGATGCCCACCTTCAGTGCGCCCTCCGGCAACGGCCCCGGCGCCGTCATTTCGACGCCGCCCACCTGCAGGCGGCCGCGGCTGAACTCCGCGGGCAGGAAGTTCATGCCCGGCGAGCCGATGAAATGGCCGACGAAGGTGTGGGCCGGGCGTTCGAACAGCGCCTCCGCGGGGCCGACCTGCACCGCGCGCCCGCGCGACATCACCACCACCTCGTCGGCAAAGGTCAGCGCCTCGACCTGGTCATGCGTGACGTAGATCAGCGTGAGCTTGAGCTCGCGGTGGATCTCCTTGAGCTTGCGCCGCAGCTGCCACTTGAGGTGCGGGTCGATCACGGTCAGCGGCTCGTCGAACAGCACGGCCGAGACGTCCTCGCGCACCAGGCCGCGGCCGAGCGATATCTTCTGCTTGGCATCGGCCGACAGGCCCGAAGCGCGCTGGTTGAGCTGCCCGCCCAGCTCCAGCATGTCGGCGATGCGCGCCACGCGCTCGCGCACGCGCGCGGCCGGCACGCCCCGGTTGCGCAGCGGAAAGGCCAGGTTCTGCGCGACCGTCATGGTGTCGTAGATCACCGGGAACTGGAACACCTGTGCGATGTTGCGCTGCTGCGGCGTCTGCGCAGTCACGTCTCGGCCGTCGAACATCACGGTGCCCTGCGACGGCGTGAGCAACCCCGAGATGACGTTGAGCATGGTGGTCTTGCCGCAGCCCGATGGGCCCAGCAGCGCGTAGGCGCCGCCATCGGCAAAGCTCATCTTCAGCGGCAGCAGCGCGTAGTCGGCGTCTTCCCGCGGATTCGGCCGGTAGGCATGTGCCAGGTCGAGGTCGATGCGGGCCATGCGTCAGCCTCCGTTGTGCCAGTCGGGTGCCAGCACCAGTTCGCCGGCCTGGTCGAACACGTGGACCTGCGCGAGATTGAAGCGCAGTACCAGCGATTCGCCCAGGCCGAAGCGGTGCACCCCGCTGAGTTGCGCCACCAGCTCGCCGGCCGGGCTGTCCAGGTGCATGAAGGTGTCGGACCCCGCGATCTCGGCCAGCGCGATGCGCGCCATCAGTTCGACCTCGCCGCTGCGGGTATCGGCAGGACTGCCCACGCGCAGCGCCGAGGCACGCAGGCCGACCGTCACCGGACCCTGGGCCGCGCCCGGCAGCGCCAGCGGCAGAGCGAGCCCGCCGCCCAGCTGCACGCCCGCGCTGCTGGCCTGGCCCGGCAGCAAGTTCATGGGCGGGTCGCTGAACGCACGGGCGACGCGCAGCGAGCGCGGCGCGTGGAAGACTTCGGCCGTCGGCCCGTACTGCAGCAGCTCGCCGGCGTCGAGCACGGCCGTGTAGCCGCCCAGCAGCAGCGCCTCGCCTGGCTCGGTGGTGGCATAGACCACGGTCGAGTCGCCGGCCGCGAAGATCTGGCCCAGCTCTTCGCGCAGTTCCTCGCGCAGCTTGTAGTCGAGGTTGACCAGGGGTTCGTCCAGCAGCATCAGTGGCGCATTCTTGGCCAGCGCACGGGCCAGCGCCACGCGCTGCTGCTGACCGCCCGACAGTTCGGACGGATAGCGGTCGAGAAAGGCGTCGATGTGCAGCTTCTCGGCCAGTTCGCGCACCCGGTCGTCCACGCGCGGCTCGCGCCGCAGCCGCATCGGCGAGCCGATGTTGCGCGCCACCGTCATCGAGGGATAGTTGATGAACTGCTGGTAGACCATCGCCACGTTGCGCTCGCGCACCGGCGTGCCGGTGACGTCGCGGCCGTCCACGCGCACGCGCCCGGTGGTGGGCGCATCGAGGCCGGCCATGAGCCGCATCAGGGTGGTCTTGCCCGACTGGGTAGCGCCGAGCAGCACCGTCACCGCGCCGGGCCTCGGCGCAATGCTCAACTCGTACAACCAGGTCTGCGCGCCAACTTTCTTCGTGACGCGCTCAAGGCTGAGCTGCAATTGCGTCCTCCTTCCCTCCTGTTCGCGGCGGATTCTCCGCCATCCAGCGCCCGACCTCCGCACAGGCCTCGCGCGGCAGGTGCAGGCCGAGCTTGGAGCGCCGCCAGAGCACGTCCTCGCCGCTGACCGCCCATTCCTGCTGCTGCAGGTAGCGCAGCTCGCTCTCGTACACGCCGGGCGCCACCTGGGCGCCGAGGTCGGACAGCGAACGCGCATCGCCGATCACCTGCCCGATGCGCGCGCCGTACGCCCGCGCCAGCCGACGCGCCAGGGCCTCGCCGAGCCAGGGGTGCCGGCCGTGCAGGGCTTCGACGAAGCGGTCGAAATCGGCATCCGGCCGGCCTGGCGCGCCAATCCAGGCCGACAGGTCGCCGCCGGCCAGGAAGGCGCCCTCGGTCCAGGCCGCACGCGGCTCGCCGAGCATGCGGCCGATGTCGTCGGCGGCGTCCTCGGCCAGCTTGCGGAAGGTGGTGATCTTGCCGCCCCACACGGACAGCAGCGGCGCGCCGTCCGCATTGCTCTCGAGCATGTAGTCGCGTGTGACCGCGGAGGGGTCGCCGGAGGCATCGTCGAGCAGCGGGCGCACGCCCGAATACGTCCAGACCACGTCGGCCGCGCTGATCGGCTTGTCGAAATAGCGGCTGGCCTGCGTGCACAGGTACTCCACCTCGGAGGCCGCGATGCGCGCGGCGCCAGGATCGTCGCCCTCCAGTTCGATGTCGGTCGTGCCGATCAGGGTGAACTTCTCCTGGTAGGGAATGGCGAAGATGATGCGCTTGTCCGGATTCTGGAAGATGTAGGCGTGCCCGTGCGAGAAGACTTGCGGCACCACGATATGGCTGCCCTTGACCAGGCGCAGGCTGCGCGTGGCCAGCGACTCGGCGCCCGCCGGCCGCGCCACCTGGCGCAGGAAGGCTTCGGCCCACGGGCCTGCCGCATTGACCAGCGCACGCGCGCGCACCGTCCGGCGTTCTCCTCCCGCGCTTTCCAGTTCGGCCGTCCAGCCCTGCGCGTCGCGCTGCGCCTGCACGCAGCGCGTGCGCGTCAGGACCTGCGCGCCGCGCTCGCGCGCGTCGATGGCGTTGAGCACCACCAGCCGCGCGTCGTCCACCCAGCCGTCCGAATAGACGAACCCGCGCTTGAACTGCGGCTTGAGCGGCGCGCCCGCCTCGTGCGTGCGCAGGTCGATGCCGCGCGATGCAGGCAGCACCTCGCGCCGCGCCAGGTGGTCGTACATGAACAGGCCGATGCGGATCATCCACGCCGGGCGCATGGCCGGATCGTGCGGCATGACGAAGCGCAGCGGCGACATGATGTGCGGCGCGCTGCGCAGCAGTACCTCGCGCTCCTGCAGCGCCTTGCGCACCAGCGAGAACTCGTAGTACTCCAGGTAGCGCAGGCCGCCGTGGATCAGCTTGGTCGACGCCGACGAGGTGTGCGAGGCCAGGTCGTCCTTCTCCGCCAGCAACACGCGCCAGCCGCGGCCCGCCAGGTCGCGCGCGATGCCGCAGCCGTTGATGCCGCCGCCGACCACCAGCACGTCAAATGTCGCGCCCTCCTCCGGCAGCGAAGACGAGGGCGAGGACAAGGAAGAAGGAACTGCGCTCACTGCGTGCAACCTCGAAGGATCCGTATGAAGGTGAAGGGCCGATCGACGAGCATTTCTGTTCGCGTCGGTTCATTTTGATTCGCTAACTTTCGATTTTGCCTGGAGTTTTCCCTCAGTTGCATTCGGTTTCGTTCGTTTTAAAGTCCAATTGCCGTCTTCCGACTTCATCCGTCCCGCGCGCCGCCATGGCCCTCGCCAATTCGAATCCCCGCCAGATCAACCTGCTCGACACCGTGCGTGCCCGCGGCGCGATCACGGTCGACGAACTGGCCGACATGCTGGGCGTGACCTTGCAGACCGTGCGCCGCGACGTGCAGCGCCTGGCCGACGCCGGCCTGCTGACGCGCTTCCATGGCGGCGTGCGCGTGCCCTCCTCCACCACCGAGAACATCGGCTACCAGCAGCGCGAGAGCCTGCACGCCCTGGGCAAGGCGCGCATCGCCCAGGCGGTGGCGGCCAAAGTGCCGGACGGCTGCTCGCTCATCCTGAACATCGGCACCACCACCGAGGCGGTGGCCAAGGCGCTGCTGCGGCACCGCGGACTGCGCGTCATCACCAACAACCTCAACGTGGCCAACATCCTCACCGGCAATCCCGACTGCGAGGTGATCGTGGCCGGCGGAACCGTGCGCGCGCGCGACCGCGCCATCGTCGGCGAGCCGACGGTGGACTTCATCCGGCAGTTCAAGGTGGACATCGCGGTGATCGGCATCTCCGGCATCGAGGCCGACGGGTCGCTGCGCGATTTCGACCTGCGCGAGGTGAAGGTGGCGCAGACCATCATTGCCCAGGCGCGCGAGGTCTGGCTGGTGGCCGATGCCAGCAAGTTCAACCGCCCGGCCATGGTCCAATTGGCCGAGCTGTCGCAGATCGACTGCCTGTTCACCGACGCGCCGCCGCCCCAACCCTTCCCGGAACTGCTGGAGCAGGCGCAAGTGCGCTGCGAAATCGCGAACCCCTGAAAACGCCCATGACCTACCTGCTCGCTCTCGACCAAGGAACCTCCAGCTCGCGCAGCATCGTCTTCGACGCCGATGGCCGCATCGTCGCGATGGCGCAGCGCGAGCTCACCCAGCACTACCCGCAGCCCGGCTGGGTCGAGCACGACCCGGTCGAGATATGGCAGGGCCAGCTCGCCACCGCGCACGAGGCGCTGGGCAAGGCCGGGCTCACGGCGCGCGACATCAAGTCCATCGGCATCACCAACCAGCGCGAGACCACGCTCGTGTGGAACCGCAGGACCGGCCGGCCGGTGCACCATGCCATCGTCTGGCAGGACCGCCGGGCCGAGCCGCTGTGCGCCCAGCTGCGCCGCGATGGGCTGGCCGACACCATCCGCGACAAGACCGGGCTGGTCGTCGACGCCTACTTTTCCGCCACCAAGCTGCGCTGGCTGCTCGACAACGTGCCCGGCGTGCGCGCCCAGGCCGAGGCCGGCGAGCTGGCCTTCGGCACGATCGACAGCTGGCTGATCTGGCAGTTCACCGGCGGCAAGGTGCACGTGACCGACGTGACCAACGCCTCGCGCACCATGCTGTTCAACGTGCACGACAACCGCTGGGACGACGCGCTGCTCGAGGCGCTGCGCATCCCCGCGGCGCTGATGCCCGAGGTGCGGCCGTCGAGCGGACATTTCGCCGACACCGATGCCGGCCTGCTCGGCGCGGCGCTGCCGATCGGCGGCGTCGCCGGCGACCAGCAGAGCGCCATGGTCGGCCAGGCCTGCCTCAAGGCCGGCATGGCCAAGAACACCTACGGCACCGGCTGCTTCCTGCTGCTGCACACTGGCGAGGAGTTCCAGCCGTCTCACAACGGCCTGCTCGTGACCAGCGCGGCCCAGTTCGACGCCACGCCGCAATACGCGATGGAAGGCAGCGTGTTCGTCGCCGGCGCGGTGGTGCAGTGGCTGCGCGACGGCCTCAAGGCCATTCCCGGGAGCGCCCAGGTGCAGGGGCTGGCCGAGAGCGTGCCGGACGCCGGCGGCGTCATAATGGTGCCCGCCTTCACCGGGCTGGGCGCGCCTTACTGGAACGCCGAGGCACGTGGCACCATCACCGGCCTGACCCGCGGCACCACGGTGGCGCACATCGCCCGCGCCGCGCTCGAGAGCATCGCCTATCAAAGCGCCGCGCTGCTGCACGCGATGAGCCGCGACACGCTGGCCGCCGGCGGTGCGCCGGTGTCCGAGCTGCGCGTGGACGGCGGCGCCAGCGTCAACGACCTGCTGATGCAGTTCCAGGCCGACCTGCTGGGCATTCCCGTGGTCCGCCCGCAGGTCACCGAAACCACCGCGCTCGGCGCCGCGTACCTGGCGGGCCTGTCCTGCGGCGTCTACCGCGACCAGGCGCAGCTGGCCAGCCAGTGGAAGGAAGAGCGGCGCTTCACGCCCACCTGGAGCCGAGACCGCGCCGAGGCCGCCATGGCGCGCTGGGAGCATGCGGTGCGGCAGGCCATCGCCCCCTGAGGCCACGGCATGACGGCCGCCGCACGCCCTACGGACAGCCGCCGAGGCTTCCTTCGGCGCGTGCTGGCGGCGGGCGCCGCCCCGTTGGCGGCGGCGCCCGCCATGGCGCAGACGTCGCCGGCGCCGGCATCGGCGCAGGCACTGGCCATGCGCACCGTCCCCTCCAGCGGCGAGCGCGTCCCGGCGGTCGGCCTGGGCACGTGGATCACGTTCAACGTAGGCCGTGATGCCGCCGCGCGCGAGGAATGCGCCGGCGTCATGCGCGCCTTCTTCGATGCCGGCGGACGCCTGATCGATTCCTCGCCCATGTACGGCTCGTCGCAGGCGGTCGTCGGCGAAGGGCTGGCGCGCATCGGCCGCGCCGGCGACGTGTTCGCCGCCGACAAGGTCTGGACCGGCACCGGCCGTGACGGCCCGTCGCAGATCGAGGCCTCGCGCCGGCTGTGGGGCGTGCCGCGCTTCGACCTGCTGCAGGTGCACAACCTGCTCGCCTGGGAAGACCATCTGCCGCTGCTGTTGAAAATGAAGGCCGACGGCCGGCTGCGCTACGTGGGCATCACCACGTCCGAGGGAAGGCGGCACCGCGAGTTCGAATCGATCATGGCCAGCCAGCCGCTCGACTTCGTGCAGATCAGCTACAACCTGCTCGACCGCGACGTCGAGGCGCGCATCCTCCCGCTGGCGCGCGAAAGGCGCATCGCCGTCATCGTCAACCGCCCGTTTCGACAAGGCGCGCTGCTTCAGGCGCTGCAGCGTCATCCGCTGCCGGCATGGGCGGCCGACATCGGCTGCGACGGCTGGGCGCAGGTCGCGCTCAAGTTCATCGTCTCGCATCCGGACGTGACCTGCGCCATCCCCGCGACCAGCCGTGCGGACCACGTCCGGCAGAACCTGGGCGCCGCGCGCGGCGCCATGCCCGACGCCGCCATGCGCCGGCGCATGGCGGCCCACGTCGCGTCGCTCTAGCCAGGCCGGCCATGTCCGAGTGGTGGACCTACCGGCCGTCGGATTTCCTGCTGTTTTCCGCGCGCACGTACCACCGCCTGTTCGAGCGCTACAACGCCGAGACCTGGCCTGTGCATCTGCTCGCGTGCGCGCTGGCGCTCGCGCTGGCATGGCTGCTGATCAGGAGGGCCTCGGCGCCCCGGACGGCGCGCGCGGCCTGCGCGCTGCTGGCTGCGGCGTGGCTGTGGATCGCCTGGGCCCTCCACCTGCAGCGCTATGCGGACATCAACTGGGCCGCCGTCTGGTTTGCCGCGGCCTACGCGCTCCAGGGCCTGCTGCTACTGCTGGCGGCCGCATGCGACTGGCGCCGCCAACCCGGGCCGCGCGACACGATCGGCCTGGCGCTGTTCGGCGCGGCCCTGTTCATCCAGCCGTGGCTGACCGTCGTGCTGTCGGGCCGCCCGTGGCGCGAGATCGAACTCTTCGGGCTGGCGCCCGACCCCACCGCACTCGGCACCATCGGCCTGCTCCTGGTGCTGCGGCCGGCGCGCGCGAGCGGCGCAGCGCGCACGCTGCACGCCGCGCTCTGGCCGGTACCGCTGCTGTGGTGTCTGATCGGCGCCATGACGCGGTGGACACTGCACGCCCAAGGGCAGGGCGGGTGAACGATCCGGCTCACTCCGGCTGCGCGTCCAGCGCCGCCACCTGCGGGCGGCTGCGTTCGCTGTGCAGCATGTACAGGCCCGAGCCGACCAGCAGCGCGATGCCCAGCCAGGCCCAGCCGTTGGGCACCTGGTCCCAGACGGCATGCCCGAGCAGCACCGCGATCAGCACCGCCGTGTAGCGGAACGGCGCCGTGAGCGACACCTCGCCACTGCGCATGCACTGCACCAGCAGCAGATAGCCCGACGCCAGCAGGGCCGCCGCGGCGCCCAGCAGGCCGAGTTCGCGCAGCCCGAACGGCTGCCACGGACTGGCCAGCGATACGCAACCGGCCAGCAAGGTGACTGCCACTGCCGTGGCGAGCGTCACGATGAGCGAGGGCACGGATGGATCGATCCGGCGCGTCATCAGGTCGCGCGTGGCATGGAACAGGGTGCCCAGCAGGCACAGCAGCGCCCACGCATTGAAGCCGTCGCCGCTGGGCTGCACGATGCACAGCACGCCGGCGAAGCCCAGCACCACCGCCGCCCAGCGCGCCCGCCCGGCACGCTCGCCAAGGAACAGCACCGCGAAGACGGTCATGAACAGCGGCGCCGCCAGGTTGATGGCGGTGGCATTGGCGATCGGCAGGTGGAACAGCGACAGCAGGTACATCATGGTCGCGCAGGCGTCGACCGCACTGCGCAGCGCCACGCGCGGCTGCAGCACCGCGCGCACCTGTCGCAGGGCGCCGGTGCGCCGCGCGACCAGCAGCACCAGCACCGAGGCGATCACCCCGCGCAGGAAGATCAGCTGCGCTGACGGCAAGGTCTCGCTGACATGCTTGACCAGCGCGTCGTTGAGCACGAAGCAGGTCATCGCGCCCATCATCATGGCGATGGCCCGCCCACCTGTACGCGGGGAATGGCGAGCGGCAAGCGGCTGCGCACTCATGAGGTCAGGCGTCCCGCACCAGGGCCATGGCCCAGCCGTCGACGTACTCGCCGTCGATCCGGTAGGCGTGGCGACGCAGGCCTTCTGCCACGAATCCCAGTCGCTCGTACAGCGCCTTGGCGTTGGCGTTGTCGGTGCGCACGTTGAGTTCGATGCGCGTGACGCCACGGGCCCAGGCGGTGTCGATGGCTGCGCGCATGAGGCGCGCGCCGATGCCGCGATGCCGCGCTGGTGGCGCCAGGCCGATGCCCAGCGTGCCGACGTGCGCCCTGGCCTGCCCCAGGCTGGGCAGGACGTCGCACCAGCCCAGCACCGCGCCGTCCTGCAGCGCCAGCCACTGGCAACCGTTCCCCGCCACGATCGATGCGAGGAAGTCGTCGCAGGCGGCGGGCGGGGGCGCTTCGGTGAAGGCCAGGAAGCGCTTCTCGCGGGCCACGGCGTCGAGTACGCGGCGCACGCCGGCGAAGTGCTGCGGGGCGAGGGGTTCTATGGTGACGTTCATGTTGCCTGGTCCGATACGGCGTCAACGCGACAGCACCCGCCACACCATCTCGAGCCCGGCCGACCACAGGTCGGTGGTGAGGTCGACGCGCTCGCGGCGCTCCTCGCGCTCGGCCTTCAGGCGGTCACGCTCGATGGCCATGAGCGCGTCGGCCAGGTCGGTGCTGCGCGATGCGTCGTCCGGCCGTACGGCCGCCTGGGCATGGCGCTGCAGGGCCTGTTCCACGGCAGCCGGGTCCAGCAGCGAGAAGGCGGCGCGGCAGTGCGGACAGGCGTGGTCCTTGCGGATGTCCACCGGCGCGCCGCAGCCGGTGCAGTAGATGGCGTCCACGCGCCGCGCCAAGTCCTCGATCTCGGGCCGGGTCAACTGCCGCACGAAGCCCTTCTCCACCATGAACGAGGAGAAAGTGGCGAAGCGGCCGTGCCCCTGCGCGCAGCGGTAGGTGACGTAGCGGCCGCTGCGCACCACGTCGAAGCCGTGTGCCAGGCGCTGGCGGCAGCGCGGGCAGCGCAGTGGGTCGCCGATGGGTTGGTGCGCATCGGCGCGGTGGCGGTGCAGCAGCGTGAAAAGCGCCAGCACCGCCGAAGGCGCGAGCTGCAGGTTTTCGGTACGGTCGAACCACAGGCCCTGGCAGGCGAAGCAGATGTCCAGCTCCACCTGCGTGCCCAGGCGGGTATCGAAGCGATGAGCCTCCATCGGCTGGAGGCAGGAAGGGCAACTCGAATGCACGGCGCGAGTATCGCACCGCGCACCCGCGCTCTTTTTCAGTGCGTCGGCACCAGGAAATCCTGGCTGATGCGCCCGCCCAGGTCGTTCACCCGGTCGAGGAACTGCGTCAGGTAGGCGTGCAGGCCGGTGGCCAGGATTTCCTCGACCCGGCTGTACTGCAGGTCGGCCAGCAGCTTGCCGGCACGCCGCAGCGTCTCGGCACTTTGCTGGTTGTGCACCTTGGCCAGGTTTTCCACCACCTCGTGCATGCACGCGTGCAGCGAGCGCGGCATGTCCGGGCGCAGGATGAGCAGTTCGGCCACCCGCTCCGGGCGGATCACGTCGCGGTAGACCTTGCGGTAGACCTCGAACGCCGAGACGCTGCGCAGGATCGCGCTCCAGTGATAGAAGTCGTACTCCTGGTCTTCCTCGGTGGCGGCGCCGAAGAACTCGGTGTTGAGCGCGTGGAACTTCACGTCCACCAGGCGCGCAGTGTTGTCGGCCCGCTCGAGGAATGTGCCCAGCCGCGCGAAGTGGAAGGCGTCGTCCTGCAGCATGGTGCCCAGCACCACGCCGCGCGACAGGTGCGAGCGGAACTTCACCCACTCGAAGAAGGCGCCCGGATCGCGCTCGAATTCGCCGGCGCGCAGCATGCGGGTGACGTCCAGCCAGGTGGTGTTCATCGTCTCCCACGACTCGGTGGTGAGGGCGCCGCGCACGGCGCGGGCGTTCTCGCGTGCCGCGCGCAGGCACGAGACGATGGACGACGGGTTTTCCTCGTCGCACACCATGAAGTGCATGGTCGCCTCGGGCGTGATCTGGTCGTGCTTGCTGTTGAAGTTGGGCAGCAGCTCGCTGATCGACAACAGGCCCTGCCAGCCGTACTTGGCGACCTCGGCCGACTGCGGCAGCAGCGAGGTCTGGTAGTTGACGTCCAGCAGGCGGGCGGTGTTCTCGGCACGCTCGGTATAGCGGGCCATCCAGTAGAGGTGATCGGCGGTGCGCGACAGCATCGTTGGGCCTTTCTATCGGGTCAGAGGCCGGGCGCCGTCTGCGTCTGGGTCTGTGCCTGCCGGTCCTGGGACTGGCTCTGCGACATCGGTCGGGCACGCGTGGCTTCGAGGATCCAGGTGTCCTTGGTGCCGCCGCCCTGCGACGAGTTGACCACCAGCGAGCCTTCCTTGAGGGCCACCCGGGTCAGGCCGCCGGGCACCATCTGGACTTCCTTGCCGCTGAGCACGAAGGGCCGCAGGTCGATGTGCCGCGGCGCGATGCCGGATTCGACGAACGTGGGAGCCGACGACAGGCTCAGCGTGGGTTGGGCGATGTAGCCGTCCGGCCTGGCCTTGAGCACGGCGCGGAACTCCTCGATCTCGGCATGCGTGGCCGCCGGGCCGATCAGCATGCCGTAGCCGCCGGCGCCGTGGACTTCCTTGACCACCAGCTCTTTCAAGTGCGCCAGGGTGTAGTCCAGGTCATCCTGGTTGCGGCACATCCAGGTGGGCACGTTCTTGAGGATGGGCTTCTCGCCGAGGTAGAACTCGATCATCTTCGGCACGTACGGGTAGATCGACTTGTCGTCCGCAACACCGGTGCCGACCGCGTTGCAGATGGCCACGTTGCCCGCGCTGTAGGCGCGCATGAGGCCGGCGCAGCCGAGCGTGGAGTTGGGGCGGAACACCTCCGGGTCGAGGAAGTCGTCGTCCACGCGCCGGTAGATCACGTCGATGCGCATCGGCCCCTGGGTGGTGCGCATGTAGACGAAGTCGTCCTTGACGTACAGGTCCTGGCCCTCGACCAGCTCGACGCCCATCTGCTGGGCCAGGAAGGCATGCTCGAAATACGCGCTGTTGTACATGCCGGGGGTCAGCACGACCACGGTCGGGTCGTTGCTGGCCGGCGGCGCGCTGGCGCGCAGCGTCTCGAGCAGCAGGTCGGGATAGTGGGCCACCGGTGCCACGCGGTTCTGGCTGAACAGTTCGGGAAACAGCCGCATCATCATCTTGCGGTTTTCCAGCATGTAGCTGACGCCGCTGGGCACGCGCAGGTTGTCCTCGAGCACGTAGTACTCGCCGTTGCCCTGGCTGTCGGGCGCCCGCACGATGTCGATGCCCGAGATGTTGGAGTAGACGTCGTTGGGCACCTGCACGCCCATCATCTGCGGGCGGAACTGGGCGTTGCGGGTGATCTGCTCGGCCGGGACGATGCCGGCCTTGATGATCTCCTGACCGTGGTAGACGTCGTGGATGAAGCGGTTGAGCGCCGCCACCCGTTGCACGAGGCCTTTTTCCATGCTGGCCCATTCGTGGGCCGGAATGATGCGCGGCAGCAGGTCGAAGGGAATGAGCCGCTCGGTGCCGGCGCCTTCCTCGTCCTTGGCGCCGTAGACCGCGAACGTGATGCCGACGCGCCGGAAGATCATCTCCGCCTCCTCCCGTCGGGTGCGCATCAGGTCCTCCGGCTGGCGGGCCAACCACTGCGCGTAGCGCTCGTAGTGTTCCCGGATGGGCGCGCCCGGGTAGGGCAGCCGGTCGTACATCTCGTCAAATTTGTGCATACGGCCTCGTTCCTCTGCGAGCTAGCTTAGCAGCAAGTTCGGGACCAGCCTGCATTCTTCGTGCGGCCTGGTGCCGGCGGCCGGGCTTCGCGCGGGTGCTCTAAGCTTGCTTCTGTCACAAGGGATGGAATGGAAAACGTCATGAGGAACTTGGAGACGGGCGCGGGTCTGCGCTTGCAGGTTTGGTCGGGCCATGCGCCGCAGCAAGGTGCGTGCCGCCCTGCCCGGCGACGTCGTGCGCTGCTGGTGGCGGCCCTCGCGCTTGGCGCCAGCCAGGGCGCGCTGGCGCTGCGGGTCGCGCAGCTCTCGCCACAGGGCGAGGTGGCCAAGGTCACGCAGGTGGTCGCCACGTTCGACGGCCCGGCGGTGCGCCTGGGCGATGCACGCGCGCCCGAACCGTTGTCGCTGTCGTGCGACGATCCGCAGGCCGCGCTCGGCACCGGCCGCTGGACCAGCGACCGGCGCTGGGTATTCGACTTCCGCCAGGCCTTGCCGCCGGGCGTGAGCTGCACCGTCTCGGCCCGCGCCGAATTCCGCTCGTCCGGCGGCGAGGCGCTTTCGGCGTCCACCCGGTACCGGTTCCAGACCGGCGGCCCGGCGGTCATCGATCGCTGGCCCGGCGGCGGCCGGATCGAGGAAGACCAGGCGTTCCTGCTGGAACTCAACGGCGCCGCCTCGCCCGAAAGCCTCGACAGCGCCGTGTGGTGCGCGGTGGAAGGCATCGGCGAGCGCGTGCCGGTGCGCCGGCTCGACGACGCCACGCTACAGACCCTGCTGCGCGCGCGCGGCATCGCCGACAGCCGTGACGGCCGGGCACGCCATTTCGTCGCGTTGCAATGCAAGCGCACCCTGCCGGCCGGCGCCAAGCTCCAGCTGGTCTGGGGCAGCGGCGTACGCACACCGTCGGGCGTCGCCGGCACCGTGGAACGGCGCTTCGACTTCCAGGTGCGCGAGCCCTTCGCGGCCGAGTTCGCCTGCGAGCGCGAGAACGCCCGCGCCGGCTGCCTGCCGATCCGCCCGATGACGCTGCGCTTCAACGCACCGGTGACGCGCGCCCTGGCCGGGCAAGTCCGCCTGGCCGGTGGCGCGCAGCCGGCCACGCCGGTCATCGATGAAGGCGGTTCGCCGGACGACCTGATCTCGCAACTGCGCTTCGAGCCGCCATTCGCCGAAAGCACCGAATACCGCATCGAGCTGCCGCAGGGTTTCCAGGACGCCTCCGGCCGCCCGCTGGCCACGCCGCAGGCCTTCCCGATGCGCGTGGCCACCGGCCAGATGCCGCCGCTGGCCAAGTTCGCCGCGTCACCGTTCGGGGTGATCGAGCGCCTGGCCGAGCCGGACGGCCGCGCGTACCTGCCGATCACGCTGCGGCGGGTGGAGAACGATCTGCAGGTGCGCCAGTTGGCCGACCTGAACCCGCAGGACGACGCCGAGATCATCCGCTGGAGCCGCCGCCTGCCGCGCTACGACGGCGGCACCATCGCCCGCGCAGACGCCCGGCGCGACAGCCTGCAGCCGCTGCCGGCGCCGCGCGACGAGAACGACCGCGACGACGTCGAGACGCGCGCCGTCTCGCTGCTCGGCGGCCGCGACGGCGTACGCCGGGCCGAGCTGCCTCGCCCCGAGGCGGGCGCGGGCGGCGAGCGCCCGTTCGAGGTGATCGGCGTGCCGCTGGCGCCGGGCTTCCACGTGCTGGAGGTGGCCTCGCCGCGGCTCGGTCAGTCGCTGCTCGATCCGCGCTACGGCGATTCGCGCACCATGTACGTCCGTACCAGCGCGCTGGTGACCAATCTGGCGGTGCACTTCAAGCAGGGCCGCGAGAACGCGCTCGCCTGGGTCACCACGCTCGACCGCGGCATGCCGGTGGCCGGCGCACAGGTTCGTGTGCGCAGCTGCGCCGGCGACGAGGTCGCCGCGGCCCGCACCGACGACCAGGGCCGCGCCCGCTTCCCTGCCCTGTCCGGCCAGCCCCCGGCCTGCCCCGGCGCCGAGGAATGGGACGAGCGCGCCTGGTTCGTCAGCGCACGCGCCACCGACGCCCAGGGCGTGCAGGACCTGGCCTTCGTCTGGAGCAACTGGCAGCGCGGCATCGAGGGCTGGCGCTTCAACTTTCCCACCAGCGACTCGCCCGAGCCGGACGTGGTCGCGCACACCGTGTTCGACCGCAACCTGCTGCGAGCCGGGCAGACCGTGTCGATGAAGCACTACCTGCGCAGCCAGACCGGCAACGGCTTCGGCCTGCCCAAGGACAGGCCGGCGCTGCTGGCCATCGTGCACGAGGGCAGCGACCAGGAGTTCACGCAGCCGCTGGCCTGGCGCACGACCGGCAGCGCAGGCTTGAGTGCCGAGAACACCTTCGCGCTGCCGGCCGGTGCCAGGCTCGGCCGCTATCGCGTCGAGCTGCGTCCGGCCGCCGGTGACGAGCGGAGCCGCAGCTACGTGAGCAGCAGCTTCCGCGTCGAGGACTTCCGGTTGCCGGTGCTGTCGGGCCGCATCGGCACCGGCGGCGACGCACCCCTGATCGCGCCCGAGCACATCGATGCCGACGTGCATCTTCAGTACGTGGCGGGCGGCCCGGCCGGCGGCACGCCGGTGCAGGTCTCGGCCATGATGCGCCCCCACCGTCCGGACTTCGCCGACTACGAGACCTTCAGCTTCTCGCCGCCGCGCAAGGGCGCGGACGCCGCCACCGACGCCGCGGACCTGCCGCAGGACGAGACGCGCGTGGTGGCCGATCGCCTGCCGCTCAGGCTCGACGACCAGGGCGACGGGCGCGTGCCGATCGCGCCGTTGCCGCGCATCGGCCAGGCGCCGCGCGAACTCGTGCTCGAGGCGAGCTACTCCGATCCCAACGGCGAGGTGCAGACGCTGCGCGGCAGCCGCACGGTCTGGCCGGCCGGGGTGATCGCCGGCCTGCGCGCCGAGGACTGGGTGTCCGTCGACAAGCCCCTGGCATTGCGGGCGCTGGCGCTCGACCTGGCCGGCAAGCCGCGTGCAGGCGTGCCGATCGAGGTCAAGGCCGTGGCGCACGTCACCACGAGCAGCCGCAAGCGGCTGGTGGGCGGCTTCTACAGCTACGACAACCACACCGAGACGCGCGACCTGGGCACGGTGTGCAGCGGCCGCAGCGACGCGCTCGGCGGTCTCGAGTGCAAGGCGAAGCTCGAGACGCCCGGCGAGGTCGAACTGGTGGCCCTGGCGCGCGACGACCAGGGGCGCACCAGCGCAGCGGCCACCAGCGTGTACGTCACGCGACGGGGCGAACTGTGGTTCGGCGGCCAGGACCACGACCGCATGGACGTTCTGCCGGAGAAGAAGACCTACCAACCGGGCGAGACCGCGCGCCTTCAGGTGCGCAGCCCGTACCGCCAGGCCACCGCGCTCGTGGCAGTCGAGCGCGAGGGCGTCCTCGACACGCAGGTGGTGCGGATCGACGGCAGCGATCCCACGGTGACGCTCCAGGTCAGGCCCGAATGGGGACCGAACGTCTACCTGAGCGTGCTGGCGCTGCGCGGGCGCCTGCACGAGGTGCCGTGGTACTCCTTCTTCACCTGGGGCTGGCGCTCGCCGCGCGCCTGGTGGCAGGCCTTCCGCGAGGCCGGCGCCGACTACGTGCCGCCCGGCGCCATGGTCGACCTGAGCAAGCCGAGCTTCCGCTTCGGCGCCGCCGAGATCCGCGTGGGCACGGACGCCCACCGCATCGGCCTGGCGCTGTCGACCGATCAGCCGCGCTACCAGGTGCGCGGCCAGGCGCTGCTGCGCATCCGCGGCACACTGCCGGACGGCAAGCCGGCCGCCGGTGCCGAGGTGGCGGTGGCCGCCGTCGACGAAGCGCTGCTCGAGCTGCAGCCCAACGACAGCTGGAATTTGCTCGAGGCAATGATGCAGCGGCGCAGCTGGGGAGTGGAGACCGCCACCGCGCAGATGGAGATCGTCGGCCGGCGGCACTTCGGCAAGAAGGCCGCGCCGCCCGGCGGCGGCGGCGGAAAGAAGCCCACCCGCGAACTGCTGGACACCCTGCTGCTGTGGCAGCCGCGCGTGGTGCTCGACGCGCAAGGCCAGGCCGAGGTGCGCGTGCCGCTCAACGACGCGCTCACCCGCTTCCGGCTGGTAGCCATTGCCGACGCGGGCACCGGGCTGTTCGGCACCGGGCAGACCACCATCGAGACCACGCAGGACCTGCAGCTGATCAGCGGCCTGCCGCCGCTGGTGCGCGAGGAAGACCGGTTCCGCGCGCAGGTCACCGTGCGCAACACCACGGCCAAGCCGATGACCGTCAGGCTCACGCCGCATGCCGCGCAGATCGCCGCCGAGCCGCAGACGGTCGAGCTTCCCGCCGGCCAGTCGCGCGAAGTGGGATGGGACGTGACCGCGCCGGCGCAGCCCGCGCGCAGCCGCAGCGAGGCGCTCACCTGGGAGATCCAGGCCGAGGACGTGCAGGGCGGCGCTCGCGACGCGCTGAAGATCAGCCAGCGCCTGCTGCCCGCGTTGCCACTGTCGGTGCAGCAGGGCACGCTGGTGCAGCTGGCCGACGCGCTCGGCGCGCCCTACCAGGTCGAGGTGGCCGCGCCGGCGGGCGCCCTTGCCGACAACGGCCAGCCGCGCGGCGGCCTGCAGATGCAGGTGCAGCCGCGCCTGGCCGACGGCCTGCCCGGCGTGCGCGCCTGGTTCGAACGGTATCCGTACGCGTGCCTGGAGCAGAAGGCCAGCATCGCCATCGGCCTGCAGGACGCCGGGCGCTGGCAGTCGCTGGTGGCCGAACTGCCCACCTACCTCGACAAGGACGGACTGGCCAGCTACTTCCCGCCGCGCAGCGGCGACGACGAGCGCGGCAGCGACACGCTCAGCAGCTACCTGCTCGCGGCCAGCGGACAGGCCGCCGCGCTGGACAAGCGCTTCGCCCTGCCGCCCGAAATGCAGCGCCGGCTCGAGGACGGCCTGGTCGCCTTCGTCGAAGGCAAGCTCGAGCGCAAGTTCTGGAGCCCGCGCAGCGACCTGGACGTGCGCAAGCTCGCCGCGCTCGAAGCCCTGTCGCGCCACGGCCGGGCCACCGGCGCCATGACCACGTCGCTGACCATCGCGCCCAACCAGTGGCCCACCGGGGCAGTCATCGACTGGCTGCAACTGCTCGAGCGCGTGAAGGACGTCCCCCAACGCGCGCGCCGCCTGGACGAGGCGCAGCAGATCCTGCGCGCGCGCCTGTCGTTCCAGGGCACGCGCCTGCTGCTCGGCGACGAGCGCGGCGACGACTGGTGGTGGCTGATGGCCGGCCCCGACGTCAACGCGGCGCGCCTGCTGCTGGCGGTGATGGACGACCCGGCATGGCGCGACGACGTGGGCCGCATCGCCACCGGCCTGATCGGCCGTCAGGTACGCGGCGCCTGGCGCACCACCACCGCCAACCTGTGGGGCAGCCTGGCGCTCGCGCAGTTCAGCGCCACGTTCGAGCGCGATCCGGTCGAGGGGCGGACCATGGCGCAGCTGCAGCCCGCCGCGGGCGGCGCGCCGCAGGAAGCCATGGTCGACTGGCGGCGCATCGCAGCAGGCGCAGCAGGCGCGGCAGGCAACGGCGGCGCGGCCGGCGGCGCCGATGCCAAGCCCGGCGCGATGTTCCTGCCCTGGCCCGCCGGCGGCACCGGTACGCTGCAGGTCAGGCACAACGGCGGCGGCCAGCCCTGGCTCACGCTGCAGGCCAGCGCCGCCGTGCCGCTGGCCGAGCCGCTCGACGCCGGCCTGCGCGTGCGCCGCAGCGTGAGCCCGGTCCAGCAGGCCCGCACCGACCTGCCGCCCGGCCGCTACAGCCGGGGCGACGTGCTGCGCGTCACGCTCGACGTCACCGCAAGCACCGACCTCGCCTGGGTGGTGCTCAGCGACCCGGTGCCGGCCGGCGCCACGCTGCTGGGCAGCGGCCTGGGCCGCGACTCGCAGATCGCCACGCAGGGCGAGCGCGGACCGCGCGGCGCCTGGCCGGCCTTCGAGGAGCGCAGTTTCGAGGCCTATCGCGCCTACTACGAGTACCTGCCCAAGGGCAGCATGAAGGTCGAGTACACCCTGCGGCTGAACAACGCCGGCGACTTCGCGCTGCCGCCGACCCGCATCGAGGCCATGTACGCGCCGGACATCTTCGGCATGTCGCCCAACGCGCGCGTGCAGGTGGAGGCCCGGTGACAGGCGCTCCGCGCAGCGCCGCGCGCGCCGGCCTGCTGGCCGCCGCCGCGCTGCTGGGGCTGGGCGCGGCGCGGGCGGACGCGCCTTCGTTCGAACAGGTGCGCGCCGCCTGGCGCCCCTCGTACACCGTGGTGGAAGACCGCGACGGCGAGCCGCTGCAGCGCCTGCGCACCGACTTCGGCGCGCGGCGCGGCGCCTGGACCGGCCTGGCCGACGTGTCCGCCGCGCTGCGCAGTGCGCTGCTGTACAGCGAGGACCGGCGCTTCTGGGCCCACAGCGGCGTCGACTGGCAGGCCGTGCCGGCTGCCGCCTGGGGCAACCTGTGGCACACCCGCACGCGCGGCGCCTCGACCATCACGATGCAGCTGGTCGGACTGCTGGACGACGACGTTGGCGCCGGCCGCCGCGACCTCGGGCAGAAGGTCGACCAGGCCGTCGGCGCGCTTCAGCTCGAGCGGCACTGGCGCAAGGACCAGATCCTGGAGGCCTACCTCAACCTGCTGCCCTTGCGCGGCGAACTGGTCGGCATCGACGCGCTGTCGCGCCAGCTGTTCGGCAAGGCGCCGCACGGGCTGGACGCGCGCGAGGCGGCCGTCACCGCCGCGCTGGTGCGCGCGCCCAACGCGGCAGCCGGGCAGGTGGCACGGCGCGCTTGCGACATCTGGCGCGCCGCCGACGCCGCCAACGCCGACTGCACCGCACTGCCCTTCTACACCCAGGCGGTGCTGCAGCGGCGCGACTTCGCGCCCAGCGCCGGCGACGCGCCGCACGCCGCGCGCCAGGTGCTGCGCCGCTACCGCGACGCCCATCCCGGCGAGGCCGGCGCGCCGCAGCGCCTGCGCAGCACGTTGAGCGCGCCGCTGCAACGGCTGGCGACCACGGTGCTGGAACGCCAGGTGCGCGAGCTGCGCGACCGGCACGTGCGTGACGGCGCGGTCGTGGTGCTGGACAACGCCAGCGGCGACGTGCTGGCCTGGGTCGGGTCGTCCGGCGCCTGGAGCCGCGCGCCCGAGGTCGACGCGGTGCTGGCCCGGCGCCAGCCCGGCTCCACGCTCAAGCCCCTGCTGTACGAACAGGCCATCGAGCAGCAGCGTTTGACAGCCGCCTCGCTGCTGGAAGACTCGCCGGCACAGATTCCCACGCCCGGGGGCCTCTACATCCCGCAGAACTACGACCGCACCTTCAAGGGACTGGTCAGCGTCCGCACCGCGCTGGCGGCATCGCTCAACGTGCCCGCGGTGCGCACGCTCGTGGCGGTCACGCCGGACGCGTTCGCGCGCCGGCTGGTCGCGCTCGGACTGCCGATCGACCGGCCGGGCGACCACTACGGCTACAGCCTCGCGCTGGGCAGCGCGGAGGTCACGCTGCTGTCGCTGGCCAACGCCTATCGCGCGCTGGCCAACGGCGGGCGCGTGGCACCGGTGCGCCTGCTGCCGGGCGACCCGGCACCGGCGCCGGTGCAGGTGATGGACCCGCGCGCCGCGTTCATCATCGGCGACATCCTGTCCGACCCGAACGCCCGCGCGCGCACCTTCGGGCTGGACAGCCTGCTGGGCACGCCCTTCTGGAGCGCAGTCAAGACCGGCACCAGCAAGGACATGCGCGACAACTGGGCGGTCGGCTTCAGCGCACGCTACACCGTGGCGGCATGGATCGGCAACGCCGGCGGCGAGCCGATGTGGGACGTGAGCGGCGTCAGCGGCGCGGCGCCGGTATGGAGCGAGCTGATGCGGTCGCTGCATCGCCAGGTGCCCAGCCATGCACCGGCACCGCCCGATGGCCTGCGCCAGGTGCCGGTGCGTTTCGGCCCCGACGACGAAGACGACGCAGGCAACGGCGCCCCGATCGAGGCGGCCCGCAGCGAATGGTTCATTGCCGGCACCGAGCAATCCGAATTCATCGCGCAGCGCCTGAAGCCGACGCGGGCAGACGACGGCACCAACCCGGCACGCATCACGCGCCCGGCCGCCGGCACGCTGCTGGCGCTCGACCCGGACATCCCGCCGGACCGCCAGCGCATGCGTTTCGAGGCCGACGGCGTGAAAGACGGCGCGAGCGACACGGCCGGCGCAAGCCAGTTGCAATGGCGCGTCGACGGACGCGCGGTCGCCCGCGGCGCACAGGCCCAGTGGCTGCCCTGGCCCGGCCGCCATACGCTTGAACTGGCCGATGCGCGCGGCCGGGTGCTGGACAGCGTGCAGTTCGAGGTGCGCGGCGCCGGTGTCGCGCCGGGCGCCGCGCCGCGCTGACCGTCGCGCCTGGCAGGGCGGTCAACGCAAGGCCGGCAGGCGCGCCACGTGATGCCAGTAGCGGCGCCGCAACCGGCGCTCGCAAGCCCACGCATCGGGCTGCAGGCTGCGCCAGTGCACGGCGCCGCACGCCGGCGTATCCATCGCCTCCACGTCCGCGGCCTCATAGCGGGCCCGCACCTGCCGCGCCGGATGGCCGAAGCGGTTGCGGTAACCCGCCTGGAACACCACCAGCGACGGCTGCACGGCGTCGATGAATCCGGCCGTCGACGAGGTGCGGCTGCCGTGGTGCGGCGCCACCATCAACTCGGCGCGCAGGGCCGCGCCATGGGCACGCGCCACCAGGGCGCTTTCCTGCGCCGCCTCGATGTCGCCGGTCAGCAGGGCCGCGGCGCCATCGGCCGCGACGATGCGCAGCACGCACGACCGCGTGTTGGCAGACATGGCCCGCGCGTTGCTCCCGGCCTGCGCCATCGGCTCGAACGGATGCAGCACCTCGAAGCGCACGCCGTCCCAGGTCCACCGCCGTCCCGCGGCGCATGCCTCGAAGGGCCGACCGGCGCGCAGCGCATGTCCCGCCGGCAGCGACCCGGCCAGGCGTGCCTGCGGATGCGCGGCCAGGACGGCGCCGGCACCGCCGGTGTGGTCGCTGTCGCCGTGGCTGAGCATCAGCATGTCCGGCCGTTCGCCGAGCGCGCGCAGCATCGGCACCAGCAGGCGCTCGCCGGCATCCGTGCCGGAGCGGCCATAGCGCGGACCGGCATCGAACAGCAAGCCGTGGCCGGCAGTGCGCACGAGCACCGCGCTGCCCTGGCCCACGTCGGCGGCCAGCACCTCGAAGGCGCCGTGCGGCGGCCGCGGCGGCAGCCACAGCAGCGCGGGCAGCAGCAGCGGCAGGCCCAGCACGCGCATCGACACCGGCAGGCGCATCGCGACCAGCAAGCCACCGACGATGCCCGCCATGCCGGCCCAAAGCGGCGGCGCCGGCAGCGACAGCTGGGCCAGTGGCCACGCGGCGAGCATTTGCAGCACGGCCATCAGGCCTTGCACCATCCACGCCGCCAGGCCCCACAGCGCCGGCACCAGCGCGCCCAGCAGGGCCGGCGGCAGGACGCCCAGCGTCACCCACGGGATCGCCAGCAGGTTGGCCAGCAGGCCGACCAGCGAGACCTGCTGGAACAGCAGCAGCGTCAGCGGTGTCAGTGCCAGCGTCACCACCGCCTGTTCCCGCACCAGCCGCAACGGCCCTCGCTGCCAGCGCGACCCGTCGTCCGCCGCATTGCCCGCATCGGAGGCGAACAGCACGCCCACCGCCACGAAGCTGAGCCAGAACCCTGCCTGCATCAGCGCCCAGGGATCGAGCGCCACCACCGCCGCGCAGGCCGCGAGCCAGGTCAGCGGCCATGGCCACCGCACGCCGCCGCTGCGCAGCAGCGCCACCGCCGCCAGCATGCAGACGGTGCGCTGCGAAGGTACGCCCCAGCCGCTGAACAACGCGTAGGCGCCGGCCAGCAGCACGCCGCCGACCGCCGCGGCATGCTGCGCCGGCCAGCGCAGCATGAGCGTGCTGCTGCCGCGCCACAGGCGACCGATGGCCCACCCGGCGAGCCACGCGAACAGGGTGACGTGCACGCCGGAGATGCTCATCAGGTGCGCCACGCCGGTGGCGCGGAACAGGTCCCAGTCGGCCCGCGCGATGGCGGCCTGGTCGCCGGCCACGAGGGCCGTCAGCACGCCGGCCTGGTGCGCGTCCGGCACGCGTGCGGCGATCGCCTCGCGCACCGCTTCGCGCGCCTGCTCGACCGGATGGCGCCAGCCGGCCCGCGCCAGCCGCACTGGTGCAGCGTCGACGCCGCGCGCCGTTCGGACATAGCCGCTGGCCTGCACGCCCTGCGTCCAGGCCCACAGCTCCAGGTCGAAGCCATGCGGATTGGCGTTGCCGTGCGGCGCCTTCAGGCGGACCGGCAGGCGCCAGCGCTCGCCGGCGCGCAGTCGTGGCGGCGCGGGGCGCGTGGCCCCGCTGGACCCCGGCCAGGCTGCATACCAGGTCAGGTTGATGCGCGGCGGCAACCGCACCCCCGGCGGACCGGCCTCGACGTCGAAGCGCATGCGCAGGCCGTTGCCCAGGTGCTGGGGCATCTGCGACACCACGCCGGTGACCAGCAGGTCGCGCCCTTCCAGCGCGGGATCGAGGCTTTGCGCCGCGAAGGCGCAGGCGCGTACGCCGGCCAGGCCGGCGCCGATTGCGGCGCCAGCGAGCAGCGCGAGCGCGAGGTCCGCACGGCCTGCGCCGGGCCACCGCCGCGCCGCCAGCGCCGTCGCCACCGCCGCGCCGGCCGCGATCAGCGCCGCGTAGGCCGGCCATGGCCACAGCGTCGCCTGCTGCAGTTGCCCTGCGCTGCCGAGCACGAAGCCGCCCAAGGCCACGAAAGGCCAGGCCGCTCGCACGGCTTGCCTGTCTGCCATGCCTTCCGGTTCCCCCCTGTCGGCGCCTCTGCGGGCGCGATGCTGTCCTGCACTACGCCGGGGAGTATGCGTCAGGCGGCCCGGGTTCGGCCGCGCTTCGGGCCATTCCGGCCGGCTTCACTCGGCCCGGATCTGCCCCTTGGCGACGATGTCGCCGAACTTCGCCTGCTCGCCCTGCAGGAACGTCGCGAACGCCTGCGGGCCAAGTCCCAGCGGCACCACGCCGCCGTCGTCGAAGTTCCTGCGCACCGAGGGCTGCGCCAGCACCTGTCGCAGCGCGGCGTCGAGCTTCGAGACGATTGCCGCCGGCGTTCCCCTGGGCACGAAGATGCCCTGCCACACCGTCACGTCGGCGCCCTTCCATGCGGGTTCCACGCGGCCCAGCGGCGGCACGTCAGGCATGGCCGGCGAAGGCTTGTCGTCCAGCACGCCATAGATGCGTACCTTGCCGGCGCGCGCCTGCTGCATGACCATCGACAGCGGCAGCACCGCCAGGTCGAGCTGGTTGCCGCTCAGGTCGGTGACGATCTGCGGGCCGTTGCGATACGGCACGTGCACCAGGTCGACGCCGCCCTTCTGCTTGAGCCATTCGCCGCCCAGATGCAGCGAGGTGCCGACGCCGGAGGTGGCGTAGCTGTACTGGCCGGGGTGCTTCTTCATGTCGGCGTAGAGCTCGGCCGCCGTGGTCGCGGCCAGGCCGGGCTTGCCCACCAGCACCAGCGGCTGGGCGCCCAGCAGGGTGACGGGCATCAGGTCCTTGAGGCCGTCGTAGCGCACCGTCGACGGCGTGACCATCCTGGCGATGACGATGGCGCTCTCGACGGACATGAGCAGCGTATAGCCGTCCGGCCTGGCGCGCACCACCTTGTCGGTGCCGATGATGCCGCCCGCGCCCGGCAGGTTCTCGATGATCACCGGCTGCCCCAGGCGCTGCGACAGGTCCGGCGCGATCCACCGCGCCATGGCGTCGACGTTGCCGCCGGCCGAATACGGCACGAGGATGGTGACCGCCTGGGCCGGCCAGGCGCCATCGCCGCCGGCATGCGCGGGTGCGGCGAGTGCGGCGAGCGCTGCCAGGGCAAGGCCGGCCACGGCGCGGCGGGTCGGGTGGAAAGAGGCACTTTTCATGACGAAGCTCCTGCAGGCAATGAATGGGTGGGTCGGATCAGCGTTCGGTCTGCCCAGCGAGTTCGCCCTGCAGCGCGTCGAGCTCACGCTCGAAACGCTCGCGAAGATCGCGCCTGGCCGCGTCGTCGAGCCAGCAGGCCTGCACGCCGGCAAGGCTGAAGGCGCGCGCCTCGTCCCAGCCCCAGCCGCAGCCGTCGAGCACGGTGGCGTAGGTGTGGGCGATGTCGGTATGGAACATGGCCGGGTCGTCGGTGTTGAGCGTCACCGGCAGGCCGGCGTCCACCATCGCCCGCAGGCTGCGCAGCCGTCGTTCGCGGTTGCGCGCCACGCTGGTGATGCCGCAGGCGCAGAAGTACACGCCGCGATCGCGCGCGCGCCGCACGCCGTCCGCATCCGCCAGGAGGTTGTAGCCGTGGTCCAGCCGGTCGCAACCCATCAACTCGATGCAGTCGTCCACGTTGGACGGGGGCGCTTCCTGCAATGTCTGGTTGTCCTCGCACACGTGGGCGGTGCGCTTGAGGCCGGCCCGGCCGGCGCGCTGGAACAAGGGGGCCATCTGCGCCGGCGGTCCTTCGCGCTCGGGCCCGTCCAGGCCCACGCCCACGACCAGCTCGTGCCGCCGGCCGACGATGTCGTCCATGGCCTGCCGTGCGCTGTCCATCGGCAGTCCCCGGTCCAGCGCGGCGATCAGCAGCGCGGAGCAGTCGAAGTCGCGCATGGCCGCCTGTACCCCGGCTACCAGCCCTTCGAGCTGCACCCGGTACGGCACGCCTGCCGGAAGGTAGTACTGCGGGTTGAAGGACATCTCGACGTGACGCGCGCCGCTACGGCTCGCGTCCTCGACCGCCTCGTAGGCCATGCGTTCGAACTCGCCGGCGCTGCGCACCGCCCGGGCGCCCAGGCGCAGCACGTCGATGAAATCGTAGAAGTCGCGGTAGGTGTAGAGGGACTCCACCGGGCGCGGCAGCGCCAGCGCGTGGCGCCCGGCGAACGCGGCCAGCGTCGCGGGGCGCAAGGTGCCGGCCAGGTGCATGTGCAGGTCGACCTTGGGCAGGCGCGCCAGCAGCTGCGGAGTGATCGGTGCGCGATGCGCCGCCGGTTCGGACAGTGTTGAATGCATGGCCGGACCTTATCGGCGCGGCGCGCTACCGCCCAGGTCACGAACGTGGTGGCGGTTATGACACCGGCGTTATGACCGCGGCCTTTGCGCCAGCAGGCGCGCGGCACCGACGATCTCCTCGCGCAGCCAACGCATCGCCCGGTTGGCATGGGTGCGCTCGTGCCACACCAGCCGGTAGCGCATCGGCGGAATGCGCACCGGAAACGGCACGATGGCCAGGCCGTGCTCGCTCGCGAAGTCCTCGGCCAGCAGGCGCCCGGTGGTGAAGACGAGGTCGGTGGCCGACAGCACGGCCGGCGCCAGGCTCAGGAACTGCGTGCGCACGGCCGTGTGCACCGCCACGCCGAGCCCGGAAAGTGTGGCGTCGATGATGCTGCCCTGCCCCGGCATGTGCTCGAGCGAGGTGAAGTGCCGGGCGCGCCGGAAGTCCTCCAGCGTCATGTCGCCACCGGCCAGCGGATGGTCCGGCCGCATGAGGCAGACCAGGGGCTCGGTCAGCAGGCTGGTGGCGCGCAGGTGCGCCGGCAGCTCGGGCCACACGGTGATCACCATGTCCACCTCCCCGTCGGCCAGCTGGCGGTAGTGCTCGAAGCGCGAGCCCAGCCCCCGCACCACCAGGTCGCACTCGGGCGCCTCGCGCGCGATGCGTCCGATGACGTCGGCGAAGAAGCGCTTGGGCAGGAAGTCGTAGGTTGCCAGCCGGAAGCTCAGCCGCAGCTCGCGCGGCGAGCTTGGCATGGCCTGCGACGTGAGCAGCGACATGTCCGCCAGGATGCGCCGCGCAGGCGCCGCCAGCGTCTGTGCCCGCTCGGTCGGCACCATGCGGTTGCCGACGCGTACCAGCAGCTCGTCCCCGGTCAGCTGCCGCAGCACCCGCAGGTGGCGGCTCATGGCGGACTGGGCGATGCCCAGCTTGGCGGCCGCCTGCGACACGCTCGCCTCGGTCAGCAGCGCGTACAGGGAGCGCAACAGGGGTTCGTCCAGACGCCGGACGCCGTCGTCGTCTGCAGGGGGAATGACAGCCACGCGCGCAGTGTGCCGCAATGCAGACCGGCGATCTGGCGCACTCCTTGCATCCTTCTCCGCTAGTATCCGCCGGGCGGCCCGCTGCTCCCGGCGGCGCCCGACTTGCTGGGAGAACCATGTCCATCCACGCCGCGCTCCACCACGTCACGCACTACAAGTACGACCGCCCGGTGCAACTCGGCCCCCAGGTCGTGCGCCTGCGCCCGGCGCCGCACTGCCGCAGCAACGTCATCTCGTATTCGCTGCGCATCGAGCCCGAGCAGCATTTCATCAACTGGCAGCAGGACCCGTTCGCCAACTACCAGGCAAGGCTGGTCTTTCCCGAGAAGACGCGCGAGTTCAAGGTCACCGTCGACCTGGTGGTCGAGATGGCGGTCTACAACCCGTTCGACTTCTTCCTGGAGCCGGAGGCGGAGAACTTCCCCTTCAAGTACGACCCCGCGGTCGCGCAGGAACTGGCGCCCTACCTGGCGACCGAGGCGATGACGCCGCTGGTCGAGCAGTACCTGGCGCGGGTCGACCGCAGCCGCCAGCGCACCATCGACTTCCTGGTCGGGCTCAATCAGCAGGTGCAGCAGGACGTGCGCTACCTGATCCGCATGGAGCCCGGCGTGCAGACGCCGGAGGAAACCCTGGCGCTGGGTTGCGGCTCCTGCCGCGACTCCGGCTGGCTGCTGGTGCAGCTGCTTCGGCACATGGGGCTGGCGGCGCGGTTCGTCTCGGGCTACCTGATCCAGCTCACGCCCGACGTCAAGGCGCTCGACGGCCCCAGCGGCACCGAGGTCGACTTCACCGACCTGCACGCCTGGTGCGAGGTGTACCTGCCCGGCGCCGGCTGGGTCGGGCTGGACGCCACCTCCGGCCTGCTGGCCGGCGAAGGCCACATTCCGCTGGCCTGCACGCCCAGCCCCTCCAGCGCCGCGCCGATCGAGGGAATGATGGACGAGGCCGAGGTGGAGTTCGGCCACGAGATGAAGGTCTCGCGCATCTACGAGGCGCCGCGCGTGACCCGGCCCTACACCGACGACCAGTGGGCCGCCGTGCTCGCCCTGGGCGAGCAGGTGGACCGCCAACTGGCAGCCGGCGACGTGCGGCTGACCATGGGCGGCGAGCCCACCTTCGTGGCCACCAGCGACCGCGAGGCGGGCGAGTGGAACACCGATGCGCTGGGCCCGACCAAGCGCGGCTACGCCACCGAATTGGTGCATCGCCTGCGCCGGCGCTACGGCGACGGCGGCTTCCTGCACTTCGGCCAGGGCAAGTGGTACCCGGGCGAGCAGCTGCCGCGGTGGGCGCTGTCGATCTACTGGCGCGCCGACGGCCAGCCGGTCTGGCGCGATCCGTCGCTGTTCGCCGACGAGCGCGAGCCGACGCACTACACCGACGCGGACGCGCAGCGCTTCGTCCGCGCCCTGGCCGGCAGGCTCGGCATCACCGACCGCCACGTGCTGCCCGGCTACGAGGACGTCTACTACTACCTGTGGCGCGAACGGCGCCTGCCGGTCAACGTCGACCCCTTCGATTCGCGGCTTGACGACGAGATGGAGCGGGCCCGGCTGCGCCGCGTCTTCACCCGCAAGCTCGACTCGGTGACCGGATACATGCTGCCGCTGGCGGCCAGCCATGCCGTGGCCGACCGGCCTTCGCTGGCCGGCCCCGGCTGGCAGACCGGCCCCTGGTTCCTGCGCGACGACCGGCTGTACCTGGTGCCCGGCGATTCGCCGATGGGTTGGCGCCTGCCGCTCGATTCGCAGCCCTGGACCGCCAAGGCCGATTTCCCCTACCTGGTCGAGCGCGACCCGATGGCGCCGGCCGGCGCGCTGCCCGACGCCACGACGATGCAGGGGCGCTACGCCGCCACCGGCGCGAACGGCACCGCCGGCGACCTGCGCGCGATGCCCTACGACCTGCGCGCGCCGCAGGCCACGCCCGCCGCCGTGCGCCTGCAGCCCGGCACGGGACCACACGGCGGCGCGAGCGCCGGGACGACCGCCGACGCCCAGGCGCCGGGCCGCTTCGAATCGGCGCAGGGAATCACCCGCACCGCGCTGTGCGTCGAAGTGCGCGACCCGCGCCGCGCCAACGGGCCGGCGGTCGAGAAGGTCGGCACGGCGTCGGGCGTGATGTACGTGTTCATGCCGCCGCTGGCTCGGCTGGAGGACTACCTCGACCTGCTCGCCGCGGTCGAGGCCACTGCCGCCGGGCTCGGCGTGAAGATCGTGATCGAGGGCTACCCGCCGCCGCGCGACACGCGCCTGAAGCTGCTGCAGGTCACGCCCGATCCGGGCGTGATCGAGGTCAACATCCACCCGGCGCACAACTGGGGCGAACTCGTCGAGCACACCGAGTTCCTCTACCAGGCGGCTTTCGAGACACGCCTGTCGGCCGAGAAGTTCATGACCGACGGGCGCCACACCGGCACCGGCGGCGGCAACCACTTCGTGCTCGGCGGCGCCACGCCGGCGGACAGCCCGTTCCTGCGCAGGCCGGAACTGCTGGCCAGCCTGCTGCTGTACTGGCACAACCATCCGTCGCTGAGCTACCTGTTCTCAGGCATGTTCATCGGCCCGACCAGCCAGGCGCCGCGCGTGGACGAGGCACGCAACGACCAGCTCTACGAACTGGAGATCGCGCTGGCGCAGATCGCCAGGGCCCGCGAAGTGCACGGCGAGGACATGCCGCCCTGGCTGGTCGACCGCACGCTGCGCAACATCCTGATCGACGTGACCGGCAACACGCACCGCAGCGAGTTCTGCATCGACAAGCTGTACTCGCCCGACTCCAGCACCGGCCGCCTCGGCCTGCTCGAGCTGCGCGCCTTCGAGATGCCGCCGCATGCCCGCATGAGCGTGGCCCAGCAGCTGCTCATGCGCGCGCTGGTCGCCCGCTTCTGGGACACGCCCTATCGCGCGCCGGCCACCCGCTGGGGTACCGAGCTGCACGACCGCTTCCTGCTGCACGCCTTCGTCAAGGCCGACTTCGACGACGTGATCGAGCAGATGCGGCAGGCCGGTTTCGCCTTCGACGCGGCCTGGTTCGCGCCGCACCTGGAATTCCGCTTCCCGCTGGTCGGCCAGGTGCGCGCCATGGGCATGGAGCTTACGGTGCGCAATGCGCTCGAGCCCTGGCACGTGATGGGAGAGGAAGGCGCACCCGGCGGCACCGCGCGCTACGTGGATTCGTCGCTCGAGCGCCTCGAAGTGCGGGTGACCGGCCTCAACGAGAGCCGCTACCTGGTGACCGTCAACGGGCGCCCGCTGCCGCTGCGGCCCACCGGCACGGTGGGCGAGTTCGTCGCCGGCGTGCGCTACAAGGCCTGGAACCCGCCCTCGTCGCTGCACCCGGCCATCGGCGTGCATGCGCCGCTCACGCTGGACCTGGTCGACACCTGGATGAAGCGCTCCATCGGCGGCTGCCAATACCACGTGACGCACCCTGGCGGGCGCAGCTACGACACCTTCCCGGTGAACGCCTACGAAGCCGAAAGCCGGCGCCTGGCGCGCTTCTCGCGCATGGGCCATACGCCCGGCACGGTGGACACGCTGCCTGCCAACATCGAAATCACCGGCAGCCGTGAATTCCCGTTCACTTTGGACTTGAGGCGCTGACCCGCGCCACAGGGGCGGAGGCCATCTGCGTCACGGCAATGTAACAATTGACCGGCTGTGGATCCCCTCAACCCCTCCCTTTTCGACGCCGAGCCCGAGTCGCCGGCCGCCCTCGCCGCGCTGGCGGCCGCCCTGACGCCGCCGGCCGGCCCGGGCCACTACGACGAACTGCGCGGCCGCGCCACCGCTGCCGCGCCGGTGCCGCGCGCGCCAAGCGCCCCGGCCGGCCCGCAGTTGCGCGACGCTGCGGTGCCGGCGCCGGCGGCCGGAGCCGTCGATGCCGCGGCCGAGGCGCCCGAAGACGGCGCAGCCGCGGGCGACGCCGCCACGCTGGCACCGGCCTGGTCGCATTTCTTCCGTGAACTCGGCCCCGGCGGCTTCGCCGACCTGCCCGAGCGCGCGCGCAGCCTGGCGCGGCAGATCCGCGACAACGGCGTCACCTACAACGTCTATGCCGACCGGCACGGGCCGCAGCGGCCGTGGTCGCTCGACCTGTTCCCGCTCATCATCTCGCCTGAAAGCTGGGCTGGCATCGAGGCCGGCGTGCTGCAGCGCATGCGCGTGCTCGACCGCGTCCTGGCGGACGTCTACGGGCCTCAGGACCTGCTGGCCCAGGGCCTGTTGCCCGCTGCGCTGGTGCAGGGGCACCCCGGCTACCTGCGCGCCATGCACGGCGTCAGGCCGCCGGGCGACACGTGGCTGCACATCGCCGCGTTCGACCTCGGCCGCGGGCCGGACGGCAACTGGTGGGTGGTGTCGCAACGCACGCAGGCGCCATCCGGCCTGGGCTACCTGCTGGAGAACCGCATCGCGGTGTCGCGCCAGTTCCCGCAGGCCTTCGAGTCGCTGCACGTGCAGCGGCTGGCGTCCACCTACGTGGCGCTGATGAACGCGCTGCAGCGCATGTGCCCGGCGCAGACCCAGCCGCACGTGGCACTGCTCACGCCCGGCCCGTACAACGAGACGTACTTCGAGCACGCCTACCTGGCCCGCTACCTCGGCATCACGCTGGTCGAGGGCAGCGACCTCACCGTGCGCGCGGAACACCTCTACCTGAAGACGCTCGAAGGCCTGCGCCCGGTGCACGGCCTAATCAAGCGCGTGGACGACCAGTTCCTGGACCCGCTCGAACTGCGCCCCGACTCGACCCTGGGCGTGCCCGGGCTGATGCAGGCGGTGCGCGCCGGCAACGTGCTGGTGGCGAACACGCCCGGCTCGGGCTTTCTCGAATCGCCGGCGTTGCTCGGCTTCCTGCCGGGCCTGGCCAGGCACCTGACCGGGGAGTCGCTGCTGCTGCCTTCCCTGCCCTCGTGGTGGTGCGGCGAGCGCGCCGCCATGGAGGCGGCGCTGCCGCAACTGGCCCAGTCGGTCATCAAGTCGACCTACCCCGATGCCGCCGGCCAGCTGCACGCCGTGCTGGGCAGCGAAATGGATCGCCGCACCATGGAGGAATGGGCCGGGCGCATCGCGCTGTCGGGCGAAGCGCATACCGTGCAAGGCTACCTGCCGCTGTCGCAGATGCCCAGCTGGAGCGAGCGCGACGGCGATGCCGGGGGCGGCGGCAAGCTCTCGGCGCGCACCGTGCTGCTGCGCGTGTTCGCCGTCAGCGACGGTCCCGGCAGCTGGCGCATGCTGCCCGGCGGCATGGCGCGCATCGCCGGGCCGGACACGCGCATCGTCTCCATGCAGCGCGGCGGCAGCAGCGCCGACACCTGGGTGCAGACGCATGCCGACATCGACCGGACCAGCCTGCTGGCCAGCCACGCCAGCGTCCAGGCCCTCACGCGCAACCGGGCGCCGGTGACGAGCCGGGCGGCGGAAAACCTGTTCTGGTTCGGCCGCTACACCGAGCGCGCGGAAAACGCCGTGCAGCTGGCGCGGCTGACGCTGAGCCTGCTGCCCGGCGAGGAGCAGGAATCGCAGCCGCTGCTCGCCTGGCTGCACAAGCTGGCGCAGCACAACGCACTGGTGCCGCGCGACGTGCCGGCGGCACCGCGCTCGCGCCGCGTCTTCGAGCGCGCGCTGATCGCCGAGCTGGGCAACACCGAAGGCGGCAGCGTCGGCTTTTCGCTGCGCTGCATCCGCAACGCGGCCAGCGCGCTGCGCGAGCGCCTGTCGCAAGACCACTGGAACCTGATCGTGCGCACCGAGGCCGAGTTCTCGGCCAGCGCCGCCCGACTGGCCGGCGACCAGGCCGAAGGCCTGCATTCGGCCTCGGCAGCCCTGCGCGCGCTGGAAGACGCGACGCAGGCACTGTCGGCGCTCACCGGCGCGCAGACCGACCGCATGACGCGTGACGACGGCTGGCGCCTGCTGTCCATCGGCCGCCACATCGAGCGCCTGGCCTTCTTCACCGATGCGCTCATGGCCGGCATTGCCGACGGCTCGGTGCACGACCTGCCGGGCTTCGAGGCGATGCTGGCGCTGTTCGACAGCACCATCACCTTCCATGCGCGCTACCAGCAGCGCCGGGACGTCGCGCCGCTGGTCGACCTGCTGGTGCTCGACCGCGACAACCCGCGCTCCCTGGCCTGGGTGACGCAGACGCTGCGCGGGCGCATCGCGCGGCTCGCCGGCAGCGCGCCCGGCGAACTGGCCGAGCTGTCGCACAAGCTGCCCGATCCGGCCGGCTGGTCGATCGACCACCTGTGCGCCGCCGACGCGGCACCCGGTCACGCGGCGCTGATGGACATGCTCGACCGGCTCGAGACCGCGACCTACCAGGTCTCCGACGAGATCGGCGCGCGCTACTTCACCCTGACTGCCGAATCGCTGCATTCGGTGGGTGTCTGATCGGCCGCCATGCTGCTGCGCGTCACCCACGAAACCCGCTACGCCTACACGCCGCCGGTCGAGACGGCGCAGCACATGGCGTACCTCAGGCCGCGCGAGCTGCCGCGACAGGCGCTGCTCGAGCACGCGCTGGAGATCACGCCGGAGCCGGCGCAGCGCAGCGAATCGGTCGACGTCTACGGCAACGGCCGCGCCTTCTTCGCGCTGGAATCGCAGCACGACACGCTGGTCGTGACGGCGCGCAGCCTGGTGCGCACCCACGCCGGCGCCACCGCCGGGCCGGGGGCGGCGGACCGGGCATGGGAGCAGGTGCGCGAGCACTACCGCTACCGCAAGGACGCGCCGCACGACCCCGCCGCCGAGTTCGTCTTCGCCTCGCACCACGTGCCGCGGCACGACGCGTTCTCCGCGTATGCGCGGGCGAGCTTCGCGCCGGGCCGGCCGCTGTTCGAGGCGACGCTGGACCTGACCCGTCGCATGCATGCCGACTTCATCTACGACGGCGACAGCACGCAGGTCAACACGCCGGCGGTGCAGGCGCTGGCGCAGCGCCGCGGCGTCTGCCAGGACTTCGCCCACATCATGATCGGCTGCCTGCGCACGCTCGGCCTGCCGGCCCGCTACGTCAGCGGCTACCTGCTGACGCAGCCGCCGCCGGGCCAGCCACGCCTGCTCGGCAGCGACGCATCGCACGCCTGGGTCTCGGCCTACCTGCCCGGCGCCGACGGGCAGCCGGGCACGTGGGCCGACTTCGATCCCACCAACGGCCGCCAGCCGGGCGAGGACTACGTGGTGCTGGCCATGGGACGCGACTTCGCCGACGTCTCGCCGATGCGCGGCGTGCTGCACGGCGGCGCCGGGCACACGCTGGCCGTGGCGGTCACGGTGGAGCCCGCCGACGAGGCCGGTGCCGACGACACGCACGCGGGCCAGCCCCCTGCGCGGGGGCCGTGAATCCGTCCGGGCGACAATGGCCTTTTTTCGAACGGAGGATTCCCATGAGCGTCTACGACAAACTGAAGCAACTCGGTATCGACCTGCCGCCGGTGGCCGTGCCCGCCGCCGCGTATGTCCCCTTCATGCGCACCGGCAACCTGGTGTTCCTGTCCGGCCACATCGCCAAGAAGGACGGCAAGGTCTGGGCCGGCCAGCTCGGCGCCGGCATCGACACCGCCGAAGGCAAGCAGGCCGCACGCGCCGTGGCCATCGACCTGCTGGGCACGCTGCACGCCGCCGTGGGCGACCTGAACAAGGTGCGGCGCGTGATCAAGCTGATGAGCCTCGTCAACTCCACCGGCAGCTACGTCGAGCAACACCTGGTGACCAACGGCGCCAGCGAACTGATGGGCGAGGTCTTCGGCGACCGCGGCGCGCACGCGCGCAGTGCCTTCGGCGTGGCGCAGCTGCCCATGGGCGCTTGCGTCGAGATCGAACTGATCGCCGAGGTCGAATAGGCCGCATGAACGTCCATGAGGCGGTGAGCAGCCGGCGCTCGGTGCGCGCATTCCTGGACCGGCCGGTGCCACCCGACGTCATCCATCGCGTGCTGGAGGCGGCCCTGCGCGCCCCCTCGGGCGGCAACCTGCAGCCGTGGCACCTGAGCATCGTCGGGGGCGAGCCCCTGGCGCGGCTCAAGGCCCTGATGCGCGAGCGCGTACGCGACGACCCGCGCGGCGAAGGCAGCGAATACGACGTCTACCCGAACGAGCTGGTCGAGCCCTATCGCCAGCGGCGTTTCGACGTGGGCGAGGCCATGTATGCGCGCCTGGGCATCCCGCGCGAGGACAGGCCCGCGCGGCGCGCCTGGTTTGCGCGCAATTTCGAGTTCTTCGGCGCGCCGCTGGCGCTGTTCTGCACGGTCGACCGGCGCATGGGTCCGCCGCAATGGTCCGACCTCGGCATGCTGCTGCAGAACGTGATGCTGCTGCTGCGCGCCGAGGGCCTGGACAGCTGCCCGCAGGAATGCTGGGCCATGTACCCGCGCACCATCGGGCAATTCCTGCAACTGCCGCCCGAGCGCATGCTGTTCACCGGCATGGCGATCGGCTATGCGGATCGCGACGTGCCGCTGGACGCCCTGGTGACCGAGCGCGCCCCGCTCGGCGAAGTCGCGCAGTTCATCGGCTTCTGAGGCGCCGGCCTGCCAGCGCGCTGGCAGGCCGCAGGGGCCTCAGAACGCGTCGGCCATGCCCATGGCCGGGTCGCTCACCGCGTGGCGCCCGGTCTCCACCCGGCCGGCGAAGCGGCGGTAGAACGCACTGTCGCCTTCGCAGGTAACGGCAAAGTCGTACCACTGGCCGGTGGCATCCAGGCGCCAGCGCAGCGTCTCCTCGCCGCCGCCCCTGACGCGCACGGTCCAGTCGTCGTCCGAGTGTCCGCCGCCGCCTCCGTGGCCGTGGCCGTGGCCGTGGCCGTGGCCACGATCATCGTGGTCGTGGCCGCGCTCCCAGCGGCCGGCGCCGATCGCCTGCACGCTCGGATAGGCCTTGTTCGACTGCACGCTGAACACGCAATCGCGCCGTCCCTCGTTGCGCAGCTGCAGGTAGATGTCGCCGCCGCGGGCGTCATACCCGACCCGGATCTCGGGCGCCGGCGCGCCACCCGCGCGCAGCGCGTTGAGATCACCCTTGAACTGCCGGTGGTAGCCGTTGGGGCCGAGCACCCACAGGTCGTACAAGCCGGCGTTGTCGGTCGCCGCGTTCCAGTCGCCGTCGAGCCGCTTGCCCGGCTCGACCACGAAGCGGCGCGGCAGCCGGTCGGCCAGATGCAGCTTGTCGTAGACATGGAACACGGCGGCCGCGCGGCCGGTGTTGGCGAACAGCAGTTGCACCCGCCCGCCCACGGCATCGCTGCGCGCGCTGGTGTGCAGCTCGTAGGGCAAGGCGCGCGACGGGCGCACGCCCGTGGCCTGCCGGGGCAGTGCGGCGTCGGCCGTCGGTTCGATCTTCGGCAGCGCCTGCTGCGCCGCCGTCAGCGCATCGGCCTCGGCCTTGGTCTTGCGGCCGGCGAGCGTGGGCAACGGCTCGTCGTTGGGACGGTCGAAGTTGAAGGCGCTGGTCAGGTCGCCGCAGATGGCGCGCCGGTACGCGCTGATCTGCGGCTCGGGCACGCCGAAGACCTTCTCCAGGAACATCAGCGTCGACGTGTGGTCGCTCACCTGCGAGTTGACCCAGCCGCCGCGGCTCCAGGGCGAGACCACCCACAGCGGCACGCGCGGGCCCGGGCCGTAGGGGCGGCCATCCGGCGCGGGCTGCTTCTCGGTGGCCGGCGTGTAGTCGTGGTATTCGACGGCCACGTCGGCAGCGGCCATGGTGCTGGCGCCGGCGAGCGAGCCGTCGTCGTTGCGCGAAGGCGCCGCGGGCGACGGCACGTGGTCGAAGAAGCCATCGTTCTCGTCGTAGTTGACCAGCAGTACCGTCTTGCTCCAGACCTCCGGGTTGGCGGTCAGCGCGTCGAGCACTTCCTGCACGTACCAGCCGCCCTTGGCCGGGCTCGACGGGCCGGCATGTTCGCTGTAGGCCGACGGCGCGATGATCCAGGACACCTGCGGCAACTGGCCGTTCCTGATGTCCTCGCGCAAAGTCTCCAGGAAGCCGTACGGCATGGTGTTGCCGAAGCCCTTTGCCAGCGGGCTCAGCGCGTCGTCGACCGAGGCGTCGTAGAACGGGCCCGCCGCGGTCACCGGCTGCGTGATGTCGGTGTCCGGCACGTACACGGGACGCCGCGCCGCCGGCATCTGCTCGATGGCGGCGCGCCAGTGGCGAAAGCCCATCATCTCGTTGCAGCCGTAGTTGTCGATCAGGCTCTGGTAGACCTTCCACTTCACGCCGGCCTTCTCCAGCCGGTCGGCATAGGTGGTCCAGGTCCAGCCGTCGGTGGACACGCCGATGTCGTTGCCGCCGTTGAACTGGTTGTTCAGTCCAGCGACCTCGACCCGGCTGCCATCGACAGGACTCAGCCCGTTCGGCCCATTGGTGCCGCTCCAGTAGAAGAGCCGGTTGGCGATGGTGCCGGTGTGCATGCCGCAGTGGTAGTGGTCGCACAGCGTGAAGGCGTCGGCCAGCGCGCGCTGGAACGGCACTTCCGCGGCTTCGTAGTAGCCCAGCGACAGGAGCTTCTTCGCGTCCGGCCACTTGTACATGCGGCCGTGGTCCCACGCGGCCTGCGAATCCGCCCAGGAGTGCGGCGTGCTGCCGGCGCGCTGCGCGTTGCCCTTGCTCTCGTCGAGGTGGTAGGGCGTGTAGGTCGTCGGCGGCGTGGTCAGCGTGTAGGTCTGGTGCAGGATGGTCTTGCCGTTGGGTGCCGGCACGGCGAAGCGGTCGCCGAATCCACGCACGCCCTTGAAGGTGCCGAAGTAGCTGTCGAAGGAGCGGTTCTCCATCATCAGCAGGACGACGTGCTTGACGTCCTTGACGGTGCCGGTGTCGCGGTGGGCGGGAATCGCCAGCGCGCGCCGGATGCTCGGCGGGAAGGCCGAAAGGGTGGCGGCAGCAAGACTGGTGCCGGCCGCGCTCTGCAGGAACTTGCGTCGTGAGGTCATGTTGTTCTGTCTCTTTCTGGATGTATTCAGGGGGCGTAGGTCACGCTGGGCTTTTCTTCCGTCTCGGGCTTGCCCTCGGACGGGCTTTCGGTCTTGCTCGACGAGGACGCGGCACTCGAGGCGCCGCCGCTGTCGGCACCGCCGCTGCCTCCGCAGGCGGACAGGCCGGCCATGCCCGCCATCAGTGAAAGCGCGAGCCAGGCGCGCCATCGAATCAACTTGCGCATGAGGAACGAACTCCTTTGTATGAAGCGACAGGCCCGAGCCGGGCGCACGCGAGCGCGCGACACCGCCGACGGACATGCCTCCTTGTGGTTATGGGAACTGCGTGCCCTGGCGGATGCGGGCGAGGCCAATGGCATCGCGCTTCGTCATGGCAGCGTCGAGACTAGGCATTCGCCGTGACAGGTCAACGAACGAAGCATGACTTCGCGCATCGCCGATGCGCGCAACACACGAACCGTTGCCAGTTGCAACGAACGGTGCGAACTAAGTGATTCAGCGCAGCGCGAGCGTGTCGCGCCGCGGCGACAGCGGTCAGCCGGCCAGCACGAGGCTGGCGCCCTTCTCGCCAATGACGATGGCCGCCGCGTTGGTGTTGGCCGAGGTCATCGTCGGCATGACCGACGCGTCGATGACGCGCAGGCGCTCGATGCCGCGCACGCGCAACTGCGCATCGACCACCGACCGCGCGTCGCCACCCATGCGGCAGGTGCCGACGGGGTGGAACACCGTGCCGCCCTTCTCGCGCGCGAAGCGCGCCAGCTGCGCATCGTCCCGGACATCGTTGCCCGGCAGGTACTCCTCGCCGGTGACGAGGTCGCGGAACGCCGGCTGCGCGTAGATGTCGCGCAGGATCTTCAGCCCCTCCACCAGCACCTTCACGTCGTGCGGCTCGACCAGGTAGTTGGTGGTGATGCGCGGCGGCGCCAGCGGGTCGGCGCTGGCAAGCATGACGCTGCCGCGCGACTCCGGCCGGCACTGCGCGGCCGAGGCAGAGAACCCCGAGAAGCCGTGCAGCGCGTCGCCCGGCTTGTCGACCGACAGCGGCATCACGTTGAACAGCACGTCGGCCCGCGCGTCCCGGGCCACCGCCGTGCGCACCATGCCGCCTACCTGGCCGGCACCGACGGTCAGCGGCCCGCGCTGGCCGAACAGCCACTGCGCGCCCATCGTCGCCAGCCCCAGCGGACTGCGCACCTGGTCGTTGAGCGACATGCGCCGTCGCAGCTTGACGATCACGCGCGCCTGGTAGTGGTCCTGCAGGTTGGCACCGACCTCGGGCGCGTCCACGTGCACCCCGATGCCCAGCGCGCGCAGCGCGTCGGCCGGCCCGATGCCCGACAACTGCAGCAGCTGCGGTGTCTGCAGCGCGCCGGCGGACAGGATCACCTCGGCATCGGCACGCGCGCTGTGGCGCTGGCCGTCTTCGCCGAGCCATTCCACGCCGACCGCGCGGGCGCCTTCGACCAGCACGCGGGTCACCTGCACGCCGCAACGCACCTGCAGGTTCGCGCGATGCCGCACCGGCGCCAGGAAGGCGGTGGCGGCGTCGCAGCGCCAGCGCCCGCCGAGCGTGAGCTGGTAGGCGCCCAGGCCCTCGTCCTGCGCGCCGTTGAAATCGCCGCTGCGCGCAAAGCCGGCCTGCTCGCCCGCCTGCAGCCAGGCCGCGCAATAGGGATGGTCGTTGCGCAGGTCGGACACGCGCAGCTCGCCCGAGCCGCCGTGGAACTCGGTCTCGCCGCCGTCGTAGCGCTCGGACTTCCTGAAGAACGGCAGCAGTTCGCTGTAGCTCCAGCCGGAGCCGGGTGCGCCGGCCGCGCGCGCCCAGTCGTCGAAGTCGGCGCGCTGGCCGCGGATGTAGATCAGGCCGTTGATCGCGCTGGAGCCGCCCAGAACCTTGCCGCGCGGCCACACGATGCGGCGCCCGCCGGTCTCGGCCTGCGCCTCGGTCTCGAACTGCCAGGAAAACCGCTTGTCGTAGATCGAGCGGAAGTAGCCCACCGGCAGGCGCAGCCAGAAGTGGGTGCTGTCGGTGCCGGCCTCGAGCAGCAGCACGCGGCAGCGCGGGTCGGCGCTCAGGCGATTGGCCAGCACGCAGCCGGCCGAGCCGGCGCCGACGATGATGTAGTCGAAACCTTCGGCCGGCCCGCTCATCGCGTCATGCCTTGACCAGGCTGGTGAACAATGCCGGGTCGAAGTACTGGCTGGCCTTCAGCGGGTTCTGGATATTGGCGTTGCCGACGAAGAAGTCCGTCACCTGCTGCAGCCAGTTCGTGACGGTGCCGTCGGCATACTTGGCGCGCCATTCGGCCGACGAGTAGTACTTGCTGGCCTTGAACTGCTCCTTGAACTGGTCCAGCGGCACCTCCTTGTACTGCGACTTCTGCAGTGCGGTGGCGGCGCCGTCCGGGTCGTTGATCATGCGTTCGTTCGCCGGCAGCCAGCCGGCGATGAGCTTTTGCAGCACCGGCTTGTTCTTCTCGTAGAAGTCGTTGCGCGCGGCCCAGCCGCCGACGATGGCCGCCTGCGGGAAGAAGGCCGAGGCGTCGATCAGCTTCGTCGCGCCGGGCACCTTCGCGCGCACCGTCGTGTCGAACGGCGACCACAGCGCCACGGCCGGCACCGCGCCCGAGATGAAGGACGTCACCGCCTCCGACATGCGCTGGTTGACCAGGCGCACGTCCTTGGCCGGGTCGAGCTGGGCCGAGCGCAGCGCCCGGTCGAGGAACACGTGCGCCGTGGTGCCCGTGGTGGTGGAGATCTGCTTGCCCTTGAGGTCGGCCAGCGTCTTGATGCCCGAATCCGGGCGTACCCACAACTGCGCCGTGGCGTACTCGATGTTGTTGATCAGGAAGACCTTGCCCTGCCCGCGCGCTGGGAAGTTCGACAGCACCGCGCCGGTGGCCAGCACGTCCAGGCTGCCGCCCACCATGGCCTGGAAGATCTCCAGGCCGGTGGTGAACTGGCGCAGCTCGAGCTCGAGCCCCTGCTTGGCGAAGGTGCCCATTTCCTGGCCGAGCCAGATCTGGCCGTCCACCGCCGGCGTGTGCAGGTAGCCGACGTTAACCTTGGTGCGCGCCTGTGCCCAGGCCGGCAGCGCCAGGCTGGAGGCCGCGGTGGCGGCCAGTGCGGCACCGCCGCGGAGGATGCTTCTGCGTTGGAGAGACATGTCGCGTTTCCTTTCGAGCTCGACCAAGAATCAGACATCCGGCGCGGGTGGCGCCGGGACAACGAACCGGTTCAATCGGACAGGCGCACCTGCTGCTTCGACTGCGCGGCGTACTCCTGCATCACCAGTTCGCGGATCTGCGCGCGCAGCTGCGCGAAGCGCGGGTCTTCGTGCACCGCCTCGCCGCGCGGATAGCCGAACGGGACCTCGATCACCGTGCGGATGCGCGCCGGCCGCGCCGTGACGACCACGATTCGCGACGAGAGGTAGATCGCCTCGTCCACCGAGTGGGTGATCAGCATCACCGTCTTGCCTTCGGCCTGGAGCACTTCCAGCAGCAGGTCCTGCATGGCGCTGCGGGTCTGCGCGTCCAGTGCGCCGAAGGGCTCGTCCATTAGCAGGAACTCTGGCCGGACCGCGTAGGCGCGCGCCAGCGCCAGTCGCTGCCGCATGCCGCCGGACAGGTGCTTGGGATGGTGGTCGGCAAAGTCGGCCAGGCCCATCAGGCGCATGTAGCGGTCGATGATCGCGTCGTGCTCGGCCCGGGGCGTGCGGTTGGCCGACAGGCGCAGGCCGAAGGCGATGTTCTGCCGCACCGTCAGCCATGGAAAGACGCCGTATTCCTGGAAGATCACGCCGCGGTCCGGCCCGGGCGCCGTGACCGGCTTGCCGTCGAGCAGCACACGCCCCTGCGTGGGCTGCACGAAGCCGGCCAGCATGTTCATGAGCGTCGTCTTGCCGCAGCCGGACGGGCCGATGATCGAGACGAACTCGCCCTGGTGGATGTCCAGCGAAAGGCCGTCGAGCACGCGCATCGGGCCCTGCGTGGTGGGGAACTCGACCACCACGTCCTCGAAACGAACGCGCGGCGCGGTCATGCCAGCCTGTCCTGCCAGGCCACCATGCGCCGGGTGGCGGCGCGCAGCAGCAGGTCCATCGCCAGGGCGATGAAACCGATGCAGATGATCCCGACGTAGATGATGTCGAGCTGGAAGAAGGCCGAGGCGTTCTGGATCAGCGCCCCCAGCCCCTGCTGCGCGGCAATGAGTTCGGAAGCCACCAGCGTGGCCCACGCCACGCCGAGCGCCACGCGCACCGCGGTGAGGATGTGCGGCACCGTCAGCGGCACGATGACGCGGCCGAATATCTCCAGGTCGCTCGCGCCGAGCGTGCGCGCAACGCGAACGTAGATCGGGCTGATCTGCGCGATGCCCTCGTACATGACGATCACCCCCGCGAAGAAGGACGCGTAGAACAGAATCACCGTCTTGGCGATCTCGCCGATGCCGAAGTAGACGATGACCAGCGGGATGAGCGCGATCGGCGGCAGTGCACGGAAGAAGTTGATGACCGGGTCGATGAACGTGCGCACGCCGCGATACCAGCCGAGGCAGAACCCCACCGGCACCGCCGCCAGCGTGCCCAGCGCCACCCCGATGAACACGCGCTGGGTGGACATGAGGATGTCCATGGGCAGGCGGTCGCCCATGAGCGAGACGAAGCGCTCGGCCACCTCGTGCGGCGCCGGTACCAGCGCCGGGTTGACCAGCCCGCTGTAGCGCAGGCCATACCACAGCGCCAGCAGCACCAGCCATGGCAGGACGATCAATGCGATTCGGCGTGGCGCCGTGCTGCGGGGCATGAAGTGGAGTCTCCTGTGCAAGGGTGGCGCCGCGGCGTACCCTTCTGCTATATTGAGCTAAACGTACTGTAGACCATACCTTTAGAACATCGCCTATGGCAAGTGCGGATTCCCCCCGATTCGGCGACAGCCCCATCCCGCGCTACCTGCAACTGGCCGAGCTGATGCGCCAGCGAATCGCCCGTGGCCAGTGGCCGCAGGGCCATCGCCTGCCCTCGCTGGACGAGCTCGGAAGCGAGTTCGGCGTCGCCCGCGTCACGGTGCGCCAGGCCGTCGACATGCTCGCGCGCGACGGGCTGCTGTCGCCGCAGCAGGGCCGGGGCACCTTCGTCACCGGCCAGCCGAGCGACCGCTGGCTCAGCGTACAGACCTCGCTTGCCTCGCTGGCGCGCATGTATTCCGACACCGAACCGCAGATCGTCAACATCGACGAGTCGACCACCGCGCCGGCGCTGCGCCCGGGCGAGGGCCAGGCGGCCGATCGCTACGTCTTCATGCGGCGCGTGCATTCGCGCCAGGGCCAGCCCTACTGCGTGATCAACATCCACCTGGCCGAGCCGGTGTTCCGCCGTTCGCCCCGGCGCTTCCGGGACGAGCCGGTCATCCCCATCCTGGTGGGCCTCAAGAGCCTGCGCATCGCCAAGGCGCACCAGGTGCTGACCATCGGCACCGCCGACATGGAGGTCGCGCGGCTGCTCGACGTGCCGGTCAATTCGCCCGTGGCCGAAGTGCGGCGCATCTTTCGCGACGACACCGACCGCGTCGTCTACCTCGGCGAAGTCACCTACCGCGGCGACGCCATCCATGTCGAGATGAACCTCCTGCCATGAACGACACCGCCGCCGCACCCGTCGCCCTGCCCCGCGCGCCGCTGCGCATCGCCAGCGTCGAGGCGCACGTGTTCCGCTACCCGGTGCGGGTGCCGGTGCGCACCTCGTTCGGCACCATGACCGACCGCCCGGCCCTGTTCGTGCAGGTGCGCGACCAGGACGGCGCCAGCGGCTGGGGCGAGGTGTGGTGCAACTTTCCGGCGTGCGGCGCCGAGCATCGGGCACGGCTGGTGCGCACCTGCATGGCGCCGCTGCTGGAAGGCCAGGCATTCGACGGCCCTGCCGCGGCCTGGGATGCATTGACGCGCCAGACCGCCGTGCTGGCAATCCAGTCGGGCGAACCCGGCCCGATGGCGCAGGCCATTGCCGGCATCGACCTGGCGCTGTGGGACCTGGCCGCCCGGCGTGCCGGCCAGCCGCTGTGGCGCTACCTCGGCGGTCGGCAGGCGCGCATTCCGGTGTACGCCAGCGGCATCAACCCCCAGGGCGCGACGGAGATGGCGCAGCGCATGCGTGCGGCCGGCCACCGCGCGTTCAAGCTCAAAGTCGGCTTCGGCGCCGCGCGCGACATCGACAACCTGCAGGCGCTGCGGCGCGAACTCGGCGACGCGGCGCCGCTCATGGTCGACGCGAACCAGGCCTGGACACTGCGGGAGGCCCTCGACATGGCACCCCGCCTCGCGCCATTCGGCCTCGGCTGGCTCGAAGAGCCACTGCGCGCCGACCGTCCCTGGTCCCAATGGCAGCAACTTCGCGCCCAAGCCCCGATGCCGCTGGCCGGCGGCGAGAACCTGGCGGGCGATGACGCCTTCGACGCCGCCATCGCGGCGAACGTCTTCAGCGTCATGCAGCCGGATGTCGCCAAGTGGGGTGGCATCTCGGCCTGCTGGCCGGTAGTGCAGCGCGCCCTTGCCGCGGGCCTGCGCTATTGCCCGCACTACCTCGGCGGCGGCCTCGGCCTGCTCGCGTCGGCACACCTGCTGGCTGCCGCCGGCGGCGACGGCCTGCTCGAGATCGACGCCAACGACAACCCGTTGCGCAGCGCCCTCAGCCCGGGCCTGTCGCGGATCGACGAAGGCTGGGTGACGCTGGACGAGACACCCGGCATCGGCGCGCCCGACGATGTGATCGGCGTGGCGGCGTCGGTGGCGGCGCCAGTCGCCGTGCTCTGAACAGTCCGGCGGTGGATGACAACCATCCACGAAGCAAAGCCTGGCTTGCAGACGCTTCTGAAAAGCAACGATTGTTGGCGAATCCTGGAATTTCTGCCGCGCAAGCGCCTGGGTTATAACGCCCGGCGCGAGCGCAAGCCCGGCCTCGAAGCCTGGCACGCATGCGTTGCATCGCTTTGCAATTCAGGGGGCCACAAGAATGAACATCGCAGGGAGGGCCGCGCTCGCCGCAGGCCTGTTGCTGCCGGCACTGATCGCTGGCGTCTATGGCGCCGGATGGCTGGTCATGTGGCTGCTCAACGTGCCCGGGCGGCTGGACGCCCTGACCTACTGGCACTACGCACAGAGCATCGACCTTGCAGCCTTCCAGCCCTTCGCCGACAAGATCAGGCTGGCCGGCTACATCGGCTTTGGCGTGCCGCTGCTGGTATGGGTCGGCACGGTCGTCGCCTTGCTTTGGGGATTGCGCCTCGATGACCTGTTCGACCTCTCCGAGCCGACCCGCCCGAAGCAGGAGGGATTTGTCAGTGGCACGGCGCCCGTACAGCAGACGCCAGTGAATTTGCGGCGGCCGGGTGGCGGCCCGCATGGCGAAGAGGCGCAGAGAGTCGTTCGGTTCCACGACGCATCCCCGACGCGCTCTGCAGATCACGCCGCGGACTCTCGCAAGCGGCAACCCGCACGCACAAGTCTTGCCGCGCCGACTCACCTCCCGCCGGTGCCGCCAGCGCTGCGAGAGATGCTAAAGGACTACCCGGAACATATCGAAGAAATCCAAAGGAGCCTGAACGACGTGGCGGCCAAACCGCTTAAGGGAACGCCCGTCTTCGAGCAAGCGCTTTGGGCGCTGGAAGGGGCGTTGGGCAGCTTTATCGACGAGGCCCAGGAGGAACTCAGACTCGCCGAAGCCAGTGGTGACCCGCAGGCAATTGAGAACGCAAGGCAAAAGAGGCACCTGATGTTTGATGCCCGCGGCGAGCGCGACTGGGATGACCTCTGGGAGTTCTTTGAAGGAAACCGGGGGGCTTCTGCTTGAGCGCAAAAGCCTGGCTTGCAGACGCTTCCGAGAAGCAGCAACGATTGTTGGCGAATCCTGGAATTTCTGCCGCGCAAGCGCCTGGGTTATAACGCCCGGCGCGAGCGCAAGCCCGGCCTCGAAGCCTGGCGCGCATGCGTTGCATCGCTTTGCAATCCAGGGGGCCACAAGAATGAACATCGCAGGGAGGGCCGCGCTCGCCGCAGGCCTGTTGCCGCCGGCATTGATCGCTGGCGTCTATGGCGCCGGATGGCTGGTCATGTGGCTGCTCAACGTGCCCGGGCGGCTGGACGCCCTGACCTATTGGCACTACGCACAGAGCATCGACCTTGCAGCCTTCCAGCCCTTCGCCGACAAGATCAGGCTGGCCGGCTACATCGGGTTTGGCGTGCCGCTGCTGGTGTGGGTTGGCACGGTCGTCGCCTTGCTTTGGGGCTTGCGCCTCGATGACCTGTTCGACCTCTCCGAGCCGACCCGCCCGAAGCAGGAGGGATTTGTCAGTGGCACGGCGCCCGTACAGCGGACGTCAGTGAATTTGGGGCGGCCGGGCGGCGGCCCGCATGGCGAAGAGGCGCAGAGAGTCGTTCGGTTCCACGACGCATCCCCGACGCGCTCTGCAGATCACGCCGCGGACTCTCGCAAGCGGCAACCCGCACGCACAAGTCTTGCCGTGCCGTCACACCTCCCGCCCGTGCCACCAGCGCTGCGAGAGATGCTCAAGGACTACCCGGAACATATCGAAGAAATCCAAAGGAGCCTGAACGAAGTTGCGGCCAAACCGCTTAAGGGAACGCCCGTCTTCGAGCAAGCGCTTTGGGCACTGGAAGGGGCGTTGGAGAGCTTTGTTAGCGAGGCTCGTCAAGAAGTCAAACGCGCCGAAGCCAGCGGTGACTCGCAGGCAATTGAGAAAGCGAAGAGACGAGAAATACTTATGCATCATGCATGCATGCAGTGTGACTCGAATGGCCTCTGGGAGTTCTTCGAAGGAAGCAAAGGGGCATCCGCATGAGTGCAAAAGTCCATCGTCTTCCTGCCGCACAGCACCACGCGATTCTCAGAGACGTCGTCCTTGCAGATCGGCAATTCACTGACGCGAATCGACACGAGCGCCCCCAAGCCGTCATCCTGGCAGGACAGCCCGGCGCGGGCAAAGGTGGACTTGCGAACGCAGCACAGCGTGAACTCATGGACGATGTCGTCTCCATCGATCCTGACAAGCTACGCGGGCGTCACCCCCACGTCGACGAACTCCGCCAAACTCATCCCTACACTTGGTCCTTGCACACCCAGCCCGACGCCAGGAAATGGGCCGAGGAGTTGCTGGCGGCGACCGTCGCCGACAAGAAGAACCTCATCTTCGACACCACGCTGGGCAACGGCAAGTCGGCGGCGAAGCTGATCCAGGATCTGCAGGCCAGGGGCTACGCAGTCGAAGTGCGCGCCGTCGCGGCTCATTGGCTGGAAAGCGAACTCGGCGTCGATCAACGGTTCTCCAAGCAGCTTGATCAACGAGGCTACGGCCGCCACGTCCCCGAGTTCGCCCGCGATGCCCTCTACGGCAAGCTGCCCGCCAGCCTGGACACGGTGCATGCGCAAACCCATGCGCCAATCCGCCTCTTCAACCGCGAAGGCGACGTGCTGTACGACAGCCGCCTGGACGCGCACTTGCCCAGCGCTGCGCTGGAGCAGGCGCGCGAGATGCGCCTGGCCGATCCCTCCATCACCCGCCGCCTGCGCGACGGCTGGCGCGAGCAGCAGGACTGGCACCGCCAGCTGCCGCGCAACCAGAGGGTCGCGCCGCCGACCCGCGAACATCTGCTGACCGAGCGCAGCGACGGCGCCGTGGTGCAGCGCCTCGAAGGCGAATTCCCCAGGGTCACCGAGATCGACCACGTCACCCGCATTCGCCCCACCCGCATCCGCGCCGGCGGCACGCTGGGCGTTGCCGGCCTGGCGCTCGATGCCTATGACGCCGTCGACACCGTCCGCACCGCCGGGCGACTACGCGAACAAGGCAATGCCACGGCGGCGCAGGCGCAGATCGAACGCTTCGGCTCCCGCAGCCTCGGCGGCTGGGGCGGCGCCGCTGCCGGCGCCACGGCCGGGGCCATGCTCGGCGTGGAGAGCGGCCCCGGCCTGCTGGTCACCGGCGCGCTTGGCGGCGTGGTCGGCGCGGTGGCCGGCGACAGGATCGCCACCTGGCTCGACGAGCGCCGCATCAACCAGCAGCACGATGCCCTGGGCAACACCTGGACGTTCGATGCGCAGCATGGCTGGGCACGCCGGCTGCCGAACGACAGCGTGCTGCGCGCCGACCCGGCCCTGGCCGATCGGCTGACGCACCAGGCTTCGCGCACCGCGATCGAGCTGGCGCTGGGTGCTCCGCCCGCTTCGCGCGACCCGTACACCCTGCCCGCCCAGGCGCAGGACACGCGCAGCGTGGTGGCGCGCGATTGGATCCGCCGGCCCGACACGGGTGACTGGAAGCGAGAGGTGGTCGAGCAGTTGCTCGAACATGGGCTGAAGGCGAGCCACTTGGAAACCGCCCGCCCAGGGCGCGCAGCGCAATTGGATGCCGCCGCCCAAGCCATCATCGAGCGCAACGCGGCCCAGACACCGGCGGCCATGGCCGAGCAGTACCGGGCCGCGCATGCGCGCAATGGGTGGTCTCAGTACGCGCCGCTGCCCGACGCCGTGACCCACGCGCTGCACCGCCCCGGGCGCCTCGTGGGCTCGGACGGCAACCTATACGAGCGCAGCGTCGAGGGCAACTGGGTGAGCGATGGCTGGCTCAATGACAGCCAAGCCCGAGGCAATCTGCGCAATGAATTGGACGCCACCTATCGCGCCTGGCAGCGGGGGCGGCAGATTGAAATACCCGGCCACCAGGTTTCGGCGGGAGGCTGGTCGACGCGGACAGCGGACATGGCAAATGCCATGAGCACGAGACCGCTGGACGGCGGCGGCTTGGGCGAAGCAAGGCATCCCCGCCACCCGCACCACCCCCAGCATGCGCTGTACCAGGAGCTCCACGCCCGCGTTCCCCAGGCTACTGAAGAGCGGCTGCTTCAGTTCGCGGCGGCGTGCCACAAGGAGGGCATGACGGCCCGCACGCTGGGCAGGATCCACGCGAGCGAGGACCACGCCGTTCTCACCTTCACCTCGACGTCGATGCGGAATTCCCGCGTCGTTGTGGACAGCCATATTCCCGCACCGCCGGCAGAAGCGTCGATCCAGGACATCGAGCAAACCAACCAGCGCATCGAGCAGGTCCGCCAGCAATACATGTCGCGCAACGCCGCGCGCAGACAAGGGCACGGGATGGTGATGTAGACATGGACGCGCACAGCCCTTCGTCCCGCCCGCAATCAAGTGGAATGCTGCCGCCCGATGCACCCGCGTTGGCCGGCTCCTGCCAACGCCAGTGGCGCAGGGCGCAGACCTACCCCTTCGGACTCTGAGCGGGCGGCACCGTGCCGTCCTGCGCCAGCACCGCCACCAGTTCCGGCACGAAGCGCTGCGGGCCGCCGCGTTCGACCGCGCCGGCATAGGTAGCCAGCACCGCGTCGGCAATGGCGCGCGCTGCCTGCGCGCCACCGGCCATCTCGGCGTAGTAGCCCAGGTCCTTCTGCGCGTTGGACATCGCGAAGCGAAGCCCAGCGGGGTCCTGCTGCGTGATGAACGACTTGAGACGCTCCAGCGCGACGCCGCCGCCGCCGCCCTTGGCCAGCACGTCGACGAACACGTCCGCATCGACCCCGGCGCGCTGCGCGCAGGCGGCAGCTTCGGCGATCAGCGCGACCGTGCCGAGCGACACGTAGTTGTGCAGCAGCTTCATGCCGTGGCCGGTGCCGATCCCGCCGGTGCGGGTGATGTTCTCGGCAAAGCACGACAGCAACGGCCGGCATTCCTCGAGCAGCGCGGCGTCGCCGCCCACGAGCAGGTTCAGCCGTCCCTCGGCGGCCTCCTTCGGCGTGCGGGTCATCGGCGTGTCCAGGAAGCGGCCGCCTGCCGCGTGCACCGCCTCGGCCACGCGCTGCGTGGATGTAGGAATGGCGGTGGAGCAGTCGATGACGATGGTGCCCGGCTTCATGCCCTGCAGCAGGCCGCCCTCGCCCAGCACGATGGCCTCGACCTGTGGCGAGCCGGTCACGCACAGGATGATCACGTCGGCACCGGCCGCGAGGTCGGCCAGGCTCGCCACGCTCCTGGCGCCCGCGGCCTTCAGCGCGTCGAGCGGCTGGTTGCCCGGATGCTCCAGCACGGTCAGCGGATAGCCATGCCTGGCGATGTTGCTGGCGATGCCGTGGCCCATCAGGCCGATGCCGACCATGCCGATCGAAGGTTTGCCGTTGCTGCTCATGGCGCTGCGTCTCCTGTTGAATGTTTCGATGATGGCCGCATTCTCGCGCGACGCCATGGCGGCACGCAGGCCGGCGCCTATGCGCTCGACGATCCCCGGCAGATCAGCTCGCCCGGCAGCAGCAGTTGCCGCGGCGGGCCTTCGAACCCCTGGAGCCGCTCGATCAGGCAGGTCGCCGCCGCGTGCCCGATGGCGTCGGTCGGCTGCGCGATGGTCGACAGGCCCGGCCCGATCAAGGCCGACCACTCGGTGTCGTCGAAGCCCACGAAGCCGAGTTCGCGCGCGAACTGCCAGCCCAGCCGCGTCACCGCCGCGGCCACGCGCAGCGTGACCACCGAGTTGCCGGCGACCACCGCGGCGCGGCGGCCGCGCCCTGCACGGCGCTTGAGCGCCTGCAGTGCGGCGTCGAGTTCGGCCAGCGCCTGGGGCTCGTTGTCCTCGCGGCTCTCGAACACCTCGCCGGCCACGCGCGGGCCCAGCGTCTTGACGCATTCGCCGAAGGCGGTGATGCGCTCGCGCCGCGAGCTCACGCCCCGACTGGGCTCGCTGATGTAGAGCAGCTCGCGGTGGCCGCTGTGCGCCAGGTGGTCGCACACCTGCTGCATGGCCGACACGTTGTCCAGCGAGACGAAGTCGGCTTTCATCGCGGGGTGGCGCCGGTCGACCAATACGGCCGGCTTGCCGTGCAGGGTGTCGGCGTCCACCGCCGAGGCGCCGCGCCCGAGCGTGTTGAGGATGAAGCCGTCGACCTGGTAGCGGGCCAGCGCCTCGATGGCTTCGCGCTCGCGGCTGCCGTCGTTGCCCAGGTTGAACAGCATCACCAGGTAGCCCGCCTGCTGGCACGCCTTCTCGGCACCGCGCAGCACCGCGACCGAGAACGGGTTGCTGACGTCCGCCACCACCAAGCCGATCAGGCGGGAGCGTCCACGGCTGAGGGCTTGCGCCATCGGGCTGGGGGCGTATTGCAGCGCCAGCACCGCGGCCTCGACCCGCGCGGCGATGTCGGGGCTGAGCAGCCGGTCGCGATGGTTGAGAAAGCGCGAGACCGTGGCCTTGGAGACGCCGGCGGCCGTGGCCACGTCGGCAATGGTGGCGCGCCCCGGCGCGCGTCCGACCGATTGGCGCGTGCTCATCGGCTGCTGGCAGGGCTCGCAGGTTTGCTCATGCGGCACCCAGGTCGTAGGGCGCGGCCGGCTGGCGCCCGGCCAGCACCGCCAGCAGGTTGTCCACCGCCAGCCTGGCCATCGCGTGGCGCGTCTCGTGCGTGGCCGAGCCGATGTGCGGCAGCGGCGTCACGCGGGCATGGGTGCGCAGGGGAGATTCGGCCGGCAGCGGCTCGCGCGCGAACACGTCCAGTCCGGCAGCGCGCAGGTGGCCGCTGTCCAGCGCTGCCAGCAGCGCCGGTTCGTCCACGGTGGCGCCGCGCCCGCCGTTGATGAACACGGCACCGGGCTTCATCTGCGCGAACAGGCCGGCGTCGACCATGCCGCGCGTGCTGTCCGACAACGGCAGCATGGCAACCACGAAGTCCGACTGCGCCAGCAACTGGTCCAGCGGCCTGTGGTGCGCATGGCCCTGCAGCGCCGGCGCCTGCACCGCCAGGTCCACGGGGCGGCGCGTGTGGTAGAGCACCGGCATGCCGAAGCCCAATGCGGCACGCCGCGCGATCGCCTGTCCGATGCGGCCGAAGCCCAGCAGCCCCAGCGTCTTGCCGTGCACGTCGAAGCCGAACAGGTCTTCGCCGATGTTCTTCTGCCAACGTCCCTCGCGCACGAGGTTCGACAGCTCCACCACGCGGCGGCTGGTTGCCATCAGCAGCGCGAAGACGGTGTCGGCCACCGTCTCGTCGAGCACGCCCGGCGTGTGGCACAGGACAATGCCGCGGCGGTGCAACTCGTCCAGCGCATAGTTGTCCACGCCCACCGACACGCTCGAGACCACCTCCAGCTTGGGCGCGCGGTCGAGCACCGCGGCGTCGATCGGAAAGCTCGAGCCGATCAGCCCCTGCGCCTGCGCCAGCGCGGCGTCGAACGCGGCGCGGTCCTTCTTCGGGTCGGCCTGCACCACGGTGTGCTCGGCCTGAAGCCGCGCCAGCTGGTCGGGAGGCAGTTCGCGGAAGACGAGGATGTTCTTGCGAGTCATGTGCGGATGCCGTTGCCGGCCGAGTGTCGGATTCTGGTTGCGGACGGCCCGTGGGTCACAGCCCCGCTGCCTGGAGTTCGGCGCGGCTCGGCAGGCCTTCGGTGTCGCCCAGCACCTGCACCGCGCGCGCGCCGATCCAGGCGCCGCGCCGCACTGCCTCGGGCACCGGGCGGCCCTCCAGCAGCGCGCTGATCAGGCCGGCGGCGAAGCCGTCGCCGGCGCCCACGGTGTCGATCACCTCGCGGACCGGGAAGGCCGGCACGCGGCCGGTGCCGGCGGTGTCGCTGTCGAAGTAGGCGCCGTCGGCCCCGAGCTTGATCGCCACCAGCCTGGCGCCGCGCTCGCGGTAGAAGCGGGCGATGGCCTCGGGCGTGTCGAGGCCGGTGAGAAAGCGCCCTTCCTCGATGCCCGGCAGCACCCAGTCGGCCTGGCGTGCCAGGTCGTTGAGCGTCTCGCGCATCAGCTCGGGACTGGCCCACAGGGTCGGGCGCAGGTTGGGGTCGAAGGAGATGGTGCGGCCGGCCGCGCGCATCACCTCGAGCGTCTTGCGCGCCGCCGCCAGCGTGGTGGCCGACAGCGCCGGAAACACGCCGGTCGCATGCAGGTGCCGCGCCGAGCGCAGCCAGGCCTCGTCCACGTCCTGCGGGCCCATCAGGCTGGCGGCCGAGCCCTTGCGGTGGTATTCCACAGGCGGGTCGCTGCCGTCGGTGACGCGGCCCTTGAACTGGAAGCCGGTGCGCTGCTGCGCATCGCACACGACGTGCGCGCAGTCGATGCCTTCGGCCCGCATGCTCGCGAGCAGCGAGCGCCCCATCGAATCGGTGCCCAGCCGGCTCGCCCAGCCGACCTTCAGGCCCAGGCGCGACAGGCCGATGGCCACGTTGGTCTCGGCGCCGGCGGTGCGTTTGTGGAACGACTCGGCGTTCTCGATCGGGCCCGGGCGGTCGGCGACCAGCAGCAGCATGGCTTCGCCGAACAGGGCGACATCGAAGGCGCAGGCGTCTGGGCTCATGGGTGCAAGGTCAGGAAGAAGTGGTGGCGCGCAGGGTCTTGATGCGCTGGACTTCGGCGCGGGTCGTGGCCAGCAGGTCGTCGCCCACGAGCGGGTATTCGATGCCGTGCGGCACGTCGCCCGGCAAGGCGCGCAGCACCGCGCGCCATGGCGCCAGCGATTCGACCATCGGCACCGCGACCCACTTGGCGGGCAGCCGCTGCACGCCCTTGCAGTGCACGTAGCGCACGCGCGAGGCCAGTGCCCTGGCGGCCTCCAGCGGCGACTCGCCCTGATGGTGCCAATTGCCCATGTCGAAGGTCATGCCCAGGCGCAGGCCGACCGCGTCGGCAGCACCGAAGAAGTCCTGCAGCGCAGCCAGCGTGCCGCCGGTCTCGGTCTGGTCGTTCTCGATCAGCAGCTCGACCTTGGCGTCGCGCAGCAGCAGGGCCAGGTCGTTGAGGGAATCGCGCCGCTCGATGCGGAAGCCGCCCAGCGACATCTTCAGCACCGGCGCGCCGAGCGCGGCCGCGCGCACAAGGCCGCGCTGCAGCGCTCCGCCGTCGAGATCGCCGTCGGCCGTCCACAGGCCCAGGGGCTCGGAATAGACGCCGGTGAACGGCGCCATCAGCGCCAGCTCCTTGTGCAGGTCGTCCTGCGGCGCGGCCGGCAGCAGGTCGCCGCGGACCTCGACGCCGTCGGCCCCGGCTTCGGCGGCCAGCCGCGCGAACCAGGGTTGGCCGTGCCGGCCGACTTCCGCGTTGCCGAAGGCATTGAGGGCGATGTAGACAGGCGTCATTGGCAGCTCCTGCGAAAAGCCGGGCGCGTCGTCGGCCCGGCGGATGAAGATCAGTGGGCCTGGTGCGAACTCAGGATCTGTCCCAGGAACTGGCGCGTGCGCTCGTCCGTGGGCTGGCTGAAGAACTCCTGCGGGGGCGCCTGCTCGACGATGCGGCCCTCGGCCATGAAGATCACGCGGTCGGCCACGCTGCGGGCAAAGCCCATCTCGTGCGTCACGCACAGCATGGTCATGCCGTCCTCGGCCAGGCCGATCATGGTGTCGAGCACTTCCTTGACCATCTCGGGGTCGAGCGCGGAAGTGGGCTCGTCGAACAGCATGATCTTCGGGCTCATGCACAGCGCGCGCGCGATGGCGACACGCTGCTGCTGCCCGCCCGAGAGCTGGCTCGGGTACTTGCCGGCCTGCTCGGGAATGCGCACGCGCGTGAGGTACTTCATGGCGACCTCCTCGGCCTGCTCGCGGCTCATGCCGCGCGAGCGCATCGGCGCCAGCGTGCAGTTCTGCAGGATGGTCAGGTGCGGGAACAGGTTGAACTGCTGGAACACCATGCCAACCTCGGCGCGCACGGAGTCCACGTTCTTGCCACCGGCCGTCAGCTCGATGCCGTCGACCACGATCTTGCCCTTCTGCACCTGCTCCAGCCGGTTGATGCAGCGGATCAGGGTGGACTTGCCCGAGCCCGAAGGGCCGCAGATCACGATGCGCTCTCCGGCGCGCACCGACAGGTCGATGTCGGTCAGCACCTGGAAGCTGCCGTACCACTTGTTGACACCGTCCATGCGGATGATGGTGTCGCCCATCGCGTGCGTGCTCATGCGCGTCCCTTCGTGCTTGCGTCGTGCCGTGTCAGAACTTCGGGAGATCGGTGCCCAGCCACTTCTGGTAGAGCTTGTTCAGCTCGCCGTTGGCGCTGTTCTTCTCGATGAACGCATTCACGTTCTTGAGCAGGTCGTCCTGGCCCGGCCGCATGGCGATGCCCATGTTCTGCTGCTTCAGGGTGAACTTGTTCTCGAACGTGCCGGCCGGCACGCGCTTGGCGATCTGCGCGGCCACCGTGACGGAGCAACCGATGGCGTCGACCTGGCCCGACATCAGGGCCTGCATGGCCGAAGCGTCGTCGTCGAAGCGGCGGATCTCGGTGCCTTCGGGCGCCGACGCGGTCACCACCACGTCCTGCGTACTGGCGCGCGCCACGCCCACGCGGTGGCCCTTGAGGTCGCCCGCGGCCTTGATCGGCACGTCCTTCTTGGCGTACAGCACGATGGTGGCGGCCGCGTAGGGCTGCGAGAAGGTCACCTGCTTGGCGCGCTCCGGCGTGACCGCCAGCGAGGCCACCAGCAGGTCGACCTTGTTGGTCAGCAGGAAGGGAATGCGATTCGGGCCGGTCACCGGCACGATGTTCGCCTTGACGCCCCAGTCCTTGGCGATCAGCTTGGCGACGTCGGCGTCGTAGCCGTCGGGCTGGTTCTGCGCGTTGGTGGTTCCGTAGGGCGGGAAGTCGACCAGCATGCCGATGGTCACTTCACCCTTCTTCTGGATGTCGGCCAGCGACTGGGCCTGGGCCTGGACGGCGCCGAACACGAAGGCGGCGCCGGCCAGGGTGGCCAGCACGTTGCGGCGGCTGAGGATGGAAGTCATGTCGAAGTCTCCTGCGTTGAAATGGGATAAGTGAAGAACCGAACCTGGCGCGTCAGCGCGCGAGCGCGCGGGCACGCTTCTTTTCCATGCGCGCGGCCAGCAGCGAGAGCGGCCAGCAGATGACGAAGTAGATGGCCGCCACCGTGGTGAACACCTGCAGCGGCTGAAAGGTCGCATTGTTGATGATCTGGCCTGCGCGCGTGACCTCGGTGAACCCGATGATCGCGGCCAGCGAGGTGCCCTTGATGATCTGCACCATGTACCCGACCGTGGGCGGCAGCGCGATCCGGAAGGCCTGCGGCAGCACCACGTCGCGCAGGCGCGAGACGTAGCCCAGGTTGAGCGCGTGCGCCGCCTCGGTCTGGCCGTGCGGGATGGCCTGGATGCAACCGCGCCAGATCTCGCCCAGGAAGGCGCCGGTGTTGAGCACCAGCGCCACCCCGGCCGCCACCCACGGGTTGATGTCCAGCCCGATCACCGGCGCACCGAAGAAGATCAGGAACAGCTGCAGCAGCAGCGGCGTGCCCTGGAAGATCTGGATGTAGACGGCCGCCACCCACTGCGCCGCCGCGCTCTCGGAGGTGCGCGCCAGCGCCACCAGCAGGCCCAGCAGCGACCCGCCGACGAAGGCGATGGCCGACAGCGCCAGCGTCCAGCGCGCCGCCTCGACGATGAACATGAACTCGGCAAATCCGAAGGTCCGCATGGTGCTTTTCTCCTTGCGCGCCTAGCGGCGATCCGGGTAGTCCAGCGCGTGCCGGTAGATGGTCTTGAACAGCAGCGAGAAGGCCAGCGCCAGCGCCAGGTAGATGCCGGTGACGACGATGTAGATCTCGAAGCTGCGGAAGGTCTGCGACTGCAAGGTGGCGGCCACCGACGTGAGGTCGTCGGCCGAGATCACCGACACCACGGCCGAGCTGAGCATCAGCAGGATGAACTGGCTGGTCAGGGCCGGATAGATCGCCTTGAGCGCCGGCTTCATGATGACGTAGACGAAGATCTCCCAGCCCTTGAGGTTGAGGGCCCGGCCGGCCTCGATCTGCCCCTTGGGAATCGACTCGATGCCGGCACGGATGATCTCGGTGGCATAGGCCCCGAGGTTGATCACCATCGCCGTCAGGGCCGCGGTGTAGGGCGACCAGCGCAGGCCGATGGCCGGCAGCGCGAAGAAGAAGAAGAACAGCTGCACCAGGAACGGCGTGTTCCGGATGACCTCGATGTACGCGTTGATCAGGAAGCGCAACCACGACGGCCCAGAGGTCTTGCCCCAGGCGCAGACAATGGCCACGATGAGGCCCATCGCAGTGGCGGCCAGCGAGAGCTGGATGGTGATCCAGGTGCCCTTGAGCAGCAGTGGCCACGCGGCGAACACCGCGTCGAACTGGAACTGGTAGTTCATTGGCGTTGTTGATCCGAGGCGCGCCGGGGCGCCGTTGGTAGGCCGGGACGTGTGTCTCCGTTCGCGTCGGGCCGTCGTTCGGCCCGGGAGCCCGCACTCTATCTGAAACCGGTTTCAGGAGGTGTCGGGGTTTTTACTTACTGTCCGGAACGTCGCCTGCATTGAACGCCGCGATGGCCGCGACCATCGCGCTGTCCGAGGCAAATCGCGTGCGGTCATAGCAGCCCAGCGGGCTGGTGGCGGTGCGGCCGACGCACTTGTTGCACTGCGTGCATGGCGCCAGCCGTGGCGGCTTGAGCGCCAGCATGTCGCCGACCAGCCCGGGGTCGGCAATCAGGGCGCGGGCCATCGAGACCATGTCGCAGGACTGCAGCGCGTTCTCGATCGTGGCGCGGTCCTGGATGCCCCCGTTGCAGATCACCGGAATGCCCACGCGCTGCCTGATGGCGCTGGCGTACGGCAGGTTCACCGCGCGGCCGGCTTCCCAGCCGATGTTGGTCAGCCAGTCCAGCAGCCCGGTAGGCGCCAGGTGCGCCAGGGCCGCGCGGGCGGAAGCCTTGCCGCTGAGGTGCCGCACGGAATCGAAGAACATGCGCACCTCCTCGAACGGAAAGCGGCCGGGCACGTCGTGCGGGTTGGGAAAGCCGAAGCCCGCGGTGACATGCAGGAAGTCCGCGCCGAGTGCTTCGAGCCGCTGCGCATAGCTGCCCATCTGCGCCAGGTCGTTGCCGAGCCGGCGCTCGACCGGCGCGAAGTGCCACGGCAGCCTGAGCAGCCACAGCGCCAGCGGGTCCTGGTTGTGGTCGACCGCCGAGAGCCGCACGCCGACCAGGTAGTCCGGACCGACCGCTTGGCGCACGGCCTGCATGATGCATTCGAGGAATCGGAAGCGCTTGTCGGCGGTGCCGCCCCATTCGTCGGTGCGCGTGTTGATGCCCGGGTTGAGGAACTGGTGAATCAGGTAGCCCTTGGCCGCGGTGATCTCCACGCCGTCGGCGCCGGCCTCGCGTGCGCGCGCCGCGGCAGCGGCGTAGTTGGCGATCGCCGTCTCGATCTGCGCCTGCGACATCGCGCGCCGGCGGTTCGCGTACCCGAAGGCAAGGTCGATGCCGTCGGATGAACTGAGCCCGTCGGTGTCCTCGGGCAGCAGGCTCGAGTAGGTGGTGTAGCCGGGGTCGCCGATCTGGATGATGTACGGTGTGGCGCCGTCGCGCCTGATCTGCGGCAGGTAGCGCCTGAGCGCATTCACGTGTGCGGGCAGCGCGATCGACGGGTACTGCAGCGGCGACAGCCGGGACTGGTCCACGTGGAAGGTGGTGGAGACGATGCCGCCGACGCCTCCCTCGGCGAACCGCTTCTCGAAGTTCTTCCACACGTCCGTCACGCTGCCGTCGATGTTGCAGTTGCGCCCGCCAATGCTCGACCGCAGGACGCGGTTGGGGAACCGCACCCCGCGGATGAGCAGCTCGCTAGCGATCGGGTCGTCAGGCATGGTCGGCTCCTTGCGCTGGACTGGTCGACATCAGGTGGCGCTCGATGAGCGCATCGGCGGCCCGAAGGTCCTCGGTGTCCGCACCCTCGGTGACTTGGCCACGCGCCGGCAGCAGCACGGCCCGCGCGCCGCCGGCATCGCCCAGGCGCAGCAGCAGCGACGCCAGGCTGGTCGCCGACCGCAATGCCAGGCCATGCGCCCGCTGCTCGCGCGCAAGCGACAGCGACGTCTCCAGCGCGGCCTTGGCGTCCTGCGCACGGTCCATGCCGTCCATGAGCAACACTTGCGCTTTCGTGCGCCAGACCTCCGGTGCCCATTGGCGTTCGCCCTTGCGCTCGATCGCCTCGATGGCGCGGTCGATCACCTCGAGCGCCTGCGGCCCCCTGCTCAGGCCGGCATGCCCGAGCGCCATGATCGACAGCAGCCAGGGCAGCCCCAGGTGCGCCCCCTGCGCCTCGAACTCGCGCAATGCCTGTTGCGTCTGCGCCAGCCCCTGCGCGTACAGGCCGGACGCGATCAGCCGCTGCCCGCGCAGCACCCTGGCGCAGCTGCCGAGGTAGACCAGGCCGTGCTCGGTGGTGACGGCCACGAGTTCGTCGAGCGGCGCGTCGAGCGCCTCGTACCGCCCGCAGCAGGCGATGGTGGCGCACGAGAAGAACTGCGCCATCGCCAGCGCCAGCGGCTGGTTCAGGGTCCGGGCGGTCGCCACCGCCCGCGCGCCGCACGCCAGCGCCGAATCGGGCCGCCCCAGGATCCACAGCACCCACGTCAGATGGCTCCAGGCATTGACGCCCGGATCGATCTGCAGCGCCAGCGCGGTGGCGTCGCCGGCATGCGGCTGGTAGAGCGACACCGCGCGTTCGAGTCCCTCGCATGCGGCCGGGAAGTCGCCGCGCCAGAACGACATGACGCCCAGCATCCAGTCGCCCAGCACACGTGTGTCGACATCGTCGGGGCGCGATTCGACCAGTCGCATCACCTCCACGCCCTGCCCGTGCGCCGAGTCGAGTTCGCCGCGAGCGTAGTAGAACGAGAACAGCCCGCGGCGGACATCCACCACGCGCTGCGTATCGCCCAGCCGCTCGCACAGCTGCAGGGCCCGCGCGAAACTGCGCTCCACCCGGATCGACGCGAACCCGTGCACCGCCCGATGAGCCGTGCCTTCGATCATCGCCAGCGCCAGTTCGACCTGGTCGCGCTCGGCGCCTTCTTCCACGGCGGCCAGTTGGGCCAGTCCCGCGCCCGTGTGGCCCAGTGCCTCCAGGTTGGCCCAGCCGTCCAGACTGCGCTTGGCCGCGAGCGCGCAGAACCGGGCGGCCGCCAGCGGCTGGCCGCCGAGCGCAAGGTGGTGCGCGATCAGCTCGGGCTGGGCGCCAGGGCCGTCCGCGGCGGCGTGCGCCAGCAACGACCCGGCCCGCAGGTGCAACGCCTGGCGGCGGCTGCGCAGAAGGCTGGCGTACGCGGCCTCCTGGACCAGCGCGTGCTTGAAGGAGAACGCCGCATGCGGCGCCTCGCCGCGGCCGAACACCACCTGCGACGCGGTCAGGATCTCCAGCGCCGCGTCCAGCGGCTGCGGCTCCAGGCCGCACAGCTGCGCCAGCCCGTCGCGGGTGAACTCGCGACCGAGCACGGCCGCGACCTGGGCCACCTGCTTGGCGCCACCCAGGCGATCGAGCCGCGCCATGAGCGAATCCTGCAGGGTCAGTGGCACGCCCGCCGGGGTGCTCGCCGGCTGTGGCGAAGCGTGCGCCGGGTGATCCTCGCCCAGCGCCGAGCGCGCCGCCCGGTCCGGTTCGATCGCCTTGGTGAACTCCTCGATGAACAGCGGCACGCCGTCGGTCAGACGGACGATCTGCGCGATCAGAGCGGCGGTCGGCGCACTGCCGGACAGGAGGCTGCGCGCCATGGCCGCCGCTTCGTCGGCGCCCAGTCGCTCCAGGCTGATGCCGGCGACGTGACCGAGGCCTACCCAGGGCTCGGCCAGTGGCACGCGCGATGTAACGACCAGCACGCAGCGCGCACCGGATGCGCGCCGCGCCAGGAGGTCGAGCAGCTCCATCGACGTCGGGTCGATCCAGTGCGCGTCCTCGACCAGCACGAGGCACGGCGCCTGCCGGGCCGGGCCGAGCAGCCACTCGGCCAGGGCGTCGAGCGTGTGCGTCTTGACCTGCCGCGCCGTCAGGCGCAGCCGCGGGTAGCGCGCGTCGTCCGGCAGCAGCAGCATGCCGGCCAGCAGGGCGACGCGGCGCGCGAGCCGCGCGCTCTCTGCCCGGCCGCCCGGCGGCCCGGCGCCGCCCAGCAGCCGGGCGAGCTTGTCGAACTTGCGCGCATCGCCGTCCCCGGGCTCGAACTGCGCATCGCGCTCGATGCGCTGGATGAACGGGTACAGGGGCGTGTTGGAATGGAAGGCCGAGCATTGCAGGCGCGTGATGCGCGCGCCCTGCTGGTGCGCGCGGTCCGCCAGCAACTCGGCCACCCGCGACTTGCCGATGCCCGCCTCCCCCGTAAGCAGCAGCACCTGGCCCTCGCCACCGCAGGCGCGCCGCCACAGCGCCTCGCCCAGGTCGATCTCGTCGACCCGCCCGACGAAGGGTGTCATGCCGCGCCCGCGCACGGCGTCGAAGCGGCTTTCGCTCACCGTGGCCCGCAGGGCGCGCCAGGCACGCACGGGATGCTCGAACCCCTTGAGCGCATGGATGCCGTGGTCCGCAAACTCGAACCGCCCTTCCACCAGCTGGCGCGTGCGCTGGCTGATGACCACCCCGCCAGGTGCCGCCAACGCCTGCAGCCGGGCGGCCAGGTTGACCGATTCGCCGACCGCGGCGGCCTCCTTCGAAGCGCCCTCCCCGATCCGGTCGCCGACGATCACCAGCCCGGTCGCGATGCCGATGCGCACCCCCGGCGGCGCGACCGTCGGCGCGGCTGCCCTTTCACGGTGCGCCGCGACGATCTCCAGGGCCGCGTGGACCGCACGCGCGGCGTCGTCCTCGTGCGCGGACGGATACCCGAAGTACGCCAGCACGCCGTCGCCGACGTAGCGGGCGACGTAGCCGTCGTAGCGCTCGATCAGTCGCCGCGTGGTGTGCTGGTAGGCCAGGATGATTTCGCGCACGTCCTCCGGATCGAGTTGCTGCGACAGCGCGGTCGACCCGACCAGGTCGCAGAACAGGGTGGTGAGCTGGCGGCGCTCGGGGCCTGTCGCCGGGCCGTCGGCCGACGGCGTGTCGGCATCGGCGAGCTGCCGACCGCAATGTCCGCAGAAGCGGTCGCTGCCCAGTGTGGCGCCCTGGCAGGCCGGGCAACGCCCCGGCAGCGCGTTGCCACAGGCGGCGCAGAAGCGGCTGCCCGCGCGATTGGAGCGTTGGCAGCGCGGGCATTCCATGCCTGTCTCCAGTGCGCTCAGCCGCCGTCGCCAGCGGGAACGGGCCGCGTGCTGGCGCCGGGCGCGCCACGCGGCAGCCAGACCTCGATCGCGCCATAAGTCGCCAGTTGCGGCCCCGGCAGCGGGCGCACCACCCAGCGGCCGGAGGGCGGCCTGGCCACCTGCGCCATCGCCCGGGCGCAGGCCGCCTGTGCGACGTCGTGATAGAGGATGGTCGGCTGGCGCTGGCCGCTCGGCGGCGCCCGCCCGGCCGCACGCGAACTCTCCAGCACGTCCTCGGTGCGCGGCACCGTGGCGCCCAGTTCGCGCCAAGGGCGCCGCAGCGCGCGCGCCTGCTCGCGCGCCTCCTGCCCATACACCTGGATGTAGACCAGCGCGTTCGCGCACACGTTCGGCGGAGGCGAAGCCGCGGACGGCGACGGTGGGGCTGCGGCCACGGGTGCCGCCGGCACGGGCGGTGCGGCCGCGCCGGGCGCTTCGCGGCCGGCCTCGGCCGCCTCGGCGTCGGCGACGGCCGCCGCCTCGTCGCCAGCGGGTTCCTCCGGCAAGGGTGGCGGCAGCAGCGGCCCGGCCGGCGCCGGCAGCGCTGCCGGCACAGCAGGCGGCGCCGGCTCCCGGAAACGGATCCGGAACGGCACGTGGGCGCGCGCCACCAGCGCCGTCACGAACGAGGTCGAGCTGCTGCCGAAGCCGCTGCAGTTCTCCTGCGGCGGCGTGCGGCCGGTGTAGTCGCGCGCCCAGTAGCGCGGCTTGCACGGCGGCTCGCTGGCCGGCTGCAGGCAGTCGATGCCGTTGCCCCGGTCGAGCAGGCGCTGGCAGGCCGGCGTGCGGCTGCGTTCCGGCTGCGAGGCGCAGGCCGACTTGGCATCGTCCACGATCCGCACCGACAGCCTGAAGCTGGCCATGAAGTTCTGCTTGCCCTGCCGGCACAACAGGTCGCCGGTGCGCAGCAGGTCCGCCGCCAGGAGCGAGGTCGCCTCGTTGGAGCTGCTGCCCGCGCGCAGGCGCGCCCAGCGCTCGGTGAGGTCCTTGAGGGCGGCGTCCTCATCCGCGCTTTGCTTCTGCTCGTCGGCGCGCACCGCGTCGATGCCCTGCCACAGCGCGACGCCGATGGTCGCCGCGGTGCCGATGCCCAGCGACGCCGTCACCGCGCCGGTGCGCAGCACCCTCGCCTGCAGCCGGCTCATCGAGGCGACCGCGCCGGACACGTTGCCCGGCCCCTCGACCGCTGGCGCGGGCACCGGCGCCCCGCTGGGCTGGCCATCGTCCGGCTCGAACAGGCCGTTGGTGTCCTGCGCCACCCGATCGAGCAGCTCGGCGTCGATCCGCTCGCCGATCGCCGCCCCCAGGCGGAAGTAGCACTCCCACTGCGCCTCGTCGAAGAACTGGTCGGTGGTCGGCTGCTGCGGGAACAGGGGGTTGGCCGCCTTGAAGTTCACAAGGTCCACCGCCAGGTCCGACGACACGTTCGGCTTGACCAGCAACAGGTGCCCGCGCTGGCCGCTCGCATAGGTGATGCGCGCCAGCGCCAGGCAGGCCTGGCTGCTGGTCGACGCCAGGTCGTTGAGCGAGCCGAACAGCGCCAGCCGGTCCCACTGCGCGCCGGCGCAGGGCTTGAGGAAATCGATGTCCGCGTTCAGGTCGATGCGCGCGCGCCGCACCAGGTTCTCGACGTCGAGGAACCGGTAGTCCGGATCGGCCCCGCAGTCGGCCAGCACGATCAGCCCGGCCTCTTCGCGCAGCAGCGCGTAGGCGCCGGTGTTCTCGAAATGCCCGCCGTCGCTCAGGTACCAGTAAGGCGAGCCGCTGCCCGGGAACGCGCCGAAGCATTCGAGCAGGATGAAGCGCGACTTCATCAGCAGCGTGCTCACCCGGCGCGCGGCGCCCGGCTGCACCAGGCCGGCCTCGGTGCTGTCCCACCAGTAGCCCAGGCGCAGGCCGGCGAACACCGACAGCGCCGCGAGCCCGCGCCGCGTCAGCCGCCCCAGCCCGGGCGCAAAGGCCGCGCCCGAGATGGCCGCCCACGCGCCCAGGCTGAGCGCGCCCTTGGCTCGCGCCTGCGTCCAGTCCGAGCCCGCCGCCTGCATCCAGCCCTGCGGCCCGATCGTCAGCGGCAGGCTCTTGCGATCGCGATTGAACAGCTGCTGGCGCGGGTCATGGGTCTGGTTGATGCAGACGTTGACCAGGTGCACCGGCCCGCCGAAGCGATGCGGCGCGTACTGCGAGATGGCGATGTCGTCGCCCTCGTCCACCTCGCCCACCGGCACCCGCGGCGGCGACAGGCCCGACAACGCATCGAGCGGATCGGCGCCCAGGCGCCTGCGGTTGGCCGCGCCCAGGTAGCCGCGCACCACGCGCTCCTTGTAGAAGTTGTGCAGTGACGAGGCATTGAGAAAGCCGAAATTGCGCCCCGTGACCAGCGCGTAGCTGCAGATGATCACGCCGATGGTGCCCAGCCAGATCCACCCGCGCGAGAAATCGAGCCCCTGCGGCGTGAACACCGGCAGCAGCACCGCCGCATAGAGCACGCCGATCCACCAGGCCGCCAGGCAGAACGCCACCAGCAGGCCGAAAACACTGGCCAGCAGCAGGAGCAGGCTCTTGCCAATGCCGGGCGCTTCGCGCTTGCCGGAGAAGAACAGCGGCAGCACGGCGCGCAGTGCGCCAGCCACCACCAGCAGCGCGCCGCCGTAGGATGCGCGCAGCTCGCGCGTGTGGGCCGCGAGCCACCAGGCGGCGCCGTCCAGCAGCCCGAGCAGGCCGATCACCAGCGACACGTACATGACGCTGGCCAGGGCGTCGGTCAATTCGTTGCGCAGCATGTTCGGCGTGCGGCCGCGGCGGCGCTGCAGCAGCACCCACAGCAGCGCCAGCACCCAGCAGGCCGCGAACACGATGAAGGCCGGCGCCAGCCACAGCGGCCCACCGAACCGGTCTTCCAGGATCGGGCCGACCCACCAGGCGCCCGCGCCGAGCACCACCCAGAGCAACACCTGGCGCAGCATGCTGGCGGCGGTGCCGCGGTCGCGCACCGCCCAGTAGGCGTCGGCTAGCACGATCGAGGCGAGCCAGGGCACGAGCAGCAGCGACCACAGCGTCGGCAATTGCGTCACCCAGCGCACCGGCGCGATCGGCACCAGTTCCGCGTTGTCCAGATCGACCAGCCCGGCCATCAGCTCCCACGCACCCAGGTTGATGGCGGCCAGCACCATACCCACCAGCGTGGCGGCAATCGCCAGCTCGATGTGCGTGCCCAGCAGGTTGCGCAAAAACAGCGCCACAGCGAACAGCGTGTCGCGCATGCCGCCGGGAATCAGGTAGCGGCCGTTGCTGCGCAGCCACCAGCCGAAGCGCAGCCGGTCCAGCTCGGCGAACGCGCCCTCCACCGCGCGCACCCCGTCCGCGTCGGTGGCGCGCGTGCACAGCCGCCCCAAAGTGGCGCCGGCATAGCCGCCGCCGGAGACGGTGGACAGAAGGTCGAAGCGCAGCAGCTGGCGCCGCTGCGCCAGCGACTTCATCAGCCCCAGGCAGAACGTGGCGCTGCGGATGCCGCCGCCGGACAGCGCCAGGCCCCAGGGGCGGCGCCCGTCGTCGGTGCCCCACAGCGCCGTGCGGCGGGCACCGACCATCTCGCGCATGGCATCGGGTTCCATCTCGCGTCCGTCCATGTTGGGCAACAAGGCAGGCGCAATGTGCATGCGCGCCGCGCGCCGCGCAATGTGGCGAATGGTCTATGGCTGACGTTGCCAAGCCGCGACATCGCGGCGGAGTGTGTGCCGCGTGGCGCGCGAGCGCGGGCGGCGAAACCGCCCAGTCGAGCCTGGAGCGGACCGGCGTCTCCGTAGGCGGCCTGGGCGCACCGTCGGCGTCATAGCGGCGACAGGTCGCCCGGCGCCGGCGTTGACGCGCCGGCCCCCAGCACTGATGCTCGGGGCATCGAACAACGAAGAACAAAGCCGCCATGCCCTTCCCGTCTTCCCGTCACCGCAGCCGCCTGCTCGTTGCGCTTTCGCTCGCGCTCGGCGGCGGCGCCTGGGCCCAGGCGCTCACGCCGCAGCAACAGCGCTTCCACGCGATCTACAAGGAACTGGTGGAGATCAACACCACCCATTCCGCCGGCGGTACGACGACGGCCGCGCGCGCGATGGAAAAGCGGCTGCTCGACGCCGGCTTTGCGGCAGGCGACGTGCAGGTGATCGAGCCGTTCCCGAACAAGGGCAATCTGGTGCTGCGGTTCAAGGGCGACGGCAGCAGGAAGCCGCTGCTCCTGTTGGCGCACCTGGACGTGGTGGAAGCCCGGCGCGAGGACTGGAAGACCGACCCGTTCAAGCTCGATGAATCCGGCGGCTACTTCACCGCGCGCGGGTCGATCGACGACAAGGCGATGGCCTCGGCCTTCGTCGCGGTGCTGGGCGACCTGAAGGCCGAGGGCTTCAAGCCCAGCCGCGACATCATCCTGGCGCTGACCGCCGACGAGGAACGCGGTGACGTGCCGAGCAACGGCGCGCTGTGGCTGGTCAACAACAGGCCCGAACTCATCAGAGCCGAGTTCGGCATCAACGAGGCCGGCACCGGTGGCGGCGAACTGCGCGACGGCAAGCCGAACCTGAACAATCTCCAGGTGGCCGAGAAGATCACGGTCACCTATGAAGTCGAAGCCCAGGGCGCGGGCGGCCACAGCTCGGTGCCGAAGGCAGACAACGCCATCTACCGGCTGGCCGGTGCGCTGCAGCGCCTTGGCGCCTACCAGTTCCCGCTGAACGTGGGCGACGTCACCAGGGCTTACTTCGACCGCAGCGCCGCGTTCGCCACGGGCCAGCTGGCCGACGACATGCGCACGATGGCCAGCGGCCACCCGGACGCGGCCGTGGTCGAGCGCATGGCGGCCATTCCCGACTACAACGCGCTGCTACGCACCACCTGCGTGGCCACGGTGGTTCAAGCCGGCAGCGCACCGAATGCACTGCCGGCCTCGGCCAAGGCGACGGTGAACTGCCGCATCCTGCCGCAGGATGATCCGGGCGAGGTCGACCGCCAACTCAGGCAGGTGCTGGGCGGTGACAGGATCGCGGTGCGCGCACTCAACAAGGCTCTGCCCAGCCCGGCGTCCCCGCTGAACGGCGATCTGGTGCAGTCGGTCGAGGCGGTCACGCAGCAGATGTGGCCCGGCGTGCCGGTCGTGCCGATCATGAGCACCGGGGCGACCGACAGCCGCTACCTGCGCAATGCCGGCATTCCCATGTATGGCGTGACGGGCATGTTCCTGGACCCCGCCGACACCCGTGCCCACGGCCCCGACGAGCGTATCGAGACCGCCCGGCTATACGACGTGCGCGAGTTCTTCTATCGCCTGATCAGCCGGCTGGCCGGCGGCGCGGCACTTACGCACTGAGGCGCCTGCCGCGGCGGATGCGCGCTGCCGGGCTTCGGTCGCCTACCTGCGCTCTGAGCTCCCGACCGACGCAATGCCGGCAGCGCCGGTGGTCGGCCCCAACCGTGCCATGAAGGCGACGAAGTGAGGGAGCAGGACGTCGTTGCCATGGGCGCTGAGATGGTCGACATCGAAATAGAGCGGCCTGCCATTCTCCTTGGCGTCGCAGGCATCCTGCTGGCACAACGCGGGTAGCGGATCCCATACCTGGACGGCTTCGTTCGTCGCGTGCATGTGGGCCAGAGCCGTCATGATCGGCTGGCGCAGATCTTCAAGATAGGCGCGCGGCAGCGACGCGCCGCGCCGGCACGAGGGGCCGTCGCGATTGAACCAGTCGGAACAGCGAAAGGGATCGCTCATGTAGAGCGGCTTGGGCGCTTCGACAACGACCTGGGCGCCCGCATCGGTGATCCGGCGCAGCATCACGGCGGCGTCATGCTCGGCGGCAGCACGTTCCTCGACGGCCCTGGCGTTATAGACGGCATCGCGCATTCGGACCATCTCCTCGCCGGCCGCGAGTCCGGTGAACCGCGGAAGGCGCAGTGAGGGCAGAAACAGAACATCGCCGGAGCGCAGCTCGGGCAGGATGTTCTGGACGACCTCGGCGTTGTACCTGATGCAATCCGCATTGTCCTCCCGCGTGAGGCTCACGAAGGCGCATCCGCCGCGCGTGAAATGCACGACTCGGACGCCCGTCTCGCGCGCGAACTTCCCGAGCATCGTCGCGTAGACCCCCGCATGCGAATCGCCGATGACATACAGGGTCCGCCCCTCGGCACCTGCGCCGCGGCATCCCGTCGGAATGGCCCGCGTGAGTTGCGCTCCTGAAAATTCGGTACTCGCAATCTCGACCCGACACCCAGCCGCGCCGCGATTGGCATCGTTCCAATCCACGTACCAATCCGCGCTGTTGTGGGCCACGGTACTCAACGAAATCCACGGCTGGCTCTTGTTGACCAGCACCGACACACCAATGCCGGCAGCGAGCAACGCGAGCCCCGCACCAACGGCTGCCGGCCGAGCAAGCCGCGGTCCGGCGCGGCGCGTCGGCAGTTCGATCCAATAGTAGGAAAGCGTTGCGAGTGCGGCGGCAGCCGCCAGCGCGACGAGCCGTATCGCCGGCGATTCGAGTCCGGTGGTCCAGCGCGCCAGGACGAAAACGGGCCAATGCCACAGATAGAGCGAATAGGAGATCCGGCCGATGAAACGAACCACGGCAAGACTGAGCATGCCCCGCACCATGCCTGTGGGTCGGCCATGCACGAAGCCGAGCACGCCGAGGGTGCCGACCACGGACAGGATCGACGAAGGCATCGGCGCGGCACCGGGCGTGGCCAGCCACAAGCCGCCTGCCAATACGAGCAGCGAAGCCAACGCCCACCGGTTGGCACGTACGCTGGGCGGACTGTCGGTGTCGAACGAGTGCCCCCGCATGGACATCAGCTGGAACAGCAGCACACCTGCGCCGAGTTCCCAGAATCGGCTCCAGATCAGATAGAACGCACTGATCTGGTTGGCCTTGGCCAGCCACAACGCGCAGACCAGGGACAAGGCGACTCCGCCGCAGAAGAGCCCCACGGAAAAGCGCCGGCGGCCCAGGATCCACGCAAGGAACAGCAGCGGGAAAACCAGGTAGAACTGCTCTTCCACGCCAAGCGACCACGTATGGGTGAAAGGGTTGAATTCGGCGTGCGGCGAGAAGTAGTCGCGGCCGCGGCGCGCCAGCAACACGTTGGACAGGCCGAAGAACGCAAGGACCCCTGTGCGTTGATTGGTGTCGCTGAGGTAGGCGTTGGGAATGAACAGCGCCGACGCGACTGCGGTCACCACCAGGCAGACCAGCAAGGCTGGCACGATCCGCGTCACGCGTCGTGCATAGAAGATCAGCATGAAGGCGCCGAGGCGCATCGGCGGCAGCTTGTGTACCGAAGCACTCACGACGAAGCCGGAGATGACGAAGAACACGTCGACGCCGGTGAACCCTCCGGGTAGCCACTCGGGATCGAGGTGATAGACGAGGACGCTCAGAACCGCAACGGCTCGAAGTCCGTCGATGAACGGGGCGTAATAGCTTCTCTCGCGCATCGTTGCCTTCTTCCGTGCTGGAGCGGTCGGCACCGCCAGTCGCTGAAACAATTTGTTCCAGGCGCTACTATGTAGCCAATTCTTATTACATACAAGTATTTGTCCAGCACGAGTGCGCCGTTGTCGGACGCAAGGAGAAGGAAGTTCGGCCGCTGAGCGAGCGGCGATGCCCAGCCGCTACGGCGACTGCGGCCCCCAGTACTGCCGCACGTCCTTGCCGTAGGCTTCCTTCTCGAAGGCCTTGCCCTGTTCCCCGGCGCTCAGTTCCCGGTCGGCCTGGAAGTCGCCCCAATGCACCATCTCGTGCAGGAGGGTCGCCTCGACCAGAAGATGCATGCGGGGGTCGGCCGCATCCCTGGCCGAGCCCTCGAATCGGTCGCAGATCGACATCGACAGAAAGACGGTGTCCGGATACTTGTTGCCGATGAAGATGCCGTTGTCCGCCGGCAGGTGCCGATACTCGATGACGGGCGGATTGCCGTGCCGCAGCGCTCGGCCGGAGACCTTCTCGTCCAGCTTCGAATATTTCTGGAAGGCCCTGAAGACCTTCTGCTTGTCCTTGACCTTCGGAAGGTTGTCGCAGATCCAGGTCGCGAGACGCGGGTACTGCTTGACGAAGCCTGGCGCGACGATCATGTCCGTCTCCTTCAATCGCGAGGTGAGCGCACCGCGAACGCCTTGCTATGCCGCCGGACGCTCATGCAAATCGGCGCCAATGGCGCCCACCGCCCCGCGCTCCATCGTGCGGATGAGCGCGGCATGGCGCCGCTGCACGTCCGCGACGTCCTCGGGATTGCCCACCGTTCGCCGGGCATCGGCCAGGACCAGGTTGGCGTGACGCAGCAACACCTGCCTGCGATGGTAGTCGGGTTCGCATGCCACCACAGCGGTCAAGACGTCCAGCAGGCGAAGCAGCACGGCAGTGCTGCCGGCCGCGTTCTGCCGAATCATGTGAAACATCACGTCCACCAGGCTGTCGTAGGTGACGCACGGCACCACCAGCGCGATCCCGCTGCGACGCACCGACACGCCGCTCGGAAGGTGCTTGCCGGCCACGTCGCACAGCGCCGCGCCGAGGCGGTCGAGCACGCTCATGGCGGTGTGCGGATCGTTGATGCCGGGCGAAAGCGCGCGGACGGCAACTTCGACCAGTTGCCGAACCGTGTACTCGGCATCGCCGGCACTGCCGCGTGTCGAACCGAGCGCAGTCGCGTTGCGAATGGCCTCCTGCGCACCCTCGACCCGATTCGAAATCAGGGCGATGGGCGCTCCGGGAAAAACATAGTCTCCGCGCCTGACCAGGAGGCGGATGGCCGTTCCCTGCTCGGCAGCCCAGTCTGCCAGGGCTTTGTCGTCGAGCTGCTGCAGGTAGCCGCGCCGGGCGTCGTGGATCGGCGCCGACCGCGCCCAGAAGTCCTCCGCGGGGCGCAACGCCTGTGGTTCCTCGACGATCAGATTGCGCAGTGCGGTCCGCACGTCGTCGCTCACCAGCTCCACCACCGTATCGACGTTGATCCGCCTGGCCATGTGCCCGACGAAATAGACCAGTGTCCCCACGCACGCGAACGCCAGGAGGATGCCGACCGACAGCGCCAGATGCGGGGTGAAGGCTCCTTCCTCCTGCGTGCGCACGCTGCGCAACACCATCAACGAATACGAGAATGTGCCGAGGAAGGCGCCCAGCGTGAACTGAACGCCCCGATCCCGCGTGAAGTTCTGGAGCAGACGCGGCCCCATCTGGCCGGCCGCGAGCGACAGCGCCGCGATGGTGATCGAGAACACCGTGCCCGCAACGCCGATCGTGGACGCGGCGATGGCGCCCAGCAACGTTCTGGCGCCGGTACCTCCGCCGTTGTAGACCCAATCGCTTTCGGTCAACCACTTCGGCAGGAGCCCGGAGCGGTCGAGTTCCAGCAAGCCGACGGCCAGAAGAATCCCCAGCAGGACCAGGGCAGCCGGTACAAGCGAGAACGCGTCGCGCAGGTCGCGCATCAGCTTGCGGATGCGAGCATTCACGGGTGCGCCTTCCGTTGATCTGGCTCGGGGTCTGCCAGCGCTGCCGAGACCACCCGCCCGATGCTCAGGCCCTGCACCAGAATCGAGAAGACGACCACGCAGTACGTCAGTGTCAGGACGATGTGACGCTCGGCGCCTGCCGGCAGCGACAGCGCGAGCGCCACCGAGATGCCGCCACGCAAGCCGCCCCAGGTCAGCACCCGCGCCGATCCGCTCGGCAATCTGAAAAGCGGAGTGCACAGGGCCACCGGCAGTCCGACGGTGAGCCAGCGTGCCGCCATGGCGACCACCACCGCAGCCGCGCCCGCTGCAAGGAGCGAGGCGGAAAAGGCGATCTCGATGACTTCGAGCCCCAGCAGCACGAAAAGCACGGCGTTGAGGATTTCGTCGAGCAACTCCCAGAACATGTCGACATAGCGGCGCGTGTTGTCCGACATGGCCAGGGCCCTGCCTCCGTTGCCCACGATCAGCCCGCACACGACCATGGCGAGTGGTCCCGACACATGCAGATGGCTCGCGAGCGCGTAGCCGCCCATGACGGCCGCCAGCGTCAGCATCACCTCGACCTGGTATTGGTCGATGCTCTTGAGCATGTGGAAGACGACGTACCCCAGCACCAGCCCGAAAACGACACCGCCACCCGCCTCTCGGACAAGCAGTTCCGCGGCAACCCCCGCGGTGGGTTCGGCGCTGCCGACCAGCACGCCGAGAAGCAGCACGAAGATCACCACACCCACACCGTCGTTGAACAGGGACTCGCCGGCGATCACCAGCTCGAGGCTCCTGGGCGCGCCCGCGGACTTGAGAATCCCCATCACGGCGATCGGATCGGTCGGCGAGATCAGCGCCCCGAACAGCAGGCAATAAAGGAGCGGCAAGGAGATGCCCAGCAGCGGCAGGACGACCCACATCGCGCCTCCCACGAGCGCGGTCGAGCATGCAGTGCCGACGAACGCCAGAAGCGCGATCTGCCATCGATACTCCTTGAGTGCCCGCAGGTCGACGTGCAGCGCCGCCGCGAACAGAAGGAAGGACAGCATTCCCTGCATCAGGACGGCGGAGAAATCGATCGACTTCAGGAAGGTCTCTTCCCGACTGCGCAGGCCATGATCGATGCCAAGGGCGTCGAGGCCGACCATGACCATCGAGATCACCAGCGCAATGACCATCACTCCGATGGTGGTGGGCAGTTTGAACAGGCGATGGTTCAGATACGCGAACAGCGCCGTCACGACGAGGCAGGTGGCTGCAATGTCCAGCATGCGTCGGAAAGTTCGGTTGAATGAATGTACCGGGCATACGCACCATACACCGAGGTGGCCCCGCGCATGCAATCCATTCGTTCCATGCCACGCGCGCCGCGCGCTTGTCAGTCTCGCCCTGCATCACCATTGGCTGCCGGCCGATGGCGCCGCCGCCGGGCCTGCGCGACATTGGAGTCACGGTGTCGGTCAAGCCCCATGGGGTACCCCGAGATTGCGAAGGCCCTCCGACCAGTGAACCTGGCGGGGGGCCTTTTGTTGCCCGATCAGAACGACGCGCCGATCGAGACGACCACCACCTGGTCCGACGATCCCGCGTTGAACCAGTAGCCGCCGAGCGTGAACCGGTCCCACGTCACCTGGGCGAACGGCCCTGCCTGCACGCTGCGGTCGCCGCCATAGGCCCGGGTGCGCTGCGCCACGGCGCCAAGGCGCAGCCACGGCACCGGCCGAAAGCCCAGTTCGCTCCACGCATAGACGTACCGGCTGCTCTTGCGCTCGTCGGGGTGGCGTACGTATTCGATCTCGGTGTAGAAGTCGACGCGGCCCCAGGCCAGGCTCGCCTCCAGGCCGGGAACGAAAGCCTCGGTCGTGCCCCAGGCACCGCCCAACATAGGCGTGAGTTCCCAGGCCAGGGTGTCGCCGCCGGAGAGGTTCCAACCCACGAAGGCCGATCGGGCGCCGACCGATTCGTAGTTGTAGCGGCCCTCGAGGTGCAGCGCACCGTGGTCGGCAGTGACGACGGCCGAGGTGTAGTCGCCGCCTCCACGAATGACGGTCGGGTAGGCGGTGGCGGCGAAATCCCAGCTTTCCTCCCGGCCCGGCGGCGGCGTCTGCTCGCCGCAAGCCGCGCCGCAACCAGCCAGGGCGGCCAGCGCGACCCACGTGGCTCGCGCGGTGTTCATCCGCCCAGCGCGTGGATGGCCACGACGAGGAGCGTGCCGAGCGCAGCCATCTTGATGCCGGCCCGCCAGCCGCCGTAGCCGGCATGGCGGCCCAGGCTGAAGCCGCCAAGGAAAAGCATGGCCAGGCCGATCGCGCGCGAGGTGCTGCTTGCCGCTGCCACGTCGTTCATCAGGGCAAACGGCAGCACCACCGGGAACGTCGAGACCACCACCAGCAGGAACACCGCCAGGGCCGCGAGCAGGTCGCTGCCGTCCAGCTGGGGCCGCGCCGGCACGTCGGGCATGGCGACGATGCGGCTGCGCACCGCCTCCAGCTCCGCCGCCGACACCAGGCTCGAGACCGTTCGCGTGAGCGAACGCTCGATCAATGCCTGCCCCGCCCGCACGTCGGGCCCGGCGGCCCGGACGGCATGGAGCAGCGTGATCGACTTGCCGCGCGCCGTAATGGTGCGCACCAGGAACATCACCGCGTCCACCAGCCCCCAGGCCAGGTTGCAGCCGAGGGCTGCGACGAACATGGTGCGGATCTCCTCCCGGCCGGCGTCGGCCACCGACACGGCGCCGGTGAAGCTCAAGGCCATCAGCAGCCCGAATACGAGTTCGGACACGCGGTCCACCGGGTCGAGTACCCGGTCGCGCGTCGCCTGGTGAGGCACGCCCAGATCGCCCATGGATGATCTCCTCGCAGCCCTTTGGCCACGGATGATCGCATTCCCCCAGGCGTTGGCAAGCCACGCCTGCGCCGCCGATGCGAAACAGGCCCTCAGCCGCCGGGCGCGCCGACCCGCGCGCCCGGCGCGATGGTGGGCGGCGCCGCGTTGAGCGTCTCGATGGCGAAGCCCGCCGCCGCCTTGTAGCGGGCCATGAACGCCGCACGCTCCTGCGCCGGAACGACGTCGTCGATGTCGTCGAACACGCCGCCGCAGCGCTCGTCCACCAGGCCCAGGATGCCGAACGGGCCAGCGCCGCGGTTGCGCAGCACCAGCGCCGAGATGTCGGCGCACAGCCGCTCGTCGTAGTCGTTCAGCGCCGCGGGCGTCACGCCATGGGCCAGCAGGCTCGCGCCCAGCACACGCGCATCGACGATTGCCTGGCTGGCGCCGTTCGAGCCTACCGGGTACATCACGTGCGCGGCATCGCCCAGCAGCGCCACCCGGCCGTCCACCCAGGTCGGCACCGGGTCGCGGTCGATCATCGGGTATTCGAACACCTCGCTGGCGCCGCGCAGCATGGCCGGAACGTCGAGCCAGCCGTAGTTCCAGCCGTCGAAGTGGTGGGCGAAGTCGTCGATGCCGACGCGCCGGTTCCAGTCGCCCTGCGTCCACCCGGCCGAGTTGTCGACCGTGATCTCGGCGATCCAGTTGATGGTCGCCAGGCCGGTCACCGGGTCCGGCGGCGAGATCGGATAGAGCACCACCCGGTGCCGCAGCGACCCGACGCCGACGAAAGAGGCGCCGCTTCGCACCGGCACGCCCGGCGTGGTGCCGCGCCACATGATCGCCCCGCCCCACTGGATCGGCGGCTGCTGCGGATGCATCTGCGCGCGCACCGCCGAATGCAGCCCGTCCGCAGCCACCAGCAGCGCGCCTCGCACCTCGCGCGGCTCGCCGCCGTCGGACTGCACGAATGCGGTGACGCCGTCGGCATCGTTGCGGTAGCCGGTCACGCGGTGGCCCAGGCGGATCGCGTCCGGGCCCAACCGCTGCAGCGCGGTGCGGTACAGCAGCATCTGCAACTGCCCCCGGTGCAGCGAGTATTGCGGCCAGCGGTAGCCTGCGAGCAGGCCGCGCGGCTCGGAATAGATGTCGTTGCCGTTGCGACCGACCAGCGCCCATTCCCTGGCCTGGATGCCGATCGCGTCCAGTGCGGCCTCGTCGATGCCCATGTCGTAAAGCTCGCGCACCGCGTTCGGCTGCAGGTTGATGCCCACCCCCAGCGGCTTGAGCTCCGGCACGGCCTCGAAGACGACGCAAGGCACGCCGAGCTGGTGCAGCGTCAGGGCGAGCGACATGCCGCCAATGCCGCCACCGGCGATCAGGACGGGAAGTTGAGCAGGCGAATCAGTCATGGGGCGGGATTGTCACTGATGGCGAGCCGATGCGGTCGCCCGCAGGGACGCCCGGCAGCCGCAACGCGTCACCCGCCTGCTACCCCTTGAGGCTGTACACCAGCGCCCAGAAGTACGGCCATTGCCGGTGTTCGACGGTCTGGGCGTACGGGCCAACGGCGGCGAGCAGCGCCTCGCGCGAGGGAAAGTTCTTCAGCACGCGGTGCGTCGACCCGTCGGACAGCGTGCGCGTCTGGTAGGTGTTGCCCTGCGCATCCGGCTGCGAGACGGGCGTGCTGCTCCCCGCCACGAAACGGTTGTCGAGGAACACGACGCGGGCGCCCGGCTTGAGCACCCGGTGCAGGCCCTGCAGGAAGGCGTCGATGCGGTCCAGCGGTATGTGCGACCACCAGAAGCCGGCGAAGGCCGCATCGAAGGCCCGATCGCCGGCCGGAATGTCATAGGCGTCGCCGCGCACGAGCATCACCTTGTCGTCGGACAGGCGCGTGCGGGCGATCTGGAGCGTTTCGTCCGCGGCGTCGAAGGCCAGCACCCGGTCGGCGGCGGGTGCATAGAACTGCGTCCAGTAGCCGGTGCCGCAGGCGACCTCGATCACCGACCTGCCCTCCAGCGCAGCGGGCAGCCAGGCCTCGATCTCGCGCAGGTCGGGCTGGCGCTCGGGTTTCTGGTAGACGGTGTCGTATTCCCGGGCACGGGCGCTGTAGTAGGCATGCATGGGCGCAATTCTCCGCCCACGCGGCCACATGGCACCGAGGCAGAGCAGTCCGCCCGGGAAGCAGGGTTCGATCGGAATTCGCATCCGACTGCAACTTGACCATAATCACGCCCCATGCCCACGCTTCGCGCCCTGCCGTCGACCGCCCGCCTCGTCCTGGCGTGGTTCATGTTGACGGTGGGCGTGGCCATCGCATCGCCCCTGGTGCATTCGCAGTCGATGCAACTGGTGTGCTCGGGCGCCAAGGTCGTGCTGGTGGGTGAGGACGGACAGGAAAAGAGCGCACCCCTGCACAGCGCCCTGGACTGCCCGGCCTGCCTGGCTGCCGTCGGTCCGGCACCCGCGCCGGATGCGTTCTCGCTACCGCAGGCCCAGCCGCTGGGCTACGCACTCGAGCCCATCGAATCCGCCCGGCTGGCGAGCCTGGTGGGCGCGCCACTGCCTGCGCGCGGTCCTCCCGCTTCGATCTGACCCTGGGCCAGCCTCGGCTGGCATCCCGCACGCGCCCCGGCCGCCGCGCCGAGTCGCGTGCCGCGCACTCGCGCAGATCGAACCCTGAACCGCACGCTTCCATGAAGAACACCGGACCCGACTCGCCCATCCACGCACCCGCCGGCGCCCGCTTCGCGCTTGCCGCATTGCCTTGCGCGGCCCTGATGGCCATGGCTCACCCCGCGCTGGCGCAAACCTCCACTGGCACGCTGCCCACGGTCACCGTCACCGGACAGGAAACGCCCGTCCCGCTGCGCGAGCCCGCCTCCACCGGTTCCTACCTGGGCCTCACACCCATGCAGACGCCCGCCAGCGTCGAAGCGATCACGCGCGATCAGCTGGACGAGCGCGGCGACACGTCGCTGAACGACGCCATCACGCGCTCCACCGGCATCACCAGCTTGGGGCATCCGGGCAACAGCTTCAGTGCGCTGTCGGCGCGCGGCTTCACCGACTCCACTTCGGTGATGCGCCTGTACGACGGCATGCGCCAGTACGGCGGCGTGGCGGTGAGCTTCCCCTTCGACACGTGGTCCATCGACCGCATCGAGGTGCTGCGCGGACCGTCGTCGGTGATCTATGGCCACGGCGCGATCGGCGGCGTGGTCAACGTCATTCCCCGCAAGCCTGTGCGCGGGCCGATCCAGTCCGAAGTGCAGTTGGGGGCCGGCACCGACGGGGTCCTGAACCTGGGCTTCGACAGCGCCGGCGCGATCAACGACGTGCTGTCGTACCGGCTGGACGTGAGCGGCAATCGCTCCGACGGCTGGGTTGCACGTGGTGATTCGAGCGACTTCACCTTCTCCGGTGCGCTGCAACTCGACCCGACGCCAGACCTGAGCCTGCGCCTGAGCTACGCGCAGGGCGTGCAGAAGCCCATGCAGTACTTCGGCTCGCCGCTGGTCGACGGCCAGCCGCTGCGCGCCATTCGAGACAACAACTACAACGTCGAGGATGCCCGGATCAAGTTCGACGACCGCTGGACCGAGTTGTACGCCCAATGGACGCCCAACGACAGCGTGCGCGTGCGCAGCCGCTTCTATCACGTGGACAGCCAGCGCGACTGGCGCAACGCCGAGGCCTACACGTACAACCCGGCCACGGGCCTGGTCGACCGCAGCGACGACACGCAGATCCGGCACGACCAGTCGCAGACCGGCAACACGACCGACGCCACCTTCAAGGGGCGCCTGCTGGGCCTGGGCAACCAGGTCTCCGTGGGCTTCGACGTGAACTCCGCGTCCTTCCAGCACACCAACAACACCTACACAGGGGTGCCCGATCCGGCGTCGGTCGACTTGTACAACCCGGTCGCGGGCACCTACCGGAGTTCGGTGCCTTTCATTCCGCGCTATCGCAACAAGGCCGACCAGTACGCCGTGTTTGCCGAAGACCGGCTGGAGCTGAATTCGCAGTGGTCGGTGATCGCGGGCCTGCGCTACGACCACGCCAGGGTGAACCGCACCAACCTGCTGAACAGCGTGCAGCAGTTCGACACCACCTACGCAGAAACCGGCTGGCGCCTGGGCACTGTGTATCAGGTGATGCCGGACTGGTCGCTGTACGCGCAGTACTCGAAGGCGGCCGACCCGGTGTCGGCCCTGCTGATGCTCTCGCCAGCCAACAGCGCCTTCAGCATGGCGACCGGAAGGCAGGTCGAGATCGGCACCAAGAACACCTTCTGGGACCAGCGCGGCGAATGGACGCTGGCGCTCTACAGCATCGAGAAGGACAACCTGCTGACCCGCGACCCCACCAACCCGTCGCAGCAGATCCAGGTGGGCCAGCGCTCTTCCAAGGGGATCGAAAGCACCTTGTCGATGCAGCTTGGCAAGACGGTTCAGCTCGACGCCAACGTGGCGCTGCTGCGCGCGCGGTACGACGACTTCAGCGAGCCGACCGCCGCCGGCCTGGTTTCGCGCGATGGCAACGTGCCCACCGACGTGCCCGAACAGACGGCCAACCTGTGGATGAGCTGGCGCTTCCAACCCCAATGGACGCTTTCGGGCGGCCTGCGGTACGTGGGCAAGCGATTTGCCGACGCTGCCAATACGCTGGAGCTGCCGGCCTACACCACGGCCGACCTGGCGCTGCAATGGCGCGCAACGGCGGCCACCAGCATCGCACTGCGCGGCTACAACATCTTCGACAAGCTCTACTACACCACCGCCTACTACACGCCCACGCAGTGGTTCGTCGGTGAGGGGCGCAAGGTCGAAGTGGTGCTGAACCACCGCTTCTGACCCGCATGCGGATGCGCCTCAAGCGCTGGCTCTATCTCGTCCATCGCTGGATGGGCGTAGGGCTGTGTGCCTTCCTCGCCATGTGGTTCATGTCCGGCATGGTGATGATGTACGTAGGCTATCCCAAGCTCACCGAACCGGAGCGGCTCTCCCACCTGCCCCGCCTGGGTGATGGCGCGGGCCTGCTGGGGCCGCGCCAGGCGCTCGATTCGGCCGGCGTGCGCGGGGCGCTCAGGTCGCTGCGACTGTCGGCGGCTCGGGCAGGCCAGCCGGTCTACCTCGCCGTGTCGGCCGGCACCGGCGGTGGGGCTGACCGCGTTTTCGTGGTCGACGCGCGTAGCGGCGCTGCGCTGGGCGGCGCGGACGCGAAGGTTGCCATCGCCAGCGCGGCCGCCTACCAGGGCGCCGCGGCCGATCCGGCGAAGGTGCAATACCTCGGCTCGCTGCAGGAAGACGCCTTCACCCATTCGCGCGGGCTGCAGGCGCACCGGCCGCTGCACGAACTGCGGCTTGCCGATCGCGACGACACCATCGTCTACGTGTCCGGCCTGACCGGCGAGGTGATGCTCGACGCATCCGCCACCGAACGGCACTGGAACTACGTGGGCGCCTGGATCCATTGGCTCTATCCCTTCCGGGGCAACGCGTTCGACCGGCACTGGTCGGACATCGTCATCTGGATCTCGCTGGCCGGCGTCGTGCTGGCCGCCACCGGCACGGTGGTGGGCATCCTGCGTTGGCGCTTCGCGCGGCCGTACCGCAGCGGCTCGCGCTCGCCATATCCGGGCCGCATGATGCGCTGGCATCACATCAGCGGCCTGCTGTTCGCAGCCGTCACGCTGACCTGGATCTTCAGCGGGCTGATGTCGATGAACCCGTGGGGCGTGTTGGACGCGCGCGGCCCCAAGCCGAGGTTCGAGGCGCTGCGGCAGGCCCAGCCCCTGCTGCCCACCGCGGCCGACGCCGCGCCGCAGGTGCTGCTGGCCTCCGGCGGCGACGTGCGCGAGTTGCGCTGGGTGCCGGTGCTGGGACGCCTGACTGTGCAGGCCTGGGGGCCGGCGGGCCGGCCCCGCATCCTCGACAGCCGAAGCGGCGTGCAGCGGCCCGTGGACGAAGAGGCGCTCCAGCGGGCGGCGACCTCGATGATGGACGCCCCGGTGCTGCGCATGGAGCGGCAGACAGCCTACGACTTCTACTACTACGCACGTGACGCGCACACGATGACAGGCGGCAACGACCGGCCGCTGCCCGTGCTTCGGGTGGACTTCGCGGACCCGCATGCCACCCGGGTCTATGTCGACCCGCGGACGGGCACCGTCGTCACGCACAGCGACCGCAGCGAACGCGCCGGCCGCTGGCTCTTCGCCCTGATGCACAGTTGGGACTGGCTGCCTCTGCTCAGCCGCCGGCCGGCTTGGGACGTGGTGCTGATCGTGCTGAGCCTGGGCGGAACCGCGCTGAGCCTGACGGGCATCGTCATTGGCTGGCGGCGGCTGGTCATCAAGCTCAGGCACCAGCGCAGCGTTCGCTCACCGTCCGCGTCTGCGCCGATCCACGGCCACCTGGCGCATGGCAAGCGCCCCGAAAGCCATGGCAAGGGGCGCAATCAATACCTGCCCTAACAACGACCACTCCTGCTCGGTCCTGGCCTCGCGATGCAGGATGGCTTGCGCCGAGACGCCGGGCAGCACCCAGCCCAGCCTCTCGGTCCACCTTTGTTCTGCCATTCGGGGTGCGAACGGAAGAAGCGCGCCAACGTGTCTTCGCGGGGCTTGTGCACGTGCTCCGTCGCGTGCAATGGCAAGCCAACGGCTGCATTGAACAGGAACGAGAACAGCAGGAAGTGCAGCACGGCGCGGTGCGGCGCTTCCGAGATGTCTTTGACCCTCCGCAGCGACATGCTGAGGCAGCACGCGGTCACTACCGGTCATTGCGATGCCGCCGCCTTCACCCCCCAGCACACGCCTGCCGCCAGCAAGGCGGCGCCCGCCAGCGTTGGCAGCGAGGGCATGTCGCCGCGCACGACAAAAGCGTAGGACAGGGCAGCCAGCGTCTCGAAGACGATCAGCTGGCCGACCAGCGCGGGCGGCAGGCGCTGGCTGGCCTCGTTCCAGCACAACGTGCCCAGCCAGGAGGCGAAGAGGCCGATGACCAGCATCAGCGTGACGAAGATGACCGGGCGCGGGCCGAATGGCATGACGAAGTCCTGCGTGCCGGAGGCGGCGCTCCACGCCCACAGGCCCGCGTAGCCAAGGAGCGCCGGCGGCAACGTGGTCAGCCCCTGCGCGGTTGCCCAGCCGCGCGGCGGTCGATAGGCGTTGGCGCGCAGCCAGCGCGCATTGCGGATGGGATACCACGTCCAGCACATCACGGCACCCAGCGCGAACACGACGCCCAGTGCGTACTCGCGCACGTTGGCGCCCTGCCCCAGTTGCTTCATCTCCAGGTGATTGATCAGCGCGATGCCGGCGCCCATCAGCAGCAGCGACGGCAACAGGCGCAGCCATGGAAGGGGCTGCTCGGCCGAACCGCTGCGCACGGCAAGAAGATTGGAGACCACCGCGATCACTACCGGCAGCGTGCCGATGATCATCGTGGGCAGTGGTCCGCCCGCGCGGCGGATGGCGCTGGCCAGCAGCAGGTAGTACAGCAGGTTGCCGATGAGCGAGAGCTTGAGTGCCTCGATCCAATCCTCTCGCGTGAGCTGCGCAATGCGCCTGCGGTCAATCCAAGCCAATGGCAGCGCAATCAGCCCGAAGGCGATGTAGCGGCCAAAGGACTGCAGCGCGGCCGGATATTCCGGCAGCAGCAGCGGCCCCACGAAAACGATGCCCCACATCAGGCCAGCGGCCAGGGCGAACAGCACTCCGATCGTCATGGGCCGATCACTGACAACAACAGATCGCGCAGCCAAGCAGAGCCAGGATCCTTGTGATTGCGCGGATGCCAGGCCATGAAAAGCCCGAACCCTTGGGCCGGGAAAGGAAGCACGAAGCGGTCGAGCGAATCGGCATAGCGTTGGATGAGGCGGCTGGGCAAGGTGCACACATAGTCGGTGGCGTGCAGGATGCTCGGCACCAGCGTGAACTGCGGCACCGATAGGACCACGTTGCGGCGGCGCCCCATCCGCTCCAGGTGCTCGTCCATGAAGCCGTGGAAGCTGCCGCCAGAAGTGGATACAAGGATGTGCCGGAGGCGGCAGTAGCTCTCCACGTCCAACGCTGCGGTGCCGCGCGGGTGGCCCTTGCGCTGTGCCAGCTCGAAATGCTCCGACACCAGCTCGCGTGCCCGCATCGAGGGCGGCACCATGCGTTCCGAGCCGATCAGCAGATCAACCCTTCCCGATTCAAGCTGACCCGCAACGCCAGCTGCCTGGGGCGCGTGGAACGCAATGCGCACTCCTGGCCCGGCCGCGCGCGAGACATGTTCGACCAGTTGGAGGCCCAGGGTCACGATCGCGTTGTCGCTGGCAGCCACGTGGAAGGAACGCTCGTCCTTCATAGGATCAAAGGCGGGCTGCTTTGCCACCGCCGCCTCCAGGTCCTTGAGCGCCGCACGCAGAGCCGGGGCCAGTTCGAGGGCGCGCGCGGTGACCACCATGCCGCGTCCATTGTCGGCTGGCATCAGCAACGGGTCGTCGAGCATCTGGCGCAGGCGGGCAAGCTGCGCCGAAGTGGTCGGCTGGGAAAGGCCAAGCCGCTCGGCGGCATGGGTCACGTTGCGAACCTCCAGCAGCACATCAAGCGTGATCAGCAGATTGAGATCGACGCCTTTCATATCAATCACGGACATACCTCCAATAGACGGCAATAGTTTCACACATATCAGGGTTCTGCCTAGAGTTGCGTCATCGCTTCATAGAGGCCAGCAAATGAAAACCCTGCAAACTCACCAAGCCGCGCTCTGGACCTTCAGCGGCGCCTACTTCGTTTTCGGTACCGGCAGCCTTGCGGTGATCGGGCTGATCGAGCCGATTGCGCATGATCTCGGCGTCGGCCGCACGGCCGTCGCGCAACTTGTGACCGTATTCGCCATGGCCTTCGCCGTGTTGGCGCCGGCGGTGCAGATGCTCGCTTCTCGGCTGCCACGGCGCGTACTGCTGGCGGGCGGCCTCGCCACGTTCGCGATCGGACTGATCGCTACGGCGCTGGCGCCCAGCTACGAATGGGCCATTGCCGCTCGCCTCGTGACGGCGCTGGGCGCCGCCAGCATTGGCCCGGTGGCCTCCGCGTTGGCCGCCAGCCTGGTGCCGGTCGATCAGCAGGCCAGCGCGCTCGCAACGGTTTTTGGCGGAATGACCGTTGCTACCGTGCTGGGCGTGCCTCTGTCGGCCTGGCTCGGACACGTGATGTCGTGGCATTGGGTCTTCATCGGGCTCGGCGCCCTCGCGCTCGCATGCGCCAGTGCCGTGCTGCTGGTGGTTTCCGACCGCTCGGCAGGCAATCCGGTGCACGCCCGTGACTTGGCGAACGTGTTCGAACGCCCTGCCACGCGCTGGGCGATCGGCGCCACGCTGGCGCAGATGGCCGCCCAGTTCGCCACCTACACGCTGATCGGCCTGTACCTGCACGAACGCACAGGCGCGGTGCCGGCCTCCGTGTCGGTCGCACTGCTGGCATTCGGCATCGGCGGTGTGGTGGGCAATACGCTCGTCGGACGATTCGCGGACCGCTTCGAACCGCACGCGCTGATCAAAGGCTCGCTCATCGCCCTGGGCGCTGTGTTTGCCGTGCTGGCGGTACTGCCGCGGTCCGTACCGCTGGCGCTGGTGACGCTCACCGCTTGGGCCTTGACGGGCAACCTGTTCATGGTGCCCCAGCAAAAGCGCCTGGTCGCACTAGCCCCGGCACAGCGTGGCCTGTTGCTGGCCATGAACGCCTCGGCCCTGTACGTCGGCATGTCGCTCGGCACGGTGGTCGGCTCGATGGTCAATGGCGCCGTCGGCCCGGCGTGGCTTCCGGCCGCATCGCTCGTGCTCGTGATCGCCGCGGCCGCCAGCCATGCACTGTCCCGCAAGGCGCATGCCAATGAATCCTCAACCCCTGACGTGGCCGCGGCGGCCCACGTTGGCACCTGAGGCGTGAGCACCGAGCGCCATCCCTGCGCCGGCCCCGACCGCCAAGCCCCGCACTTTGACGAAACCAGTTCTACTTCACCGGAGATTGACATGAATGCACGCACCCTGACCCAGGCCGAGATCAACAAAGCCCTGGTAGCCAACTACTATGCCGAAGTCTGGAATCGCCATGACGCCCAAGCGCTCGCGCGCTTCGTCGCCACCGACTACATCCAGCACAACCCGGCCGTGTCCAACGGTCGAGAACCGCTGCAGCAGTTCCTGGGCGGACTCTTCGCGCAACTGCCGCAAAGCGGCTTCACTGTGGCACGACTGGTCGCCGAAGGCGACCTCGTCGTCGCGCATTGTCTGTTCAAGGCGCATGCGGCCGACCGCGGAACCGCTGTGATCGATGTATACCGCGTGGCCGATGGCCTGCTGGTAGAGCACTGGGACGTGAAGGAAGCGGTACCTGAATCCACCGCCAATGGCCACCCGATGGTGTGACATGGCTTCGGCCACGACGACAGCCGTGCGTGACGACATCGGGGCCAGGGTTGGGTGTGGGCTGGCCGCCCTTGCACCAAAGCACAAAGTTGTGCGGCTGATTGCACGCGTAGATGACCTGCGTGTCTGTTGCGCGCGCCGGCCGTCAAGGTGCAGACTTTGGCAGTGGCGAATACTCCGCCGGTACCCACGCATACGCCTTGCCTTCGGGACGCACATGGCCCAGCCCCGGAAAGGGGAGGTGCGCACCGGCTACCCACCAACCTTCGGCAGCCGAGCGCTGCAGCATGGCGCGGCGTGCACGGATGGCCTCGGCACGGTCGGCATCGACTTCGTAGCTGGCCGCCGGCCGAGCGAACTGCACCGCGTGGTAGTGCACCAGGTCGCCCCAGACAAGCAGCTTGTCTTTTGCTTCGGCGCCGCCCGAGATGAGGTAGGAGGTATGCCCCGGGGTATGCCCACGCGTCTTCACCGCCTCGATGCCGCCCGGCAGGCTGCCGTCGCCCGGAGTGAAAGTCTTCAGGCGCCCCACTGAAGAATAGGCATCGAGAGCGCGGCGGGCCTGGCCGACGATGAAGCGCAGATCTTTGGGCGTACGCGTTTCGGCCTCGGAGCCTTGCCAGTACGCGGCCTCGCTGCCATCCACCCTCAAGGTGGCGTTGGGAAAAGCCCGCTTTCCGTCGCTATCGAGTACACCGCACAGATGGTCGGGGTGGGCATGCGTCAGAAGAACGTCTGCGACCTGTTCGGGCTGGAAGCCCGCGGCCTTGAGGTTCTCGACCACGTGACCGAGACCTGCGCCAAAGCAGTCGGCCGTACCGGCATCGATGAGCACGAGCCGACCACCCTGCAGCTGCACCAGATAGGCGTTGACGGCCGTCTGCAGGCCGGCCTCGCTCTCGGGCACGTAGCGATGGCTCAGCAGTGCGTTGACCTGGGCGGGCGTGAGGCCGGCAATCTGTGCGCGCGGCAGCCGCACCACCCCATCGAAGAGCGCGGTGACGCGCAAGGTGCCGATAGTCTGATGGTAGTAGCCCGGTGCCTGCTGCACGTCAGCGGAGGACGTTGCCTGCAGCTGTTGCGCCGTGGCAGGCACAGCCCCTGCAACTAGCAGGGCTGCAAGCAGCACGAAGGGAAAAAGAAAGGCGGTGCGACGCGGATGGGTCCAGGTGGATGAGGGCATGGGGAGTTCTTCAGGTTGACGAAGTCTTTGCCACCACGGACTCGGCTGCCGCAGTGCCCGTCCATGCTCGCATCGTCTGCCTGCGCGAATCGCTCAATTTGTTGCGCGATCCGCTCGCATCATCTGGGTTCTGAATTTCCATTGCCAATCAGCGATGGTTCCAGGCCGTAGCGTTGTGCAAAGCGCCGGACAAAAGTGGGCGCCGACTGATAGCCGACCCGCGCCGCCACCGTCTTCACCGGCCAGCGCGTGGTGTAGAGCAGCTGCATCGCGCAGGCCAGTCTTGCGTCGGTGACCACGTCGATCAGCGAGCGGCCTTCGGCGGCCAGGCGGCGGCGCAAAGTGGCTCCGCTCAGGCCCAGTTCGTCTTCGAAGTCGCGCGAACGCCAGGCGCGTTCCGGTTCCGCGACCACCAGCGAGCGGATCTGCGCAGTGAAGGTGGGCGGCGGTGGAGCCAGCACCGCCGTATGTCCCATCGCGCAAAGCTGCACCACCATGTCGGCCAGCGCTGCCCGTGCAGGTCCGTAGGCACCGGAAGTCAGCGAATCGGCCCACGCCATCAGTTGCGCCGTCATGCGCTGCGCCGGCAATCCCACAACCGGCGGGCCGCCTTGCGCCGCGGGCTGGGCCCACAGCATGCGTGCAGCGTCGATCACTTCATCGCAGATGGGGATGGTGATGGTGAGATAAAGGCCGTTTTCGTCCGGCCAGTTGAACGCATCGAGTTGGCAGGGCCGCGTGACCAGGAACATGTCCCCCGCGATGAGCGAGACCGCGCTGTCGCCCATTCCTTGCAGGCGCTTGCGCCCGCGCAGCACCACGCCGAAGGTCGGCTTGTCGATGTCGGCCGAACGCACGCCGTGCTCACGCGTTGCGCAGATGCACGCGTACTCCTTCGACAGCGCGTTGTCGGCGGTGAGCGCCGTCAGCCGATCCAACAGGAGCGTAGGTGCGAGTGAGTGGGCAAAGGCGAGGCTCGTCATGGATAGTGCTGCTCAATTCTCGTGATCCTGCGGGAGGATGATCAGTTGGGGGATTCTCACGTGCGTTGGCTGCCCGAGTACGAAGAGGCCGGGTTGAATGTTGAAGATCTTGACATTGCTGCGGGTCAGCCTCGCATCGTTGACGCAGAAGTCGGCGCCGGGCCTTCGCCGGCAAGCCATGCAGTGCGCGAAGCTGGAATGAATGCTGCTTGCGCTTCGTACAGCACTACATTCACGTCATGCTGGTAGCTCAGATCTCTGATCCTCACATTCGCCCCGCAGGCGAGCTCTATCAGGGTGTGGTCGATTCGAACCGCATGTTCGGCGATGCCATTCGACATGTGCTCGGACTGGACAGACGACCGGACCTTGTCTTGCTGACGGGCGACCTGGTCGATGAAGGGACGCCCGAGGAATACGAAATGGCTCGGCACCTGCTGTCCGCCCTCACCATTCCCTACCTCGTCATCCCTGGCAACCATGACCAGCGAGACGCCTTCCGAGTGGCCTTCGCCGACTGCACGTATATCCCGACCAGTGGCGCACTGCACTACTGCATCGACGATTACCCGGTGCGCATCATCGCCCTGGACTCCTGCGTTCCAGGGCGCCACCATGGCGATGTGGACGCCGCCGGTCTGGCGTGGCTGAGGCGAACACTGCAGGCCAACCCGTCCAAGCCGACCCTGTTGATGCTGCATCACCCACCATTCGCGAGCGGCATCCCTTACATGGACCTTTACCGATACCTGGAACCGGGGCCACTCGAAGCCATCGTCCGCTCCTTTGAAAACGTCGAGGCCGTGCTGTGCGGCCATGTGCACAGAGTAATGCTCCGGCGCTGGGGCGGCACCATCGTGTGCTCGTGCCCGAGCAGCACGACTGAGATTGCTCTCCGGCTGGCCCGCGACGCGGCGCCCGCGTCGTACCTGGGGCCGCCGGCCTGCATGCTCCATTTGTGGGACGAGCGGCATGGCTTGGTCAGTCACCTGAGCCACATGGGGCAATACGAGGGGCCATACCCGTTCGCTTGATGACGCATTCTGCAGAATCCGCCCAACAGCGGACATCGGCGGTAGGCCACCGAAGGCTGCTTTGGCCGCCCAACGAGCATGAGCATTCCTTCAAACATCGAATGGTTCTGGAACGCATTCCTCGCGGAGGTTGGAGAGGATTGCTCCGACCGGTTTTTTGAGGCCTTCCACTTTGATGACAACGAGGCAGATGCCAATGAACTTGCCGACCTCGTGCTTACAGGCGTCAAGCGGGCCACCGCCAGCCTCGTCTGGTCACTTGAAAGCGCGGGCACCACCCCTCCCCAGCCCGGTGCCCTCAGCGTCGTCACGTACTGGGATGGAAGCCCGGTGTGCGTCATCGAAACGCAAGAGGTCAAGGTCTTGCCGTTCGAGCAAGTCACTGGGTGACGGTGGCGCAACCGCGTCTTCTGAGCCTATAACCGTGCCTTTCACTCCGACGGAGGCGAGCATGTTCACTCCGAGAAGCGGCATTCTTCTATTGGTCCTGGTCCTCTTTACGGCGACGCCAAGAGCCCAACCAAGCGCTCAGGTGAACGCCACGCTGCCCACCGTCTTTGTTGGGCAGGCGCAAGGTACGCAGGACCCCCATCGCACCGGATGGCTTGGTTACTGGCGTGGTCGCGTCGGGCATCTCAAAGACATCGACATGAAGATCGTTGTGCAGGAGATCTCTGCCGACGATCGGGCCACATTGGCGTACTCATGGGCCGACACATCTGGGGGCGCAACCAGTCGTTTGGTGGGGGTCGTCTCAGGCGCGCAGATCAAAGTAGACATGCCCTTTGGCGAACGTCTGAACTTGGACATCAATTCGTCAGGAGATCAGGTCGCAGCCGAGTTCATAGGCATCGGTGGCGGTCCCGCGGGACTTTCTTCCTATTTCAAGAAGGGCACATTGACCAGGCAACTAGGTCCGACCGAAGCTGAAGCCGATCAAGGCGCTCAAGAGGCGATTGCCGCGAACCGTAGCCATGAAGCTGTCGTGCCGCCGCCGCAGGACTCCTCGCGGACCGCGAGCGAGCAGCCTAAGGGCGGTCCTTGGATCGGCTATTGGCACGGCTGGTTTGGACTCAGGAAAGAGACCGACATGAAGATGGTCATCGAAGAAATCCGCGGAAACAAGGCGCGCGTTCGGTGGGCCTGGGCCTCGCCTCATGAGGCAAAGGGCTTCGTGCTCCGCCCAACTTTGGACAACGGGTCGCTCCTTCACAAGCAGTCCACCGGGTGGCTCGCCTTCCGGCTGCGGCCGTCCGGCAATGCCATCGAGGTTGTGCGAACGATGGATGTAGGGGGAGTACCCAGTGGCATATATGGCGTGCTGTATCGCGAACCGACGCCCGACGCCCTTGGGCCAGCGAAGTAGCTACGAGTTTTCGACGTCGGTACCGATATGTCAGGATTTCTCCTCAGGGGCACGCGGCGAAGGACCGCTTTTCTCCGAGCGCGAGTTCCGCTATGGGCCCAAAGCGGCTGTACTCGACGCTCCGTTCCGGACATTGCACGACGGTCCGCTATCGATAGCCCGATGTCCTGTACCGGGCGCGACCCTCGCGTTCGCACCCGTGTTTCCTCAGCCCTAGGCAAGCGCGTCAAAGCCGCCAGGACTCGGCCCGGAACGCTCAAAAGCGTCGCATTCCTGTTGCAGCGCAAACCCCTACCAGGCATACGAACGTTCTCAAATATTCTGATCCTCGTTGCACCAAATAAACACCAAGAGGTTGCACAAGGAGTTCATCGATGATGAATGTGTTCTCCCGCGGAGGACCGCTGCGCGAGATCGCGCCCCCAGGTCTGATCGATCTTGGCAACAAGGAGATCTGGAAGACGCTCAACGAACGTCCCTTCCTGTTCTCGCATCGATTGGCGCACCATCCACTGTTCACGCTGCCGCGCCTGGCGCAATTGTCCGAGCTTGCGTTCGATCGCCCGGACTACGGACGCTACATCGCCGCGAACGAAGTGTCTTTGCCGAAGGGCGAGCTCAAGCGCCGATTGCATCAGGACATCCTGAATATCGGCAGCAACGGCAAATGGATCGGGCTGCACTACATCGACGAGATGCACGAAGACTATGCCGCTCTGTACGAATCGCTGCTCGTCGACATCGAACAACTGACAGGGTTTCCGGTTCGTCGGCGGATGGCGTGGGGCAGCATGTCTGTCTTCATCTCTGCGCCCGGGCTCGTCACGCCATACCACTTCGACCACGACACCAATTTCCTCATGCAGGTGCAGGGCGAGAAGGAAGTCCGCCTCTACCCGCGCGGGCTGGCCACGCTCACTCTCGAGGAAATAGAGGACTTCTACCACCACAACCCGGTGGCGGGACGGTACCGCGACGACCTCGCATCAGCCGGCGAGTCCTTCTTCCTCAAGCCCGGCAACGCGGTGCATCACCCGCCGTTGGCTGCACATCAGGTTCGGAATGGACAAGAGGTTTCCGTGAGCGTCGCGATCTACTATGTGACGCCGGACATGGAAGAGCAGGCCCGGGTACACCAAGCCAACTATTGCTTGCGTCGGATGGGCCTTCGGCCGCGTCCAGTGGGCGCCTCTCGGTTTTGGGATGGCGTCAAGAGCGGCGTGATGAAGGGGATCTCGAAATCCCGCCCGAGAACACACGACGAGATGCTCTATTCCGGAATTCTGCGCGTGCGAGCACCGCTGAAGTTGGCAAAGACGCTCAAGCAAAGTGTCGTCAGCCGGTTGCGGCGCGCACCCGCGCACCTCTCGTCACCCCCCTGAATCCGCCCGCGGCTCGCCGCGGTCCCTTTCCAGCGCCGCCGCCTGCGCAAGCTTGCGAACAGGCGGCGGCGCTGCATCACGGCTGCGTCACCTTCGCCGTGCTGAGCAGCAGCGTCTGCATGCCATTGAGCTGCGTCAGGTGCGCGACATTGAAGCCGGCGCCGCGTACGTTGAGCGAGGTCACTTCGCTCAGGACAGCGGTCGCCGCGCGATGGCGCAGGCCCGTGCGCGGCGCGTTCAGCGTCCACTGGTCATCGGGCTGGTCCGTGGCGCCGCTCATGCGCGCGGTGCGGGTGTACGTCATCGACGACGCGTCCACCGTGGCGATGGTGGCGGTGTTTGCGCCGAACATGGCCGCATTGCCCGTCGGATCGAGGGTGATATCCCAGCTGTTGGTGACTGCGCCCACCGCCGGCATCGCCTCGGCCTGCTCCTTGGCGCCCAGCAGCATGCCCTGGGTTGAGGCGACGAACATCGCCGTCTGGCCGTTGGCATTCTTGAACAACTGGGCCCTGGCGACGCCCTCGCTGTCGACCAGTTCGAAACTGCCCTCGTCCGTCCTGTTGACGGTCAGGACGTCCTCCGCCGGCCAGGCTTCGCAGGTTTCGCTGGCGCACTCGGCACCGCCGACGAAGTCGCCCGCCTCGTTGAACTGGAGCTTCACGGCCGATTGGCCATACCTGTCGTCACCGGCATTGCCGGCGCCGAGTTCGTAGCCGAGCAGGTTCCACGTGCCGGCAAGTTCTGACTTGGGCAGGTCCTGCACCGGAACCAGCAGGCTCAGGTGGGCCATCTGCTGCGGCGGCGCGGTGCGCATCAGGATCACGCCCGTATTGCTGACGACGAACGTCACGGGGAACGGCGCATCGGCCGCGGTGAACGTGCAGGCCTCGGACCCGGGCACCAGGGTCAACTTGTCGGTGCCATCGGTCGCGGCGATGGTCAACGCGGGCGCGTCGACCGTCACCTTCACCGCGGCATCCATGACGTTGTAGGTGCCGCTGCGCAGCGGTGCGCAGCTGGAGGCAGGCGGTTGCAGCAGCGTCTTGGCTGGCGCGTTCGTGCCGGGGCTGGTCGCCATTGCGGCGGCAAGATCCGCGAGCGCCACCTGGCGCGCACTGAGTTGCGCCATGAGCTCGTCGAGCGCCTGGTCGAACGCATTGCCAGCGCCGCCGGCGGACGTCGCCGCGGTCAGCTGCGACGTCAGCGGATCGACGCCGCCCAGCGCGATCACGCCCGCCAGCGCATCGGCCACTTTCTTGATGGCGTCGGTGATGGCCTGCTGGTTCAGCATGGCCTGGAACGAGGCTTGAAAGTCCGCAAAGAGGGCGGCCGGGTTCTGGCCCGAAGCAGCCGCGACGACGAATTCCGACAGCGGCGTGATGTTGGCCACCTTCGGGCCGACGACGGAAGCCGGCACCAGCGAGTGCAGGAAGGTCGAATCGGGCAGCGCCACCCTCAGCACGCACGGCGCCTGCGACTGGGCCGGCAGGACCATGCTGAACGTGCCGTCCGCCGCCGTGGTCGCGGTGCCGGTGCCGGTTGCGCATCGCGCCTCCACCGGGGCGTTCGCGATGGCCAGGCCCGTGGCCGCCGTGCCGCTGATGCTCAGGGCATCTGCCTGGGGTGCGGTGGTCACCGGCGCGGACTGGTCGCCGCTCGTCGCGGACGCCCCGCTCGAAGCCGAGTCGCCGCCGCCACCGCCACACGCGGTCAGGACAGCCACCATCACGGCGGAAAGGATGACGCGAAACTTCTGCTGCATTGATTCCCTCTGTTGTTCTGAACGAGCTGAGATTGGCTCGCGGCGAACCGTAACAGCACTTGTTACTAACTGTGTCATCAAATTGAGGGGCGCCCAGCGCGCCGATGACAACTAGTTCACGACCATGTCGATCGCGTGCGGAACTGCAACAATCGGCCGCGATGTCTTCCCTCAGCCGACAACAGCTCGCCCTGCTCATCCCTCTGACGCTGACCTGGGGCCTGAACTGGCCGGTGATGAAACTGGGGCTGGCCGGCTTCCCGCCACTGACCTTCCGCGCCCTCTCGATCTGGCTGGGCGTGCCGGTGCTCGGCCTGGCGCTGGTGTGGATGAAGGTGCCGTTCCGGATGCCGCGCCAGCATTGGCGCGAGCTGCTGTGGCTGGCCGCGACGAACATGTTCGCCTGGCACGCGTGCATCATCGTCGCCCTCAAGCACCTGCCGAGCGGGCGCGCGGCCATCCTCGGTTACAGCATGCCGATCTTCTCGGCGCTGCTGGGCGCGCTGCTGTTCAAGGCACCGCTGGCACGGCGCGCGTGGCTCGGCGTCGGCGCGGCGGCGCTCGGCGTGCTCCTGCTGCTGTGGCACGAGGTCACCAACCTGTCCGGCCAGCCCGGCTATGTGCTAATGGCGCTGGTGGCCGCCTGTACCTGGGCGCTGGGCACGCAACTGCTGCGCCGCACCGCCATCCCGGTCCCCACCCTCGCCCTCTCCTTCTGGATGACCGTGCTGACCGCGGTGGTCATCTCGCTGCTGGCCGTGCTGCTCGAACAACCCCAGTGGCGTGCGCCCGGCCTCGCCACCTGGAGCGCCGTCGCCTACAACGCCGTGCTGATCTTCGGCTTCGCGCAAGCCGCCTGGTTCGCGCTGGCCCGCGGCCTGCCGCCGGTGGCGTCGACGCTCAGCGTCATGCTGATCCCGGTGATCGGCGTCTTCAGCAGCGCGCTGTGGCTGGGCGAAGTCGTTCATTGGCAGGACTGGGCGGCCGTGGTGCTGATGGTGGCGGCCATCGCCTCGGTGCTGTGGCCCGCGCGCCAGCGCGCCGCCCCTTCGGGCGGTGCCAGCGCACGCTCGAGCCATGTCTGAGCCCGTGCTGCGCATCCTGTATCGGGACGAGGCGCTGGTCGCCGTCGACAAGCCACCGGCGCTGCTGGTGCACCGCACCGGGCTGGATGCCGGCGAAACCCGCTTTGCCATGCAGATGCTGCGCGACCAGCTGGGGCAGCCGGTGTGGCCGGCGCACCGGCTCGACAAGGGCACCAGCGGCGTGCTGCTGTTCGCGCTGAGCGCCACGCACGCCCGCACGCTCGGCCAGGCCTTCGAGGCGCCGGACGCGGTGCGCAAGACCTATCTCGCCATGGTGCGCGGCTGGCCGCCCGAAGCCGGCCTGGTCGACCACCCGTTGCGGCGCATGGCCGACGATGCCCGCGCCGGCCGGCTGGAGGAACAATCGGCGCAGACGCGCTACCGCACGCTGGCGCGCCACGAGCTGCCGCTGCCCTACGGCAGCTTTGCCACCACGCGCTGCGCGTGCGTCGAGCTGCAGCCGCTGACCGGCCGCCGCCACCAGCTGCGGCGCCACCTCAAGCACATCGCGCATCCGATCGTCGGCGACGCGACGCACGGCAAGGGCCCGCTCAACCGGGCGGTGGCCGGCCTGCTCGGCGGCCAGCGACTGTGGTTGCATGCGCTGCGGCTCGAGCTGCCGCATCCGCTGGGTGGCGAACCGCTGTGCCTGGAGGCGCCGCCCGGCGAGGAATGGGGTGACTGGGCGACCTGGCAGGTCGGGCAACCGCTGCGGCCAGCGGCGTAGGGCGCGCGGCAAGTAGCGCCCCGGTCGCGCCGCAGCGCCCGCTCAGGCGTGCGCGCCCTTGCCTCGCCCGAGCACCTTCTTTCCCGCTTCCACCACCAGCAGCACGATCGCGCCGGCGATGATGCCGATCACCGCATTGGCGAGCATGGTGCCCAGCGCGGCCGCCAGCCCACCCCAGGCGGCCACGACGGCTTCGACGCCGTGCGCGACGGCCGGCACGCCGTGCACCAGGATGCCGCCGCCCACCAGGAACATGGCGGCGGTGCCGGCGATCGACAGGCCCTTCATGAGCCACGGCGCGGCGCGCAGGATGGCGCGGCCTACCGCCTGCGTCGCGCCGCCCGCGCGCTGGCTCAGGTACAGGCCGAGATCGTCCAGCTTGACGATGCCCGCCACCAGCCCGTAGACGCCCACCGTCATCACCAGCGCAATGCCTACCAGCACCGTCAGCTGCGTGGTGAAGGGCTGGCCGCTGACCACGCCGAGCGAGATGACGATGATCTCGGCCGACAGGATGAAGTCGGTGCGGATGGCGCCCTTGACCTTGTCGCGCTCCACCTCGCGCAAGTCGACGTCACCCTTGACCAGGGCCGCCTTGAGCGCCGCGTCCTCCTGCTGCGCCTCTTCCTTGTGCAGGAACCTGTGCGCCAGCTTCTCCACGCCCTCGAAGCACAGGAAGGCGCCGCCCACCATCAGCAGCGGCGTCACCAGCCAGGGCAGGAAGTGCGCGATGAGCAGCGCCGCCGGCACCAGAATGGCCTTGTTGACCAGCGACCCCTTGGCCACGGCCCACACCACCGGCAGTTCGCGGTCCGCCTTGACGCCGGAGACCTGCTGCGCGTTGAGCGCCAGGTCGTCCCCCAGCACGCCTGCCGTCTTCTTGGCGGCCGCTTTCGTCAGGATGGATACGTCGTCCAGTACGGTGGCGATGTCGTCGAGCAGGAGCAGGAGGCTGGAGGCCATGCGGCGGGCTTCGTTGTCTGTGAGGAAGGCGCCATGGTAAGCGCCGCGGCCGCCGCCGGCCGCGCATGCCCTTCAGCTCGAGGCCGGTTCGATCGGGATGTAGAACTCCCCGCCCGCGCGCCGGAACTCGTCCGACTTGGCCTGCATGCCCTGCTGCCGCGCCGCGTCCTCGCTCAAGCCCTGGGCGGCGGCGAACTCGCGCACTTCCTGCGTGATCTTCATCGAGCAGAACTTCGGGCCGCACATGGAGCAGAAATGCGCCTCTTTGCTCGAGTCCTTGGGCAGCGTCTCATCGTGGAAGTCGCGAGCCGTCTCCGGGTCCAGGCTGAGGTTGAACTGGTCGGTCCAGCGGAACTCGAAGCGTGCCTTGCTCAACGCGTCGTCCCGTGCCCGCGCGCCGGGGTGGCCCTTGGCGACGTCGGCGGCGTGCGCGGCGATCTTGTAGGCAATGATGCCGGCCTTGACGTCCTCGCGGTCCGGCAGGCCCAGGTGCTCCTTGGGCGTGACGTAGCACAGCATGGCCGTGCCGAACCAGCCGATCATGGCCGCGCCGATGGCCGAGGCAATGTGGTCGTAGCCCGGCGCGATGTCGATGGTCAGCGGGCCCAGCGTGTAGAACGGCGCCTCGTCGCAGTGCTTGAGCTGCTCGTCCATGTTGGCCTGCACCAGGTGCATCGGCACGTGGCCCGGGCCCTCGATCATGGTCTGCACGTCGTGCTTCCAGGCGATGCGGGTCAGTTCGCCCAGCGTGCGCAGCTCGGCGAACTGGGCCTCGTCGTTGGCGTCGGCGGCGCAACCCGGGCGAAGGCCGTCGCCCAGCGAGAAGCTCACGTCGTACGCCTTCATGATGTCGCAGATGTCCTCGAAGTGCGTGTAGAGGAAGCTCTCCTGGTGATGCGCGATGCACCACTTGGCCATGATCGAGCCGCCGCGCGAGACGATGCCGGTGCGGCGCTGCGCGGTCATCGGCACGAACGGCAGGCGCAGGCCGGCATGGATGGTGAAGTAGTCGATGCCCTGCTCGGCCTGCTCGACCAGCGTGTCGCGGAAGATCTCCCATGTCAGGTCCTCAGCCACGCCGCCGACCTTCTCCAGTGCCTGGTAGATCGGCACCGTGCCGATGGGAACCGGCGAGTTGCGCACGATCCAGTCGCGCGTGGTGTGGATGTTGCGGCCGGTGGAAAGATCCATCACGTTGTCGGCGCCCCAGCGGATCGCCCACACCAGCTTCTCAACTTCCTCCTCGATGCTCGATGTGACCGCCGAGTTGCCGATGTTGGCATTGATCTTGACCAGGAAGTTGCGGCCGATGGCCATCGGCTCCACCTCGGGGTGGTTGATGTTGGCCGGGATGATGGCGCGGCCCCGCGCCACCTCGTCGCGCACGAACTCGGGCGTGACCACCTGCGGAATGCGCGCGCCCATCGGGTTGCCGGCCAGGCGCCGCTCGCGCTCGGCGTCGCCGAGGTATTCGCGCATCCATTCGCGCTTGCCGTTCTCGCGGATGGCCACGTATTCCATCTCGGGCGTGACGATGCCCCGGCGCGCGTAGTGCATCTGCGTGACGTTGGCGCCGGCCTTGGCGCGGCGCGGCATGCGCTGCAGCTGGGCGGCGTCGCGGCGCAGGGCCGCCAGGCGCTGGCTGGCCTCGTCCTTGGCGCCGTCGTCCAGCGCCTGCGGGGCGCGGCCGGTGTAGTAGGCGCTGTCGCCGCGCGCGTCGATCCAGTCGCGCCGCAGCGGCGGCAGGCCGCGCCGCACGTCGATGTCGGCGGCCGGGTCGGTGTACGGGCCGGAGGTGTCGTAGAGCGTGACGCACTCGCCGTTGGTGAGCGTCAGTTCGCGCATCGGCACGCGGATGTGCGGATGCACCGCGCCGGCCACGTGGGTCTTGGTGGATGCGGGAAACGGCTCGCGGGCGCGCGCCAGCTGCCGGGCGAACTCTTCCGCCGCGGCGAGGTGTCGGGAATCGAGGGGTGCGTTCATCTTCAGGTCCTTTCCGTTTGGGAGCAAAGCCAGTTGCTCCGGAAAGTGCCCTGAAGTGGCGCCGGCGGCGCCGCCGCCGGTGCAACACCCGCGTGCGGGTGGACCGAGGGTGCGCGCCATGACGGCATCGCCTGCAGGTTCAGCTCTTCTTCCGCCGGTATTAACCGGATCAAGTTCTCGGGTCCGGCCTTCGATCAGGCCGTCTCAGCACACTGGTGCACCCCGGAGCAGGCGCGATTGTGGGGGCGCGCCCGCAATCGGTCAATGACCTGCGCCGATCAGCTGACGTCGCGCTTGAGGCGGATCTCCTCGATGCGCGCGGTGCCGATGGCGGTGGTCTTGGCGGTCTTCATCTCGCGCTTGAAGCCGGCCAGCTCGATGAAGCGCATGGCGCGGTCGTTGCGCAGCGGCACCCAGATCGTGACGGTGGTGCAGCCTTCTTCTTCCAGTCCTTCGCGCGCAGCATCCCACAGCGCGACACCGACGCCCTTGCCCCAATGCTCAGGCTTGATGTGCAGGGCCCAGATCTCGCCGGTGGTGGCCGGGGTCTTGGGGTCGCGCGAGCGGTCGAAGCCGACGAAGCCGATCACTTCGCCGTCCAGCACGGCCACGTGGATCTGCGGCTCGGCGAACTCGATGGCCTCGCGCCACTTGGCCTCGCGCGAGGCGGGCGCGAGCACGCGCAGCTGGTCATCGGGCAGGATGCCGGTGTAGGCGGCCTGGGCGGCGACGGCATGGACTTCGGCGACGGCCTTGGCGTCGCGCAGGGTGGCGGGGCGAACTTTGTAGTCGGACATGGAAACTGGGCGGCCAGGCGGCCGCGACGGGGAAAACCCGCTATTGTCGCCCGTCTCGCCCGGGCCCGCCCCCGAGGCCGTATCCCGAAGCCCGCCGAAACCAGTCCTGCTTGCGCCATGAAGATCCGCATCGAACCCGCCGGCCTCGAGTTCGAGGCCGCGGCCGGCCGCACCGTGCTGCAGGCCGCCCACGACGCGGGCATCGACCTGCCGACCTCGTGCCGCAACGGCACCTGCCGCGCCTGCATGTGCCGCATGGACCCGGGCGGCGCGGTGCGCTACCGCATCGAGTGGCCCGGCCTGCTGCGCGAGGAAAAGGCCGAAGGCTGGATCCTGCCGTGCGTGGCCGAGCCGCTGGCCGACCTGCGGCTGCACGTTCCGCTGGCTGTGAGGTTCCCGGACGGCGACTGAATCACGCGTCGGCGCTCTCGCGCGCCGCCTGCGGCCAAAGCGCCAGGCCGCCGTCCAGGCTCCAGGCGTTCTCATGGCCGAGCCGGCGCAAGGCGCGGGCGGCCTGCGCGCTTCGATTGCCGCTGCGGCAATAGAAAAGGACGGGCGTCTGCGCCGGAAGCGCAAGCCAGGTCGGGAGCACGCACAGAATGTTCGACAGCGGCGCCGAAAGCACCTTGGACGGCGTGGCGAACGGCAGCGCTTCGGTCACCCGTTGTTCGTAGAGCTCGCGCACGTCGACCACCACAGGCGCCGGCTTGCTCCGCAGCAGGCCCTCGACCTCGTCGGCCGGGATCCCCACCCCCATCTTCATGCCGGGTGGTTCGCCTCCCGCGCCCGGCGTCGCGCCCTCTGTGGCGCCGTCCAGGTCACGCAGCGGATCCTCCGCGTGGGCTGGCGCGGCGGCACCCTGCAAACTCGATCGAAGGGCCTCGCCGCAGGCACGGATCCGCGCGCAGGCCTCGTCGATCAGTCCGGGGCCGTCCGCCGCACCAAAGGACAGCCGAACGGCGCCGGCGCTTTGCCAGGCCGGCAGGCCCATCGCCTCGAGCACGTGGCTGGGCCGCGCCAGCGATGCGCTGCAGGCCGATCCGCCGCTCACGCGCAGGCCCGCGGCATCGAACAGATTGAGCAGCGCCGACGAGCTGATACCGGGCACGGAGAAGTTCAGCGTGGTGGGAAGGCAAAGCCGCGCCGGCGCGTTGAAGACCACCCCCTCGAACGCGTCGACCAGCGCAGCCTCGAGCTTCGCGCGACACGCTGCGAGCGTGGCCTGGTCCGCGAAGGTGGTGGCGTCGTCCAATGCCTCGAGCACGGCGCCGAGCGCCGCGATGGCGGCCATGTTTTCCGTGCCTGCCCGCAAGGCGCCCTCCTGGCCGCCACCGGCCAGCAGCGGCGTGAACGGCGCGCCCTCGCGCACGTACAGCATGCCGATACCCTTGGGGGCGTAAAGCTTGTGGCCCGAGAACGGCGCGTAGTCGATGCGCCTGTCGTGCAGGCGCAGCGGCAGCTTGCCGAGCGCTTGCACACCGTCGACCAGCCAGAGGGCGGAGGTTCCCGCCAGCACGGCCGCGATGCCGTCGAGGTCGGTGACGACGCCGGTCTCGTTGTTGGCAGCCATGGTGCAGACGAGCCCGGCCCGCGGCGCGTGCTCGGCGAGCCATGCCAGGTCGTGCCGGCCATCGGTGCCGACGGGAATCGCCTCGATAGGCAGATCCAGGCCGAGCACCGCATTCCAGTGCCTGAGGGCCTCGGGCACGGCCTTGTGCTCGGTGGCGCCGTAGAGCAGGCACGGACGGTCCGCCCCCGCCACGGCCACTTGCCGACGCAGCGCGCTCAACGCCGACAGCACGGCAGTCTGGATGCCCTCCGTGGCCCCGCTGGTGAACAGGAGTTGTCCGCCCTGCACGCCCAGTACCCGGCGCGCAACGCCGCGCACCTGCGCGAGCAATGCCCTGGCCTTGAGTCCGCTGCCGTGGCTGCTGCTGGGGTTGCCGAAATCCTCGGCCATCACCGCCAGAGCCGCGGCTCGGGCCAGGGGAAGGACGGGGGTGGTGGCGTTGGCGTCGAGGTAGATCTCCATGCAGAAATTGTGCGCCCGCACCACTGGAATAATGACGCAAAATCCACCGCCTACAGCGTCACCATTGGAATTCCATTCGAAGCAACATGGCAAAAGTGAAAATTGATTCCATCGACCGCAAGATCCTCGCGCTGCTTCAGGAAGATGCCGACATCCAGGTGGCCGACCTGGCCGCCCGTGTCGGCCTCTCCCCCACCCCTTGCTGGCGCCGCGTGCAGCGGCTGAAGGCTTCAGGCGTCATCCGGCGCAACGTGGCGCTGGTGGACCGCGGGCTGGTCAATGTCGGCGTGACGGTCTTTGTCGCCGTGCGCACCAGCACCCACACGCAGGCGTGGTTCGATCGCTTCAAGGCCGCGATCGAGCTCATCCCCGAAGTGGTCGAGTTCTACAGAATGAGCGGCGACGTCGACTACCTGCTGCGCGTGGTGGTGCCCGACATCGCGGCCTACGACAAGGTCTACAAGCGGCTGATCACCAACACCCAGTTGCTGGACGTCAGCTCGAGCTTTGCAATGGAAGAACTGAAGTTCACCACGGCCCTTCCGCTGTCCTATATCGAGTAGGGCCGCGGCTCAGGGCCCCGGCGCCACGTGCAGCCGGTCGCGCCGCGCCAGCGTCGGGAACAGCCACACCCACGACAGCGCCACCAGCACGGTGCCGACGCCGCCCACGACCACCGACCCGACCGGCCCCAGCAGCGCCGCGGTGGCGCCGGACTCGAACTCGCCCAGCTGGTTGCTCGCGCCGATGAAGATCGAGTTGACCGAACTCACCCGCCCGCGCATGGCGTCCGGCGTCTCCAGCTGCACCAGCGTCTGGCGGATGACGACGTTGATCATGTCGGCGGCGCCCGAGACACCGAGCACCAGCAACGACAGCCAGAAGCTGCGCGACAGGCCGAACAGCACCATGCACAGGCCGAACACGCCGATGGCCACGAGCAGCGTGCGGCCCACGTGCCGCTCGGGCGGGCGCCGCGTGAGCAGTATCGACATCGCCAGCGCGCCCACCGCCGGCGCGCTGCGCAGCAGGCCCAGGCCCCAGGGGCCGGTGTGCAGGATGTCCTTGGCGAAGATCGGCAGCAGCGCCACCGCGCCGCCGAGCAGCACCGCGAACAGGTCCAGCGAAATGGCGCCGAGCACCGGCTTGCGCCGCCAGATGAAGTTGACGCCTGCAAACAGCGTGGCCAGCGTCACCGGCTCCTTCTCGCGCACCGGCTGCACGTAGCGCAGCAGCGCCACCGCGGCGCAGGCGAGCGCGAACAGCAGCAGGCTGGCGCCGTACACGGTACCGGCGCCGGCCACGAACAGCAGGCCGCCCAGCGCGGGGCCGCCGATCACCGCCCCTTGCGTGCCGGCCGAGCTGAATGCCATGGCGCGCGGCAGGGCCAGCGGCGGCACCAGCAGCGGCACCAGCGCCTGCTGGGCCGGCATCTGGAACGCCCGCACGGCCCCGAGCACCAGCGACAGGCCCAGCAGCAGCGCCCTGGATGCGACGTCACCCAGCTGCGCGACCAGCAAGGCCCCCGCCACCGCGCCCTGCACCGCCAGGCAGGCGGCCAGGATGCGGCCGCGGTGGTGGCGGTCCACCACGTGCCCGGCCCACAGGGCCAGCGCCAGCGCCGGCACGAACTGGTACAGCCCGACCAGGCCCAGGTCCCAGGCGCTTCCGGTCAGGTCGTACATGTGCCAGCCGATCGCCACCATCAGCATCTGCTGGCCGGCCGTGCCGAACAGTCGCGCCAGCCACAGGCGCATGAAGGGACGCTCGCGGGTCAGGTCGGCAAAGCTGGGCTGGGAGATCGGGGAAGCGGCAGGCGTGGAGGCGGCGGAGGCGGAATCGGCAGGCACGGAAGAAGGCGCAGGGGCAGGCATCGGGGGCCAGAGCATAGAGGACCCTCACCGCCCGCGCCGCGCGCGCAGCCGACGCCCCTCGGCCGCCCTGTGCCGTTGCGGCTGCGCCGCGCAAGCCGGCACGAAAGCTGCTGGGGTCCTACGGGCATTCCCGCTGGACCCGGCCGGATCGGCTGGCTAGGGTCGCGGGTTCCAACAGTTAAAAATCCTTACACGAGGAGCGTCCCGAAGATGAAGTTCAAGCACATGGCCGTCGCCCTGCTGGCCACCGCCGCCCTGGTTGGCCAGGCCGGCGCGCAACAATTCTTCCGCATCGGCACCGGCGGCACGGCCGGGACCTACTACCCGGTGGGTGGGATGATCGCCAACGCGGTGTCGCAGCCGGGCAAGATCGTGGTGACCGCGCAGGCCAGCAACGGCTCGCTGGCCAACGTCAACGCGATTGCCGGCGGCTCGCTCGAATCGGGCTTCTCCCAGGCTGACGTCGCCACCTGGGCCTACACCGGCACCGGCGCCTTCGAGGGCAAGCCGAAGGTGACCGACCTGCGCATGATCGCCAACCTGTACCCGGAAAGCATCCACCTGGTGGTCAAGAAGGGCGCCGGCATCAAGTCCGTGGCCGACCTCAAGGGCAAGCGGGTGGCGCTGGACGAGCCCGGCTCGGGCACGCTGATCAATGCGCGCATGGTGCTGGCCGCCTATGGCGTGAAGGAATCGGACATCAAGCCCGAATACATCAAGCCCAACCAGGCCGGCGACAAGCTCAAGGATGGTGCGCTCGACGCCTTCTTCTTCGTCGGTGGCGCGCCCGCCGGCGCCATTGCCGAGCTGGCCTCCAGCGGCGCCGGCATCGAGCTGCTCGACATCAGCGGGCCGCAGGCCGACAAGCTGCGTGCCGACAGCCCGTACTTCTCGACCGATGACATTCCCGCGGGCACCTACAAGGACGTGGCGGCGGTCAAGACGCTGGCGGTGGGCGCGCAATGGGTCACCAGCGCCAAGGCCGACACGGAGACGGTCTACCAGATCACCAAGGCGCTCTACAGCGACGCCGCGCAGAAGGCGCTGGCCGCCGGCCATGCCAAGGGCAAGCTGATCACCAAGGAAAACGCAGTCAAGGGCGTGGCCATCCCGTACCACCCGGGTGCCGAGAAGTTCTACAAGGAAGCGGGCCTGATCAAGTAGTCGCCCCGCCCCGGCGCAACGGGCCGTGCGGATGCACGGCTCTTTTTGTTTTCGGCCCCAACCTGCTCCCCCGACCGCCCATGACACTTGCTGGAACGGCGCTGCCCGACGAGCGCACGCTCGACGAGCTCGAGCGCAAGTACGACCCGGAGATGCGCTTCCGGCCCACCGTGCCGCCGGCCACCTGGCTCATTGCCGGGTTGCTGCTGGCGCTGTCGGTGTTCCACTACTACACGGCCGGCTTCGGCCTGCTGCAGGAGATCACGCACCGCGGGGTGCACCTGGCCTTCGTGCTCGGGCTCATCTTCCTGGTGTTCCCGGCGCGCAAGCGATCGCTGGACGCACCCGCGCGCGCCGGCATGCTGGCGCCGGGCGGCGTGCCGCTGGCGGATTGGCTGCTGGCGCTGGCCATTGCCGCCAGCGTGCTCTACATCCCGATCGTGTTCGACGACCTGGCGTTCCGCGTGGGCAACCCGAACCTGGCGGACGTGGTGTTCGGCTCGATCCTGATCGTCACGCTGCTCGAGGCCACGCGCCGCAGCATGGGCTGGCCGCTGCCGCTCATCGCGATCGCCTTCATGGTCTACGCGCTGGCCGGTCCTGCCTTCCCGGGGCTGCTCAAGCATGCGGGCGCGAGCTGGCCGCAACTGGTCAACCACCAGTACCTCACCAGCCAGGGCATCTACGGCGTGGCGGTGGGCGTGGTCGCCACCTACGTCTTCCACTTCGTGCTGTTCGGCGTGATGGCCACACGCATCGGGCTGGGGCAGCTCTTCCTGGACATCGCCTCCAGCGTGGCGGGCCGCTACGCGGGCGGGCCGGCCAAGGTCAGTGTGTTCGGCTCTGCCATGTTCGGCATGCTCAGCGGCTCGTCGGTGGCCAACGCGGTGACGGTCGGCTCGCTGACCATCCCGGCCATGATCCGCGTCGGCTACAAGCGCGAGTTCGCCGGCGCGGTGGAGGCGGCCTCGTCCACCGGCGGGCAGATCACACCGCCGGTCCTGGGCGCCGCGGCGTTCCTGATGATCGAGTTTCTCAACCTGCCCTACCAGACCATCATCGCGGCGGCGGTGGTGCCGGCGTTCATGCACTTCTTCGGCGTGTTCATGCAGGTTCACTTCGAGGCCAAGCGCCACGGCCTGCGCGGCCTGACCGACGAGGAGATGCCGCGGCTGCGCCAGTCGCTCGCCGAGCGCTGGCCGACGCTGGCGCCGCTGGTGCTGCTGATCTGGATCCTGGTGAGCGGCCGCACGCCCTACCTGGCCGCATTCGTCGGCATCAGCTCCTGCATGATCGTCGGGCTGTCGCTGCAGACCCGCGGCAACCGGCCGCTCAACTGGGCGGTGGCGGCGATCGCGCATGCGCTGCTGGCGCTGCTGGCCTTCGTCGACTGGGGCGCGCATTCCATGCAGATCCGCCTGGCGCTGTTCGCGGCCGCAATCGTGCTGATGGGCGCGGCGCACCGCTTCGGCGGCATGCGCGGGCGCATCGCCTGGCCGGTCATCCCCGAGGCATTCGCCACCGGCGCCAAGTACGCGCTGGCGGTGGGTGCGGCGGCGGCCACGGTCGGCCTGGTGATCGGCGTGGTCACGCTCACGGGCGTGGGCTTCAAGGTGAGCTACATCATCACCAATGCGGCGCAGGCGCTGGCGCAGGCGGCGTCGGTGGTGGTGCCGGCCTGGCTGGCCAGCACGCAGGGCATGAGCCTGTTCGCGGCGCTGCTGATGACCGGGCTGGTGTGCATCCTGATGGGCTGCGGCATTCCCACCACGGCCAACTACATCATCATGGTGACGGTGGCGGCGCCGACGCTGGTGCAGATGGGCGTGGAGCCGCTGGTGGCGCACTTCTTCGTCTTCTACTACGGGGTGCTGGCCGACATCACGCCGCCGGTGGCGCTGGCGGCCTACGCGGCCGCCGGCATGTCGGGCGGCGACCCGTTCAAGACAGGCAACACCGCCTTCCGGCTCGGGCTGGCAAAGGTGCTCGTGCCGTTCGTGTTCGTGTTCTCGCCGAGCCTGCTGCTGGTGGCCAAGGGCTTCACCTGGGGCGACTTTGCCGTCACCTTCATCGGCTGCGTGCTGGGCATCACCGCCCTGGCCGCGGCGCTGAGCCGCTACTTCCTCATGCCGCTGACGCGCTGGGAGCAGTGGCTGCTCATCGTCGCTGCAGTGCTGCTGATCTTCCCCTCGCTGTGGCCGACGGTGCTGGGCGTGGCCCTCACGCTGCCGGTGCTCTTGCGGCAGCTGGCCGCACGCCGCGCAGCAGCCGCAGCCCATTGAACACCACCAGCAGGCTGGCGCCCATGTCGGCGAACACCGCCATCCACATGGTGGCGCTGCCGAACACCGCCAGCACGAAGAACACCGCCTTGATGCCCAGCGCCAGCGTGATGTTCTGCCACAGCACGGCATAGGTCTTCTTCGAGAGCCGGATCGTCTCGGGCACGCGGCGCAGGTCGTCGTTCATGACGAGCACGTCGGCCGCCTCCTTGGCGGTGTCGGTGCCGGCGCCGCCCATCGAGAAGCCCACCGCCGCCGCGGCCAGGCTGGGCGAATCGTTCACGCCGTCGCCCACCATGCCCACGGGGGCGCGCGCGCCCAGTTCGTTCACCACGTCCAGCTTGTCCTGCGGCAGCAGTCCGGCGCGCACCTCGTCGATGCCTACCTGCGCCGCAATGGCCTGCGCGGTGGTCGGGTTGTCGCCGGTCAGCATGATCGGGCGAACGCCCAGTGCGCGCAGTTGGGCCACGGCCTCGCGGCTGCTGTCCTTGACCGTGTCGGCGACGGCGAAAAGCGCCAGCGCACCGTCGGCGTCGGCCAGGACGGACAGCGTGCGTCCCTGCGCCTCGTGCGTGCGCATCTGCGCCTCCAGCTCCGGGCTGCACTGGCCCCGCTCGTGGATCCAGCGGTGATTGCCCAGCACGTACTCGCGGCCATCGACCAGGCCATGCACGCCGCGGCCGGCTTGCGCACCGAACTTCTCGACCTCCAGCGGCGCCTCGCCCGCCTGCGCCAGGCCGCGCGACACCGCCAGCGACACCGGGTGGTCCGACCGGGCCGCGAGGCTGCGGGCGATGCGCAGCACCCGGGCCTGCGCCGACGGGTCGTCGCCGAGCACGCGCTGGTCCACCAGCCGCGGCTTGCCTTCGGTCAGCGTACCGGTCTTGTCCAGCGCGATCACCTTGAGGCCGCGCGCCTGCTCCAGGTACACGCCGCCCTTGACCAGGATGCCGCGCCGTGCAGCCGCCGCCAGCCCGCTGACCACCGTCACCGGCGTGGAGATGACCAGCGCGCACGGGCATGCGATCACCAGCAGCACGAGCGCCTTGTAGATGGCGTCCAGCCAGGCCCAGCCCGCCAGCAGCGGCATGCCGATGGCCACCGCCAGCGCCAGCACGAACACGGCCGGCGTGTAGACGGCGGCGAAGCGGTCGACGATGCGCTGGGTCGGCGCGCGCTGCGACTGCGCCCGTTCCACCGCGTGGATGATGCCGGCCAGCACCGTGTCGCCCGCCGGACGGGTGACCTCGAACTCAAGCGCACCGCTCTGGTTGATGGTGCCGGCGAACACCTCGTCGCCCGGCGCCTTGTCCACCGGAATGCTCTCGCCGGTGACCGGCGACTGGTCCACCGCGCCATGGCCGGCGCTGACGCGCCCGTCCAGCGCGAAGCGCTCGCCCGGCTTGACCCGCACCGTGGCACCCACCGGCACCGCCTTCGCATCGAGCAGGGACCATCGGCCGTCGCTGCCGCGCACCTCCGCCTGCGGTGGCGACAGCGCCAGCAGCCCGGCGATGGCGTTGCGCGCGCGCTCGACCGAGCGGGCCTCGATCAGCTCGGCCAGCGAGTAGAGCGCCATCACCATGGCTGCCTCGGGCCACTGCCCGATGAGAAAGGCGCCGGCCACCGCCACGCTCATGAGCGCATTGATGTTCAACTGCCCGCGCAACAGTGACGACAGGCCCTTGCGGAACACGGCCACGCCGGACAGCCCGATGGCGGCCGCGGCCACGCCCATGCCCGCAACCCGCCACGCCAGCGTGTCCGGCGCGAAGAAATGGAACCCCTCGGCCAGCACCGCCACCGCCAGCGCAGCAACCAGGCGCCACAGTTCGGCGCGCTGCGCCCGCGCGGTGTCCGCCGCGTCCGGCGGCGCCGACAGGGTCTCGGTCTTGAAGCCGGCCGAGCGGATGGCCCCGACCACCGCGTCCCAGGCGGCAGGCGGCGCATCCACCGCGAGCGTGCGCCCCGGCAGGTCGAAGCGCAGTCCCTGGACCTCGCCGACCGGCTCGAGCACCCGCCGGATCTGGCCCTCTTCTACCGGGCAGTCCATGGCCGGGATGCGCAGCAGCAGCCCGCCCGCAGCCTGCAAGGCGCTGGCGCCTGCCGGCGTGGGCGACGAGCCGCAGCAGTCCGGCGTGGCCGGCGCAGGCGCGGCCGGTGCGCAGCACGAAGCCGATGCGCAGCAGTCGCCGGTCCCGGGCTGCGCCACGGCCTCACCGTGGTCGTGAGATCGATCGTGCGCGTGACCGTGACCGTGGTCGTGGTCGTGGTCGTGGTCGTGGGCGGGCGGCATGGCCGGGCGGCCGCCGCGGTGGAACTGGATGGGTTGGGAATCGGACATCGGCAAGACTCTTCTGGGTGTCGGGTCGATTTGAAACCCTGAAGCAACTACAGAGTCAAGCGCCTACACTGGATGCCGGTAACAGCAGGAGGGCCATCCCCCATGAAGATCGGCGAACTGGCGGCGGCCTCGGCCACGCCCATCGAGACCATCCGCTACTACGAGCGCGAGCAGCTGCTCCCCGCGCCGGCGCGCACGCAAGGCAACTTCAGGACCTACGAGGCGCAGCACCTGGACCGCCTGCTGTTCATCCGGCATTGCCGCGGGCTGGACATGTCGCTCGACGAAGTACGCCAACTGCTGCGGGTCAAGGACGGGCCGGCCGAGGACTGCGGCGACGTCAACGCCCTGATCGACGCCCACATCGGGCACGTCAGCACCCGCATCCGCGAGTTGCGGGCACTGGAGAAGTCGCTGCGGCAGCTGCGCCGCCAGTGCAGCGGCGCGCAGGACACGGACCACTGCGGCATCCTGGTGGAACTCGCCGCCGCCGCGCAGGAAGGCGCCCCGGCCGAGCGGACGCGCACGCACCTGCGCTAGTCAGCCGCCATGGCGCTCGCGCGCCAGCGCGGCGCCAAGGCCCAGCGCGCGCAGCTTGCGCAGCGCCACCTCGCGGTCCATCGGCGCCAGCCCGCAGTTGGTGCATGGCAGCAGGCGCCCGGCGGGCACGTACTTCAGCGCCTCGCCGATGGTGGCCGCCACCTGCTCGGGCGTCTCGATCTCGTCGCTGGCGACATCGATCACGCCCACCATCACGTCCTTGCCGTCGAGCAGCTTCATCAGCTCGGGCGGCACGTGCGAGTGGAAGCACTCCAGGCTGACCTGGTCGATGCGGCTGCGCGCCAGCGCCGGGAAGACCTGCTCGTACTGGCGCCACTGCTCGCCCAGCGTGGCCTTCCAGTCCACGTTGGCCTGGATGCCATAGCCATAGCAGATGTGGACCGCCGTGGTGCAGCGCAGTCCCTGCGCGGCGCGCTCGAGCGCCTGTACCCCCCAGTCGGCGGCGTCCTTCATGTAGACGTTGAAGGCCGGCTCGTCGAACTGGATGACGTCCACGCCGTCGTCCTGCAGCGCCAGCGCCTCCTGGTTGAGCAGTTCGGCAAAAGCCATCGCCATCCGGACGCGGTCGTTGTAGAAACGGTCGGCCACCGTGTCGACGATGGTCATCGGCCCGGGCAGCGTGAACTTGGTGCGGCGCCGGGTGGCGCCACGCAGCAGGCGCGCCTCGGCCGCGTGCACCCGCCCTTTCAGGCGCAGCGGCGCGACCACCTGCGGGACCATCGCGTCGTAGCGGTTGTCGCGAATGCCCATCTTCACCTTGTGCGCGAAGTCGATGCCCTCGACCTGCTCGAGAAAGCCGTGCACGAAATGCTGGCGCGACTGCTCGCCGTCGCCGATCACGTCCAGGCCCGCGTCTTCCTGCGCCTTGATCCACAGCAGCGTCGCGTCGGCCTTGGCCTGCGCCAGCTCGTCACCGCCGGATTTCCACTGCGGCCAGAGCTTGCGCGTCTCGGCCAGCCAGGCGGGCTTGGGCAGGCTGCCGGCGATGGTGGCGGCGAACAGGGGGCGGTTCATGGCGGGGTCTCCTGGTGCAAAACGATGCGGCGCGGACGGCGCCGGCTGGCGCGCGATGCTACGGCATCCCGGGCCCGAACGCGGCGCGCCGTCCTCTTGCAATTGCCTGGCGGCGCCCACATCCTGAAGGGATGACCGCCTCCGACACCCTGCACATCGTCTGCCCGCACTGCCACACCACCAACCGCGTCCGGCGCGACCAGCTGGGCGCCGCGCCCGACTGCGGCAGCTGCCACAAGGCGCTGTTCACCGGCCAGTCCGTGGCGTTGGACGCCGCCAGCTTCGAGCGCCACCTGGGCCGCAGCCAGGTGCCGCTGCTGGTCGATTTCTGGGCACCCTGGTGCGGGCCGTGCCGCCAGATGGCGCCGGGCTTCGAGCAGGCGGCCGCACAGCTGGAGCCGGGCATGCGGCTGGCCAAGGTCGACACCGAGGCGGTTCCGGCGCTGGCCGGACGCTACGGCATCCGCAGCATTCCGACGCTGATCCTGTTCAAGGACGGCCGCGAAGTCGCGCGCCAGGCCGGGGCCATGGGTGCGGCAGACATCGTGCGCTGGGCCCGGTCGGCCGGCTGACGCTCTCGCCTAGGCGCGTGCACGCAGCGCGGCGTCCGGCATGAACGCCGCCAGTTGCTCTTTGGCCGGCCGCTGCGCATCGCGCAGGATGGCCGCCAGGATACGCGGCAACTCGTCGATGGCCCGGTTCTGCACCCGCGCCGTGGCGGCCCGGAAGTGCATCAGGCCCTCACGCATCTCGCGCACCGCCGCATCCACCTGCGCAAACCCGGGAATGACCAGCCCCACGCCTTTTTCGGATACCCACTGGGCGTTGTAGCGCTCCTGCGGCAACGTGGCGCGGTTGCGGGTCACGATCACCGGCAGGCCCATCTGCACCGCCTCGCTGATGCTCCCGGGCCCCGGCTTGCCGATGAAGAAATCGGCCAGGCGCATGTAGCGCGCGATGTGCGGCGTGAAGCCCAGCACCACGCGCGGCGCGCGCCCGCCCGGCAGCGCACGCAATGCTTGCGCCAGTCGTTCGTTGCGGCCGCAGGCGAGGATCAACGGGGTGTCGGGCAGCCGCCGGGCAATGTCGAGCATGGCGCGCGAGCCCTCGCCACCGAACAGCACCAGTGCGGCGGGCGCGTCCGGGTCGAGGCCGAGCCGCCGCCGCTCGAGCGCGCGCGCGTGCGGGTCGGCCGGCGGCACGTCATGGAAATCGGCGCGCAGCAACATGCCGGAGGTGGCATGGATGCGCGCCGCCGGCACACCGGCCATGCGTGCTTGCGCCAGCGCCCGTTCGGAGCCGCACACGACGTGCTGCGGCAGGTCCGGCTCGATCCAGAAATGCGGCGGATGGTCGGCCAGGTCGGTCAGCACCGTCACGTAGGGCACGCCCGGCAGGCAGGCCGCGAGCGAATGGCACAGCGCGCGGTTGAAGTTCGGGATGAGCGAGACCACCAGGTCGGGTTCGCGCCGCAGCCAGCTGCGCTGCAGGCGCCGCGTCAACGGAGCATGGCCCCAGCGGATCAGGCCCTGCAGCAGCTTGAGCTCCTGCGCCAGGCCCGCCGTCCAGCCGCGCGCCAGGCGCCTGTTGTAGATGTCTTCCGGGTCCATGCCGGTGACGCCGCGGAACGCATCGCGCGGATCGAGCATCTCGCGCAGGTTCACGCGGCGCACGGTCCATGGCAAGGCGGCCCGGGCGATGGCGGCCTCGAGCGCCAGGGCCGACGCGCGGTGGCCGCCGCCGGCATCGATGTAGACCAGGTCGACGATGGTGCGACGTGCCGTGCCGCCGTGCGCGGGCGTCATGCCTGCACCGCAGCCGGGGTGCCCGCGTTGCGTGACGGGCGCGACCTGCTGGCGCGCCGCGCCGGCATCTGCCCCTCCCAGTGCAGCACCTCGAGCCGCCCATCGGCGTGCTCGGCCAGCGCGGTGAGGCTTTCGACCCAGTCGCCGTCGTTGGCATAGGTGATGCCATCGATCTCGCGCAGCTCGGCCTGGTGGATGTGGCCGCACACCACGCCGTGCATGCCGCGCTTGCGCGCCTCTCGCGCCACCGCGCTCTCGAAGTCGCTCACGTAGCTGACCGCGCGCTTGACCTTGCCCTTGAGGTAGCGCGACAGCGACCAGTACGGCAGACCCATGCGGGCGCGCAGCGAGTTCAGGTGCCTGTTGAGCCTGAGCGTGAACTCGTAGAGCGAATCGCCCACGTGCGCCAGCCACTTGGCGCACTGGATGACGCCGTCGAACAGGTCGCCGTGGATCACCCACAGGCGCCGCCCGTCTGCCGTCTCGTGCACCCATTCCTCGGCCACCTCGACGCCGCCGAAGTTGTTGCCCAGGTACTTGCGCGCGAACTCGTCGTGGTTGCCGGGCACGAAGATCACTCGCGTGCCGTGGCGCGCCTTGCGCAGCAACTTCTGGATCACGTCGTTGTGCGCCTGCGGCCAGTACCACTGGCGACGCAGCTGCCAGCCGTCGATGATGTCGCCGACGAGGAACAGCGTCGCGCATTCGGTGTGCTTGAGAAAGTCGAGCAGCGCCCGGGCCTGGCAGCCCGGGGTGCCCAGGTGCAGGTCGGAGATCCACAGCGTGCGGTACTTCTGCACCGGCCGCGGCGCGCCCTCCTCGGCCACGGCAGGCTGCGAATCGGCCTGTGGTTCGCGCCATGCGGCGATGAATGCGTCTTCACGTTGCATGGACGCTCATGCTTGCCGGGCTCGGTGTCGCCACGGTGTCGGCGCGATGAACGCATCGTGACAGCGTCCGGTGCAGCGGGTCAGTCCCGCCGATGGCCGCGCTGTCGGCGCAGCGTCAGCCACAGCGCCACCACGGTGAAGGCGCCCACCAGCGCCACCAGTATCCAGAAGCCATGGTCGTCGTCGGCCAATGGAATGCCACCCACGTTCATTCCGAACAGGCCGGCCAGGATGTTGATGGGCAGCGCGAGCACGGTCACCACCGTGAGCACGTACAGGCTGCGGTTGTTGTCCTCATTGACGCTGGCGGCCACCTCTTCCTGCAGCAGCTTGATGCGCTCCTGCAGCAACTGCATGTCGTGCAGCACCACCGAGAACTCCTCGGCGGCGGCGCGCAGTTCCTGCACGTCCTCGGTCGCCATCCAGCGCGGCGGCGTCTGCAGCAGGCGGAACAGCGCCGCCGGCTCGGGTGCCAGCAGGCGCTGCAGCCGCACCAGCACGCGGCGCACCCCGCCCAGGCGCGCGCGCCGTGCCGCGGCGCGACCGGCCAGCAGTTCGTCCTCGATGCGGTCCACCCGCGCCGTGACCGAGCGCACGATGCCCACCAGCACGTCCGCCTGCGTGCGCATCAGCCGCTCGAGCAGGTCGGCGGTGGATCGGATGGCGTCGCCGCGGCCGATGGCCACGCGCAACCGGTCCACCGAACGCAGCGGCTGGCGCCGTGCGGTGACGACCAGGCGGCGGTCGACGCTGATCCACAGAGTGGAGATGTCGGACGCGTCCAGCTCGAAGTCGAAATGCACGTCGTTGACCACCGCGTTGAGCGCCTGCTCGACCCGTTCGATGCGGGTCGATGCAACGCCCTCGTGCAGCATCTCGTAGAACTCCGGCGCGAGGCCGGCATGGCGCACAAGCCAGCGCTCGGCCGCCACCTGCGCCAGGTTGAAGTGCAGCCAGGCAAAGCGCCCGTCCGACGCCGGCGGGTCGGCGTCGAGCCAGCGTGCCGCCGCGGCCGAGTCCAGCGGCCGGCCCAATCCGTCGGGGCCGAACATGAAGCCGCAGATCAGGCCGGCCTCGTCGCCGCCGTAGTTCGCGGCCAGGGCGGCGCCCGTGTCGAGCAGGTTCGAGGCAGGCAAAGGCGAGCGCCGGCCTACACCGCGGGGTCGCTCACGGAATGCGCGCCGGTCTCCATGCGGCCGGCGAAGCGGCGCAGGTAGCGGTCATCCGCGTCGCAACGCACCTCGAAGTCGTACCAGCAGCCGCTGGCCTCGACGTTCCACTGCAGCTCTTCCTCGTCGCCGCCGCGCACCTTGACGCGCCACGGCCCGTCGTTGCGATAGGCCCTGGCCGTGACGATGAAGGTGCAGGCGCGCTCGCCATCGTTGCGCAGCTTCAGGTGCAGGTCGCCGCGGCGCGGCGCATAGCCCACGCGGATTTCCGGATCCGGCGACCCGCCGGCGCGAAGCCGCCCCACGTCGCCCTGGAAGTGGCGGTGCAGGCCGTTCGGCCCCAGCACCCACAAGTCGTAGCGCCCGCCATCGGCGAAGACGTCCCAGTCGTCGTCGAGGTGCTTGCCGGCCTCCACCGCAAAGCGACGCGGCAGCCGGTCGAGGTGCAGGCGGTCGTAGACGTGGAACACCGCGCCGGCCTCGCCGCGATTGGCGAACAGCAGGCGCACGAAGCCCTGCCGCTCGCGCGTGCGTGCGCTCACGTGCAGTTCGTACGGCAGGGCACGCGACGGGCGCACGCCGCTTTCCTGGCGCGGCAGGCGCGGGTCGGCCGGTGGCTGGATCGGCGGCAGCAGCGCCTGCGCCGCGCGCAGTTGATCGGCCTCGTCGCGCGAGCGGCGCCCGGCCAGTGCGGGCAGTTGCTCTCCGTTCGGGTTGGCGAAGTTGAAGGCGCTCGTCAGGTCGCCGCATACGGCGCGGCGAAAGCCGCCGATGTTCGGCTCCCTGACACCGAAGCGCTTCTCGATGAAGCGGATGACCGAGCTGTGGTCGAACACCTCCGAGTTCACCCAGCCGCCCCGGCTCCATGGCGAGATGACGTACATCGGCACACGAACGCCGGGGCCGTAGACCCGGCCGTCGGGTTGCGGCTGGCCGGTGGTGCCCGGCGGGTTCGGATGGTTGAAATACTCGAGCGCCAGCTCGCGCTGCGGCAGCGTCGTCTTGCCGGCGGGCGTGCCGTCGGGGTTGATCGACGGGGCCGATGGCGACGGCACGTGATCGAAGTAGCCGTCGTTCTCGTCGAAGTTGACGAACAGCACGGTCTTGCTCCACACCTCCGGCACGGCAGTGAGCGCGTCCAGCGTCTCCTGGATGTACCACGCACCCTGCACCGGGCTCGACGGACCGGGATGCTCGGAATAGGCCGCCGGCGCGACTATCCACGACACCTGCGGCAGCTTGCCGTTCCTGATGTCATCGCGGAACTGCGCCAGGTAGCCGCCGTCGGGCAGCGTGTTGGCGATTCCCTTGTACAGCGGATTGCCGATGTCGTCGCTGGCCGGATCGTAGGCGGGCGACGGCCCGTCGTTGCTCACCGGCTTGCCGGAGCGCTCGTTGGCCAGCCGATACTGCCGGAAGCCGGCCAGCGGGTTGTCGCCGAAGTTGTCCGGCATCCACTGGTAGGTGATCCAGCTCACGCCAGCCTCCTGCAGGCGCTCGGGGTACGTTTTCCACGCATAGCCCTGCGTGGACGGGCCGATCGAGTCCCATTCGTTGTTGACCGTCGCCACGCCCGCGCCGCCGGGCCCGTTGGTGCCGGTCCACAGGAACATGCGGTTGGAATTGGTGCCCGTATGCATCGAGCAGTGGTAGGCGTCGCAGATGGTGAAGGCGTTGGCCAGCGCCCACTGGAAAGGCAGCTCCGGCTGAAGGAAATAGCCCATGGACGCGGGCGTCTTGTAGCGTGCCCATTGCTCGATGCGTCCACCGTCCCAGGCCGCCTGCCCGTCGGCCCACGAATGGGGCGTACCCGAGAAGCGCTGCGCGTTGCCCTGGCTGCCGTCCAGGTGATAGGGCAGCACCGGCTGGCCCTCCGCGTCGAGCTGGTGCCACACGCTGCGGCCATCGGGCAGCGGGATGGTGAAGCGGTCGCCGAAACCCCGTACGCCGCGCAGCGAGCCGAAGTACATGTCGAAGGATCGGTTCTCCTGCATCAGGATGACGATGTGCTCGACATCGCGGATGGATCGGTGCTTGTCGTGCGCCGGGATGGCCAGGGCGCGCTGGATGCTGTCGGGCAGGCCGGCAAGCGCGGCAGAAGCCATGCCGGCGTTTTTCAGGAAGGTGCGTCGCGTCGTCACGGGGTGGGGTCCTCCTCGTTGGTGGATCGGTGCGTCATGCCATGGCGGCCGCCCCACCGTTCCGCTGCCGGTCGCCGACGGGCCTCGTCGCCGGGCGCAAGGCTAGGCACGCGCCGTGACAGCGCGGTGAACACCGCATGACGAACACCGGCGGCGCGATCAGCCCACGAATTCGCCGCGCGTGTTGAGCAGGGTCTGGCTGACGAAGCGGCTGGCGCGTCCGTGCTCGTCGAACTCCAGGCGCCAGCCGTCCAGGTCCAGCGGGCGGCGGCGCTGGAACTCCGCCAGCACGCGTGCGCGGGTCGGCGCCGGGCCCGCCGCGGCGATGACCGTGGCGGCGTAGCGCCCGGCCAGGTAGCCGGCCAGGCTCACCGTCGACGGGGCCTCGTCGAACAGCCGCTGCAGCGCTTCGCGATAGGCCCGCACCACCGCCAGCTTGCTGGTCAGCGGGTTGGGCACGACGTCGGTGAAGATGACCGGCACCGACTTGCCGGGACTCAGCTGCACGAAGGTGTTGGTGTCCACGTCCGACAGGCACAGCAGGTAGTGCCTGCCCGCGCCCCGGGCCAGGCCCTGGGTGAACAGGGCCAGCTCGATGGCGCCGCCCATGAAAAGCAGGAAGTACGGCGCGTCCGGCGGCAGCGCGGCGGCCTGGGGTGCCAGGTTGCGGCCGGCCTGCAGCACGAAGTCGCGCGTGCGCAGGCCCAGCCGTCCGGCCACGGCGCCCATGCCGGCCTGAAGGGCCTGGGCATTGCGTCCAGCCGGGTAGACCACCCCGAGCTCGTTCACGCCGGCCACGGAGAGCGTGCGCAGCACGTAGCGGATCTGCGCCTCGCGCGAGGCGAACAGCGCGAACAGACGCGGGTCGGCATCCATGCGCGGGTCCGCCAGCCAGGGCGCGACATGCGCGATCTCCATCTGCAACTGCGCCGTCTCCGCCAGGCTGGCCAGCGACAGCGCCTCGCCCACCGTGCCGACCAGCGCCACCTGGCGCGCATCGGCACGCAGCGCCTGCAAGGCCTGGCGCGCTGCGGCGGTGCTGCCGTCGGTCTCGATGGTCGACAGTTGCGGCACCGGCATGCCGTTTGCACCGAGCTCGGCAAAGGCCAGTCGGATGCCGGTGGCGTAGTCCCGCGAGAGCTGCTGCTGGTCGGCCGACATGTCCAGCAGTTGCGTCACGCCGGGTCGTGCGCCGGCGCCTTCACCGCGTGGCGCGGGCGCTGGCTGGGCCCGGGCAGGCAGCAGCCACGGTGTCGCCATCGCCGCCACGCCCAAGTCGCCGGCAACCCGAAGAAAGCGGCGGCGCGCAGCCTGCGCCGCGCCGGAGTTATCTGTATCTTTTTGTTTCCAATTCATGCGCGCGCATGCTGCGTGCGCTCGATGACAGGACGAAGACAGCGGCCGCAGGAGCGGCACGCCGGGCTGGCGTCAGGACTTCATCTGCGACAGCTGCAACGAGATGTCGAACAGCTTGGCCTTGCCGGCGTAGTAGCGGTCGAGCCGCCATTCCTTCAGGATCTCGATGGCCAGCTCGAACGCGGCCAGGTCCAGCTCGTAGAGCTGGGACAGTTCGAAGCTGTGCTCCGTCTCCAATGCCAGCACCAGGCTGGACAGCACCTTGGCAGCCCGCTCCTGCGGGTTTTGTTCGATGAAATGGCGGGCGCGCTTGATCGCGTTCATGACAGATCCTGCTCTTCCTCGGACAGAAGAGAATGCGCGGACTTTATGACAGTTGCATGACATTCCGGCGACAACCGGGGCCTTGCGGGCCGCGCGGGCGCCTGGGCGCTCGGCACTGTTCATCGGCGAGTTGCCAGGCCTGGACGGTGGTCGCCAGCACTCGCCGCGCGACGATCGACGGGTTCACGAAGGGGATGAAGGGAAATGACACGGCAGCAAAGGGTGTGTGGACCTGAATGAACCGAACCGTAGCGCGCGCGCATGCCAGTACGATGACAGCCAGCGCCGCACAGCTGCCGCCCATGACTGCCGAAGACCTTCCCTACGAGCCGCCGCCGGGCCTCGCACTGCTGCACGAAGACGCCGACCTGCTGGTGTTCGACAAGCCTTCCGGCCTGCTGTCGGTGCCGGGGCGCGGCGCGCACAAGGCCGATTGCCTCTCGGCCCGGGCCCAGGCGCGCTGGCCGGACGCGCTGGTGGTGCACCGGCTCGACCTGTCCACCAGCGGCCTGGTGCTGATGGCCCGCGGCCTGGCGATGCAGCGCCTGCTGAGCCAGGCCTTCGCCACCCGCGCCGTGGACAAGCGCTATGAAGCGGTGGTCGACGGACTGCCCGCGCCGCAGTCCGCCCCGGGCGACGGCTGGCACAGCATCGATGCGCCGCTCATGGCCGACTGGCCGCGCCGGCCGCTGCAGAAGGTGGACGCCGCCGGCCGCCCGAGCCTGACGCTGTGGCGGGTCAAGGCGGCATATCGGGAACTGCACGCCGCGTGGCTGCTGCTGGCGCCACACACGGGCCGCTCGCACCAGCTGCGGGTGCATCTGGCACACATCGGTCATCCCATCCTGGGCGATGCGCTCTATGGCGATGCAGCCGTGCGCGCCCGCGCGCCGCGGTTGCTGCTGCATGCCAGCGCCCTGGCCTTCGCGCATCCGCGCAGCGGGCAGCCCATGCGCTTCGACTGCCCCGCGCCATTCGTGCCGCCCGGGCCCCATTGAGGCACGCGGGCGCGGCAGCGGTCAGCTGCGCACCACCAGTACCGGCATACGCGCCTCCTGCAGCACGCGCTGCGTGACGCTGCCCAGCAGCAGTTTCTCGATGCCATGCCGCCCATGCGAGCCCATGACGATCAGGTCGCACTCGAGCGCATTCGCGGTGTCTACGATGCCCTCGTGGACCACGTGCCCGTCGATCACGCGCTGGTCGCTGTGCAGGCCCTCGGCCGCGAGCGCCGCCACGCCGCGTGCCAGGGCCGCGTTCGCACTGGAGGTGGCGGCCGCCAGGTATTCGTTCTGGCCGAGCGCATAGTCGGCGCCGACACCGATGAAGGGATAGTTGTCGATCACGTGGATCAGCGTGATCCGGCTGCCGAAGGCCAGGGCCAGGCCGCTGGCCTTGCTCACGGCAGTCATCGAGGCTTCGGAGCCGTCGATCGGTACCAGGATGTGATTGAACATGATGGACCTCGCTTTCCTTGAATCCGCAAGTCGAACGGGTCCGACTGTACAGGCTCGTGGCGTGGCCGCATCTGGGGGGAATCGGCAATGGCCGATCTTCGTCCCCCCGGTGTGCGCAAATGCGCGGGCGCGCTCAGTCGCCCTGGAATGCGCCCTGGCGGCAGGTGATGACGAGCGTGTCGCGCCACCCCGGCTCGCCCTCGGCCACGGGCTGGATCGGGGTCGATTCGTGGATCACGCGGGCATCGTCGATGAGCATCAGCGTCCACGGCTCGCTCATGGTGAAGCGCTCGCCGCGCCGGCCGTCGGCCTCGAACACGCGCGTCTCGCCGCCCTTGACGTTGTGGCGCCCCACCAGCGCCACCGCCACGAGATCCACACCGTCGCGGTGCGCGCCCTCGGGCGTCGGCCGGCCGATGCCGCCGGCGGTGTCGATGCGGAACTGGTGCGCCTCGATGAACCACGGCCGCGGCCCGCGCAGCGCACTGGCGGCGTCGGCCAGTCGGCCCAGCAGGCGCTGCCAGGCGGGGCGCGCCACCGTGCCTTCGAGCATCGGCGCAAACCACCGCTGCATGCCGCCATGCAGCGCGTTGTATTCCACCGGCTGCCAGTGCGAGCGGTGCGGCACCTGAGCGATGCGCGCACCGTCGGCGACGAAGCAGGCATGCCGGCGCGTACGGTAGCGCCCGCCGTCCTTCAGGTATTCGTCCGGCGGCAGCGCATCCCAGTCGGGGCGCAGCGCGTCCAGGTCTGCCAACGGGAGCTCGAGCCAGCGCGCCGTGGCGTCGGGCTCCAGTACCGCATAACCGTCTTCGCGCAGCGCGGTCGGCAGCCGGTCCGGCGTCGTGCCCGGCGGCGAGAACTCGCGCGTCACGCCGCGACCTTCACGCCTTTCCAGAAGGCGACCCGGTCGCGCACCATTTCCGCCTCGGGCTTGGGATCGGGGTAGTACCAGGCGGCGTCGGCATTGAGCTCGCCGTCGACCAGCAGCGAGTAGTAGCTCGCCTGCCCTTTCCACGGGCAGGTGGTGCGGTGGTTGCTGAAGGTGACGTACTCGCGCTTGAGCGCGTCGATCGGGAAGTAGTGGTTGCCTTCGACCAGCACCGTGTCATCGCTCTCGGCAATGGTCACGCCATTCCATGTGGCTTTCATACGCTTGTGTTCTCCGGGCCGGCCCGCGCATGCCGCGGGTCTTCATGGCCAGCCCGGCTATTGTGCCGCCGGCAGCCAATGCACGCTGAACAGCCGCTCGGGATCGATCCAGACCGGCCCGATGCCGAAGCCGGCGCGCAGCGCCAATGCGCGCAGCCCCTCGACCGTGAACTTGTGCGAGTTCTCGGTGTGGATGGTCTCGCCTTCGGCGAACGGCAACTGCTGGCCGAGCAGCCGCACGGTCTGCGCGCGGCGGCTCACCAGGTGCATCTCGACGCGCTGCAGCGGCGCGTTGTAGAAGGCCGCATGAAAGAAGCCGCCGGCGTCGAAGTCGGCGCCCAGCTCGCGATTGGCGCGCTGCAAGAGGTTGAGGTTGAAGCGCGCCGTCACGCCCTGCGCGTCGTTGTATGCCGCATGCAGGACAGCTGGGTCCTTGACCAGGTCGACCCCGATCAGCAGCCCGCCGCCGCGCAGCACGTGCGCCGCGCCCTGCAGGAAGGCCAAGGCCTCCTGGGGATTGAAGTTGCCCAGCGTGGAGCCCGGAAAGAAGCCGACCCGGCGCCGGCTGCCCGGCAGCTGCGGCGGCAGGTCGAACGGACGCGTGTAGTCGGCCACCACCGGATGCACCGGCAGCTGCGGGTACTCGGCGCGCAGCCGCTTCGCGGCGCCTTCGAGGTGTTCGCCCGAGATATCGATCGGCACGAAGCGGCGCGGCGTCTCGAGCGCATCGAGCAGCAGCCGCACCTTTCGTAGCGAGCCCGCGCCGAACTCCACGATCTCGGCATCGGGCCCGATGCGCTGGGCGATCTCGCCGGCATGCGTGGCGAGGATGGCCAGTTCGGTACGCGTGGGGTAGTACTCGGGCAGCTCGCAGATGGCATCGAACAGCTGCGACCCCGCCGCGTCGTAGAAGAACTTGGGCGAGAGGCTGCGCGGCCTGGCCGTCAGGCCCTGAAGCAGTTCGCGGCCGAATCCGTCGTCGACCTGTGCTTCGTCGGACCGGGAGGCGGCGGGAAAGCGCAGTGGGGCTCGAGGCGTCATGTGATGTCCTTGGCGAGCCGCAGCCCGGAAAACTGCCAGCGGGCGGCCGGCGGAAAGAAGTTGCGATAGCTCGGCCGCGCATGGCCGGCCGGCGTGGCCAGGCTGCCGCCGCGCAGCACCAGTTGCCCCACCATGAACTTGCCGTTGTATTCGGCGGCCACGCCCGGTAGCGGCCGGAAGCCGGGGTACGGGTCATAGGAGGACCGCGTCCATTGCCACACGTGGCCGGTGGCCTGCGCCACCTGCGGGCTCGCCGCTTCCCATTCGAACTCGGTGGGCAGGCGCGCGCCGGCCCATTCGGCGAAGGCGGAGGCCTCGTAGAAACTCAGTTGCGCCACTGGCGCCAGCGGGTCCATCGGCCGCAACCCGTGCAGGCCGAACACCTGCCAGCCATCGCCTTCGCCGCCGCCGCGCGTCACGCGGGGATCGTCCGGCGCCAGCCAGTAGGCGGGCGCGTCCCAGCCCTGGGCCTGCACCATGGCCCAGCCGTCGGACAGCCACAGCGAAGGCGTGCGATAGCCGCCGTCCTCGATGAACTGCGCAAACTCGCCACAGGTGACCAGCCGGCGCGCCACGCGGCACGGCTGCAGCAACGCCGCATGCCGCGGCGTCTCGTTGTCGAAAGAGAACCCTTCGCCGTCGTGGCCCACCTGCACGACACCGCCATGCAGGTCGATCCAGGGGTCGCTCCGGTCCTCCACCGACGCCAGCCGCAGTGCCGGCGCGGCGGGCGGCGCGTAGGCCGGCAGCAGCGGATTGCACCAGAAGGCGTGCAGGATGTCGGTGAGCAGCAGCTCCTGGTGCTGCTGCTCGTGATGCAGCCCCAGCGTGACGATCGGCTCGATGCGGCGCCAGCGCGCTTCGCCATCGGCACCGTCGAGTTGCGCCAGCAGCTGCCGCATGGCCGCGTCCACGTGGGCGCGATAGGCATGCACCTCGTCCAGGCCGGGCCTGGTGAGCAGGCCGCGATGCGGGCGCGGGTGGCGCGGCCCGAGCGCCTCGTAGTAGGAGTTGAACAGGAAGTGCCAGCGCGTGTCGAACGGCCGGTAGCCGTCCAGGTGCGGCTGAAGCACGACGGTCTCGAAGAACCAGGTGGTGTGCGCCAGATGCCACTTGGTGGGACTGGCGTCGGCCATGGACTGGACGCACTGGTCTTCCGCCGTGAGGGGCGCTGCCAGCGCCACGCTGTGGCTGCGCACCGCCCGGTATCGGTCGTCGAGCGCGCTGCGCGCGGTGCGCAACGAGATGCTTGCAAGCGGCATCGATCTTGTCCCTGATGATTGCGGACTCGACTTTCTAGCCGATTTTCGCGACCGGCGCAGGTAGGACATGGGCGCATGCGGCAGCGCCGGGCCGCGCTCCGTATGATGCGGCGCATGAACGCACCGGCCACAGCCAGGGCGCAACGCCCGCACATCGTCGTCGTGGGATGCGGGTTCGGCGGCCTCGAGGCCACCCGCCTGCTCAGCCGCTCCGACGTCGACGTGACCATCATCGAGCGCACCAACCATCATCTCTTCCAGCCGCTGCTCTACCAGGTGGCGACCGCGGGGCTGGCGGCGCCGTCCATCGCGGCGCCGGTGCGGGTGCTGTTCCGCGGCCGTGAAAACGTGACCACGCTGCTGGCCGAGGTCACCGCCATCGATCCGCACGGGCGCGCCGTCACGCTGGCCGACGGCAACCGCATCGGCTACGACCACCTGATCGTCGCCGCCGGCGCCACGCACAGCTACTTCGGCCACGACGAATGGGCCGCGCATGCACCGGGCCTCAAGACGCTGGCGGACGCTTTCGAGATCCGCCGGCGCATGCTGATGTCATTCGAGAGCGCCGAGCGCGAGAGCGATCCGCAGCGCCGCCGGGCCATGCTGACATTCGCTGTCATCGGCGCCGGCCCGACCGGCGTGGAGATGGCCGGCACCATGGCGGAGATCGCGCGGCACACGCTGGCCGGCGAGTTCCGCCGCATCGACCCGGCCAGCGCGCAGGTGCTGCTGATCGAGGGCAACACGCGCGTGCTGCAGGCCATGCCCGAATCGCTCAGCGCCAAGGCGCTCGACCAGTTGCGCAAGCTCGGGGTGCAGGTGCGCCTGAACGCGCGGGTGACCGCCATCGACGCGGCGGGCCTGAGCATCGGCATGCCCGACGGCGGCAGCGAGCGCATCGACAGCCACTGCATGGTGTGGGCCGCCGGCGTGGCCGCGTCGCCGCTGGGCCGGCTGCTGGCCGAGGCGACGGGCGCCGAGTCGGACCGCGCCGGGCGCGTGCTGGTGCAGCCCGACCTGAGCCTGCCCGGCCATCCCGAGATCAGCGTGGTGGGCGACCTCGCCGCGGCCCAGAGCCACGTGCCGGGCAAGGCGCCGGCGCCGGTCCCGGGCGTGTCGCCGGCGGCCAAGCAGATGGGCCGCACGGCCGCGCGCAATATCCTGGCGCGCCTGCGCGGCCAGGCCACCGAGGCCTTCCGCTACGCCGACTACGGCAACCTCGCGACCATCGGGCGCAACTCGGCCGTGGTCGACCTGGCCACGCCCTTCGGCCCATTCCGGATGAGCGGGCGCCTGGCGTGGCAGTTCTGGCTGTTCGCCCACATCTACTTCCTGATCGGCTTTCGCAACCGACTGGTGGTGCTGATGGACTGGGCCAGCGCGTACTGGAGCTTCCAGCGCTACGCGCGCGTGGTGCCGGACGTGGCCGATCCGGCCACGCGCGCAGACTCGGCCTGACCGGCGGGGGCCGGGCCGTTCAGTAGACGGCGTCGATCCGGCCGGAACCCGCCGAAGCCTTCGTCGAAGGGTCGGCGAGCACGGCCTTCATGTCCGCCAGGTACTGCCCCACGACCGGCTCGTGCGTCAGGTTGAGCATGTGGTGGATGCCCGGCGGCACGTTGGAGTAACCCACCGTCCAGCCGCGGGCCGACATGCCCTTGCCCACCGCCGCCATGTCGCGCTCGGGCGAGCCGAAGGCGAAGATCGACAGCTCTGGCCTGCCGAACGTGTGCATGCCCAACGGGTCCAGCCCGGCCTGCATGGCGCGGCGGGTGGCGATCACCCTGGCCGCCACGCGCAGGTAGCCTTCGTGGCCGAGGTAGTTCATCACGGCCCACGCCGCGGCGATGGCGCCGCCGGGCCGCGTGCCGACCAGCGTGTGGGTGAAGTACTGGCCGCGCGGCCAGTCGTCGAAGTAGTAGCCCATCAGCGCGAAGGACTCCGGGTCGGCAAAGAAGAGCGTCGAGGCGCCCTTGGCCGTGTAGCCGTACTTGTGCAGGTCGGCGGAGATCGACGTGACGCCCTCGACCTTGAAGTCGAAATCGGGAATGTCGGCGCCCAACTCGCGGGCGAAGGGCGCGAAATAGCCGCCCACGCACGCGTCGACGTGCATCCACAGGCCATGCTCGCGCGCCAGGGCGGCGATCGCGGGGATGGGGTCGACCACGCCGTGCGGATACGACGGCGCGGAGCCGACGAGCATGGCCGTGTCTGGCGTGATCGCCGCGCGCATCGCCGCCACGTCCGCGCACAGATCCTCTCCCAGCGGCGTGCGCACCGCCTCCAGGCCCAGGAAATGCGCAGCCTTGTCGAAGGCCGGGTGCGCGCTGTGCGGCATCACGATGCGGGGCTTGCCCATGCCCGGGCGCTTCTGCAGGGCCCGGTCGCGCGCGCACTTGACCGCCAGGAAGATGCTCTCGGTGCCGCCGGTGGTCATGGCGCCGCGTGCCTGCGCATCGCCGTGCAGCAGGCCCAGCCCCATCTGCACCACCTCGCGCTCGAACTTGGCCAGGCTGCCGAACGCGCGCGGCCCCAGCCCGTTCTCCGAGAAGTACATGAGGTACGCCTTCTTGGCCACTTCGAGGACGTCGTCGCCGGCGAAGTGGATGAACATCGGGACCCGGCCGTTGCGCCAGTCGACGTCGTCGCGGCCGGCGTCCGCCAGCATGCGCTCGAGTTCGGGCAGCGCGATGCCGTGCTCGGGCAGGCGTGCAATGTCTTGTGTCGTCATGTTGCCGTTCATCCTTCCTTGCCACCCCAGTGGACTACCTTGTTTTCGAGCGCTCGCGCCAGGAGGTCGAGCGCATAGCCCAGGATGGCCATGATCAGAGAGCCGACGATCACGACACTGGTGAGCAGGAAATCCGATGCCGACATGGCCATGTAGGCGATCCCGGCGTTGGTCGCGATCATCTCGGCGCCCACCAGCATGGTCACGCCGATGCCGATGCTCACGCGGATGCTGGTGAAGATGCCCGGCAGGCTCGCCGGGAAGATCACGCGCCGGAACACCATGGACCGCGATGCGCCGAGTGCCAGCGCGGCCTGCACCTTGCGCCGCCCGACGCCGCGCACGGCCTGCATGGCGCTGATCGACAGGATCGGGAACAGCGCCAGGATGATGATCACGATCTTCGAGACCTCGCCGATGCCGAACCAGATGATCAGCAGCGGCAGCAGCGCCAGCTTGGGCATCGGCCGCGTGATCTCGATCGGCGGATCCAGCACGGCCTTGACCGTCTCGTTCATTCCCATCCAAAGGCCCAGCGGTACCGCGATGAGCACCGTGAGCGCAAAAGCCACGCCGAAGCGGAACAGGCTGATGGCAATGTGGTGGCCCAGCGTCTTGCCCTGGTAGCCGTTGGCCATCAGCTGCAGCACGGTCTGCCACACCGCGCCGGGCGACGGCAGGAACAGCGGAGCGACCAGCGGCTTGCCGTCCACCAGCGGTGCGGTGATCAGGAACCACACGGCCAGCAGCGCGGCGAACGACGCGAGGTTGATCCAGCGCGAGCGGCCGGCCCCGTGCGATGCGGAGGTCGACGCGCCGCTCATGCCGCCTCCTGCCGTTGCGCGGCGAGCGCTTCCTCGCGCAGCAGGCCGAAGATCTGCGCCTTCATGCGCGCGAACTCCGGGCTCGTCACCACCGACGGATCGCTGCTGCGGGCGAACTCCGGCCTGAAGGTGGCCTTGATCCGGCCCGGGCGCGCGGACATTACCGCGATGTCCGTCGCGAGAAACAGCGCCTCGTCGATGCTGTGCGTGATCCACAGCACCGTCTTGCGGGTCTCGTGCCATATGCGCTTGATCTCCTCTTGCAGCAGTTCGCGCGTCTGCGCATCCAGTGCGGCGAAAGGCTCGTCCATCAGCAGGATCTCGGGGTCGTTGGCCAGCGCGCGCGCGATGCCCACCCGCTGCTGCATGCCGCCCGAGAGCTCGTAGGGGTAGCGCCTTGCGAAGCCGGCAAGCCCCACCATCTCCAGGAACCGGTCGGCAATGCGCCCCGCCTCGGCTTGCGACTTGCCCGTGGCCAGCGGACCGAAGGCGACGTTGTCCCGAACGTTCATCCAGGTGAACAGCGCGCCTTGCTGGAAGACGACGCCGCGGCGCGGGTCCGGTCCCTGCACGGGCTGCCCGTCCATGAAGACCTCGCCTGCCGTGGGCCGCTCGAAGCCGGCCAGGATGTTGAGCAGCGTGCTCTTGCCGCAGCCCGACGGGCCGAGCAGGCAGGTGAAGGCCCCCTCGGCGATGTCCAGCGTGACGGGTTCCAGCGCCTGCACCGCCTCGGCGCCCTTGCCGAAGCACTTGGTGATGCGGTCGAAGCGCACCTTGGGCACGCCGGTAGCGGCATCGGCCGGCAATGCCGCGTGTGAAGACATCTGCATGCTGTGTCAGGCGGCCATGCGGGCGACGAAACTGGAGTCGACCAGTGCGGCGAGGTCCTTGGGCATCGCCGTGATCTGCCCGGCTTCCAGCAGGAACTGCGCCTGCGTCTGCAAGGTGTTGAGCACGCCGGTGTCCTTCTCGCCGGGCTTGCCCATCCAGGCGCTGGTCAACTGCTCGCGCGCGGGCACCGGATAGAAGGTGTTGAGCGAGCGCATCACCGCCGCCTCGTCCACGTTGAGGAAGCGCGTCATGGTGTCGACCACTTCCTTGGGTTCTTCCTTGAAGGTGCGCGCGAGCTTCTCGTAGTCCTTGAGGAACGCGAGCACCAGGTCCGGCGATTTCTCCTTGAACTCGTTGCGCACCAGCAGGCCGTCGAAGATCACCAGCTTCTGCTTGTTCAGGTCGCCCGTCTTGAAGATGATCTTGCCGCCGTCATCGACCAGGCGCGGCAGCACCGGCACCCAGATGTAGCTGGCGTCGATCTCCCTGCGCTGCCAGGCCGAGACGATCTGGTCCGAGCGCATGTTGATGAGCTGCACGTCCTTGAGGCCCAGGCCGGCCGACCTGAGCGCCGCGACGGCGGCGAAATGCACCGACGTGTTGAACGGCAGGCCGATGCGCTTGCCCTTGAGCCCCGCGACGTCGGTGATGCCCGAGTTGCCCTGCACCGCCAGGCATTCGCTGTCGACGATGTTCTTGTAGACGTAGACCATCGACGCCTGCAGCCCGTTGGCATAGCCGACCATCATCGGGCTGGAGCCCACGTTGCACATGTCCAGGCTGCCGCCGGCCATCGCCGAGATCACCTCGGAGCCGGCGCGCACGGTCACGAACTCGCTGTCGACGCCAGGGCCGAACGTCGCCGCCGACCGGTTCTTCGCGCGGATGTAGTTCTGCGCGTCGATGGCACCGAATGTGCCGAGCCTGACCTGGCGGGCCTGCTGCGCGAACAGCGGGCTGGCGGCGCCCATGAGCAGCCCCCCGGCGGAGGAGGCGATCAGCATGTTGGCCGCGGCCCGGTGGAACTCGCGGCGGGAGAGATTCATGTCCATACACAGCCTTTCGTGAAGCACGAGGGGAACCCAGGAAGGGCCGCGGCCGGGCGCAGGACGCCGTACTGCCGTGACCTTGATGGGCAGTGTATGGGGTTTAAATATATTCAAATAGGCGGTATTAACCCGAAGCCGCCGGATTCAAGGCTTGAGCAATCGAATCAGGAAGCGCGAGCCGTGCACCAGGTCGTCGCGCATGGCGTCGCCAAGGGCTTCTCCATCGCGGCGCCGCAGCGCATCCACGGCCACCAGATGCTTCTCGTGGCCGCTGAGGCTGCCGCAGTACTGGGGAAACAGCAGGTTCAGCGTCGGGCCGACGCGCAGCCACAGGCTCTCGATCATGCGCAGCAGAATGGGCTGCTCCGCAGCTCGATATATTGAAAGATGGAATTCGGTGTTTTCGAGCAGCGTGCGATGCGCGTCGCCCTCCTGGATGGCGGCCAGGTGCCGCTGCATGACAGTGTCCAGGCGCTCGATCTCGGCGTTGGCGATGCGCGGCGCGGCCTCCCTGGCGGCCAGCGGCTCGAGCTCCATGCGGATCTTGAGGATCTCCCGGTAGGTCTCGACGTCCAGGCGCGGCACGCGGATGGTCCGGCCGTTCACGACCTCCAGCCCGTGCTCGGCCACCAGGCGCTGCACCGCCTCGCGCACGGGCGTGAGGCTCACGCCCATGGCCTCGGCCACGCCCCGGACGGTCAGCGCCTGCTCCGGGAGAAGCGCCCCGGTCATGAGGTCGTTGCGCAGCGCCTCGTAGGCCTGGTCGGCCAGCGTTTCCACCCCCTCCCCCAAGGCGCCCCGGGCGAGCGCCACGGCGCCGGAGGCACGCGCAAGGGTCGCGCCGGCCTGGCGCGCCGCGGCGTGTCTGGAGGTGGAGCGGGGCTGGGGCATGAAGGCGTTCCGTAGACAGTTGGACGCCTTGAATATACTCTGCCGCGCGACCGGCGCGGCAGGCTACTGGCGGGGGCCGGCGCCCCCGCGGAATGCGCTCAGGCGCCCATCACCTTGGAGGGCAGCCAGGTGGCGATCTCCGGGAACACACACAGGATCACGATCGCCAGCACCATGCACAGCATGAACGGGAAGGCCCCGCGCAGGATGGTGGGCAGCCGCACGTCCGGCGTGATGCCGTTGATCACGAACAGGTTCAGGCCCACCGGCGGCGTGATCAGGCCCAGCTCCATGTTGATGGTCAGGATCACGCCGAACCAGATCGGGTCGAAGCCGGCGGCGGTGATCACCGGCATCAGGATGGGCGTGGTCATCAGGATGATGGCCGCCGGCGGCAGGAAGCAGCCGGCCACCAGCAGCATCAGGTTGATGGCGCCGAAGATCACCCAGCGGTTGACCTGCAGCTGCGCGATCGACTCGGCCACCGACTGCGTCACCTGCAGCGAGCTCATCATGTAGCCGAACAGGATCGAGGTGCCGATGATCATCAGCAGCATGCCGGACTCGCGCAGGCCGTCGCGCAGGATGGCCCACAGGTCGGCCGGCTTCCAGACGCGGTAGATCACCACCACCATCAGCAGGCACAGCGCCGCGCCGACGCCGGCCGCCTCCGACGGCGTGGCGATGCCGCCGTAGAGCGAATAGACCACCCCGACGATCACCAGGATGAAGGGCAGCAGGCGCGGCATGAGCTCGAGCTTTTCCTTCATCGTGTAGATGCGGTCCTGGTCCACCAGGCGCGTGCCGCGCTTCCAGCTGATGAAGATGGCCCACGCCATGAACAGCGCCACCAGCAGGATGCCCGGCAGCACGCCGGCGATGAACAGGCGCCCGATGGACGTCTCGGAGGCGATGCCGTAGAGGATCATCGTGATGCTCGGCGGGATCAGGATGCCCAGCGTGCCGCCGGCGGCGATCGCGCCGGTGGCCAGGTCGGCGTCGTAGCCGCGCTTGCGCATCTCCGGAATGCCCATCTTGCCGATCGCCGCGCAGGTCGCGGGCGAGGAGCCGGTGAGCGCGGAGAACAGCGCGCAGGCGCCGATGTTGGACACCACCAGCGAACCCGGGATGCGGTGCAGCCAGCGCGACAGCGCCTCGTACAGGTCGCTGCCGGCGCGCGAGGACGCCACCGCCGCGCCCATGATGACGAACATCGGCAACGACACGAGGGTGAAGTCGGTCAGGCCGGAGAACACCGTCTCGGGCACGAAGTGCACGCTGCTCCAGCCGTCGAAGAAGAGCATGAAGGCCAGCGCCACCGCGCCGAGCCCGAAGGCGATGGGCAGGCCGGTGGCCAGCACCAGCGTGGTGACCAGGAAGATCAGGAAACCGATCAGGAGGGGACTCATGGGAACGACAACGCCTTCACGCTAGAGCCTGGCATCGGGGGCGAGGCCGAATGGCAGCTCGCGGCCGCCCAGCACCAGCACGATGTGGGTGAACATCTGCAGGCTCAGCAGGCCCAGGCCCACCGGAACCGAGAGGTAGGGAATCCACAGGCGCGCGCGCCAGATGGACGATGTGGTCTGCCCCTTCTCGAACACCTCCCACCACCAGGAGATGGAGGCATAGAAAAACAGCAGGCAGAACGCCAGCGCCACCAGGTGGCCCACCGCGTACAGGCGCCTGCGCGCGCGGTCGCCCATCATCAGCGGCACGACGTCCACTGCGACGTGGCCGCGCGTGAGCATGATGTAGGGCGCCCCGAGAAAGGTGGCGGCCACCAGCGCGAAGATGACGAACTCGGTCTGCCAGATGGACGACTCGCCGAGCACCGCCCGCACGAACACCATCTGGCACACCACGGCGATCGACACCACGATCAGGCCGGCCGAGAACGCGCCGAACAGCTGCGAGACGGCGTTGATCGCCCTCGCCCAGCCCGGCAGCGATGCGGCGGCTGCCGCGTCGACTGCGTTACTTGACACTCAGCGCCTTCTCGATGAGTTCCTTGCCGCCGGGCACCTTGTCGGCGAATTCCTTGTAGGAGGTCTTCTGCGCGATGGCGCGCCAGGCGTCGGCTTCGGCCTCGGTCATGGTGACGACCTCGGAGCCGCCCTTCTTGAAGGCCTCGATCATCTTGTCGTCGAGCTTCTTCGACTCGGCCGAGAAGTACGCCTCGGCCTTCTTCGATGCGGCCGTCAGCGCGGCCTTCTGCTTGTCGTCGAGCTTGTCCCACGAGCGCTTGGAGATCAGTACCGGCTCGTACATGAACCACAGCGCGTTGTCGCCAGGGGCGGTGACGCACTTGAGCTGCTCGTACAGGCGGAACGAGGTCATCGACGCGGTGGAAGTGTCGGTGGCCTGCGCCACGCCCTGCTGCAGCGCGTTGTAGACCTCGTTCGACGGGATGGAGACGATCGAGGCGCCGGCGCCGGCCCACATCTGCGAGAAAGTCGCGCCGGCCGAGCGCACCTTGACGCCGGCGGCATCGGCGGGGGTGCGGATGCACTTGTCCTTGCCGCCGAAGGCGCCGGCCAGCCATGCGTCGGCCAGGACCTTGGCGCCGCCGTCCTCGACCACCTTGTGGATCTCGGCCATGAAGGGCGACTTGTTCAGCCGTTGCGCATGGTCATGGTTCTTCACCAGCCCGGGCATCAGCGTGGCGCCGAACTGCGGGTGGAAGCCCGAGGCGTAGTCGAGCGGGAACGACGTCATGTCGATTTGGCCGGTCTGCATGGCCTTCCACTGCTCGGCGGCCTTGACCAGGCTGGAGGCGGGATACACCTTGATCTCCAGGCCGACCTTGGCCGCGGCCACGTCGCGCGCGATCATCTGCACCATCTCGTCGCGCACATCGCCCTTGCCGCCGGGGAACTGGTGCGATGCCTTCAGCACGATGTCGGCGGCATGCGATGCCAGCGGGATGGCGGCCAGCGCGAGGCTACCGATGAGATGGGCCAGGGTCTTGCGGCGGAACATGCGTTGTTTCTCCAGTGTCGTTCGTACGTCGATGCAGGCGCGCGCCGGAGTGCGCGTCGCCAGGCCAGATGAACGCTCGAATGTAGAGAATTTGTAACTGCACGCGCATAGTGGATTCCATGAGCGCCCGGCGCACGCACTCGGGTAGGCGCAGCCGTTTCTGATTCTTGTGCAGGCAAAGGTTCTAAGGGGCGGCCGCGTCTGGTCCCGCCGCCGACGGTGGCTCGGCTTCGCGCCGCGCGGCCAGCACCGCGGCCGCGACTTCCGGCGCCACGCTGCGCACGTGCAGGTCGGTCTGCGGAAACGGAATCTCGATGCCCGCCTCGGTCAGGGCCTGGTGGACGCGGGTGGCCAGTTCGCTGCGGATCACGTACCAGTTGTCAAAGTCGAACGTCCAGACCCGCACGCTGAACTCGAGTGCGCTCGGCCCGAAACCGGTGAAGAAGACCGACGGCTCAGGACGCTTGACCACGCCCTTGACCTGGCTCGCCGTGGCCAGCAGCAAGGCAAGCACCTGGTTCGGGTCGGCGCGGTAGCTCACGCCCAGCGACAGCTCGATGCGGCGGCTGCGATCGCGCAAGGTCCAGTTCACCAGGTTGCCTGCCAGCAGCGTGCCGTTGGGCACCACCACGTCCGCGCCGTCGAAGGTGCGCACCGTGGTGGCGCGCAGGCCGATGTCGCTGACGGTGCCGCTCATGGTGCCGACCTCGATGGTGTCCCCCGGCTGAATCGGCCGCTCGAACATCAGCACCAGTCCGGAGACGAAGTTGTTGACCACGCCCTGCAGCCCGAAGCCGATGCCCACGCCCAGCGCGCCGAACACCAGCGCAAGCTGGCTCACCTTGAAACCGGCGGCCGACAGGGCCAGCAGCAAGCCGATGATCAGCACCCCGTAGTAGGTGAGCGACGCCACGCTGTTGCCCACGCCGCGCGACACGCGCATGCGGCCCAGCACCTCGTCGTGCACCAGCGCCCGCACGCCGCGCGCGGCCCAGAAGGCCAGCAGCACGGCCAGAACGAACACCAGCACGTTGCCCAGGCTGAGCGAGATCTCGCCCATCTCGAATGTCGCGGACAGCACGCTGGACAGGAACGCATAGGTGGGCCGGAGCACGCGCAGGTGGTTCGTCGCATAGAGCACCCAGCCGGCGACGGCGCCCAGCCTGAGCAGCCGCAAGAGCAGCGCCGCCATGGCCGACGCACGGGCCGGCGCCTGCACCAGGCGCAGGGTCCCCGGCTGCCCCACCAGCCAGTGCACCACCGCGGTGCAGACCGAAACCCCGGCGAACAGCATGAGCGCCATGTAGGCGCTGTCGATGACGCCCTGGACCAGGGTCTCGGCCAGGGACGCGTTGCCCGCGATGTTCGACACCGTGGCGATGACCAGCAGCACCACCGCGGCCAGTGCGCCGACGCGCACCCCACGGCCGGGACGCCAGGCGGGAGCGGCGACCACGGCGTCTTCGGCCAGGTTCACCTGGCCGCCCGCAAGCCGCGCGGATTCCCTGCCGCGCCAGAGTGTCCACAGCGCCGCGGCCAGGGCCAGGCCGCCCAGGGCGAGCAGGAAAAGCCGATACAGCACGTCGCTGCCGAGCGCGAAGATGCCCAGGCGCGCCAGCAGGAACAGGCTGCTGACGACGACCGGCAGGTAGCCCAGCGACGTGGCGGCACCGGGCGGAAGCAGGCGCATCACCGGCACGACGGCCACCACCATGGCGGCCTGCAGTACCAGCAGCGGCGCGTCCGGCTCGATCAGGAAGACGGCCAGCATCGCCAGCAGCAGCCACAACGAGAACGGGCGCATCAGCGCCTGCACGCTCCCGGCGGGCATCCCTTCGGGCGCGCCCCGCCGCACGCGAAGGTAGAACCACAGCAGCACCGGCAGCAGGGCGAACTGCAGCGCGCCCAGGATCAGCGGCCGATCGTTGTCCGCCTCGCGGAACTCCCGGGCAAACCGCTTCTCGATGTCCAGGCCGACATCCGCCATCGGCGCCGCGTCCGACGCGTCCTGCGCCGAGCCGCCCAGCGCCCACAGCGGCGGCGAATCCAGCCGCATCAAGCGCGAATCGATGTAGCCGATGGCCTGCACCACCGCGTTCTGGCCCTGCTGGATGCGAGCCTCGACGCCATTGCCGCGCCGGCGCAGTTCGAGGTAGCGGCCGATGGGCACCTCCAGTTCGGCCTCCGCTCTCCTGAGGCGCTGCACCAGCGCCTCGACCCTGTCGGACAGCACGCCCGGCATCTGCCGGGACTTCAGGTCGGCCTGCGTCTTCTCCCACTGGGAGCGGCGGCGGGTGAGCAGCGCGGCGTCGTCCAGGTAGGGCTGAGTGGCCACGACCAGCTCGGCATGCCAGCGCTCGAAGCGGCGCAGGTTGAAGCGCCAGTGCCGTTCAAGGCTTTCGAGGCGCAGCACCGGCAGGCGTTGCAGCTGCGACTGGGTGTAGGCCCCGAGCAGGCCGTCGACCGAAGCCTCGATCGGGTCGAGCCGCGTCGAAAGGTTGGCCACCGTGTTGGCCGACCTGGCGCGGCGCTCGACGGCATCGGCAAGCGCGTCGTCCTCGTCGGCGCGCGTGGCAATGTCCTGGACCGGGATCGGCGCCGCAGCCGCGGCGTCCGCTGCGGTGGACGTCGGCGCCGCGGCCTTCGCACCCGCCTTGTCCTGCGCCAGCGCGAACCACGGCGCAGCCGCCAGCACGACGAGGAGGAGAATTTCGCGCCAGCCGGCGCGGGGCTCGCGGCGCGTGGACCGGATGCGGGGCACAGATTGCATGGATGGCCGGATCGGGCGTCACTCGGGGAGCGCCATTGTGGGCCAGATCGGCGGGCCCGCGAGGCGGGTGGCCGACGCTATGCTGCGCGGCATGAGCGACACGCGGATCCTGCTGATCGTCCACCACACGATGACCGGCGGCACGGCGCAAATGGCGCGGGCCGCGGCCGAGGGCGCGCGGGCCGAAGCCGGCGTTGCGGTCGACGTGCGCCTGCTGCGTGCGCACGAGGCCGGGCCCGACGACGTGCTTGGGGCGGCCGGCTACGTCTTTGCCACGCCGGAGAACCTTGCCACGATGTCGGGGATCATGAAGGACTTCTTCGACCGCTGCTACTACCCGGCGCTGGACCGGCTCAACGGCAGGCCGTACGCCGCCATGGTCTGCGCCGGCAGCGACGGCACCGGCGCGGCGCGGCAGATCGAGCGCATCGCCACCGGCTGGCGGCTGCGCGAAGTCGCGCCGGCCCTGATCGTCTGCACGCACGCGCAAACGCCCGAGCGCATCCTGGCGCCCAAGACCATCGGCGCCGAAGACCTCGGCCGCTGCCGCGAACTGGGCGCGGCCCTGGCGTCCGGCCTCGCGCTCGGCGTCTTCTGAATCGGCCGCAACGACCGGGCGGCTCGCGCCGCGCTCGTCTCCTACACGAAGTCGCGCCAAGGCGCGCGGCCGCGGCGTCGGCGCCCGCGTAGAGTGGGCCGAGGACGACCGCCCCGTGCATTTCGCCGCGGCACGTTCGACTCCAGATACGGATTCACCCGCCATGTCGTTCGTTCGCCCCCTGTCCTCCTCCCGCGGAATGCAAGATTCCGATCTCGTCACCAGCGACCATGCGGCGCTGGCATCGCACATGGCGCATTGCGCGCGCGCGCGCGGCGCCTGGTTCGAAGTGCGACGATGGCTGCAGGACGGACACGTGATGCTTTCCAGCCGGCTGGTGACCGTGGCGCTCGTCGGAGGAGTCTCCCTGGCAGCGGTGACGCTGGCGGCGGTTTCGCTGGTTGCCTGAGGCGTGCGCGGCACGGACCCGCTCGGCGACCGGCTGGGCACACTCAGCGACTACGCGCGCCGCTATCTCGCGCAACCGGCCGAGGAGGCCGAGGCGCCGATCCGCGCCGAGCTGTTCGGCGTGCAGCGCTTCCAGATGCATGGGCGCAGCCTCGCCGCCGCGCAGCGCGTGCGTGAGCCTTCGCAGCACGAGGCGCCCCCCTTCTTCCCGCGTGTCGACCACAACCTGGCGGCGCTGCGCGAGGCGTTCGACTACATCGCGCTGACCTGGCGCTCCAAGCGCTACGTGTCGCCCGCGGCAGAGTGGCTGCTCGACAACTTCCACCTGATCGAAGCCCAGCTGCAGGAGATCCGCGAAGGCGTGCCACGCAGCTACTACCGCCGCCTGCCAAAGCTGGCCGACGCGCCCCTGGCCGGCCTGCCGCGCGTCTACGGCATTGCCTGGGCCTACGTCGCGCACACCGACAGCGTGCTCGACCGCCAGTTGTTCACCGCCTTCCTCGACGCCTACCAGGAAGTCGACGAACTCACCCTCGGAGAGTTGTGGGCCTTCCCCACCACCTTGCGCGTGGTGCTGCTGGAGAACCTGCGTCGGGTGGCGCAGCGCATCGCCGGCAACAAGGTGGCGCGCGAGGTCGCCCATGCCGCGTGGGATGCCGCCGCGCCGCTGGGCGCCCACGAACTGGACATGCTCGCCCGGCTGATGCAGGGCCACGGGCTGTACGACGTCTTTCTCACGCAGCTGTGGCAGCGCATGCCGTTCGAGCGCGACGGCGACGGCCCGCCGGTGGCGCACTGGGTGGAGCAGCACTGCACCAACGGCCCCGCGCTCATCAGCGCCGCCCAGGCCGAGGCGGCCGCGGACAACCTGACGGTCGGCAACATCATCACCACCTTGCGCAGCATCGGGCAGGTCGACTGGTCCGACCTGATCGAGCCGGTGAGCCATTCGCTGCGCGTGCTGCGCCAACTGCCCAGCTTCAACCGCGAGAGCGAGCGCACGCGCCAGCAGATCACGCAGGCGCTCGAGCAGATGGCGCGCCAGACCGCGCGGCCCGAACGCGAAGTGGCCGAGGCCACGGTTCGGCTCGCCGGCGCCGCAGCCGATGCGGCCGGCGCACATACCACCGGCGCCGCAGCCGCGCAATCCACCGCCGGCCACTACCTGCTGGGCGCCGGTCGCGCCGCGCTGCGCGAGGCCCTGCGCCCGGCGGACGCGCCCCGGCCGCAGCAGGCAGCGCCGCGCGACGCCTGGCGCTGGCGCTTCCGCATCTACCTGGCCTGCATCGCCGCTGGCACGGCGCTGGTGGTCGGCCTGGCGGCGTTCAAGGCGCACCAATCCGGCTGGATGACCTGGATCGCCCTGGCACTGATGGTGTGGCCCGTCTCGGAAGCGGTCATCGCGCTGGTGCACCGCATCGTGGCCGAGGCGGTACGCGTGCACGCGCTGCCGCGGCTCGACTTCAGCCAGGGCATACCCGCGGAACACCGGGTGATGGTGGCGATCCCTGCCCTGCTCGGCTCGCCGGACGGCATCGCGCAACTGGCGCATCACCTGGAACTGCACTGGCTGGCCAACCGGGAGCGCCACGCCCAGTTCGCGCTGCTCACCGACTGGCGCGACGCACCTGCACAGGCGATGCCCGACGACGCGGACCTGCTGGCCCAGGCGCAGCGGCACGTCGACCGGCTCAACGCGCTCTATCCGTCGCAGGCCACGGACCCGACCCGCTTCATCGTGCTGCACAGGCCGCGCGTGTGGAGCGACACCGAACAGGCCTGGATCGGGTGGGAGCGCAAGCGCGGCAAGCTCGAGATGCTGCTGCGCCTGCTGGCAACCGGCGATGCCTCCGGCTTCCTGTCGCTGCCCGACCACTGGCGGCTGGCCGAAGGCACACCCTATGTGCTGACACTCGACGGCGACACCGCCCTGCCGCCGGGCACCCTCTGCGAACTGGTGGCCACGGCGGCACACCCGCTCAACACGCCGCAGATCGACCAGGCACGGCGCCGCGTGAGCGCCGGCTACGGCATCCTGCAGCCGGATGTCGTGGTGCCCTTCCCCTCGCGCAGCGAACGCTCGTTCTTCCACTGGCTGTTCGCCGGCCGGTGCGGCATCGATCCCTACAGCAGCGGTGCGTCCAACGTCTACCAGGACCTGTTCCAGGCCGGCACCTTCACCGGCAAGGGACTGTTGAACGTGCAGGCGGTCCACGCCGTGCTCGGCGCGCGGCTGCCGGGCGACAGCGTGCTCAGCCACGACCTGCTCGAAGGCAGCGTGGCCCGCTGCGCGCTCATGACCGACGTGATGCTGCTCGAGGAGCACCCGCACCACACCGGCGTGGCCGCCTCGCGCGTGCACCGGTGGACGCGCGGCGACTGGCAGCTGCTGCCGCTCATGCTGCGCCCGGCACGCTACGGGCTCGACGCCATCGGCCTGTGGAAGATGGCCGACAACCTGCGCCGCGCGCTGGTGGCGCCGGCCGCGGCGCTGCTGGTCATCTGGGTGGTGTTCACGCATGCGCTGCCGCTGGGCTGGGCACTGGCCGCGGTCGGCGCCGCGCTGGTCACCGGCCCGCTGCTCGGCGCACTGGCCGGCCTGGTGCCGACGCGGCGCAATATCGAACTGCGCCACTTCTTCGACTTCGGCGCCGTCGAGCTGCTGCGCGCGCTGGCGGCAGCGGCCTGGCAGTTCGTCATGCTGCTGGCGCAGGCCGGCCTGCAGACCGATGCCGCCGTCCGCGCGCTATGGCGCATGGCGGTCAGCCGCCGCCACCTGCTGCAGTGGACCACCTCGGCCCAGGCCCAGGCCCAGGCGCGCAGCGAGTTGCCGGCATTCCTCCGGTCCGGCGCCTGGGTCACGCTTGCCGCGCTGGCCCTGGCGACCGCCGCCGCGTGGGCCGCGCGGCCGGCGGCCAGCACGCTGTTCGTCATCTGGGCGCTGGCACCGCTGCTTGCGTGGGCGTCCAGCCGCGTCGACACGCGCGCCGAGCCGCACCCCGCGCTGCCGCCGGCCGAGCGCGACTACCTGACCGGACTCGCGCGCGACACCTGGCGCTTCTTCGAGGAAATCGTGGTGGCCGAGGACCACCACCTGCCGCCGGACAACCTGCAGATGGAGCCGCAGCCCACGGTGGCGCACCGCACCTCGCCCACCAACATCGGCATGTACCTGATGGCGTGCTGCTGCGCGCGCGAGTTCGGCTGGATCGACGCCGCCGCGCTGGCGACCCGCCTGGATGCGACGCTCGGCACCGTCGAGTCGATGCCCAGGCACCGCGGCCACCTGTACAACTGGTACGACACGCAATCGCTGCAGGTGCTGCCGCCGGCCTACGTCTCGGCGGTCGACAGCGGCAACCTCGCCGGGCACCTGCTGTGCGTGGCGCAGGCCTGCCGCGCCTTCGCCGCGGCGGAGGACGCCGCCACCGGTGCGGCGCTCGAACGGATCGCGGCGCGCTGCGACGTGCTGTGGCAGGGCATGGACTTCAGCGGCCTGTACGACGGCAAGCGCCACCTGTTCCACATCGGCCTGCGCGTGGACGAGATGGCGCTGGACGCCAGCTACTACGACCTGCTGGCCTCCGAGTCGCGCCTGCTGAGCTTCCTGGCCATCGCCAAGGGCGACGTGCCGCGCCGCCACTGGAGTGCGCTGGGCCGTCCGTTCCTGTCGGTCGGCGCTGCCCCGGGCCTGAAATCATGGGCCGGCTCGATGTTCGAGTACCTCATGCCGGCGCTGGTCATGCCCGAGCCTCGACACGGCCTGCTCGACGTCGCCAACCGCGCGGCGGTGCAGGAGCAGCAGGCCTTCGGCGACGCCCAGTACCTGCCGTGGGGCGTGTCGGAGTCCGCGTACTTCGCGCAGGACCATTCGCTCGCCTACCAGTACTCACCCTTCGGGGTGCCACGCCTGGCGCTGCGCCGCACGCCGCCGACGGAGCGGGTGGTCGCGCCGTATGCCAGCGTTATGGCCGCACCTTTCGCACCGCATGAGGCGGCGCGCAACCTGCGCCTGCTCGAGACGCTCGGCGCACGCGGCGACTTCGGGTTCTTCGACGCGGTCGACTTCACCGCCGCGCGCCAGGCCGCCGGGCAGGACTACAGCGTGGTGCGCAACTTCATGGCGCATCACCAGGGGATGTCGCTCGTGGCGCTGTGCAACCTGCTGTGCGCCGATGCGCCGCGCCGCTGGTTCGGGGCGGCCGCGCCGGTGCAGTCCTACCTGTCGCTGCTGCACGAGCGCACGCCGCGCCAGATCATCGGCAGTGCCGACCCGCGCCTGCCGCCCGAGCCGGCCGAAGGCGAATCGGCGCCGGTGTTCCAGCCGCGCATCGTGGACCCGCTGACGCCCGGGCTGCAACCCACGCACCTGCTGTCGAACGGCCGCTACACGGTGGCGCTGCGCGCCAACGGCGCCGGCGTCAGCCGCTTCGGCTCGGCCAGCGTGAGCCGCTGGCGCGACGATCCGCTGCGCGACCACTACGGCACCTTCCTCTTCGTGCGCGATGTCGGCGAGGATGCGCCGGGCCCGGTGGTGTCGCTGACGGCCTTGCCCGCACGCGGCGAAGGCTGGCGCTACCGCACGCGCTTCCTGGCCGACCAGGTGCAGTTCGAGGCCCGGGGCGACGGCCTCGAAGCCCGGACCACCGTGCTGATCAGCCCGGAAGACGACACCGAGCTGCGCACCGTGGTGCTGCACAACACGGGCGCGCACGCGCGGACGCTGGAGCTGATCTCTTACTTCGAGCCGGTACTGTCGCTGCCCAAGGCCGACGAGGCACACCCGGCCTTTGCCAACCTGTTCATCGAGACGCAATGGAAGGCGGCATGGCGTGCGCTGCTGATGGCGCGCAAGCCCAGGCTGCATGGCGACGCGACGGTCGCGGCGGCGCATTTCGTCGCCTCGGTGGACGCCAACGTGCTGTCCGTCGAATGCATGGCCGACCGCCGCGCCTTCATCGGGCGCAACCGTTCGCTGGCCGATCCCGCGCTCGATGCCCAGCCGCTCGACGCCGCCGGACAGCCGATCAACGGCCTCGATCCGATCGCCTGCCTGCGCGTGCGCCTGCGCATCGCGCCCGGCGAGGCCGCGCACGTGACCTTCGCCACCAGCGCGGCGGACCAGCTGGAGGCGCTCGAGCCGGCGATCGACCGCTACCTGCAGTCGATGCACGTCGAGCGTGCCGCGCGCATGGCGGCAACGCTGGCGCAGGTGCGCCTGCGCGACCTGGCCATCGACCCGGCGCAGACCATGGCACTGCAGGACCTGACGACGATCCTGACCTACACCACGCCGCGCGTGATGACCGACCGCGGCCTGATCGACCTGCGCCAGATCTGGCGCTTCGGCATCTCCGGCGACAAGCCGATCGTGCTGGTGTACCTGGCCTCGCTCACCGGCATGAGGCTGGTGCACACGCTGCTGCAGGCCCAGCCCTGGTGGGGCTTCGGCGGCGTGGCCTGCGACCTGGTGGTGGTCAACAGCGAGCCGGCCTCGTACCTCATGCCGCTGCAGCGCGAAGTCGAGGCATTGCGGGCACGCGTGACGCAGCAGGTGCAGAACAGCTTCCCGCGCAACGACGCCGCGGGCTTCTACCTGCTGCGCGAGCAGGATCTCTCGGCTGCCGAGCTGGCGGCCCTCGCCGGCCTGGCGCGTGCCGTCTTCACCGCCGACGGACGCACGCTCGAAGCGCAGGTGGCGCAGATGCGCGAGACCGGCGTCGCCCCTCGGGACGACGTTGCCGGCGCGGCAGCGCCGCTGGAGCCGCGCGCGGATGCCGGCGTGTTCCTGCACGCGCCGCGCCAGGCAACGGCGGTGGCGCCGGCGGCATCTCCGCAGGGAAGCTTCGACGCGGCCAGCGGCGAATTCCGCTTCGAGGTCGGCCCCGGCCAACGCACGCCCCGCCCGTGGGTGAACGTAATCGCCAATGAAGGTTTCGGATTCCAGGTCTCCGAGGCCGGCGCCGGCTACACCTGGGCCGGCAACAGCCGCATGCACCAGTTGACGCCGTGGTCGAACGACCCGGTGCGCGACACGGCGTTCGAGCACTACCTGCTGCAGGACGAGGAAACGCGTGCGTTCCTGCCGCTCACGCCCGCAGCGGGCGGCGGCGCCCACGCCCGCCACCGCGTGCGCCACGGCCAGGGCTACACGGTCTTCGACTGCAGTCACGAGGGGCTTGCGCTGGAGACCACCTTCTTCGCCGACCGCGACGAGAGCGTCAAGGTCGTCCGGGTGCGCCTGCGCAGCACCGACATGCGCGCGCGCCGGCTACGCGCGCTCGCCATGATCGAGTGGCAGATGGGCGCGGCCCGGCCGGAGCGGCGCACCATCCGCAGCTGGAAGCCGGCGGACCTGCCGGCGGTGTTCGCGCAGCAACGCGAATCGAGCGCCGGCTTCGGCGGCAGCACCGCCTTCGTGCTGCTCGCCGGCGACGCGGCCGCGCTGCAATGGACCTGCGACCGGGACGAGTTCTTCACCGAAGGCGCCACCGCGCTCATCGCACCGGACGTGCTCGCCGGCCGCGCCGGCAGCGGCCTCGATGCCTGCGGCGCCATCGACGGCACGCTCACGCTGGCGCCGGGCGCCTCGGCCTCGTTCGTGTTCGTGCTCGGGCAGGCCGGCGATGCCGACGCGGCGGTCGCGCTGGCGCGGCGCTGGCAGCGCCGGGACGTCGACGCCGCGCTGGCGCGCGTGCAGGACTTCTGGAACGAACTGCTGGGCCGCCTGGAGGTGCACACGCCCGACCCGCTTTTCGACGCGCTGGTCAACCGCTGGCTGCCCTACCAGACGCTGGCCTGCCGCATGTGGGCACGGGCCGGCTTCTACCAGGCCGGTGGCGCCTTCGGCTTTCGCGACCAGTTGCAGGACGCCATGGCCTTCGCGCTGACCGATCCGCGCCGCCTGCGCGAGCAGATCCTGATGAACGCGTCGCGCCAGTTTCCCGAGGGCGACGTGCAGCACTGGTGGCACATGCCCGGCGGCGCCGGGGTGCGTACGCATTTCTCGGACGACCTGCTGTGGCTGCCCTATGCCTGCGTCCACTACATCGACGTCAGCGGCGACCGCGGCGTTCTCGACGCCGCCGCGCACTTCATCGAGGGCGCGCCGATCCCCGAGGGCGCCGAGGACGCGTACTACCCGCCACAGGTCAGCCCGCAGGTGGCCACGATCTACGAGCATTGCGCCCGCACCATCGACCGCAGCCTGGCCACCGGCGTGCACGGCCTGCCGCTGATGGGCACCGGCGACTGGAACGACGGGATGAACCGCGTCGGCCATGGCGGCCGGGGCGAGTCGGTCTGGCTGGGCTGGTTCCTGTGCGAGGTGGTGCGGCGCTTCGCGCCGATCGCGCAGGCGCGCGGACAGGCCGAACGCGCGCAGCGCTGGCTGGACGCGCGCAACGGGTGGGTCGCGGCCCTGCACGATGCGGGCTGGGACGGCGCGTGGTTCCGGCGCGCCTTCTTCGACAACGGCGCGCCGCTGGGGTCGTCGATCAACGAGGAATGCCGCATCGACCTGATCGCGCAGGCCTGGTCCGTGTTGAGCGGTGCGGGCGCCGAAGGCTTCACGCGGCAGGCGATGCAGGCGGTCGAACAACAGCTGACCGACCACGACATGGGCCTGCTGCGGCTCCTGCATCCGCCGCTGCAGCACGCGACCGACAACCCGGGCTACATCCAGGCCTACCCGCCCGGCGTGCGCGAGAACGGCGGCCAGTACTCGCACGGCGCCGTGTGGGCGCTGATGGCGCAGGCGCTGCAGGGCGACGTCGAGGCGGCATGGCGCAGCTTCGAGGGGCTGAGTCCGGCGCACCGGGCGCGCCATCCGGTGCGCGGGCCGGTCTACGAGATCGAGCCGTACGTGATGCCGGGCGACACTTACGGGGCGCCGCCGTATCTCGGTCGCGGCGGCTGGAGCTGGTACACCGGGTCGGCCGCCTGGCTGCACCGCGCCGCCGTCGAGACGCTGCTGGGCCTGGAGGTGCGCGGCGCGCGCCTGCGGCTGACGCCGCGGGTGCCGGCCCGGTGGCCGGGTTTTTCCATCACGCTGCGCCTACGCGGCAAGCGGCTCACGCTGGTGTGGGAAGGCGGCGCCGATGGCAACACGCCCGCGGTCGATGGGCCGGCCGTCGTCGGCGGTGAATGGCTCGACTGGCATGCGCTGCCGGACGGCAGCACGCTGCGCCTTGCCGCAGGGCAGACCGCAGCCGCGGCGACCTAGCGACAGGCCCCGGCACGGCGCCGGGGCCGCCGGCTATGCCGGCTATTTCGCGCCGTCCTCGGCCTCCTGCAGCAGGCGCCACATGACCTTGCCGCTGCCGCTCTTGGGCAACTGGTCGACGAACTGCACGGTGCGCGGGATCTTGTAGACCGCCATGTTCTCGCGGCACCAGTCCATGATCTCCTGCGCCGTCGTGTCCTTGTGCGTGGGCCGCAGCACCACAACCGCCTTGACGGACTCACCGCGGTAGGCGTCCTTGGTGGCGATGACGCAGGCCTCCTGGATGGCCGGATGCTTGAACATGAGCAGCTCGACCTCGGCCGGCCAGACCTTGAAGCCGCTGGCGTTGATCATCCGCTTGAGGCGGTCAGTCAGGAAGAAGTAGCCATCCTCGTCCATGCGGCCCATGTCGCCGGTGCGGAAGAAGCGGCGGCCGTCCCATTCGATGAAGGCCGCGGCGTCGGCGTCCGGCCGCTTCCAGTAGCCGGCGAACACGCTCGGGCCGCAGGTGATGATCTCGCCGGATTCGCCCACCGGCATTTCCTGCAGCGTGTCGGGGTCGACCACGCGCGAGTCGGTGCTCATGTACGGAATGCCCAGGCATTGCTGCTTGGGGTTCTCGAACGGGTTGGCGTGCGAAGGCGCGGCGGTCTCGGTCAGGCCGTACCCTTCGAGGTAGCGCAGGCCGAACTGCTCCCACAGCCGCTGGGCGACCGCCTGCGGCATGGCGGCGCCGCCGCCGCCGATGTAGCTCAGGCTCGTCAGGTCGAAGCTGGCGAAGTTGGGGCTGGCCATGAGGTCGATGACCATGGTCGGGATGTTGGTCCAGTTGGTCACCTTCCAGCTGGAAATGAGCCGCCCGGCCAGCTCGCGGTCCCAGCGCGGCATGATGACCAGCAGCGCGCCGGCCGCGATGGACGTGTGCAGCAGGCTCACCGTGCCGGTGATGTGGAACATGGGCACCACCGCCAGCGTGACCATCTCGGCCGAACCCAGGCCCCACAGCAGGCTGGCGAACACGTTGTGCTGCAGGCTCGAATGCTTGTGGATGCAGCCCTTGGGCAGCCCGGTGGTGCCGCTGGTGTAGGGCAGCAGCGCCATGTCGTCGGCACCGGCCGTGTGCGGCGGCGCGGGGTGGCCGGCGGCCATGGCGTCGGTCCAGCTCAGCACGCTGCCGCCGTCGAGCTCGGGCAGCGGGTGGCGGGTGAGCAGCCAGTCGCGCCAGGCGGGCGGCAGCGTGGCGTCGTCCTGCGCCGCGGCGTCGAACGCGTCGCAGAACTGGGTGACGATCATGTGGGCCAGGCGCTGGCCGGCGGGCAGCGCGTTGCTCGCCTTGGCCAGTTCCGGCGCCAGGTCGCCGGTGGTGATGGCAACCTTGGCCTCGGGGTCGGTGATGTAGTGCTTGAGCTCCTCGGCGCGGTTCATCGGGTTGACCGGAACCACCACCGCGTTGGCGCGCAGGATGGCGTAGTGGGCCACGATCAGCTGCGTGCTGTTCTGCATGTCCAGCACGACGCGGTCGCCGCGCTGCACGCCCAGCGCATGCAGCTGGCCGGCCAGCCGCTCGACCTGTTCGGCCAGCTGGCCGTAGGTGGTGACGGTGCCGAAGAAGGCCAGCGCCGGCTTGTCCGGATAGCGCTCGGCATTGACGCGCAGGTTGTGCCAGACCGAGACGGCGGGCACGGTGATGGAATGCGGCAGGCGCTTGGGCCAGAACTTGTAATGCGGGCGGTCCATTGGGTACTCCAGAACGCACGGAGCCTACATGCGCCGGCGGCCGGACGCACCGGGAAAGCCCCGAGTCCGGTCGCCTGTGCGACGCGGCCTCGGCGGCCCCGCGCCGCGGGCACCGGCACGGCTCTTGCTTGACCGGGGCATCCCAAGAACTCTTCGCTGGAAGACATCGACATGCCCGCCACCCTCACCCGCCGAGCCACCATCGGCGTCGCTCTTGCCGCGGCGCTTCTGACCGCCGCCGGCGCCGCCCAGGCGCAAGCCGCCCTGGACGGCATCATGAAAAGCAAGACCGTGAAGATCGCCGTGCCGACCGACTACCCGCCCTACGGCTCGGTCGACAAGACGATGCAGCCGGTCGGCCTGGACGTCGACATGGCAAGACTCGTCGCCACCAAGCTGGGCGCCAAGCTGGAACTGGTGCCGGTGACCAGCGCCAACCGGATTCCCTACCTGCAGACGAAGAAGGCCGACCTGGTCATCTCCACGCTGGGCAAGAACGCCGAGCGCGAGAAGGTGATCGACTTCAGCGCCTCGTACGCCCCGTTCTTCCAGGGCGTGTTCGCGGCCAAGACGCTGCCGGTGAAGACCTTCGCCGACATGGCCGGCAAGACGGTGGGCGTGACGCGCGGCGCCATGGAAGACCAGGAGCTGCAGAAGGTGGCGCCGGCCGGGCTCGAATACCGCCGCTTCGAGGACAACAACGCCACCATCGCCGCGTTCGTCTCCGGCCAGGTGCAGACGGTAGCCACCAGCGGCGCCGTCGCGGCCGAGATGATCAGCCGCAACCCGCAACTCAACGCCGAGTACAAGCTCCTGCTCAAGGACAGCCCGTGCTTCATCGGCATTGCCAAGGGCGAGGAGCCGCTCAAGGCCAAGGTCAACGAGATCATTGCCGCGGCCAAGGCCGACGGCACGCTCGACGCCATGTCGAAGAAGTGGCTCGGCCGCGGCGCCGGTGACCTGCCGCTGTAGGCGCGGCGGGGGCATCTGAAATGCAGCTGGACTTCGGGGCGGTGCTGGTCGACTGGCGGCTGCTGGGCGTGGGCGTGCTCTGGACGCTCGGCCTCACGGCCGTCGCCACCGTCCTCGGCATGGTGCTCGGCATCGCCTGCGCCTGGGCACGCGCGCACGGGCCCGGCTGGCTGCGCTGGACGGTCGGCACCTACGTGGAGCTGATCCGCAACACGCCCTTCATCGTGCAGCTGTTCTTCATCTTCTTCGGCCTGCCGGCGGCGGGCGTGAAACTCACGCCCGAGACGGCGTCGATGATCGCGATGGTGCTCAACCTCGGCGCCTATGCCACCGAGATCATCCGGGCCGGCATCGAGGCCACGCCGCGCGGACAGGTGGAGGCGGCGCTGAGCCTGGCGCTCACGCGTGCGCAGGTGTTCCTGCGCGTGGTGCTGCCGCCAGCGCTCAAGCGCGTGTGGCCGGCCATGGTCAGCCAGATCATCATCGTCATGCTGGGCTCTGCCGTGTGCAGCCAGATCTCGGTGGAAGACCTCAGCTACGCGGCCAACCTGATCCAGAGCCGCAACTTCCGCGCGTTCGAGGCCTTCATCGTCGCCACGCTCGTCTACCTCGTGCTGTCGGTAATGACGCGCCGCCTTCTCAACTGGCTTGGGCCGCGCTTCTTCTTCGGGCGATGAACGACTTCACCCTCTGGGACATCCTTCGCAACCTGCTGCTGGCGCTGCGCTGGACGGTGGCCCTGTCGCTGATCGCCTTCGTCGGCGGCGGCGTGGTCGGCGCCGCGCTCCTGCTGGCACGGCTGCGCGCCGGACCGCTGCTGGACCGCGCCATCGCGGGGTACGTGCAGCTGTTCCAGGGAACGCCGCTGCTGATGCAGCTGTTCCTGGCGTACTTCGGCATCGCGCTGCTGGGCGTGGAGGTATCGGCCTGGACGGCGGCGGCCTTCGCCCTGACCCTCTACACCAGCGCCTTCCTCACGGAGATCTGGCGCGGCTGCGTGTCCGCGGTGCCCAAGGGCCAGTGGGAAGCCGGCAGCAGCCTGGCGCTCGGCTTCGGCGAGCAGCTGCGCCACGTGATCCTGCCGCAGGCCACGCGCCTGGCGATCCCGCCGACGGTGGGCTTCCTGGTGCAGGTGGTCAAGGGCACGGCGCTGGCCTCGGTGATCGGCTTCGTCGAGCTGACCAAGGCCGGCAGCATGATCTCCAACGCGACCTTCCGCCCCTTCGCCGTGTTCGGCTGCGTGGCGCTGATGTACTTCGCCCTTTGCTTCCCGGTCAGCATGCTGGCCCGCCACCTGGAAAGACGAACCCATGGCCGCCGTGCCTGACACCCTGCTGGCCACCGTGGCCAATGCCGCGGCGCCCGCCGGCGGCCCGATCGTGCGCATCACCGCGCTGCGCAAGTCCTACGGCGACAACGAGGTGCTCAAGGGCATCGACCTCGACGTTGCGCGTGGCGAGGTGATCGCCGTGATCGGCAAGAGCGGCTCGGGCAAGAGCACGCTGCTGCGTTGCATCAACGGGCTGGAGGTGTTCCAGGAAGGCGCGCTCACCGTCGACGGCAAGCCGCTGCTGCACGACAGCGCCATGGCCATGCGCGAGCTGCGCCAGCGCGTGGGCATGATCTTCCAGAGCTTCAACCTGTTTCCGCATCTCTCGGTGGGCCGCAACATCATGCTGGCGCCGACGCTGGTGAAGAAGCGCGGCAAGGCCGATGCCGCCGCGCAGGCGCGCCGCCTGCTCGCGCGCGTCGGCCTGGCCGAGAAGTTCGACGCGATGCCCGACCAGCTCTCGGGCGGCCAGCAACAGCGCGTGGCCATCGCCCGCGCGCTGGCGATGGAGCCGGCCGTGCTGCTGTGCGACGAGATCACCTCCGCGCTCGACCCGGAACTGGTCGGCGAGGTGCTGCGCGTGGTGGAGTCGCTGGCCGTGGAAGGCATGACCCTGCTCATGGTCACGCACGAGATGAACTTCGCCCGCAAGGTGGCCGACCGCGTGATCTTCATGCACCAGGGCCGGGTCCACGAGATGGGCCCGCCGGACGAGCTTTTCGGGCAGCCGCAGACGCCGGAACTGCGGCAGTTCCTGTCGTCGCTGCACGACTGAGGGGCGCGGCGCGCGCGGGCTCGGCGGCGCGCGCGGCAGCGGGCCGGGCCTACCAGCGGAAGGTGGCGCCGACCATCGGCCCGTTGAAGTTCAACTTGTCGACCATGTCGCCCGACTTCATGTCGTACGAGATGTAGCGCCACATGCCGGTGATGTCGCCCCAGTCGAACGCGTAGCTCACCCCGAGCGCGGCCTGCCATGTGAGGTGCGACTGCCCGGTGCCGACGTCGGCGTAGAAGGGAACGCTCCAGCGGCCGGCGTCGTCCAGGGCCCACCGGCCCTTGACGCCCACGATGCCGTCCCACAGCGTCTGGCTCTCGCTGGCCTCGCCGACACGCGCGGCCGAGGCGATGCCGCCGGCGTCGCCGTAGATGTTCCAGCGCAGCGACGGCTCGAGCCAGAACATGCGCACCCCGCCCAGGAGGTTGAGCGTCAGGCGCGGATCGGTCGGCATCCGGTACTGGCCGGCCAGTGTCCACAGCACGCCCTTGAGGTCCCAGCTGAGGTCGGCGGAGGTATTGGCCGAGATCGGCGCGCCGTCGATGGTGAAGTCGCGGCTGCGCTGCTTGCTGCCGCCCAGGTCGAGATAGATCAGGTCGGTGAAGAAGCCGTACCGGCCGTTGCTCGCATCCAGGCTGGTCATGACGGTGAACTTGAGCGCGTCGATGACCTTGCCGGCGTCCACGTCGAGCGTCGGCCCGCCGCCACCGCCACCGCCACCTGACGTGGCCGCGCTGGTGGCGCCTCCGATGCTGGGAAAGTAGCCGTAGATCGACCAACCGTAGCGCCATGCGTCCGGCGCGGCGGTCGACTGGGCGTGCGCCGGCGCCACCGACAGCAGCACCAGCGGCACGGCAAGGGCGTAGCCCGCGCCGCGGCGCAACGCGCCGGAAGGCGCCGGGCTGGTCAGGGGAACACGGAAAAGAGCGGTCATTTCCATTCCTGCAGGGCTTTCGACCAACGGGGCCGGGGCCCCGCACCACGGCGCCGAGCATATGCGACAAGCGGGGCCGCCGTCAGCAGGCCCGGCTACTTGGGCCGGAACATGCGGAACCGATGGGGCGCCTCGACGATGAAATAGTCCGCCGGCCCGCCGCCGCGCAGTACCGGCCGCGCTGCGGCCGTGTCGTAGACGCCCTCCTTGAGCAGCGAGCGCTCGATGTGCACCGCCACCACCTCGCCGAGCACCAGGATGCTGGGCGCCGTCGCCCCGTCCACGCCGCGCAGCGGCACGACCTGCGTGCATTTGCACTCCATGGTCACGGGACTTTGCGCCACGCGCGGCGGCGCCACCACGGTCGAGGCCAGCGGCGTGAGCTTCGCGAGTTCGAATTCGTCGACCTCGGCGGGGACGGCGGCGCAACTCTCGTTCATGGCCTCGGCAAGCGGACGCGTGACCAGGTTCCAGACGAACTCGCCCGTGGCCTCGATGTTGCGCAGCGTGTCCTTCCTGCCGAGGCTGGCGAAGCCGATGATGGGCGGCGTGTAGTTGAACGCGTTGAAGAAGCTGTAGGGCGCCAGGTTCAGGACGCCGTCCGCGCTTCGCGTGGAGATCCAGCCGATGGGGCGCGGACCGATGATGGCGTTGAAGGGGTCGTGCGGCAGGCCGTGGCCTTCGCCGGGGACGTAGCTGTGGAAGCGGTCGGTGGGATCGGACATAGGTGCTTCAGTATGGCGCCTGCGCGGCCGGCCGGCAGTCACATGCGCCGCGCCCGAGCGTTGGCTCAGCGGCAGGTGCGCCAGCCGCCGACTTCGAGATGGAAGTGATCGGCATGGACCGCGTTGTAGTCGGGCCCCAGCACGCCGTCGAACAGGCCGCACGCGCCGTCGTGCACGGCACGCAGGAAGGCGGCTTGCGCAGCCGGGTCGTATGCGCCGCCCGCCTCTGCCGCACGCAGCGTCCAGTCGCGCCGGATCGCGATGGTGCGGCGGCCGTCCGCCACGACGAACGCGGCCACGTCGAGGGCGTCCGCCGTGGCATGCCGGCTGCGCCGGCCGGGTGCGCCCTCCTCCGGGCGCCGCCCGGTCACCACGTTGCGGCAGGCGTAGCCGCCGAGGTGATCGATGCGCGCAATGCGCCCACCCAGCAGCCGCTGCGCCTCGGGCTGCACGACATGCCGCTCCCACAACGCGAAAGACAGCGCCGCCCGGCAGCTCAGCAGCGCGGAACTGCCCAGCGCGGCCCCTGCGCTGCCATGCAGGCGCACCGCGTTGTCCAGCGCGCAGCCGTCGCCGGTGGCGCGGTCCGGCACTGTGTCGAAGCGCACGCCGGCGGTCTCGAGCATGGCCAGGCAACGGGCCGGATCGCGCTGCGCGCGTGCGAGCTTCGGCCCGGTCAGGAAGTTCGGTGTGTCGAGCGGGTCGAGCTCGGCCCAGGGGTTGTAGCGCCCGGGAATGACGATCCAGCCGGCATGCAGCGCCCAGGCCAGCGCCAGCAGCGCCGCCAGACACGACAGCCCGATGACGCGGGCGAAGGTGACGCCGGGCATCCTGCCCCGCGCTACCTGCTCACCGTCACCCGCCGGATGCTGAACCCGGAGTGCGCGGGGCTGTCTGCATCCAGGCAGAAGTTGTAGCCGTACATGCCGACGAAGCGGGCGTTGGGCAGTGTCCAGGTCTTCTCGTAGAAGGCGCTCCGGTCGATGCGGAACCAGCCCTCGCGCGAGTTCACCAGGCCGTTGGCGTCGGCCTTGGCGATGGACGCATCCGATTCGTACTTGAGATTGAAGCCGGGGCTGCCGCGGCCATGGCCGCGCAGTTCGACGGAGATGCGGATCGGCGTGGTGGCGTATGGCAGGAACGCCGGGTCCACCGCGAAGCAGGCACCGCGCTTGCCTTCCAGGTCGAACTCGGCCACGCCGCCCACCACCGTCGCCGGCGGCGGGTTCACCATGAACACGCCGTCCGGCGCGTCGCCGGCGGTCATCTGCACCGACGACGAAGCTCCGTGATCGCCATTCCATGCGAACGGCCGGTCGCGGCTGCCGGCGGCTTCGCCCAGCCACTGCCGGGCCTGCGCCGAGTCGGCTGCGGCGATCAGGATCGAGGGTGCGTCGGAGACGGTCGGTGTTGCGCCTCGCGTGACCGAGCCGGTGCGTGGATCGATCACGTCGACGTCCGACGCCAACGCAAGCGGCGTGGACTGGCCGGCCCGCGACCATGCGACCAGCGCCACGCCTTGCGGTGCCTCGAACACGAAACCGTAGAAGGCGTTGCCGGGCTGGATCCAGCCGGCATAGGTGGGCCGCGCGCCCAGCGCGCCGCGCAGGCTGCGCAGCGCCTGCCATGCGGGGCGCCGGGTACCGTCGACGCGCGTCAGGCCCATCGTCAGGCCTTCGCTGTCGCTCGGGTCGAACCAGTACGTGCGCGCCACGCCCTGGGCGAGCGCCATCGTGTAGATCTTGACGAGCATGTCTGCCTGCAGCTGCGCGCCGTCGCCGCCGCCGGCTGGCGGCGTGGCCGGAAAGCCGATCTCGGTGAACCACACCGGCACGTCGGCCTTGTCGGGGTTTCTTTCGCGCAGCATTGCGCGCACGCGCGGCACGATGGCCATGAACTGGCCCTCCCAGCCTTGGGGCAGCAAGGCCGCCACCTCGTAGGGATGCAACGTCACGAAGTCGAACTTGCCGGCCGCGCCGGCGGCAATGCTCTCGGCCAGCCAGTTGACATGGTTGCTCTTGGCGGCCAGGCCGATCTGCACCGCCGGATCGACCGCCTTGGCCGCGTCGAAGGCAGCCGCCACCACCTTGGCGTACGACGCGGGCGACTTGTCGGCCGTGAAGTTGGGCGGCTCGTTCCACACCTCCCAGTACTTGATCCGGCCCTGGTAACGGCTGACCTGGGCGGTGACGTACCGGCGCCAGCCCGCCAGGTCGTTCACCGGCAGCGAATGCACGCCGCCGCTGCTCCACTGCAGGATGCCGACCACCGACATGCCGGCGGACGTGATCGGCGTGGAGCGGTCGAGGTCCGGCGTGGAATGGAAGCCACGCACGCTTGCGGCGCCGGCCTCGGCCATCGCGGGAAGCCAGGCCTCGGGGTTGTAGGTCAGCGCGGCCGACGGCGCCACGCCCCACGCAACGCCGGCGCCTTCATCGCCGTCCGCATCCGCGGCCGCTGCGACGACCGGACAGGCGAGCGACAGGCCGACGAACGTTGCGAACGCAAGCCACGCGGCTCGTCCCGCGCGGGCGGATATACCAGTCGGTAGAACGGCCAATGGCATTGCGAATGCTGGCCGCGACCGGCCTTGTGAAGGTTGATGGCTGTTGTCCGACACGGCCTCATGGCAGTTGTCCGACAAGACCTGCGCCAGCGGTGACAACGCGTAAACCGTCACGTGATACGGTGCAAGCGCATGCAAACTATAAGAGCAGCACGCGGCACTGACATGCCGAGACGTCTGCCTTCCCTTCGCCCGGCACGGTTTCTGCTGCGGCACGCCACGATCCCATCACCAATGCCACTTTTGCGCCAGTCCTTTTTTCGTACTTTCCAACGCACACCCGGCCGTTTCGCAACTGCCGCGCGCCCATGACCGCTTCCATGCCCGCGAAATCCGCAGTGCTCCCCGGCGAGTTCGTGAACCTCGGAGACGCCATGCTTTCGCTTGCCGCGGCACGGCGCCTGTCGCGCGACGGTGGGCAAGTCACCGTGCTGCCCTACCGCCGGCCCAGCGAAGAAGTTCGCAGCGAATTCGAGAAGGAAGGCTTCGAGGTCATCGCGATGCGCGACGAGCCTCTGCGTGCGCTGCGCGCGTGTGGGTCGGGCTCGATCTGGATCGGGGGCGGCCATGCCATCAGGAATGAGATATCGCTGGGGTGGCTGCTCTTCACCACCGTCGTCGCCGGGCTGGCAAAGGCGTCGGGGCGGACCGTGCGGGTCATCGGCTCCGGCGCGACACCGATCGCATCGGGGTGGCGGCACCGGCTCTTCGGCCGCATCCTTGCCTGCTGCGACAGGATCTGCGTGCGCGACCCGCTGTCGGCAAAGGCGTTGCGCGCCGACTTCCCGGCCGTGGCGGATAGGGTCGAGCGGGCGGGAGACCTCGCGTTCCTGGACGGATGCGTGCACCTGCCCGCCGGCCACCCCGAGACATCCGCATGCCTCGTGTCGCCGGGCATCGACGTGCAGGAAGGCCGGGTGGAAGACCCCTCGGAAATTCTGAAGGTATTGCGCGACTTGTTCGAGCGATGCGGCATGAAGCACGTCATCGTCGTGTCGCATGACTCAAGAACGGAACTGGGCCTCGACTTCTGCCGCAGCTTCGCCGCTGCCGTCCAGGAGGCCATGCCGGTGACGGTGGAAGTTGCCGCGCAAGGCGGCATCGAGCACGGCCTGCTGCAGCCGTATGGCCGCGCGCGCTGGATCGTCACCGGCCGCCTTCACGGGCTGATCATCGGGGCGCTCCTGCGTCGCAGCGTGATCTACACCCGCGGCTCGGCCAGCAAGCTGCGGCCGTTCGCGCAGCTGTTCGACTACCAGCCGGCCGGCGCGACCGACGGCGACCCGTTTCACGCCCAAGGCGACACCATCGCGCAGGCCTTGGCCCGCCAGCGCGTCGCCGCGGAAACCAACTTCAGCGGTTGACGGACGTACCCGCCGCGCAGCCTAGAATCGCGGCATGAGCGAGCTCTCCCGATTCCACAAGGAACGCGCATTGCGCGCGGCCGGACGCGAGATCGCGCCCTACCCGAGGTTCGGCCTCGTTGCGGGCAACGACCCTCAACACGCGGACCGCATCTATCTCGAGGCCTGCAATCGCTGGGAAGACGACATCGACGCGCAGTACCAGCAACTGCTGAAGGCGCTTCCACCGTTCCAGCCCACGCCGGACGTCCAGGAATTCGCGGACCGTTGCAGCCGCTTCGGATTGACCGCGGGGCTCATGGGCCTCAACGGCCGCGTGGCGCACAGGTACACGGCGCTGTACCAGCTCGACCGCGAGACCCTGAAGAACATCGTGCTGGTGGACAAGGCCGGCGAGGCAAGGCCGCAGTTCCTGGCGGAAGTCCCGCTTGGCGACAGCTTCTGCCAGTTCGTCATGCGCGACGGCACCTTCCTGACAAGCAACTCGGCGAACGAAGATCGCCTGGACGGCCATCCTTACAAGGGCGTGATGGTCTCCTACCACGGCGTCCCGGTGATCGACGCGACCGGGGAGCTGTTCGGCACCCTGTGCCATTTCGACGTCACCGAGCAGCCGTTCAGCGATGAGGAGTTCGCGCACCTGCAAGGCGTAGCCCGCGTCATCGGGGGCTATCTGCCGGCGCGCGAAGGCTGATTGCAGCGACGAAGTTCGGGTCAGCGCACCAACATCGTCGCCACGATAGCGCCCACAACGGCGCCCCCCAGCACTGCCGTGCTCGTCACGACGTACCTGACCCAGGGATGGCGTGCATGAAACTCGTCACTGCGCCGCATGTCGTTCCACATCGCCAACCACACCTGCGCGCCAAGGCGCGAAGCTTCCGCTTCTATGCGCTGCGCCTCGGCTCGCAATCTGCGCGTCTCGATTTCCAATGCGGCGATGTATTCGCGGTCGTCGACAGGGACGGCGTTGGCGGCGGCGGTGGTCATGCGCGGCATTTTGGAGGCGACAGGGAGGTCGTGCAACAAGATGTGCGGTAAGTGCCTCACCGGCACGCGGCCAGATGCTGGTGGAGATTGCATCGCGTGGGCAGACAAGCCGATGCGCCGGAACTAGCCGTCAGCCCCGTGGGAGCAAGCTCAGAAGCTTGGACCGGTGTCAATGAAACTGGCAGCAGGCCAGACTCCCATGCGCCGCTCTTGGCTCCCCAAGCTGTAGCGCTGCCGCTGCGCTATTTCAGCAGAGCCAGAACCGTCGTTGCGGCTGCGGCTACGGCACCACTACCCTGGACAGGGACGAGGACGTACCTGATCCACCACCGGGGGCCGTGTGTATCGGTTGCGGGCGTTGCCGCCGCGTTGCCCTTCGGATCTGTGCCGGCCGGCTTTACTAGGTGAGCTAAGGCTTTGCGATATGCGATGAGGACTTCCTCGGCGAGCGCTTGGTAGGCGTCGTACAGGTCTGTGCTCGGCAACACGACTGCCGTGCATTCGAGGGAGTAGCCTGCCTCGTTTTGCTCGATATGCACGCCAGCCGGCCCCGTGATGGCATCCAGCACGGCCGAACGGTAGGTATCGGCGAAGTCGCGCAAATTCCCGGGCAAGTGCCAATCTGCAAAGTTGAGGTCGACCGTGACTGAGATCGTCACCTGATCGCGCAGCTTGCGCAGTACGAAATAGGTGAGTTTGACCTGCCCCCTGTCGCCGTGCCATTCATGACGAGGAAGTCCGGGGTTGCAAGATTAATTGATCTCGGTGGTGGTTGAAGTGGTTTGAGTTGCATCGCCAGCGCGCTGGCGATGCAACTCGGCGAACTTGGCCGGCGGCATACGCTGGCAACTGCTGTGCGGCCTGACCTCGTTGTAGTCCTGGCGCCAGGCCGTGACGGCTGTCCTAGCTTGTTGCAGTGTCTCGAACCATTGTTCGTTCAGGCACTCGTCCCTGAACTTTCCGTTGAAGCTCTCGATGTAGCCGTTCTGCATGGGCCGGCCCGGCTCGATTAGGATGTGGCGGATGCCGTGGGCTTGTGCCCAACCCATGAACGCGCGACTGGTGAACTCCGGGCCGTTGTCAGTACGCATTGCCAGCGGGTAGCCCCTGAAGACTGCCGCCTGGTCCAGCAGCCGCGTGACGTACTGACCCGAGATGCCCCAGTCCACCGAGATGCTCACGCATTCGTGGCTGAAGTCGTCGGCAACCGTGAGGCACTTGATGCGCCGCCCAGTGCTCAGGCTGTCGCTGACGAAGTCCATGCTCCACACCTCATTGGCCGTGCTGGCCGGTTGCAGCGGCACACGCTCGCTCGCGGGACGCTTGATCTTCTTGCGCTTGCGTACCGCCAGGTTGGCGGCGCTGTAGAGCCGATAGACCTTTTTGTGGTTCACGCCCGGGAAGTGCGGGCGCAGCAGGTCATGGATGCGCCTATAGCCAAAGCGCCGACGCGCGTGCGCGATCTCCACGATCTTGCTGCTGAGTTCCTGGGTCACCGCATCGACGTCGGGTGGATGGCGGTAGCTGTCGCGGGAGAGCCCCACAAGCTTGCATGCACGCCGCTCGCTCAGATCGCATTGCTCGATCATGGTGGCGATGGCTGCGCGCTTGGCCTGCGGGGCTAGCGCTTTACCCCGAAGGCGGTGTTCAGCGCGTGAATGTCCAGGTGCGCTTCGGCCAACAGTTTCTTGAGCTTGTTGTTCTCGGCCTCCAGCTCACGCAATCGCTTGGCATCGGGCACATCCATGCCGCCGTACTTGGCACGCCATTTGTAGAAGGTGGCGTCGCTGAAGCCGCCCTTGCGACACAACTCCTTGATCGGCAAGCCGGCCTCGGCCTGCCGGATGAAACCGATTTGCTCTTCGGTGTATCTGCTCTTTCTCATGTCCGTCATTCTCCAAGTTGACGGACTTCACTGCCATTACGTTGGTACGGCTGGCAGGGGGCAGGTCACTTGATCGGCACGTTCTTGCACTGCTCGCCGGATCGGGTGATGCCGCAGCAGCGGATGCGGTTGTCCCACGCCTTCCTCCATGCAGCCAACCGCTTCGCTTCGGCCTCGGGACCCGCAAGGCAAGCTGGGCGCCTCCAGCCGAATTCCAAGCCGGATTTCTCTACGGTGTCCATCTGACGACCCCTGCGTACATGAATACGTAGTCGATTTTCGCTCTGTCGCTGCGCTGACGCACCACCTTCGCGGCTCCAAAGCACCCGAGCCGCGACGCAGTGACCATCGCCAGATTTTGGGCCTCGCGCATGTCGCGCATTCCCGACTTGGCGGTCTAAGGCACACTACTTATCACTGGCCTCCACTGGCCTCCACTAGCATCAAAAAATTCATTGAACGACGAGGGGAAGATGGGAAGCGGGACAAGCCTGACCCAGACGGAGGGGGCACTTGCTGCGCTCGAACACCTGCGCAGCATCCGTCAACCTGACATGACGATTCCGCCGTGCCGCGCTGACGAACTCGCGACGGCCATCGGATACAACGAAGGGGCTGATCGAGCAATCGCCCGCATCCGGAGCGTACTTGCCTTCGCGTCCGATGGCGCCGGGACGCCGCTCATCGACCGCCTCATCATTCTCCGTTCAGGGGACTTTGGCCCTGAAGTAGGCGAATGGGCCAACTGGAACCCATTCATTCCCTTTCTCGAAATGACTGCGCGGCGCACACCCTGGACTGACGCGCGCTTGGACGCGATTGCCGTCCAACTCCACGCCATGAGCCCGGCCAGCATCACCCAGCAATGGGAAGAGGCGGAGCGGCGGTCCGCGGAAATGTTGTTGAGCGCGCTCCGGGTGGCCGGTGATGTCGTCGTTCAGCGATGGAGCATGCCATGACCAGCGAGTTCAGGTATCGAAAGCGGCCGGAGGTCGAGACGCCGACAGAGCGCACCGAGCGGCGTATCGGGAACGCCCTCTTGAAGGTGATTGCGGCACTGCAAGTCGGGGATGCCCAAGGTGTCGGCGCTGCGCGGGCTAGGTTGGCCTATCAATGCCGCGAGTACCTGTCGCACGTTGAGCCGAGCACCATGCCAAAGCCCAGCCAAGACCGGAGCGCGCGGAATTGTCGGGAATGAAGCATCTGCCGCACTGCATCGAGGCGCGCAACGCAGCTAGGCGCATTCATGCTGATGGCTCGCCCCCATGAGCGAGCAAGGCGATCAAGCGCGCTTGGCTGAGCTGCTAGTGGCCAGCGAGGCGCTGGACGAAGACGTGGGCAAGCTGCTGGGCAAGTGCCAGCCGCGATCAAGGCGGGGCCTCATCGCCATGGCGTTGTGCGGAACCGCCTTCGAGCACGGGGTAAGCCTGCGACTGCTGATCGATGCCGGCTTGACCGGCACGGCATCGGCGCTTTGTAGACTTCAGTTCGAGGCTGTAGTGCGGGCTGCCTGGACCGCGCAGTGCGCGAACGAGGAGTGGCTCGACAAGTTCACGACGCCCGTCGAAGGGCCTGGCCACGAAGAGCCGGCTTCGCAGGTCTCCATTCCGACGATGCTGAAGCACATCCGCAGTCACGCTTCGCATGTGGCTACCGAGTTTGAGCTCCTTCTCGGCGCGATCAAGGCGATGCATTCATTTGTGCACAGCGGATCGCAGGCGGTTGTCCATGCCCTGATGCCGTCGTATCCCAACGATAAATTGATGGCCGTCATCTGGAATCGAAACCTGATGTTGTTGTACGTGGCAAATGCCGCAGTCATCGCAGCCCAAGACCCTGGCCTTGTGCCTCGAATGCGATTGCTGCGGGAGAAGCACAGTTCGTGTATGCCTCCAATCCAACCAAGCCTGTAATTCGCCCAATCAGCGGAATCGAGACTACTGAATAATGCTCTACCACTACACCAGCCTGAATGGCCTGCTTGGCATACTTCGCAGCCGCAGCATCTGGGCGACACATGCTTCGTACTTGAACGATGCAAGTGAGTTTTTCCATGGATTGGCGTTTGCCAAGCAGCAGGCCGGCGCCATATTCGAGGCGGATGACTATGTCGCAGCCTTCGGATGGGCGGTCCGCCATGCGCTCGAAGCAATCGACGTTGGCGATCTCTACATCGCCTCGTTCAGCCAGAAGGCGGATCTGCTGAGTCAATGGCGCGGCTACTGCCCGGCGGGCGGCGGTGTCTGCCTAGGCTTTGACGTTGAGACCGTGCGAACGTTTTGTGCGGCAAGCGGGTTCAGGCTAGATCCCTGCCGGTATGAACACGATGATCAAAGGAGGCAGGTTCATGAGCTTGTGGTGCAGTGCTACTCGCGCTTTCCGCAGCCCAAGATGACCAGGGCCGACTACGGCCAGTTGGCAACGTCTGCCAAAGTGGACGCTGACATTGAATACAGGGAACGCACCTCAGTGGGCCCGGAAAAGCCGCAAGCTGACGCAGCCACCGCTTGGTTGTGCACGGAGCTTTCTGAGCTTGCGCCACTGTTTAAGAACCAAGGTTTCCATGAAGAGGCAGAGTGGCGCATAGTTGCGAATCAGCCATCGCAAGCGGTCCAATTCCGACCGACCGCGTCTTACCTCGCGCCGTATGTGGAGCTGAACATCTTGGGAGGCGAGATGGCCGGCGCTCTGCGCGAAATTATTGTCGGCCCCAATCCAAACCAAGAACGCTGCGAGGCGTCTGTACAGATGCTCTTAGCGTCTAGCGGGATTACCGGCGTAGAGGTGAAAGCATCGCCTCTGCCATTCAACGTCTGGTAGCCCGCGTGTAGGTCCGAACGAAAAGCGGGTAGATGGCAGCATGATCATTCATTGCACAGAGTGCCGGCAGTACGTTGAGGCTAGTGAGGCAGGTAACTACTGGCGTCACTTCGACGGCCGCGAGCCGTCATGTAGGTACACGCTGTTAGCTTGCACGGCCTGCCAATCGCCGATCCTGGTGCGCCAAACCAACCTCGGAAACATGGCTGAAGGGGACAAATGGGATACGCCCTTTGTCGTGTTTCCCCAAGGTGACCTGCGCGTCAATCCAAACGCACCGAAGAACATTCGAGCCGCATTCGAGGAGGCTTGCACTTGCTATCGTTCGCAGGCGTACACAGCCTCGGCGATCATGTGTCGAAAGACAATCGAAGGAGTCTGCACCGAGCACGGTGTGACCGAACGCAATTTAAGCGCCTCACTCAAACAGATGAAGGCAGAGGGCCTCATCGACGAGCGACTATTCGAGTGGTCCGATGCGCTGCGAATTGTCGGCAACGAGGCAGCGCATGGGGTGGGAGTGTCTATTGGGCAGCCCGATGCCAAGGACACGCTCGAATTTACCAACGCCATCCTCGATTACCTATTTTCGTACAGAGATCGCTTCGAGCAGTTCAAAAAGCGACGGGCCGGCGAAGCCTGATCGTCATGCTGCGCGGGGTCGCCTCGCTACCTTCGTAGGCTGAGCTTGCGAGTTGAGCCGTCGCAGCAGGTCGGCCGCAGGCTCATCGGCAGGGTCCTGCGGCACGAGCTCGCCGCGGAAGGCTTTGGCCAGCAGCGCGGGCGTCAGGCGGTCCGTGGCCGCTTGGGCTTGTGTGAGGCGGGCTTCGAGACGGTCCGCGAAGGCGAATAGCGTTTCCACGCGGCGAACGATTTCAGATTGCTCGGCGATGGACGGCAAGCGAATAGACGTGCCTCTCATCTTCTTGATGCCAAAAGCAGCTTGTGACGTTGACGAACTCTGGTCAACGACGGAGGCCATGAAGGCCGGCGACGCGAAGACCAATCGTAGGAACGCCGCGTTTGCGACCTCCGCTTTCGGCTGAATGAGAAGCACGTTTGCAGAGATTGTGTAGTCCAAGCCGACCGGCAATTTGGTCGGCTTGCCGAGCGTGCCAATCTTTCCAAAGATGAAGTCGCCATCTTTGATCGTGTACCGCGCGCGATGCTCGGCTAACACGTCTAGCCCGACTTTGCGAGATCCATCGAGGTTGAATTGCCCCGTTGCCTCCAGATCGCCAATAGAAATGTACGGAATGCCATCTGCAACTTCTGGGGGAGTTCTGTGGCTGGGGTGCGGATCGACGATATCCGCGACTTTGTCCACGCTAGTGGTCATCCAGGTTGCGGAAGAAATCCCTGCGCCGTCGCGCCAGTCCTCCGACAATCGCCCCGATGTGGCCACAGCGAAAATTGACTGCCGCAGTCGTTTGAGCAACGGCATCACACGGGCCATGCGCTCGCGGCAGGCGTCCACGCGGGCGAGCACTGTGTCGAGCTTGTCGGCGATGCGCCGCTGTTCAGCAAGAGGAGGCAGCGATATCTCGAATTGCGCCAACTTTGCTTGATTAATCGATGATTGGTTCACGGCGTGCTGAGCACGCATTGCAAACTCGCCTCTCAGCCGCATAGACTTGCAGTAGTAGTCGAACATCTTAGGCAGGATCGCCTCCCGATGAACGACTAGGCGTAGTAGATTGATGCCATGGTAGAGACGGCCTGATCCAGAAAAAACTGCCGTCTTTCCTAAGTGAGCTGGGCTATTGATATGGCTGAACAGCACATCGCCGTCTTGCAGTCGATATCTTTCGATTGAGCTGGTGTCGTAGTCCTTGATGAAGCCAATCCGGCCGAAGTCGATCTTTTGCGCGGCAATTGTCTCAATGCGGGACACCGGAATTCCAACCCCCTCTTTGTTCTGCGTTCCGGGCATGCCATTTGACATGGACGCAACTACCTCGCCAAGCCGAGCACTCACCCAACCATTTGGGACACCGGTCACTGCGGGGCCTCCAGCAGTTCGTCGATCAGGGACTCCAGTTCTTCCATGGCGCCAGTCAGTTCATCCATCGCTTCCCGTGCTAGTACAGCCGGCTCGGGCAAGTCCGCCACATCCTCAGCGTTTTCATCCTTCAGCCAACTGATGTCCAAGCTGTGGCCTCGTGCCTTCACGGTCTCTCGGCTAAAGCAACGGAAGCGACTTGCCTCTCCCGCGTCCACGCGCGCACTCTGCCCGTTGGCATCTTCTCCAAATGCCACTTCGAAATCAGCAAAATGCCCGCGCGTCAACGGAGTGCGCTTGCCGAACTTCGGCATATTCGCCCGCATGTCATAGACCCAGACTTCTTTCGTACTTCCGGTCGCGCCCTCGTCAATCTTCTGAAAGAAGAGGACATTGGTCTTTACTCCTTGCGCGTAGAAGATGCCGGTTGGCAACCTGAGAACCGTGTGCAGGCGACATTTGTCCATTAAGTTCCGACGAATATCGGCCCCCACGCCCGCCTCGAACAGCACGTTGTCGGGCACGATGACTGCGGCGCGACCGCCATCCTTGAGATGGCGCACGATGTGCTGGACGAAAGCGAGTTGCTTGTTGCCCGTGGCGTAGGTCAGGTCGTCGCGCGTTGGCCCGCCACCACCCTTGGCCGTCCCAAAGGGTGGGTTGCTGAGGATGATGTCATTCTTGGGCAGGCTGCTGCCGGCACTGCCCAACGTGTTGCCAATATGAACGACTCCATCAGCATCACCCTCCATGCCGTGCAGAAGGCAGTTCATCAACGCGAGGCGGCGGGTGCTAGTGACCAGTTCCATGCCGATGAAGGCTTTGTTGCGCTGGAACTCGCGCTGTTTCTCGTTCAGGTCATACAACTGGTCAGTGTTCGCCTTGACATAGGCGTCAGCAGCGATCAGGAAGCCCGCCGTTCCCGCAGCAGGGTCCTGGACGGTTTCCCCAGGCTGCGGTTTGATCAACGCGATGATGCTGTCGATCAGAGGCCGAGGCGTGAAGTACTGACCAGCGCCGCTCTTGGTCTCGCTAGCATTCTTTTCGAGGAGACCTTCATAGAGGTCACCAAGGCCGTCCTTCGTCGCACTGAACCAGTCGATACCATCCAGGCTCTTGATCAACTGCTCCAGATGCCGCGCTTCCTTGAGGCTGGTCTGTGCATCGGCGTAGATGGCGGCGATCAGCGGGTCGGGGTTCTGGCTGAGCTTCAGCAGCGTTTCACGGTAGTGATTGAGCAAAGTGAGGCCGCTCATGCTGGACAGCGTGCTCCAGCGTGCGAAGTCGGGCAGCTTGTGCTCGGCGAGGATGCCGCTCTGCTTGTTCTCGTGCTCCATCTTGATAAAGAGCAGCAGCACCAGCTCCGTCACATAGTCGCTGTAGTTGATGCCGTCGTCGCGCAGCACGTCGCAGAGATTCCAGAGCTTCTGGACGATGTCGTTTTGGGTCATGGTTTATCGGGGAGACGAAGAGGCGACAGGCTGGAGCCCAAGGGCTTCTGCGGCGCTAGGATGAATACAGGGCACGTAGCCGGATTGAAATAGACGAACGATGGAGGCCGGCGTAAGCACAGTCACCCACTCGTCGGCTGGCAGCTTTCGGTGCAGCGTATAGCCGTCGAATGACCATCGAAGCAGATGATTCTCCCAGATCATCAGTGCATCGCCCTCGAACTCGAAGAACGTGCCAGTTGGGAGGTCAGCAAGCCTTCGTTCATGCGCAACCTTCCTCCGGTCGGCATCGATGCGCTCACAATGAAGAACCTTGTCGATATCCCCTATCAATGGGGTCGTTGCCTGTGAAGGTGCGTTGGCGTCAACCCAAACCGACTTGAACAAGTCAAATCTGGGCCGTTGGCAGTACCGACATGGACGGTGGCCCGCCGCAAATGCCGTCGCTTCATCAAGGAAAAACAACTCCGAATATGTGCCTGGCGAAAAGGGCTTGCGGGGCTTCAGCTTGGCTGGCGTATCGAGCAAGCAGGTCACCCACGCCTTGCTGCGCCACTGCCTGACGATCTCTTGGCCTTCGTGAAGAATCCCCCTGTTGCCCATCATCTTTCCGTGGGCGCGCACTGCATTCAAATTGCCCCAGGGGTCAACGCGATTTTTGTGTGGACTTGACATCGCTTTTTCTGGATGGGCATAGCTACGCGACTTGGGGCCACAGGTGCTCCGCCAAGCCAGTCAATACATCGTCGAGCTTCTCGCCCAATATCTTGTCGAGCTGGCCGGCGCCGCCGTCTTGTGAGAAGGCACGGTTCACAAAATTTCGCTCTAGGACGACCTCATGCGTTAGTTGCTTGGCCAAACGGTCCAACCATCTGCGTTGCACCGGCGTCCACTTTGCCAAGGTGTAAATGTGAGTCATGGCTTCAGAGACCCGAGCCTCGAAAGGCCGCAGGGCATCGCCGAGCGCGGCTTGGCGAATGAAGCCGATGATGCTGGCGGCGATGTCTTGATTGCTCTTGTTCCGCCATGCCGCTTGCAGCTTGGCTTCGCTGTAGCCGTGTCCATCAAGCAGCAACTTGACTTCCCGAAGCTGGTCGCGTGTCAGATCGCGCGGTCGGTTGACGACGACCGCCAAGGCCGAGGAAGCATTTAGGTTCTCGCGCACGAAGGCGCTGAAGCTGTCTAGGTAGTCGTCGGGCTTCGCGTAGGTGCCCCAACTCTGCTCGCGGGCAACCAACTCATCGCCGTGCATAGAAATGATGGGCATGTAGTGCGTGCCCATCAGCGACTGCACCTCCACCAGTTGCGTCAGCAAACCAACCCGATGGTTGAGGAAATCCGCAGCTTGCTTTGGTCCCAGTTCGTGAAGATGTTGGTGCAACTCGGACGGTGCGACACCCCATTGCTGCTCCAACTCCGCGAGGCGGGATTTGAGCTGCGGTCGCTTCTCCGCCTTATGCTCGGCGCTGCGCAGCACACGCATCAGCTTCTGATTGAGTTGATCCAGCACATCATGTGCATGGCTGCCTCCTGGGACTGCGCCAGGCGCCGCGTAGCTGGCCGGGTTGTTCAGTTCGTCGATCAGTTGCTCCATGGTCACGTTGGGGTCCTTCACCAACGGCTTCATGGTATTGACGGCCTCCAGAGCGGCGTAGATGTCCACCGGGTCGTAGATTTTGAACACGGTCTTCCCGATCTCGTCACATCGGCGAGTTGCACGGCCGATCATCTGCTCGTAGAGGATGCGCGACTTCACCCGACGCAGGAAGACCAGATGACAGATGGCGGGTACGTCGATGCCGGTGGTCAACAGGTCAACTGTGATTGCGATGCTGGGGTACCGCTCATTCTTGAACAGGCGTATGAGCTGATCAACCTTGTCCGAAGCTCCGGTGATCTTGCGCACCGCAGCCTCGTTGTAGCTTTCGCCGTAGCGCGCGGAGAATGCCGCGTCGAGTAGGCGTTTGACCATGTCGGCGTGTGCATCGGTCGCACAGAAGATCAGCGTTTTTTCTTCACCGAGCGGATCGAGCTCGTCCGCAAGCGCGTCGCAGATGACGCGGTTGAAGTCTTCGTTGATGACGCGACGGTTGAAGCTCTCGACCTGGAAGTTCAGCTCATCCTCCAACTCGGCGCTCTCGATTTCCCCTGTGGCGAGATTCAGTGCCTCCACCTTTTCGCCCTTGTCGAAGTGGATGCCCTTCTGGCTGAGGAGAGTCTGAAAGCGAATCGGGGGTTCGTGGTCGATGAGCCAATCGTCGGCGACCGCTTCCCGGTAGGAGTACGTGAAGACGGGTTTGCCAAATATCTCGCTCGTGTGGCGCGCCGGCGTCGCGGTGAGCCCAATCCGAACGGCATCGAAGTAGTCCAGCACTCGACGGTAAGCGGAGAGGTACTGGGCGTGATCGCGCACGGCCAACTCACCTTCGGTCATTTCCTGATCAAGCGCATAGCCGCGATGTGCCTCGTCCACGATGATGCAGTCATATTCATCGACGGATGGCGGTGCATCGCTCCCAAAGATTCGCTTCACCATTGCCTGCACGGTTGCCACCTGAACACGGGTTTCAGCCTCGGCAGCCATGTCGCCCAACTCCGCGACGTTGTATATCTTGGACAACGGCTGGTTCTGCTCCAGCGGGGCCTCGTTGAATGCATCCTGAGCCTGATTCCCCAAGGCAGTCCGGTCTACGAGAAACAGGATGCGGTGAAATCGTTCGGCTTTCAGCAGCCGGTACATCAAGCCGATGATCGTCCGGGTCTTGCCAGTACCTGTTGCCATGGCAACAAGACAGCTTGTTTGGCCGCTACCGACTGCGCCTTCGACCGCCGCAATCGCCTCGTTCTGATAGTCACGCAAGCGCAGGTACGCGAATCCCTCATCCTTCAACCGCTGCTGCGCTGCCTCCCGGCTCCGGGTAAGAAGGTCGATGAGCCCCTGTGGCGAATGAAATCCCGGAAGCGATCTTGAGGTGTTCGATGGTTCCCGAACATCTCGGTGCCAAGTGCCGCTCAGTTCGGCCAATTGCTTGACCTGCGCGCGACCATTGCTGGAATAGACGAAAGGCAGCTCAAAGTGACCTCCCTGGCCGTCTGGCCACGGGTCCGATCTACCAGCGACCTTCCAGGCGGGTTCGTGATCCGCTCCTTGCACGAACCCACGCGCATAGCGTTCCGCCTGCGGAATCTTCCCGGAGACATTGATGTTCTGGCGTTTGGCCTCGACGGCGGCGATAGGCGTCAATCCTGCGAATAGGACGTAGTCGGCGGCCTGCCGCCCCTTGGTGGGCCATTCCGCGATTGCCTTGTTCCTTCCCCGTTCGGGCTGCACGCCACGCGCGTGGGTTAGCTGGACGGTGTCTGCTTCCCATCCTGCATCGATCAATTGCAGATCGATGATCTGGCGTGTGGTCGCCTCGTCGATCTGGACTTTCTTGGCAGCCTCCGCCGCCCGAATGGCGAAACTGCTGATGGACTCTTCACCGGCGTGAGCGCGTTCTTTTTCGAGCTGTCCTTCGAACTCGACCTGAAGCTGCACGACACGTTGGCTGGCTTCTTCTGCAAGCTGCTGATAGATGGCGTTTTCTTCTTGAGCTCGTTGAGCCATGGCGCGCTCATGCGCGGCCTGCTCTTCCAGTAGTTCCGCCGCCCTGGCTTGAGCCGCCTGTATGGTCTGCGCGTCCTGAAGTTGCGCATCAAGATGCTGTATCTGCTGCTGTAGCTCAATCAGTCGGCGGCTCGGATCGTCCGGCATGACGAAGGGGCCGGCCTTGAAGTCTGGGCTATTGCCGAAGCTGCGGTGAAACCAGACAGCGATCTCGCGTGCCACCTTGATCGCGTCCAAGCCTTCTCGGTATCCGATTCGATGATCGATTTCGTGCGCGGCCAGGTTGCCGGTGCGTCGCAGCAGGTGGAACAGTTGTCGGACTTGCGCATCCATCCCGAGCCGCATGTCGATTGCCCGGAGCAACTCGGCCTGGGTCGGCTGCGAGAGGGTCACGCCGATCCGTGCAGCAATATCTTGCGTGATCGCTTCCGCAAGCAACCTCAACTTGACGACACAGCTCGCGGGGTCGAACGGGAATAACCGCTCCGCGCTGGCGCCAAGCTCTGCCAGCAGTTGCGAGTGCTCGGACAAGAAGGCGAAATTGCTCGATTGAGCCATCGTCGATTCAGGCTGTTTAGACGCGCAGACGATACAGGAAACCTCGCTCGGTTCAGCGGGCAAAATTCACAGGCGGCGGGCCGCTGAGACAACCAGACCAACCTCGCCAAGAGTGTCTGCGATATGAGTGACTCAGCTCGAGCGCCCTCTTCGCGTCACAGGGCAAATATCCCGTGCATGCCGCCCGTGCATCCGTTGCTCGTATAACCCTTCATCAAAAGGAGCCCTTTGTGTCGAGCTTGGCGTTGCAACTTCCATTTCTCCAGGGCGAGGATCGTCTGCACTGGCTGCTCGGGCGCTTGGTTCACGCGCACGCGCGACTTGATCTTGGCATCGGCCTGCAACTGAAGTGGCTTGGGCCGTATCGGGGGGTCGATGTCGATCATCTCCTCGTGGCCCCGTCGGTGCACTTCAAGACGCGCCTCGACAAACTTCGACCGTTGGCACTTGAAATGTGGGGGCACAGCAACCCTGTCGCTTGCGCAGCTTTCGAGCAATGGTTCCAGCGCGTCGAGCGTGCGCGAGGCGTTCGCAATGACTATGCGCACGGCCGCTGGGGGCGCGTCAATATGCGCGAACCCGACCTCTTCGCGTTCGTAGCTCTGTCATGGGAATTTGATCCGGCCAAGATGGCACCCGAAGTTCAAGTCACGCTCGATGAGCTGGAAGTCCAGGTCAAGGAGATTGAGGCCCTGGTTCATGACTTTCAGCGGCTTCAGAAGAAGCACGAAGGCGATGGCCGCTGGTCGAAGGCATGGGAAGACCAGCATGTGCGCAACCCGACATGACACAACGACACTCACAATGCGCTCCAAGCGACCAGCAGATGCGAGCGAACGACTGATAAAGCCGTATCTGGAATCACTGAACCTCGGAGGCGTTGAGCATCAACCGTTGGGGAACGTGACGCCGGATTTTTCTATTGATGGCCGCATTGCCGTTGAGGTTCGCCGTCTAAATCAGAACTTCGTTGATGGTATTGGAGACCATCAAGGCGTTGAGCAAGTCCATTTTTCAATCTATCCGTGGCTGCACAATGAGCTACCCAAGATGGGGCCAAGCATCGAGGGCGAATCGTGGTGGGTGTCTGTCCACTACAGGCGCCCGCTTCCGCACTCACAAGCCATACGCGCCTCGATCAGGAACCAGTTGCAGGCATTCATGGGGCGCAGCGCAAGGACCTCTCAGAGCGAATGGCAAATTGAAGCTGCCCCTAACTTTCGACTCACTCTCCGTCTGTCTTCGGAAGATCTTGGCAAGTTCTTCGTCCTTGCTTCGATGAGCGACTACAACCAAGGAGGCTTTGTTGTGGCAGAGGCGCTGAAAAACGTTGAGCTTTGCAGCGCCGAGAAGTGGCGCAAGGTCATCGCGTGCCCACACAAGTTCGAGCAATGGTGGCTGGTGCTACACGACGTGATGGGCCTCGGTCTCGTCAATGAAGACTGGGTTTCGGTTTCGGAGCATCTTTCGCCGTCGTGTCACGTCTGGAACCGCATTGCCGTCGTCGGCTCGAAGGATCCGCTGCGGGGCCATGTGCTCTACACACGTCAGCCTGTGTGATTTTGCTCAAACGGTCAATTGAGAATCTGCTTCTTCAACGCCTGCGCTTCAGGGAGATTTCGTCGCCTCTCGATCTCCTGCCTCAAAGGTGCGAGCACCTCGTCGGGAAAAACTGCGGCCGGCATGCTATTGGCATCGACCCATGCGTTAGCGAATGCATCTTTACTAGGCGCGAAATAGGGGGCAAAGGCACCGATTTTCTTGTCGGCGGCTTCTGCCATCAGCACGGCTATTGCCGTGTTCCGCTGTACGGTGTGAAGTTCTTCGCTTAGCGAAAACACCTTGAACCCGAGCAGGACAACGCAAAGCGCGAGGGCAGCGACGACAGCTTTCATTTCAGGTTCTACTTCAAGCAGCGACTACGAGCAGGTTTGCTCGGAAATCGGAGCTAGCACCCGCCGCTTTCGTCCTTCTTATTTGTCCCGCGCCTGCGTGCAGCGGGACCTCTCTTTCAGCGTATCTGACCCAGAGCAGTAGTAGGTCTTGTTGTTGCATGTTGCCGTCCACGACGACGTGTACATGTTCAACCTGTAGTCCGAAATCGAGATTGCGGCCGGGGTGCAGCCTACCTCGCTGGACGAAGCCGACTGCAAGCTCGACGTGGACGCGGCGCAACCGGCCAACAGAAGCAGCGGCAGACACCAGCCCGTGCAGTTCCTCATGAACGAACTCGGTTTGAGGTTTCCAGCGTTTTTGACCACCAGGCCAATGAAAACAATGCGCACATCCAGGGTAGGATGAGCTGTACACTTATACAGTATTTATTGAAGTCACCCTCCTTCGCCAGGCCGACCGGCGTCTTCGTCGCCAAGAGTGGGGCGCCCCACTGCGCGGCACGTTGCGCGTCACGGAGATGGACCGCGACATCAACAGTGCCAAGCGCAAGTGCTAGAGCTGTGGGAAGCCTACGACACAACAAGTCGCCGCGGCCTCGCCACGATGTTCGATCCGGTTTTATTGCCTTCACCTCGTGATGCCCTGTTGATCGCAGGCAGTGAATTGGAGGCGCAGAGGTCAGGTAGCCTGAAGGTCTACGAGCATCGGTAAGTATGGTTGTGTAGACCAGTTTCCGCCAGAGCAGATGAGCATGCTCAGCGAGAATGAGGCATCGAGAATCTAGATTTATTGCTTCTATGCGCTCCGTCCCCGATTGGTCGATACAGCTTGCTTGGTGGGTGGCTGGCATTTTCGCCACAGGGGCGGGCTGGTACTTCCTTTCGACAAACAACGCGCCACTTGCCTTTGGCTCGGCAATTGCCGCGGGCGTGTTTGCCGTTGTTGCGATTCTTCTTCATCGAAAAAAGGATGCTCTTGCCGCTGCGCTCCTCCCCGACGAGCTGAAGAACAAACTTCCCGGCGACTACGTCAGGCGGACTTCAGACAACGATGCTGATGTGCGGCTAGTTCGATACTTGCCCGAAATGAAGGCGGTCGTTCGCGAGTCATCGAGTTCGGGCTGGGATTCGGGTGTGACTCTAGAAATGCGAGCGGCGAGCTTCGACATGGTCGATTTCCTCGAATTTGCCTGGCTAAGGCTTGCCGAGTTCTATCCGCGAAATCACTTCAACGCTCCGAGCGCCCGCGACTACATCGAATCCTACGTGCGTGACCGTTTCGCATTTCATCGGGCAAAGCACGAACCCCAAGGTCCGGGTTCAGGGGGGGCCATTGCTGGCGTGTTGACAGACGGAGATGTCATAGGCGACCTCAACGTGCAGATCGAAGACACGGTGCGGACGCTCTTTTTTGACAATGAGCTCCTCGACCTTGAGGATTGGCTTAGCCGCTGGCGCTCAGCGGATGACAGTGAAGCCACAAATTCGACCGTAGAGGGCCCCGCTACGCCTGCGATCTCGGGATGATAAGAAGCGCAACCGTCTCCGCGTAGCTCCTGGGGAGGTGGGCTATTCCGGCGTGGGCTTCGTTCCCCACACCCGGCGCGGCGGAAACGGCTCCATCGGGTTTTTGGGCGGACGCAGCTTGTCCAGCGGCAGGCTGGGCTTCACCGCGGGTTTCTTGGGCTTGGGCGGCAGCGGCATCGTCTACCTGGTAGCCGCCGCCCGTTTCGCCCGGTGCATCTCCAGCGCCTTCTTCATCGCTGCCTTGATTTCCGGCGGGCTCAGGCCCCGGTCGTGCAGGCTCTTGGCAAGCGGAATCAACGCCAGCATCCCCGAGAGTAGTGGCGGGTCGGCACTCGCCTCTTCGCCGGGGCTCGTGCTGGCGGTCGGGTGGGGCATGGTCATGGACCGGCATGGTAGCCGCCGCGCGTGGCTTCGATCCGGTCCGCAGGAGTGTGCATGGCGTCGATCAGGTCAGCCACAAGGGCGTTGGCGGCAAAATTTCGCTCGGGCCGAAAATTACATGGCGCATCAATCAAGATATCTTGGCGCTCGGTCGGAGAACCCCCGGGGGCGGAGCGGCCTGCTTGGTGGCTGCGGGCCGACGCGCCAGGCGGGCGCAGGCGGGGCGAGCGCGCAATGGTCGAGGGGTGTGTGGCTTGCCGGCCTGCGCGACGCTCCTGGGCCGTTTTGAGCCATCGGGTATTCCGAGAATTTGGCCGACGCGGCGACTACGTGCCCCACGAAGTGAGCGCAACCGGTACACGGATGTAGGCCAATCCGTAGGCCAGAAAGCAAAACGGGCCGCGAGGGCCCGTGAATGCTTGCACTTTGGAGGAGAGGGAGGGATTCGAACCCTCGGTGGGCTATGAACCCACGCCTGATTTCGAGTCAGGTACATTAGACCACTCTGCCACCTCTCCGGTGTCTGGTCGAGCCTGCGATTCTAGCAGGCTTTTTCAGGCAGTCAGCAGTTCCAGCCCACCCATATAAGGCCGCAACGCGGCCGGCACGCGGATCGAGCCGTCCGGCTGCTGGTGGTTCTCCAACACCGCGACCAGCGCACGGCCGACGGCCAGGCCGGAGCCGTTGAGGGTATGGACGGGCTCGTTGCGTCCCTGCGCGTTCTTGAAGCGCGCCTGCAAGCGGCGCGCCTGGAACGCCTCGCAGTTCGACACGGAGCTGATCTCGCGGTACGTGTCCTGCGCCGGCAGCCACACTTCCAGGTCGTAGGTCTTGGTGGCGCCGAAACCCATGTCGCCGCTGCACAGCAGCACGACGCGGTACGGCAGTTCCAGCGCCTGCAGCACGGCCTCTGCGTGGCCGGTCATTTCTTCCAGCGCCTGGTAGCTCTGCTCCGGGTGGGTGATCTGCACCATCTCCACCTTGTCGAACTGGTGCTGGCGGATCATGCCGCGCGTGTCGCGCCCGGCGCTGCCGGCCTCGGACCGGAAGCACGGGCTGTGGGCAGTGAGCTTGATCGGCAGGCTGGCCTCGGGCACGACCTCGTCGCGCACGAAGTTGGTCAGCGGCACCTCGGCGGTGGGGATCAGGTACAGCGCCGTGTCCTCGGAGCTGGCCTCGCCTTCCTGGCCGCCCTTGTTGGCGGCGAACAGGTCGGCCTCGAACTTGGGCAGCTGCCCGGTGCCGCGCAGCGTCTCGGCGGTGACGATGTAGGGCACATAGCACTCGGTGTAGCCGTGCTGCTGCGTCTGCGTGTCGAGCATGAACTGGGCGAGCGCGCGGTGCAGCCGCGCAATCGGGCCACGCATGGCGGTGAAGCGCGAACCCGACAGCTTGACGCCGGTCTCGAAGTCCAGGCCCAGCGGCGCGCCGAGCTCCACGTGGTCCTTGGGGGCGAAGCCCAGCGGCACGGCGCCGCCGCCGGCACCGCCCTGCGGGCTCCAGCGGCGCATCTCGACGTTGCCCTGCTCGTCCTCGCCCACCGGCACGCTCGGGTGCGGCAGGTTGGGCACGGCCAGCAGCAGGTCGTGCAGCTGCGGCTGGATCTGCTCCAGCCGCTGGGCGCCGGCTTCCTGCTCCGTCTTCAAGGCGTTGACCTCGGCCATCAGCTCGTCCACCGATTCGCCTTTTGCCTTGCGCGGGCCGATCTGCTTGTTCAGGGCATTGCGGCGGGCCTGGATTTCCTCGGTGCGCGTCTGCAGGCGCTTGCGCTCGGATTCCAGCGACGTGAAGGCGTCGACGTCGAGGTAGGGCTGGGGGTTCTTGCGCTTTTCCAGGCCGGCCACGACCGCGGGCAGGTCCTTGCGTAACAGAGTGATATCGAGCATGAATCGGATTCTAGGCGGCGCCGACTGGGGCTAGCATGCGCTGCTCATTCCGATCCGGATCTGGACGCAACGCAGCGCAAAGGAGCAACCGCCATGCAAGCGTATTTGAGTTTCAACGGCAACGCGGCCGAGGCACTGGCCTTCTACGCCCAGTGCCTGGATGGCAAGGTCATCTTCTCGATGACGTTCGGCGAAAGCCCCATGGCCGAGCAGACGCCCGACAGCCACAAGCAAAAGATCATGCACGCCACGATGGAGGCGCAGGGCCACCAGCTCATGGCGTCCGACCTGCCGCCCAACTTTCCCTTCGAGGGCTTCAAGGGGTTCTCGCTGTCGGTGCAGGCCCCGTCGGTCGACGAGGGCAGGAAGCTGTTCGACGCGCTAGGCGCCGGCGGCAAGGTGACGATGCCCTACGGCGAGACCTTCTGGGCCAAGGGCTTCGGCATGCTGGTCGACAAGTTCGGCGTGCCGTGGATGGTCAACGCCGAGCATTGAGCGGCCGTCACGCGTTGAGCGTTGCCGGATCGACGTTGGCGCCGCAGACGATCAGGCAGACCTGCTCGCCCTCGCGCGGCCGGTAGCGTCCGGTCTGCAGCGCCGCCAGCGGCAACGCGGCCGCCGGTTCCACCGCCAGCTTGAGCTCGCGCCACATCCACAGCTGCGCGGCGCGAATGGCCGCGTCCGACAGCAGCAGCGCGTCGCGCACGTGAGCCTGGGTCAGCGTCCACGCGAGGGTGCCGATGCGCCGTGCGCCCAGCGAATCGGCGGCCACGCCTGCCACTTCCACGTCCACCGGTTCGCCGGCGGCGCGGGCATTGAACAGCGTGGGCGCCAGTTCGGGCTCCAGCGCCACCACGCGGCTGCGGGCCTCGAACCAGGCGGCCAGCCCGCCCACCAGCCCGCCGCCGCCCACGCTGACCAGCACGCTGTCAGGCAGGCCGCCCTGGGCCTCGATCTCGCGGCCCAGCGTGCCGGCGCCAGCCACCACCTCGGGCTGGTCGTAGGCATGGGTCAGCAGGGCGCCGGTGTCGCGCTGGCGTGCCAGGCACGCGGCCAGCGCATCGGAATAGGCGGCGCCGGTCACGGTCACCTTGGCGCCGAGCGCCGCCAGGCGCGCGCGCTTGGCGGCGCTGGACACCTCGGGCAGGAACACCTCGCAAGGAACCCCGAGCGCCTGCGCGGCGCCCGCGGTGGCAATGCCGGCGTTGCCGCCGGAGGCGACGATCACGCCCTGCGCCGCGGCATCGGCGTGCGCCAGCAGCCGGTTCATCATCCCGCGCGCCTTGAAGCTTCCGCTGGCCTGAAGGTGTTCGAGCTTGAGCCATACCTGCACGCCCGGCTGCTCGACGCCCAGCGCCGCGCCGGGGAGCTTCCACAGCGGCGTCTGCCGCACGAAGCCGCGGCCGTCGGCGGCCAGCCGCGCGGCCGCCTGCTCGATCTGTTCGCGCCACGAAGCGGCCACGCCGGCCGCGCTCACGAGATGTGCCCGGGCACCGGCCCGCCCTGAATCTTGAGGCCCTTGGGCAGCGGGAACTTCACCGTCTCCTCGATGCCGTCGAGCTTGCGCACCGACACCGCGCCCAGCGCGCGGATGCGCTCGATCACCTGCGTCACCAGCACTTCCGGCGCGGACGCGCCGGCCGTCAGGCCCACGCGCGACTTGCCCTGGAACCATTGCGGCAGCACCTCGTCGGCCGAATCGACCATGTAGGCCTCGGTGCCCAGGCGTTGCGCCAACTCGCGCAGGCGGTTGCTGTTGGAACTGGTGGGGCTGCCCACGACGATCACCAGGTCGACCTGGGGGCTGAGCAGCTTGACCGCGTCCTGCCGGTTCTGCGTGGCATAGCAGATGTCCTGCTGCTTGGGCTCGCGCACCTTCGGAAATCGCGCGCGCACGGCGGCGGCGATCTCGGCGGCGTCGTCCACGCTCAGCGTGGTCTGGGTCACCACCGCCAGCCTGTCGGTCTGCGAGGGCTGGACCCGCGCCACGTCTTCCACGTCCTCCACCAGGTGGATGCCGTGGTCCAGCTGGCCCATGGTGCCTTCGACTTCCGGATGGCCCTTGTGGCCAATCATGATGAACTCGTAGCCCTCGCGCGCCAGCTTGGCCACCTCGACGTGCACCTTGCTCACCAGCGGGCAGGTGGCGTCGAACACCTCGAAGCCGCGCGCGCGCGCCTCGTCCTGCACCGCCTTGCTCACGCCGTGGGCCGAGAAGACCAGCGTGGCGCCGGGCGGCACGTCGGCCAGGTCCTCGATGAAGATGGCGCCCTTGGCCTTGAGCTCGTTGACCACGAAGGTGTTGTGCACGATCTCGTGGCGCACGTAGATGGGCGCGCCGAACTTCGCGATGGCGCGCTCGACGATCTCGATCGCCCGGTCCACGCCGGCGCAGAAGCCGCGCGGCTCGGCCAGCAGGATTTCCTCGACCCTCGTCGCCGAGGCGTTGTCGGCCGCCGCGCTCATAGCACCCCGATCAGCCGCACCTCGAAGGTGACCGGCTGCCCGGCCAGCGGGTGGTTGAAGTCGAAGCGCACGGCGCTGTCGCTCACCTCGATCACGGCGCCGGCATAGCTGCCCTGCCCGTCCGGCGTCGGGAAGCTCACCACGTCGCCGACGGCATAGCGCTCGTCCGGGTCGCCCACCTGCGCCAGCAGCGTGCGCGCCACCCATTGCTGCATGTCGGCGTTGCGCTCGCCGAATGCCTGGCCGGCCGCCAGTTCGAATGTCTCGTGGGTGCCTTCCGGCAGGCCCAGCAGGCATTCCTCCATGGCCGGCGACAGCTCGCCGTTGCCCAGCGACAGCGTGGCCGGCTTGCCGGCAAACGTGTTGATCACGTCGCCCGCCGGACCGGCCAGCCGGTAGTGAAGCGTGAGAAAGGCGCCGGGCTGGACCACCGCCGGCGCGGCGGCGTCGGGGCGGGTGGCGGGCGAGGAAGCGGAGGCTGGATTTGGCGCGGACAAGGTGGACGGTCCCCTTACACTGAACCGCGTATTTTAGGGAGGGGGTCCGCAGAGACCCGAAAGCAATGTCTTTCAAGGACGATTTGCCGGGCGAACTGCGCCCGCGCGAGAAGCTGCTGGCGCGCGGGCCCGCGGCGCTGGGCGACGCCGAACTCCTGGCGCTGCTGCTGCGCACGGGCATTGCCGGCAAGAACGTGCTCCAGCTTGCGCAGGAGCTGCTCGACCACTTCGGCGGGCTGTCCGGCCTGCTGCATGCCAGCCTGCCGGAGCTCGCCGCCATCAAGGGGCTGGGCGGCAGCGCCAAGCGGGCCGAGCTGGCAGCCGTGCTCGAGCTGTCGCGCCGGGCGCTGGCCGAGCGCCTGAAGGCCCGCAGCACCCTCGACTCGCCCGACGCCGTGCGCGACTACCTGCGCCTGAACATCGGCGCGCGGCCGCACGAGGTGTTCTGCGTGCTGTTCCTGGATGCCCAGCACCGGCTGATCGCCATGGAGGAGCTGTTTCGCGGCACCCTCACCCAGACCAGCGTCTACCCGCGCGAAGTCGTCACCCGCGCCTTGCAGCTGCACGCCGGCGCGGTGGTCCTGGCGCACAACCACCCGAGCGGCTGCGCCGAACCGTCGCGCGCCGACGAAAGCCTGACCCGCGCCTTGCAGGCCGCCCTGGCGCTGGTGGATGTGCGGGTGCTGGACCACCTGGTGGTCACGCGCGACCAGGTCCTGTCCATGGCCGAACGCGGGCTGCTGTAAGCTGCCGGGTTCACGCTCATTTACATTTGGACTCATTAGTTTCGGGTATTTGCATGTCGTAACTTTTATGTAAAAGTTCGGGCCCTTCAAGCGGTCTACGGCTGACTCGGCACATGGCGCCAGGGTGCCGACCGCAGCAGCCCCGGACATGCCCCAGCACCCAGTTTCCAAAGCGCGCGGATCGCGCACCCTCCAGCCCGGCGCGTCGCACCGCTCCCGGTCGACCGTCACCCCACCCCGTTCACGCATCCTGCCGGGTCCGTCGGCACTGCTGGCCGCGCTGGCCGGCCTGGCCATGGCCAGCCTGGCGGCCGGCGCGCATGCCCAGGCGGGGGCCGGCGCGGACGCCCTGCGCAGCCTCGAGCGGCAGAACACCATCATCGAGCGACAGCAGCAGGAACGCCTGCGCGACGACCAGCAGCGCGCCCTGCCGCAGCCGGCCGCCCCCGGCGGGGCCGACCTCAAGAGCATGCAGCCGCAGATCAAGGTGCCCGACACCGGCGCCTGCCGCGAGGTGCGCGAGATCCGCATCGAAGGCGCCAGCGACCTGCCCGCCGCGGTGCGGCACGACGTCGAACAGTCCAACGCCGGCCGTTGCCTGGCTGCCAAGGACCTGGAGGCGATCCTTGCGACCATCACGCGCAGCTACATCCAGCGCGGCTTCGTGACCACCCGCGCCTACCTGCCCGCGCAGGACCTGCGCTCGGGCGTGCTGCAGGTGGCGGTGGTCGAAGGCACGATCGAGCGCTTCGACCTGCGCAACACCGGCCGGGCGGCCAATGTCAACCTGGCCGGCGCGTTCCCGGCCGACGCCGGCGACCGGCTCGACCTGCGCGACCTCGAACAGGGCATCGACCAGATCAACAGCCTGCTGTCGAACTCGGCCACGCTCGACCTGCAGCCGGGCAGCCAGCCCGGGCAGAGCGTGGTGGTGGTGAACAACCAGGCCGCCCTTCCGCTGCACCTGTACCTCAACTGGGACAACCTGGGCACGCCAAGCACCGGGCGCGACGCGCTGTCGGCCACGGTCAGCGCCGACGGCCTGCTCGGCCTGAACGAGAACATCGCCTTCACGCGCCGCCAGTCGGTGCCCTACGACGGCGAGCACCATGCCGAGCTGTCGGCGCTGCACGTGTCCGTGCCATGGGGCTACAGCACGCTGAGCTACGACATCAGCGAGAGCACCTATACCAACGCGCTGCACCTGCCGAACGGCGCGCGGCTCGACTCCGAAGGCCGCACGCTCAGCCAGTCGCTGGCCCTCGACCGGGTGGTGTTCCGCGACCAGGCCAGCCGCGTGTCGCTCGGTGGGCGTCTGACCAACCAGGACAGCCGCAGCTTCCTGGGGGGCGAACTGCTCGGCGTGGCCAGCCGCAAGCTCAGCGCGCTGGACCTCGGCGCCACCGCGTTCACCCAACTCGGCGGCGGCATCCTCAACGGCCGCGTGGGCTACGTGCAGGGCATCGACAACTTCGGCGCGCTGGAAGATCCGCAAGGACTGCCGGACGACCTGCCGCATGCGCAGGGCCGCAAGATGGTCGCCGACCTCGGCTACAGCCGCCGGTTCGATGCCGGCCCGGTGCCGCTGACGTGGACCAGCCAGTTCAGCGGCCAGTACAGCAACGACGTGCTGTACGGGCTGCAGCAGATGCTGGTCGGCGGCCCGTCCTCGGTGCGCGGCTCGCTGGTCAACGCCCTGTCGGGCGACAGCGGCTACTACATCCGCAACGACCTGTCGCTGCCCTGGCAGCGCGCCTTCGGCGGACAGCCGTTCGGCGGGCGCTTCTACGTCGGGTACGACTTCGGCTCGGTCAGCAACAACGCCCCCGGCGTGCCCTCGGGCTCGATGTCCGGCGTGGCCGTTGGCGCGGCCGTGCAGTGGGGCACCGCCAGCGCCGAGGTGTTCGCCTCGCACGCGCTGAACCTGCCCGGCTTCCTCCCCTCCGAAGGCACGCTGTGGGGCGTGCGGCTCTCGTTCGCCCTGTAGGCGGCACGAACGGACACAAGAACAAAGCGAGCACATCACCATGAATCACGTCTATCGCATCGTCTGGCGCGCCGCGCTCGCCACCTGGGTGGCCGTGGCGGAAACCGCCCGTGGCAACGGCAAGGCTTCCAAGGCCACGAAGGACGCCACGCCGGCCCCTGCGGCTGCGGCCCGCCGCCGCCAGCGCGCGCCGCGCGCCCTGCCCCTGCTCGGCCTGCTGGTCGCCGCCGGCGCGCTGGCGCAGTCGGCGGTGGTCGCGCCGGGCGGGCAGACGAACGTGTACGTGGCGCCCAACGGCACCACCGTGGTGAACATCGCGGGCGCCAACGGCGCCGGGCTGTCGCACAACCGCTACCAGCAGTTCAACGTGGACCCGAAGGGGCTGGTGCTCAACAACACCTCGACCGCCCAGATCCAGTACCAGTCGCAACTGGCCGGCCAGGTCATGGCCAACTACAACACCACCACGCCGGCGAAGGTGATCCTCAACGAGGTCGTGGCGAACAACCGCAGCCTGCTGGCCGGCTACACCGAAGTCCTGGGCGGGCGTGCCGACGTGGTGCTGGCCAACCCCTACGGCATCACCTGCGGCGGCTGCGGCTTCATCAACACCGACCGCGTCACGCTCACCACCGGCATGCCGAACATTCGGCCCGACGGCTCGCTCGGCGGCTTCACGGTGAACCAGGGCGACATCCTCATCCAGGGGAACGGCCTGAACGGCACCGCGCAGCAGATCCTCGACCTGGTGACCCGCTCGGTGAAGATCGACGGCCAGGTCAACGCGCAGGACCTGGGCATCACCACCGGCACCAACAACTGGGACTACGCCAGCCGCGCCGTGACCGGCCCGGCCGCCGCCACCGGCGCGGCGCCCGTCTACGCCATCGACAGTTCCGCGCTCGGCGGCATGTACGCCAACCGCATCCGGCTGGTGGCGACCGAGGCCGGCGTCGGCGTGCGCATGCGCGGCGACGCGGCGGCCAATGGCGAGGACTTCAGCCTCAGCGCGGCCGGCCGCATCGAGCTCAACGGCAACAAGATCTCCGCGCAGCGCGACGTGCAGCTGGCCAGCACCGATCCCGCCGCTGCCGCCATCGCCTTGAACGACGCCGCGGTCACCGCCGCGCGCAATGCGTCTCTCCAGGCCGGCGCGGGCGGGCTGGCACTGAACAACGGCGCAGTGGTGGCCGGCGCCGACCTGCGCGCCAGCGCCACGCGCATCGACGCCGTCGGCACGTCGCGCCTACAGGCTGGCGGCGCGCTCGACGCCGCGGCGACCGCCGGCGACATGACCCTGTCCACGGCTGCCGTGCGTTCCGGCGCCGACCTGCACCTGTCGGCCAGCGGCGTCGTCAGCACGGCGGCCGGCGACGGCCAGGGCGTACAGAGCACCGGCGGCAACATCCGCATCGATGCCGGGGCCGGCCTCGACAACGCCGGCGTGGTCAGCGCCGACGCCGGATCGCTGACCGTGCGCGCGGACGGCAGCGTGAACAACACCGGCACGCTCAGCGCCGGGCAGGCGGTCGACGTCGCCGATGCGGCGGGCGGCGCAAGCCAGTCGGTGGCCAACAGCGGCACCATGATCGCCGGGGCCGACCTCGCGCTGCAGGGCGCCGCGATCGACAACGCCGGTTGGCTGCAGGCCGGCGGCAACGCCACCGTCGGCGCGGACAGCCTGGACAACGCCGGCCGCATCGTGGCCCTGGCCGGCAACGCCACGCTGCGCGTCGACCAGGCCTTGGTCAACACCGGCAAGGTGCAGGCCGGGCAGAACGTCTCGCTCTCGTCGCGCAGCGGCGGCGCCAGCGTGCGACTGGACAACCGGGGCGAGATGCGCGCCCTGGCCGCCATGACCCTGCACGCGAGCGACCTCGGCAACGCCGGCGCGCTGGTCTCCGGCAGCGCGAGCACGCTCAGCGCGACACAGCTGACCAACAACGGCGACGTCTACTCCGACGGCGTGCTGACGATCGACGCCGACTCGGTGGTCAACAACGCCAACCTGCTCAGCGGCGGCACCATGCGCGTGGACGCCGGCACGCTGGACAACAGCGCCACCGGCTGGATCCAGTCGGCCGGCGGCAGCACCGTGGCCACCACCGGCGCGGCAAACAACGCAGGCACGTGGCTGCTGTCGCAGAACGCCGGCGCGGCCGACAGCGTGCAGGTGGGCGCGCGGCTGGACAACAGCGGCGCGCTGCAATCGGCCGGCGACCTCCAGGTCTCGGCCGCGACGCTGGGCAACACCGGCGCGATCGCCGCGGCCGGCGCGCTCGGCGTCGCGACCGCGAGCACGCTGGAAAACGCCGGCAGCGGCGTGCTGCAGGCCGGCACCACGCTGACGGTGGACGCGGGCGGCGCCATCACCAACGCTTCCAAGGCGGTGATGACCGGCGCCACGCTGAAGGTGCGCGGCACCAAGGGCCTGGACAACGATGGCCTGCTCTACGCCAGCGCGGGCGACGCGCAACTGCGCGTGTCCGGCACGCTCGACAACAGCGGACGCATCCAGGCCAGCGGCAAGCTCGATCTGGCCGATGCCGACGGCGGCTTGAGCCAGAACGTCGCCAACAGCGGCTGGATCCAGGCCGATGGCGGCAGCAGCCTCAAGGCGGGCAGCCTCAACAACAGCGGCGTGTGGCTGCTGTCCACCCAGGCGACCAGCCCGGCCAGTTCGATCATCGTCGGCGGGCAACTGGTCAACGCCGGCGGCGCCGTGCTGCAGGCCCAGACCGATGCCACCATCGGCGCGGGCAGCATCGACAACCAAGCCAACGCGCTGATGCGCGCCGGCGGCGCACTGTCGGTCACGACCGCGGACGCTGCCGGCATCGCCAACGCCGGCACGCTCCAGGCCGGCACCACGCTCGGGCTGCACGGGTCTGGCGCGCTCACCAACGCCAGCGGCGCAACCGCGCTGGGCGACAGCCTGCAGGTGGCCATGGGGAGCATCGACAACAGCGGCACGCTCCAGGGCGGCTCCGGCGCCGCCTCTTCGGTGGCGGCCAGCGGCACGCTGGTCAACCAGGCCGGCGGGGTCATCACCCTGGCGACCAGCGCCGCGGGTGGCGGCTTCGTCGGCGGCGGAACGATCGACAACAAGGGCACCATGCAGTCGCTCGGCGACCTGGCGCTCAAGATCGGCAGCGGCGGCCTGACCAACAGCGGCGACGGCACCAGCAACGGCCGCATCGTGGCCGACGGCGACATCACGCTGCAGGCGGCGGGCACCAACACCTACACGGCCACGCTGGGCGGCACGGTGCAAAGCGGCGGCGCCCTCACGGTCGCGGGCAACGGCGCCACGCTCAACGTGGACGGCACCGTCACCGGCACCAACAAGGTGGACATCGACGTCGGCACGGTCAACGTGGGCACGCAGGGCACGCTGGCCGGCAAGGGCGACCTGGACCTCGACGCCGACAACCTGACGCTGGCCGTGAGCGGCAGCGGCCCAAGCGCCAAGACGGGCCGGATCCTGGTGGCGCTGGACAGCGCCGCGGGCAACACCGGCACCGGCAACATCACGGTGCGCAACAACTTCACCAACAACGGCCTGCTGTTCTCCGCACATGACCTGAACGTGCGCGCGCCGTCGATCACGGTGGGCCGCACGGGCGCCCTCTCCGCACGCAACAACCTGCTGGTGCATGCCAACGGCGGCAAGCTCGACCTGACGACCTCGTCCCCTGCGGCCGATGCGGGCAACCTGACGAACAACGGCCTGCTCTATGCGGGCAACCTGCTCACCGCCAAGGCCAACGGCACGCTCACCAATGGCGGCGCCGCGGCGCCGGACGCGCAGATCAACGGCGACGTCAACGTGCAGCTGGTGGCCAACACGCTGGTCAACAACACCGCGATCAATGCCGGACAGGACATCGGCATCGTCGCGGCCAACTTCCGCAACGAGATCGCCGGCGGAGACACGCGCACCTGGACGCGCAGCGCCAACTCCGAGACGCGCGAGATCGGCCACGAGGACGACGGCGGCGACGGCGGCAAGCTGGACGAGGCCTGGCTCTACGAATACACCTACGTGGAGAGCCAGAGCTACGCCACGCCCCTGCCCTCGCTGGTGCCGCAGATCACGGCCGGGCGCAACCTGAACGTCGCCTTCCACGACGGCAAGAACCTGGCTGCCACCATGTATGCGGGCAACCGCATCACGATGCAGGGCTTTTCGCAGGACACCACCCAGACGGACCCGAACGCGCATGCCGCGCTGGGCATCGTCGACGACTTGGGCCATGGCTTCAAGCTCGAGGGCGCAAGCTTCGTCAACGACAACCTGGCGCTGGAGACGCGCAATCACGTCGTTCAGTACGCCGAAGCCACCAAGTGGACGACCGTCAACCGCATCCAGACGGTGTACTCGCACCGGCTGTGCAGCGGCGAAGACAGCCCCGACCCGATCTGCGGCGCCTTCGGCGTCTACGGATACAACGACGTTCCCACGTCGAGCTGGAGCAATCCGGCCAACGCCGGCCTGTACGCCGCTTCGCTGTACGGCAGCGGCTTCGCGCTGACCAATTCCGGCGCCACCGGCAGCAGCAGCCAGGCGGTCGGCACCAGCGCAACCAACCTGAGCAGCAAGCTCACCGGCAGCCGGCCGACCGACACGCCGATCGGCAAGTCGCGCGACCAGGGCGACGCCATCGCAGTCGCCGCGGTCACCGACCGCGAGCGCGGCACCGACCTGACCCTCGCGGCAGACCCCGCCTACACGCCGGGCCGCGCGCTGGACGGCAAGTCCTACCTGAACGACAACGCGGCCAACGGCGTCAGCGGCACGTCCTTCGGCGGCATCGACATCACGCTGCCGGGCAACCCGAACGGGTACTTCGTGCAGTCGCTCGACCCGAACGCGAAATACCTCGTCGAGACCAACCCGCTGTACCTGTCCGGCGGCGCGACGGTCGGCTCGGACTACCTCAGCCGCCTGCTGGGCTACAGCCCGGACCAGATCGGCCTGCGCCTGGGCGACGCGAGCTACGAGGCCTGGCTGGTCAAGCAGCAGCTGATCAAGCAGACCGGAACCGCGGTGCTCGCCGGCTATGCAGGCGCCGACGCGCAGATGAAGGACATGATGGAGCATGCCGCCAGCCAGAGCAATTCGCTCGGCCTGGTGTACGGCAAGGCGCTGTCGCCGGCGCAGCAGGCCTCGCTCAAGGAAGACATCGTCTGGATGGTGCAGACGCAGATCGAAGGCAAGACGGTGCTGACGCCGGTGGTGTACCTGGCGCAGAGCACCAAGGAAAAGATCGCCACCGGCGCCGTCATTTCCGCGCAGGACGCCAACCTGAGCCTGAGCTCGCTGACCAACACCGGCGGCACGATCATCGGCAGTAACACGCTGGTCGTGGCGTCGACCGGCGACATCAGCAACCTGTCGGGCCTGATGAAGGGCGGCAACGTCAGCCTCAGCTCCAGCGAAGGCAGCATCGTCAACCAGACGCTGACGCAAGGCGGCGGCGGGCAGAGCTTCTACAGCACGCAATTGGGCAAGACCGCCGGCATCGAATCGACCGGCAGCCTGAGCCTGGACGCGAAGAAGGACATCACCAACCTCGGCGCGAACATGACGGCCGGCGGCGACGCTTCGCTCAAGGCTGGCAACAACATCACCTTCGACACCATCGAGAAGAAGGACACCAGCACCACCCACGGCACCGTGGACCACGGCTACACCAGCAGCACGACCAGCACCACCACGCAGGTGAAGTCGGGCCTGACGGTGGGCGGCAACCTGGACGCGAAGGCCGGCAACGACATCACGCTCGCCGGCACCGATGCCAAGGTGGCCGGCAACGCCGCGCTCGACGCCGGCAACAACGTCAACATCGTGGCGCGCGAGAACACGAGCGATACGCACGGCGTGACCAAGACGGCCGGCTTCGGCCAGAACAACTCGCTCTACAGCACCACCACCACGACCACCGATTCCACCTCGGTACGCAACGTCGGCAGCAGCCTCGAAGTGGGCGGCAACGCCGCCATCAAGGCGGGCAACGACATCACGTTCCAGGGTTCCACGGCGGACGTCAAGGGCAGCGGCGACCTGCAGGCGGGCAACAACATCAACGTGCTGGCCGGGCGCAACTACGACGAGACCAACACGGTCACGAAGACCAGCAGCGTCATGCAGGTCGGCGCCAGCAGCAGCAAGTCCACGGCCAGCGATGCTTCGGCCGCAGCCGCCAGCGGCCGCGGCGTGGCCTCGGCCTCGGCCGGCGCGTCCGCCTCGGCGGGCGGCCAGGGCTCGGCCGGCCTGGCCTTCAGCTCGACCAGCACGACCACGTCCAACAGCACCGACCTGACCCATGTCGGATCCACGCTCAGCTTCGGCAAGGACGTGAACGTCAAGGCCGGGCAGGACGTCAACCTGCAGGGCTCGACCATCAACGCCGGCGGCAACGCCACGGTGGACGCCAAGAACGTCAACCTGCTTGCGGCCGAGGACGTGCACACCACCAGCACGACGACCACCACCACGCGCGTGGGCCTGATGGCCAGCACCGACAACAACGTGGGTGCACAAGCCGGCGCCAGCGCCTCGGCCCAGGGCGGCAAGGGCACGCCCGGCGCCAGCGCGCAGGCCAGCGCCGGCGCCACCGCCACCTCCGAGAACAGGGTCGACCTGTTCCAGCGCGAGGAAAGCAGCAGCTCGACCCTGGACACGAAGAACCAGGGCTCGGCCATCAACGCCGGCGGCAACCTGAACGTGACGGCCACCGACACCCTGACGCTGCAAGGCTCCGGCATGAGCTCGGGCGGCAACATGGACCTGAACGCCAAGGACATGAAGTTCCTGGCAGCCGAGGACCGACACGAGACGACCAGCAGCAGCAGCGTCACCACTGCCGGCCTCTACGCCGACGCCAACGCGAAGGGCTCCGCCCAGGCGAACGCGGACGTCGGCCTGGGCGCCCAGGCGGGCGCCAGCGCCGGCGGATCGGCTGGCGTGGAAGTCGGGCTGTACGGCTCCAACACCACCAGCCATTCGGTCGAAGGCTCGACCACGGCGGTGACCTCGTCGCTCAAGTCGGGCGGCGACATCACCCGCACGGCGACGAACAACATCACCGACGTCGGCACCCAGATCGAAGGCGGCGGCAGCCTGACGCAATCGGCCCAGACCATCGACAGCTACGCGGCGCGCAACACCACCTACGGCTCGTCCGACAGCACCACGCACACGGCCCGGATCGGCGCCTATGCGGAGGCCGGCGCCGAGTTCAGCGCGCAGGCCCAGGTCGGCCCGAACGCCAACAAGCCGAAGAAGGAAAGCGGCGCCGGCGCCGGCATCCGTGCCAGCTACGAGTACGACAACAGCACCAGTTCGTCGTCCTCCAGCGAAGCCGTGACCTCCAGCATCCGCATGGGCGGCAACGTGTCGTCGACCTCAACCGGCAAGACCACGATGGAAGGCACGCAGATCCAGGCCGGCGGCGACGTCAACCTGGCCGCCGGCTCGCTCGACTACCAGGCCGCGAAGAACACCTACGCCTCCTCCTCGTCCGACAAGAGCGCCAACGCCTCGGTCGGTGTGGACATCGTGAAGAAGGAAGTGGCCGTCGGCGTGGGCTACGAAGGCAACAAGAGCAGCGAAAGCGGCAGCACGGCGGTGGTCGGCGGCATCAGCGCCGGCGGCAACCTGAACGTGACGACCAGCGGCGATGCGCGCTTCGAGGGCACGCAGCTGGCGGCCGGCAAGGCGGCCACGGTCGACGCAGGCGGCAACGTCAGCTTCGACGCGGCCAAGAACACCGCCACCGCGCACAGCGAGGGCCTCGCCGTCGACGTTTCCGCCAGCGGCGGCAAGAGCGGCGGCGCCGCCAGTGCCGGCGTGGGGGTCAGCAAGTCCAACTACAGCCTCGACCAGGACGTGGCCGGCAGCATCACCAGCGGCAGCGGCGCGCTGACCATCAAGAGCGGCGGCGACGCCAGCTTCACCGGCACGCAGATCGCCAGCACCAGCGGCGACGTGACCGTGGCCGCGGGCGGCAACATCGACATGAAGGCGGCGCGCACGGTCGAGCACAGCGACTCGCTCGGCGTCGACGTCTCGGCCAGCGGCTCGGCCGGCAAGGCGACCAAGGGCGGCACGAAGAACGCCACCACCGGCAAGAAGAGCGGCGGCACCGACGTCGACCAGCGCGCGGGCGCCGCGTCGTTCGGCGTGGCGACCAGCAAGTCGGACAGCGACACGGCGAGTGCCGGCTCGATCACGAGCGGGGGCGGCTCGATCTCGCTGAGCTCCGGCGGCAACACGAAGCTCGAGGGCACGCAGGTGAGCGCAGCGACCGGCATCGGCGTGAGCACGGGCGGCACCTTCGAGACGAAGGACGCCGTGAGCACGCACAGCTCGTCCACGGTCGGCGTCGCGGCATCGGCGTCCGGCTCCAGCCAGACACCGACCAAAAAGGCCGGCACTGGAACGGGGACCGGTACGGGCGCAGGCACCGGCACCGGCACCGGCACCGGCACCGGCACGGGCACGGGCACTGGCACTGGCACTGGCACTGGCACAGGCACTGGCACTGGCACTGGCACTGGCACTGGCACAGGCACAGGCACCGGCGCGAAACCGCGCAACCCACTGGACCAGAAGGGCGGCAGCGGCGTGGCGAGCGTCTACGTCGACAACCAGAGCGGCAGCAGCAACCAGGCGACCACGCTCGACGGCGGCAGCGGCGCCGTGGTGGTCCAGCAGGGCGTCAAGCCTGCAGGCGCGCCGGCGAAGGTCAGTGCCACGGTGCCGCTGGTGGCGGACGCGCCCAAGGGCAGCAAGCCGGTCGCCACGATGGCCGACGGCAAGCCGTTGCCCGCGTGGCTCAAGTTCGACGCGGCCACGGGCAAGCTGCAAGGCACTCCGCCGGCGGACTTCAAGGGCGAGGTCAAGGTGCAGGTCAAGGTCCCGCAGGCCGACGGCACCGTCAAGGCCGTGCCGGTGGTGTTCGGCGCGAAGTAGAAGCGCGAACGCCGCCCCGACGATACTGCGCAGCATGGACGCCATTGCCAGCCCCCCGCGCAGCATCCTCGTCATCGACGACGAGCCGGTGGTGCGGCAGCGCCTGCGCCGGGTGCTCGCCCAGGTCGCGCCCGAGGCCGTCTGCGCCGAAGCCGACGACCTGCGGCAGGCGCATGCGCAGTTGCGCGGCGCAACCTTCGACTGGGTGCTGCTCGACGTCGGCCTGCCCGACGGCAGCGGCCTCGCGCTGCTGGACTGGCTGCGCGAACACGCCCCCGATTGCGACGCGGTGGTCGTGTCCAGCCTCGGTGACGACGCCACCGTGCTGCAGGCGATCCAGGGCGGCGCCGTCGGCTATCTGCTCAAGAACGGCAGCGACGTCGAACTGACGCTGTCGCTGGCCAGCCTCGGGCGCGGCGGCGCGCCGATCGACCCGGTGGTCGCCCGGCGCATCCTGCGGCTCATGGCGGCGCCTGCCGCCCACCCCGAAACAGTCGAGCAAACGTTACGTGATGTTGCTAGTATCGATGTTCGATCGCCACCACCTGCGCAGCGCCCGACCCTCAGCGATCGGGAACTGGAAGTCCTGCGCCTGGTGGCTCAGGGACTGACCAACCGGGAGATCGCCCATGAGCTGGCGCTTTCGGTACACACCATCGAATGCCACGCGAAGAACATCTACCGCAAACTGGCGGCGCGCACGCGCGCCGGGGCGGTCTACAACGCGCGCGAGCGTGGCTTGCTGAACTGACCGCGGCCACCGGCGGCCACCTGTTCGCGCTGCTCCTTGCCCTGGTCTGCGCACTGCCCGGCGGCGCGGCCGCCGCACCCGCGTTCGACGCCGTCGAGGCGGTGGCCGCACCGTCGTGGACGGCCGACGAGCCGCCCGCCAGCGGCTGGACAGCAGTGCAGTTGCCCGACGTGTGGACGCACCGCTGGCCGCGCTTCGACGGTGTCACCTGGTACCGCCTGCGCTGGCACGAGGACGGCCCGATCGTGCCGCGCGGCCTGTACCTGCGCGACCTGTCTCTGGCCGGCGTCATCTCCCTCAATGGCGTCGAGCTCGCGCGCGATGCGCACTTGCAGGAGCCGCTGTCGCGGTCGTGGAACCTGCCGCGCTACTTCCGGCTCGACGAGCCCTTGCTGCGGCCCGGGCAGAACGAACTGCTGGTGCGCGTGTCGGGCCTGGCGAACTTCCAGCCCGGCCTGGGCGCGATCTCGCTCGGCCCGCCGGACCAGCTGCGCGCGCAGTACGCACGCGACAACCTGGTGCGGCGCTCGCTGCAATGGGTCGGCATCGGCATCACCGCGATGATGGCCGTGCTTTACGGCATGCTGTGGCTGCTGCGGCGCAGCGAAGTGTCTTACGGCTGGTTCTGCCTGTTCTGCCTGCTGTGGCTGCCCTTCTCGTCCAACTACGTCGCGCTGTCGGCGTGGCCGTTCGACAGCACCGACATCTACCAGCGCGTCAACCACATGCTGATGCTCGCCAGCCTCGGCGCCTTCTTCATGTTCGCGCTGCATTTCTGCGAGCGCAACGCCGAGTGGCTACGCCTGCTGGCCGGCGCGCCGCTGGCGGCGTTCGTGCTGGCGCTGGCCATCGCGCCGGACGATGCGCTGGTGAACGTTCGCAACGCGACCGTGCTGCTGGGCGTGGCGGTCTACCTGGCGGCCTGCGTATTGATCGTCCACGACGCCTTCACCCGCCGCCGCGCGGAGGCGCTCGTGCTCGCTGTGGCGCTGGCGCTGACGGTCGCCGCCGCCATTCACGACGTTCTGGTCTTCCTGCAATGGCTGCCGGGCAACAACTACTATGCCGCGCTGTCGTCGGCGGCCACGGTGATCGGCATCTCGTTCGCGCTGACCTGGCGCCTCGTGCGGGGCCTGCAGCTGGTGGAGAACTTCAACCAGGAACTGCGCCAGCGCGTGAACGAAGCGAGCGAACGCCTGGCCCAGACGCTGCGCCACCAGCACGACGCCGAGCTGGTCCAGACCCGCCTGACCGAGCGGCTGAACCTGGTGCGCGACCTGCACGACGGGCTGGGCATGACCCTGAACAGCCACATCAGCGCGCTCCAGGCGCACCGCGGCCAGCAGAGCCCCGACGCACTGTGGGCGCTGCGCGAAGTCAGCGACGACCTGCGCCTGATCATCGAGAGCTCGGCATTCGACGACACCGATGAACTGGCCGAGCGCATCGTGCCGCTGCGCCACCGCTGCACGCGGGTTCTCGAGGCGGCCGGCATCGAGTGCCACTGGCAGTTCGAGCGCCTCGCCGGCTGCCGCATGGGCGCGCGGCGCGGCCTGGACTTCCTGCGCGTGCTGCAGGAGGCGCTGACCAACGTGCTCAAGCACAGCGGCGCCACGCAGGTCGACGTGCGCATCGCGCACTCGGGCAGTGACCTGCGCCTGTCGGTGCATGACAACGGGCGCGGCCTCGACACCGACGAAGCCGCGCGCGGCACCGGCGCCGGCATGGGGCTGGCGAGCATACGCGCGCGCGCCGCGCGCCTGGGCGGCTGGGTGGAGATACGCTCGCGCGCCGGCAGCACGGTGCTGGAACTGTGCTGCCCGGCCACGGTCGAATCGGCCTGATACCCTTGCGCTTCGAGGCACGGCCCGCCTGCGCGCAACGCACCGGCGGGCCGCCTCGTCACACGAACGCCGCCGCCATGTCCTCAGCCCCCCGTCGCCCGTCCAAGACACCCGCCCTCAAGAGCCTGGGCGACCTCAAGCAGGTCGCGCGCGAACTGGCCGAGCAGCGCGAGCGCGAGGCCGCCGAGCGGGCGGCAGCGGCCGCGCGCGAGCGGCAGCGCCAGTCCGAGAAGAACCTGTTCGCGCGCGCCATCGGCGACACGCGGCCGCTGCGCAAATCGCAGCTGTCGGTGCCGCTCGCGCCCGAACCGCCGGCACCGATCGCGGTCCAGCACCAGAGGGACGAGCAGCGCGTGCTGCACGAATCGCTGTCGGATGAATTCGACGTCGGCACCCTGCTCGATGCCGACGATGCGATGAGCTTCCGGCGCCCCGGCATCGGGACCGACGTCACGCGCAAGCTGCGCGCCGGCGACTGGACCATCCAGCGCGAGCTGGACCTGCACGGCCTGCGCACCGAGGAGGCGCGCGAGGCATTGAGCCTCTTCATCCGCACCGCGCACAAGCAGGGCCTGCGCTGCGTGCGCGTCGTGCACGGCAAGGGCCTGGGATCGCCGGGCCGGCAGCCCGTGCTCAAGACCAAGGCGCAGCGCTGGCTGATCCAGAAGAACGAGGTACTGGCCTTCGTGCAGGCCAAGCCGGCCGAGGGCGGCGCGGGCGCCCTCGTGGTGCTGCTCGCGCCCGGCCGCTAGCGGCTCAGGCCAGCAGGCTCTTGAGCGGCACCGCCGGGTCCGCCGCCACCTCGGGCGGCGGGTTGCGGCCGGCCTCGAGCAGCTTGCGGCTCATCATGTGGTCGACCGGCGCGTTGACAGATTCGACGCAGACCAGTTGCCCGTCCACGTAGTGCAGCAGCGAGAAGGCGCTGTCGTTCGGCCCGGGGCGGCGCACCGTCGTCAGGCCGGGCGTGCCTTCGGGCGGCATGAGGCCGGCCATCTGCAGGCGCAGGCCGCCCTGGTCGGACCAGAACCACGGCAGCGCGTCATGGTCGCGCGCCGCGCCGGTCAGCGTGGCGGTGGCGGTGCGGGCCTGGTCGTTGGCGTTCTGCACCGACTCCAGCCGCAGCGCGCGCCCGGCGCGCCGGTCGGGAAAACGGGTGCAGTCGCCGATGGCCAGCACCGCCGGATCGCTCGTGCGCATGCGTGCATCGACCACGATGCCGTCGGCGCATTCCAGGCCGGCCGCCTGCGCCAGCGCGGTCTCCGGCGTTCCGCCGATGCCCAGCAGCAGCAGGTCGACGCCGCGCCGCTCGCCGTTGACTTCGAGCGACGCCAGGCGGGCGCCTTCGACCTGGAAGCCGCCGCTGCGCGCATCGAGCACGATCTCCATGCCGGCATCGCGGTGCGTGCGCAGCACGTGCGCCGACAACTGCGGCGACACGGCGCGCCCCAGCAGGCGCGGCGCGCTCTCGATCACCAGCACCTTCTTGCCCAGCGCCAGCGCGGTGCAGGCGACCTCGAGGCCGATGAAACCGCCGCCGAGCACGGTGACCTGCTGCGCCTGCGCCAGGCGTGCGCGCAGTTGCTGCGCCTCGCCGGCAGCGCGCAGCGTCACGACGTTGTCCAGCGGCGCATCGCCCAGTCCCGGCAGGCGCCGTGCGCGGCTGCCGGTGGCCAGCACCAGTTCGGCCCACGGCAGGACCTGGCCCGAGCGCAGCGTGACGGTGCGCGCCGCGCGGTCGATGGCCACGGCCGGATCGCCGAGGTGCATGTGGATGCCGGCCTCCTCGTACCACTTCGGCGGGCGATGCGGCTGCAGCGCCTGGTCGTCCGCCTTGAGGAAGGTCTTGGACAACGGCGGGCGGTGATAAGGCTCGCACGCCTCCTCGCACACCAGGTGAACGCGGGCGGCCTGGCCCGCTTCGGCAAGGCTGGCGCACAGCTGGGCGGCGGCGTGGCCGCCACCGATGATGACGATCGAATCCATGACGGTCTTGTCTCTTTCGTGGAGGTTTGAATCGGGTCAGGCGCCGGCGCGGTTGCGCATCCAGTCCGCCGTCTGGAAGAAGCTCTTGCGAAGGCGCGCGCGCAGGTCATCGGGCACGCCGGTCTCGGCCATGGCCTGGTCCATGCACGCCAGCCATTCGTCGCGTTCGCGGATGCCGATGGTGTGGCCGCCGATGCTCTGCGGCAGATGGCGCGCCCGGAGCATGGGATGGCCGAAGCGGTCGGTGTAGTAGGCCGGCCCGCCGAGCCAGCCGCACAGGAACCAGAACAGGCGCTGGCGCGCGTTGTCCAGCGAGCTGCCGTGCACCGCGCGCAGTTGCGCGTACGCCGGCTCCAGTTCCATCAGGTCATAGAAGCGCTCGACCAGCGCCTTGACCTTTTCCTCGCCCCCGATCCACTCGAAAGGGGTGGCGAAGGCCGGTTTTTCCTCGATCTGCATGCCCCGAGTATCGCCCGGCGCCCTTTTCCCACGGCGGATCCCGGCGTTTCGTGCATTAGTGCGCAGCTCGACCGACCCGGGCCGCGACGCACCGGTGCGAATGACGCACGCGCTTGTAACAATCGCAGTAACACTTTTGCCTGAGAGTCTTCATGTCCCGACATCTGATTGGCCGACTCGTCCGTTTCCTGAATCAGCCGCTGTTCGTGTCGAAGTCGCGTGCCCTTGCGCGCCCGCTGGGCGAAGGCCTGCCCGCCAGGGGCGCGCCGGGCGGAAGGTCCGTGCAGACGCCGGAATTCGGCGCGCTTGCTGCCGCCGTCGCGGCGCAGCGCACGGCCCCGATGCCGATGGACAGCGCCCCGGTGCCGATCAGCGTGGCGCAGGCGCCCGCCGCGCCGCCGGCGTCGACGCAGGCCATGCGCACGCTCGAAGAAGTCCGCACGGACCTGGCGCGCCTGCGCGAACAGACCACGCGCCGTCGCGAGGCCGCGCGCCTGGCGCACCTGGCGCATGTGCAGGCCATCCGCGAAGCGGCGGCGTTCGCCCCGACCGGTCTGCAGGGCCTGGGCGATGCGGCGTCGCCGGCGGCAGGTGCGATCGAGCCGCCTCGGCGGCGCCCCTCCGTGTCCGGCTTCATGCCCACCGATTTCATGGGCTTCCCGACGCGGACCTGAATCCGTGTCAAAGGTCCGCCCCAAGGTCGAAATGAATTCTTTCGACTGACTCGTTGACGTAGAAACATTCTTTTACACTGATCCGGGCGACCCCATTCGGCGTCGCCCTTTTTTCAGACGGATCCGTGGCAGCGTGCGGACCGCAGGAGACAAGAAATGGTGCGCATCAGCGGCCCGACCGGGCCTTCGCTTCCCGGGTTTTCCGATCCAGGCGCGTGCGTCGACGACGCCATGCCGCGACTGCGGTGGGCCGCGCGCCGCAGCGCGCTGGCCGCTGGCGCCGCCTTGTGGCTGGCATTCGCCGCACCGGCACACGCGCTGGTGATCGGCGTCACCGAAGGCGTCACCTACCGCGCCACCGACAACCAGATCGAGGACCGGTTCGTGCCGATCGCCGATGCGCTGTCCAAGGCGCTGCGCCAGCCGGTGTCGATCAAGGTGCTGAGCTCGTACAAGAGCGCACGCGAGGCGCTGCGCCAGCAGTCGGTGGACGTGGCCTTCCTGCACCCGGCGCACCTGGCTTTCGAGGCGACGCGCAGCGGCGGCTACAAGGCAGTGGCCTGGACGGCCGGCTACACCGCATACAAGGTGTCGCTGCTGTGCAAGGACGCGCAACCCATTACCGACTGGAAGTCCATCGCCGGCAAGAGCCTGGTGACGCCGGACCCGGACTCGATCACCGCCGTCGTCACCCGCGCGATGCTGCGCGAGAAAGGGTTGGCCGAGGGCGATCTGAAGATGGCCACCACGCGCTACCAGGACGCGGTGCCTTTCTACGTGCAGAACGGCTTCGCCGCCTACGGCGCGACCGCTTCGGCCGGCGTCGTCAAGGCGTGGCAGGCCGAGGGCGGCAAGACCTGTGCCGAATCCCGCCCGGTGCCGATCAAGCAATGGCTGGCGTCCAGCAAGCTCGACGCCGCCACCACCGCGCAAGTGCGCGACACGCTGCTGGAGCTGTCCGGCAACGACGCCGGCAAGCGCGCGCTGGCCGCCTCCGGCTACAGCGGCTTCGTCGCGCCGTCTGCCGAGACCGAGCGCACGCTGACCAGCTGGCTGGGCTACTGACCGGCCGCGATCCCGCAGCGGCGCCGACTGCCCGGGCCGCCTATTCGGCGGCCTGGCGCAGGGTCGCCACCACCGGGCGTCGCAGCACTTCGCGCAAGCCCCACCAGCCGGCGCCCAGCGCCAGCGCGGCGCCGGCCAGCGCGCCACCGAGCGGCACCCACAGCGACGTGCTCCAGCTGAACTCGAACACGAAGCGCGCCAGCGCCCAGCCGATGGCCGAGGCCACCACGCTGGCCAGCAATCCGGCCAGCAGGCCCACGCCCGCCAGCTCGGCCCGCTGCACCTGCCGCAGCAGCCTGGCCTGCGCACCCACGGCGCGCATGATGGCGAACTCGCGCGCGCGCTCCTCGCGCGTGGCGCTCACGGCGGCGAACAGCACCACCAGCCCGGCCGCCAGCGTGAATCCGAACAGGAACTCCACGGCGCGGATCACCTGGTCGAGCACGCGCTGCACCTGGCCGATGGTCGCGCTCATGTCTACGTTCGTGATGTTCGGGAAGGTGCGCACCAGCATGTTGTCGAAGCCCGGCGTTTCGGGCGCGCGGTAGGCTCCCATGTAGGTCACCGGCACGTCGGCCATGTCGGCCACCGTGTACATCACGAAGAAGTTGGCGTGCAGCGAACCCCAGTCGACCTTGCGCAGCGAGGTGACGCGCGCCTCGCTGCCGACGCCGCCGATGTCGAAGCGCAGCCGGTCGCCCAGCTTCAGGCCGAGCGTCTCGGCCAGGCCTTCTTCCACGCTCACCTCGCCGGCGGCGCCGGGCGTCCAGCGGCCGGCGACCACGGTGTTGTGCGGCGGCGCTTCCAGGCTGTTGCTCAGGTTGAACTCGCGGTCGACCAGGCGCTTGGCGCGGTCGTCGGCGTAGTCGTCGGGCGAGACCGGCCGGTCGTTCACGGCCACCAGCCGGCCGCGGAACATCGGGTACCAGTCGTAGTTGCGCACGCCGGCGCTCTGCAGCGACTGGCGGAAGGCCTCGCCCTGATCCGGCATGACGTTGATGACGAAGCGGTTGGGCGCATCCGGCGGCGTGGCCTGGCGCCAGCTCGCCACCAGGTCGGTGCGCAGCAGCACGAGCAGGATCAGCGCCAGCAGGCCCACCGCCAGCGCGCTGACCTGAACCACGGCATAGACCGGCCTGGCCGAGATCTGCCGCGTTGCCAGCACCAGCCAGCGCGGCGCAGTGTTCTCGCGCACGCTCGCGCGCAGCAGCCGCACCGCCACCCAGCTGAGCAGCGCAAACACCGCCACCGCCGCCAGGAAGCCGCCGACCGCGATCAGCCCGAGCGTGACGTCGCTGCTGGCGGCCAGCAGCAGCGCCGCGAAGCCGGCCACGCCGATGCCCAGCACCGCGATCGAGGCCGGCTTGAGGCCGCCGACATCGCGCCGGATCACCCGCAGCGGCGGCACCTGGGCCAGCTGAAGCACCGGCGGCAGCCCGAAGGCGCCAAGCAGCGTCAACCCCATGCCCATGCCGAACACCACCGGCCAGACGGTGGGCGGCGGCAGGCTGCTTTCCACCAGGCCGGCCAGCAGCAGCACGAACACGTGGTGCACCGCAAAGCCCAGCAGGACGCCGGCGCCGCTGGCCGCCAGCCCGATCAGCGCGAACTCGACCGCATAGGCGCCGGCGATGGTCCGCTGCGGCAGCCCGAGCACGCGCAGCATGGCGCAATCGTCCAGGTGCCGGGCCGCGAAGCCGCGCGCCGCCAGTGCCACCGCCACGGCCGACAGCAGCGCCGCCAGCAGGGCCACGAGATTGAGGAATTTTTCGGCGCGGTCGAGCGTCTGGCGCATCTCGGGCCGTCCGCTCTCGAGCGACTCCAGGCGCGCGCCGCGCAGGTCACCCTTCTTGATCTGCGCGTCGGCCCAATCGGTGAAGCCGCGCACCGCCCGGGCGTCGCCGGCCACGGCGAAGCGGTAGCGCACGCGGCTGGCCGGCTGGACCAGGCCGGTGGCCGGCACGTCCGCGTCGTTGATCATCACGCGCGGCGCGAAGCTCATGAAGCCGGCACCGCGGTCGGGCTCGATCAGGATGACCCGGCCGATGCGCAACCGGCTGTCGCCCAGCAGGATGGCGTCGCCGGGCTTGAGCGATAGCGACTCCAGCAGCCCCGCGTCCACCCAGGCCTCGCCCCGGGCCGGCCCCGCCTGGGTGGCCTGCCCGGGCAGGCCGGGCGCAGCCGCAGTCTGCAGCACGCCGCGCAGCGGATACCCCGCCTGCACCGCCTTGAGCGCCACCAGGCGCGCAGCGCCGCCCTGCGCATCGCTGGCGCGGGCCATCGTCGGAAAGTTGTAGTTGGTGGTGGACCGCAGGCCCAGCGCGCGCGCACGTTCGACGAACGCGGCCGGCGTCGGGTTGTCGGTGGCCAGCACCGCGTCGCCGCCAAGCAGCTGGCTCGCGTCGCGCTCCAGGCCGCCCTGCAGGCGATCGGCGAAGAAGCCCACCGCGGTCAGCGCAGCCACCGCCAGCAGCACCGCCACCATCAACAGGCGAAGTTCGCCGGCGCGCAGATCGCGCCACAGGGTTCGCCAGCCCAGGTGCCAGGCCGACGTGGTTTCGGATTTCATGCGCGGAACATAGCCCAAAGCGGATCGCGCCCGGGCAATCCCTGTCCCGGCAGCGGGACAAAGTGCCCGCGGCGTCGCGGCGCCGCGCTTTTCAAGCGCCCGCTTGCGGGGCCGAGGTTGCCGGCGCCTGCGCCAGCTCCGGCTGCAACGCCAGCCGCTGCTCGCCGGCATAGCAGACGAAGCGCCGGTTGGTCGCGCGGCCGATGGCGCACAGGCCGACGCGGTGCGCGACGTCGTAGCCCATCTGCGTCATGCCGCTGCGCGAGACGACGATCGGCACGCCCATCTGGGCCGACTTGATGATCATCTCGCTGGTCAGGCGGCCCGTCGTGTAGAAGACGCGGGCCGGGCCGAGGGCATCCGGGCGCATCGCCATCCAGCCGGCGATGGTGTCGATGGCATTGTGGCGGCCCACGTCCTCGACGAAGCATTCCATGCGTGCGTCGCTGCCGCCGTCGGCGTCGAGGGTGAAAAGCGCGCAGCCGTGCACCGAGCCGGCCGACTTGTACGTGCTCTCCTGCAGCCGGATGGCATTGACCAGCGCGTACAGCTGCGCCTGGGTGATGCGGGTGGGCGGCAGCGCGATACGGTCGATGTCGTCCATGAGCGCGCCGAAGACGCTGCCCTGGCCACAGCCCGTGGTCACCACCTTCTTCGCGGTGCGCTCCTCGATGCGGTCGATGCCACCATGCGTGCGCACCGCGGCCGCGCCGACGTCCCAGTCGACCGTGATCGATTCGATGTCGCTCGCCGAAGCGACCAGGCGCTGGTTGAGCAGGTAGCCCAGCACGAGCAATTCGGGCTGCGCGCCCAGCGTCATGAGCGTGACCAGTTCGCGCCGGTCGACGTACACGGTCAGGTCGCGCTCGGCCGGTATGGACACGCGCTGGCGCTGGCCATGTTCGTCGACGACGTCGACCTCGCGCGTCAAGGGCGCTCGGGCCTGCGTCAGGCGCGGCAATGCGCCGGCGCGCAGCGCGGCACTCACTGCTGCTTGGGCGCCGCGGCCGCGGGCTGGGCGCTGCTCGGCGGCGTTGCCGCGGTCTCCGGCGGCGAATGCGCGCCCGAGCCTTCGAGCGGCTGCGGAGGGGCGGCGGCATAGGGACCGGGGTCGCTGCACGGCGGTGTCGGCACGGCGGGCGGCACGGGCTTGCCCGTGGCCGCCGCGCCGGCGCGGTAGTTGGCGGCGGCGCGGTCCTGTGCCTCGCACAGCTTGTAGTTCTCGACCTTGGCCGTCCACGCGGTGCGGGCGGCGGCTTCGGCGGCCTTGGCCTTGGCCTCCGGCGTGGGCGCCGGCGGCGCCGGCAGGGCGGCCAGCGCCCATGGCGCTACGGCGGCGAGCGTCAGACCGGCGAAAACGCGGCAGGCGGCAGGGGAAATCGTCATGTGGATCGTCCTTCGGTGGCCACGGGCGGGGTGCGTGCGACGCTGCCGTGCGGGCCGCTGCGCTGCGCCGGGATCTTGCCAGCCTGGATGTCTTCGTACCAGTAGCGGTGGTGCTCGCGGGCCCAGGTCTCGTCGACATAGCCCTCGCGCATGGCCTTGTAGGCGCCGTTCATGCCCAGCGTGCCGAGGTAGATGTGGCCCATGATCGCCGCCATCATGCACAGCGTGGCGGCCAGGTGGATCATGTGCGCCACCTGCATCTGCCCGCGCGTGTACACCGGTCCGGGCAGCAGCTTGTCGAGGAACAGGCCAGAGCCGATGGCGATGGCGCCAAGGAACAGCACCACGCCCCAGAACACCAGCTTCTCGCCGGCATTGAAGCGCTTGGATGGCGGCTCGCCCCCGCCGAACAGCCCGCCACCCTTGAGCAGCCATTGCAGGTCGCCCTTCTGCGGCAGGTTGTCGCGGATGAAGGTCACGATCATGAACAGTGTCGACACCACGAACAGCGGCCCGACGAAGTTGTGGACCGTCTTGAGCGCGTAGGTCAGCCAGCCGAACAGCGCGCCGCCGATCACCGGCAGCAGGAAGAACTTGCCGAAAGCCATCACGATGCCGCTGACCGCCAGCAAGACGAAGGCGGTCGCGTTGCTCCAGTGGGTGGCGCGCTCGAACGGCGTGAAGCGCTCGATCTTGCGCCCGGTCTCCGGTGCATGCAGCCGCAGCGGGCCGCGACCGAAATAGAAGATCACGATGGCCAGCAGCACCAGGAACAGCAGCGCCGCGCCGTACGGAATGAGCACCTCGTTGCGCACCTGGCGCCAGGCCTCGCCGGCGTTGGTGTAGCGCGAGCCGGGGTAGTTCACGAACGGCTGGATCAGGTTGCCGGCCTCGGGCGCCTGTGACTTCGGCAGGCTGCTGTAGCCCGTCACGCCCTGCCCCACCTGGTGCCACATGGGGGCGTTGTTGCCCGGCTGCACCTTGGCGCGTTCGGCGTTGCTCTGCGCCATGTAGCCGGGCTGGTCGGCCGCATCGGGCCTGACCTCGAAGATGTTCTGGCCGCGGATGCCGCCCATCTCCGCCGAAGGCGAAGGCGGCGCGCCGGGCGCAGGCGCCTGGGCGGCGGCACCGGCGAGCGCCAGGCCGAGCAGGCCTGCGGCCAGCATGGAGGAAAGTGCGCGGGGCATCCTGGTCATGGGAGGGCCTTTCGCGTCAACGTATGCGGTTGTATTCGTTCTGCCCGTTCTGGGTGCGGGTCTTCAGTTCGGCCTCCCAGGAGGCCTTGTCGCCCGGCTGCCACCCCGAGGCGCTGAACGCCTTGCCGGTCTGGCCATCGGCACTTGCCGTGCCCTGCCACGGCGCGGTGTCGTGCTTGACGCCCTGGGCGTTGGTCTGCGGCTTCTCGCCGCAGGCGCCGAGCAGCGCCAGCGACACCACGGCGGCACATGCCGCGAGGGTCTTGTGCGGGCCCGTCACCGCTTGACTCCGTTTTCGCCGGCCTGTGGCTGTCCGGCCTGCTGCGAGCCGTAGGCCGTGCCCCAGCCCCAGACCTCCGCGCCCTTGCCGCGATGGAGCACGCGCGTGCGGAAGATGTCCGCCACGACGTCGCCGTCGCCGGCCAGCAAGGCCTTGGTCGAGCACATTTCCGCGCACGCGGGCAGCTTGCCTTCGGCCAGGCGGTTGCGCCCGTATTTCTCGAACTCGGCGGCCGACCCGCTGGCTTCCGGCCCCCCGGCGCAGAAGGTGCACTTGTCCATCTTGCCGCGCGCCCCGAACGTGCCCTGCGTCGGGAACTGCGGCGCGCCGAATGGGCAGGCGTAGGAGCAGTAGCCGCAGCCGATGCACACGTCCTTGTCATGCAGCACCACGCCCTCTTCGGTGCGGTAGAAGCACTGCACCGGGCACACCGCCATGCAGGGCGCGTCGGAGCAGTGCATGCAGGCCACGGAGATGGACTTCTCGCCGGGCACGCCGTCGTTGAGCGTGACGACGCGGCGGCGGTTCACGCCCCACGGCACCTCGTGCTCGTTCTTGCAGGCGGTGACGCATCCATTGCATTCGATGCAGCGCTCGGCATCGCAGACAAACTTCATTCGTGCCATCGTCGGTCCTCAGGCTTTCTCGAGATTGCAGATGGTGGTCTTGGTCTCTTGCATCATCGTCACGCTGTCGTAGCCGTAGGTCGTGGCGGTGTTGATCGCCTCGCCCCGCACGACCGGATGCGCGCCGGACGGGTAGTACGGCAGCATGTCCGCGCCCTGCCAATGGCCGGAGAAGTGGAATGGCAGGAACACCGTGTCGGGCCCCACGCGCTCGGTCACCAGGGCCTGCACGTTGATCTTTGCGCCCGTGGGCGTATGGACCCAGACCCGTTCGCCGTTGCGGATGCCCTTCTCGGCCGCAACCTTGGGATTGATCTCGACGAACATCTCCTGCTGCAGTTCCGCCAGCCAGGGGTTGGAGCGGGTTTCCTCGCCGCCGCCCTCGTATTCGACGAGCCGGCCCGAGGTCATGATGTACGGGAACTTCTCGTACAGCTTGTCCGCGATCGCCTTCTGCTGCACCGACTTGTAGAGCGTCGGCAGGCGCCAGAACGCCATCTTGTCGTCGTGCGTCGGGTACTTGGCGACCAGGTCCGGCCGCGTGCCGTACAGGGGCTCGCGGTGCTGCGGCACGGGGTCCGGGAAGTTCCACACCAGCGCGCGCGCCTTCGCATTGCCGAAGGGGTGGCAGCCGTGGTTCTTCATGAACACGCGGATCATGCCGCCCGAGTTGTCGGTCTTCCAGTTCTTGCCGTCGGCGAGCTTCTTCTCGGGCTCGGTCAGTTCATTCCACCAGCCCAGCTTCTTGAGCAGCACGTGGTCGAGTTCGGGGTAGCCCGTGGTGATGTCCGCGCCCAGCGAATGCGATCCGTCCTCGGCCAGCAGGTTGACGCCATTGCGCTCGACGCCGAAGTTGGCGCGGAAGTTGCCGCCGCCGTCCATGACGTGCTTGCTGGTGTCGTAGAGGTTGGTGCTGCCGGGGTGCTTGAACTCGGGCGTGCCCCAGCATGGCCAGGGCAGCCCGAAGTAGTCCCCCGCCAGGTCGTATCCGTTGACCTTGTCCTTGACCGGGCCCTTGGCCTTGAGCGTCGCCACGTCGAACGCGCCCATGTTGCGCATGTGCGCCTGCAGACGCTCCGGGCTCTGGCCGGTGTAGCCGATGGTCCAGACGCAGCGGTTGATCTCGCGCAGGATGTCGTCCGGCACGGGCTCGTCCATGCCCTTGACCTTCTGCATCTTGTAGTTCTTGACCAGTTCCGCGCCGAAGCCGAGCTTGGTCGCCAGCTGGTACATGATCATGTGGTCGGTGCGGCTTTCCCACAGCGGCTCGATCACCTTTTCGCGCCATTGCAGCGAACGGTTCGACGCCGTCACCGAGCCGCTGGTCTCGAACTGCGTGCAGGCGGGCAGGAGGTACACCGCGCGCGCAGGGTTGAGGTCGGCCGCGTTGCCCGGCATGGCGGCCATCGCCGCGGTGGCCGACGGGTACGGGTCGACCACCACCAGCAGGTCCAGCTTGTCCATGGCCCGCTTCATCTCCAGGCCGCGCGTCTGCGAATTCGGCGCATGGCCCCAATAGAAGACGCCGCGCAGGTTCGGACCCTGGTCGATCAGGTCGTTCTTCTCGAGCACGCCGTCGATCCAGCGCGAGACCGTGATGCCCGGCTTGCTCATCATGGCGGGCGACGCGAAGCGGCCCTTGATCCACTCGAAGTCGAGATTCCAGGCCGTGGCGAAATGCTTCCACGAGCCTTCGGCCACGCCGTAGTAGCCGGGCAGCGAGTCTGGGTTGGGCCCGACGTCGGTGGCGCCCTGCACGTTGTCGTGGCCGCGGAAGATGTTGGTGCCGCCGCCCGACTTGCCCACGTTGCCCAGCGCCAGCTGCAGGATGCACGAGGCGCGCACCATGGCGTTGCCGATGGTGTGCTGCGTCTGGCCCATGCACCAGACGATGGTGCCGGGGCGGTTCTCGTTGAGCCAGGTGGCGATCTTGACCATCTGCGCCTCGGCGACGCCGCAGGCCTCCTCGACCTTGTCCGGCGTCCACTTGGCCATCACGTCCTTGCGCACGTCTTCCATGCCGTAGACGCGGTCGTTGACGTACTTCTTGTCTTCCCAGCCGTTCTTGAAGATGTGATAGAGCAGCCCGAACAGGAAGGGAATGTCCGATCCCGAGCGGATGCGCACGTATTCGTCGGCCTTGGCCGCCGTGCGGGTGAAGCGCGGGTCGACCACCACCACCTTGCACCCGTTCTCCTTGGCGTGCAGCAGGTGCAGCATGCTCACCGGATGCGCCTCGGCCGCATTGGAGCCGATGTACAACGCCACCTTCGCGAAGCGCATGTCGTTGTACGAGTTGGTCATGGCGCCGTAGCCCCACGTATTGGCCACGCCCGCCACCGTGGTGGAGTGGCAGATGCGCGCCTGGTGGTCGCAATTGTTCGAGCCCCACAGGCTGACGAACTTGCGCATCAGGTAGCTCTGCTCGTTGCTGTGCTTGGACGAGCCGATCCAGTAGATCGACTCCGGCCCGCTGGCCTGGCGCAGCTCCTTGAGCCGGGCCGTGATCTCGTCGAGCGCCTGGTCCCAGCTGATGCGCTGATACTTGCCGTCGACCAGCTTCATCGGATAGCGCAGGCGGTACTCGCCGTGGCCGTGCTCGCGCAGCGCGGCGCCCTTGGCGCAATGCGAGCCCAGGTTGATGGGCGAGTCGAACACCGGCTCCTGGCGCACCCACACGCCGTTCTCGACGATGGCGTCCGAGGCGCAGCCGACCGAGCAGTGCGAGCACACGGTGCGCCGCACCTCGACCTTGCCGGCACCGACCGCCGTGGGGCGGCCCTCGGCCGCCTTGGCCTTGCGCATCAGCATCAACTGCCCGGCGGCCAGCCCGACGCCGACGCCGAGACCGGAACGGCGCAGGAACGCCCGCCGGTCCATGGTCGGCAAGGCCTGCGACAGGCCGCGCTGCAGGCTGTGGATGAACGGGGATCGATCCGTGTCGGACGATGGCGCCGCGCCATGCGAGGTAGACGCCGGGGATTTGCGAGTGAGCAGCATCGTGGGTCCGTCCTCAGGCCGAAGTGGAGCGGTAGTAGCGCTTGACGTGTTCGCTCACGCGATAGCCGCCACCTTTTTCCGGTGGCACGGGTGCGGCTTCAGGAATCGGTCCGGCGGCGTCGACGGCGGCACCGGGCAGTACGGCGACTGCGGTGGCGGCGGCCCCCAGGCCTGCGGCGCCGGCAAAGAAGCGGCGGCGCGAGTGTGTCTTGTCTTCCGGTGTCTTCTGGCTGTCCTGCATGTCAACTCCAGGAGTCGCTTGAATGTGACAAATATGAACTGAATTACATAGGTTTGGCTAGTAGACATGACCCTGCCCCAAAGGACAACCCCTATTGGTGCGTGAAGCGGGCCGTCAGCCCAGCAGATCGAAACCCTGCGCTTCGACCTGGGCGAAGGCGCGGGTGAAGCGCGCCAGGTCGGCATAGAAGTCGGCGGCCGGATGCGCCGCCACGGCCTCGCACATGTCGCCCAGCCACGGCTGGATGTGCGCGCCGAAGAAGGCCTGCTGGCTCGACAGGTTGGCCACGCCGGCGTCTTCGCCGGCAATCAGGTAGCGCATCACCTCGAACAGGCAGGCCACGTGGTCTTCCGACTCGGGAACGGTCTCGTCGCGCGCCAGGCCGAAGCGAGACAGGTCCCCGCGCAAGCGCGCCAGCGGCTTGTCATTGAGAAAGCCGCTGAGGTAGTGCGAGCCGAACAGCATGACCTCCGGCTTGCCGATGCCGCCAAACAGGGCGTCGTACTCGGCCGCCAGGGCCGGCGCGCTTGCCGCGCGCGCGGCGCCCACCAGCTCGGCCCACGGCGCTTCCAGGAACGCGCCGGTCACGGGCGCCTCGGTCACCGCCACGCTGAAGGCGGCCAGCAGTTCGTCGTCCGGCGCGGCGTACCACAGGCGTGCCAGCAGGCCGTAGAGCTCGGCGCGGGCGACTTCTTCGTCCAGCGCGGATGACATGGACACAGGCTGCGAGACCGTCATAGTTCGGCAATCTTCTGTGGGTCCGCCTCGGTATAGAGATCGATGACGCGGCAATCGCTGCACATCTTGAGGCGCTCGAGCGCCTCGCCCTGGAACATGGCATGGCCGGCCAGCCGCGCGAGCATGGCCTCGATGGCTTTCTGCGTGCCGAACGGCCTGCTGCAGCGCACGCACGACCAGGGCCTGGCCTCGTTGAGAACGACCGGTTGCGCCCGCTGCGGCGCGAGGGACAGGCGCGGCACCAGCTCGATGGCCTGCTCCGGGCAGGTGCTCCGGCAAAGCCCGCATTGCACGCAATTCTTCTCGACGAGGCGCAGTTGCGGCGCGGCGGCGTTGTCCTGCAACGCGCTGGCCGGGCACGCGCTGACGCAGGCCAGGCACAGCGTGCACTTGTCCTTGTCGACCGCGATCGCCCCGAAGGGAGCGCCCGCGGCCAACGCGATCGGCGCGTCGGGCAGCGACGGCGCCTGATCGACGAGGTGGTCCAGCGCCAGCTCGAGCGTGGCCCGCTTGTCGGCCCCGACGGCAAAGCGCGCAGCCTGCGCAGGCGCCTGCGGGCGGGCCGCACGCAGGCCGGCCAGTGCGGCGTCCAGCGCAGCCGGATCCCGGGCGGCGACTGACGTCAGGTGCCTGCCGGCATAGCCCAGGCCGTTCAATACGGCCTGCCCGATGGACAACTGCGACTCGATGGCCGCGCGGTAGGCCGGCGCTTCCTCACCGCTGAAAAGCACCACCACGCGGCTGGCGCCCCAGGCCACGGCCGCGAGCCACAGGTCGAGGCCGGTACTGGCGCTGTGGAACAGGCCGACCGGAATGACGTTGGCGGGCACCCCGTCGGCGCGGCCGAGCCGCGCCTGCCGGCCCAACTGGTCGATCAACGCCTGCCCGGCCTCCTGGCTGTGCAGCAACAGCACCGCGTCGCGTCCGCCCGCCTGGGCGTAGGCCGACAGCAGCGTGCGCAGCGTGCGGCCCTGCTCCGGCGCACGCGGATAGGTGTAGCCCAGCGCCCCGGTCGGGCAGACGGTGGTGCAGGCGCCGCAGCCCACGCACAGGTTCGGGTTGACGACGATGCGCTGGTGCGCCACATCGCTGTCGATGGCGTGGGCCGAGCAGACCTCGACGCAGGCATTGCAGCCCACCTGCTCGTTGCGGCTGTGGGCACACAGCTTCTGGCGATAGTCGAAGAAGCGCGGCTTCTCGAACTCGCCCACCATCTCGCGGATGCGCAACAGCGCTGCCAGCGCCTGCGGCCCGGCGCCGAGACCGCCGGGCAGGTGGAAATAGCCCTGGGGCGGCGCATGCCAGTCGATCAGCGGCCTCTCGCCGAGGTCGAGCACCAGGTCGAAACGGGCTTCGAGCCGGCGCGGCGCGCGGTCCAGGTCGATGGCGCCGGCAACGCCGCAGGCCTTGACGCAGGCGCCGGTGCTGTCGCAGCGCCCGGCGTCGATCTGGTAGTCCAGCCCGATCGCCTGCGTCGGGCAGGCCGCGACGCAGGCGTTACACCGGGTGCACAGGTCCAGGTCGATCGGGTTGTCCTGCGTCCATGCCAGCTCGAACGCGCCGAGCCAGCCGGTCAGGCGCTCGACGCGGCCGGCCATGACGGCGTAGCGGCGTTCCTGCGTGCCGCCCTGCGCGCCGGGCCCGGTCGACATCAGCGTGATCTGCGGCAGCGCGTCGGCCAGCATGCCGGCCGCCGCCTCGGCCTGGTCCAGCGGGCCGACGATCAGCAGGCGGCCCTCGCTGCGGTAGCCGACGGTGGCTACCGGCTCCGGCTCGGGCAGGTGCGCCGCCGCCAGCAGCGCGGCGATCTTCGGGCCGGCCGCGCCCGCATCGCGGCTCCAGCCGCCGGTCTCGCGGATGTTGACGAAGCGGATCGGCGCGACCGCGCCGGGTGTCTCGCTCGCCAGTTCGGTGAACAGGCGCCGCTCCTGCGTGCAGGCCACCACCACAGGCTCTTCGCCGGCGGCGACCACGGCGCGCTGGAACGCCGGCGCCTCGCGCCGGCACAGGGTGGTGTGGAGGGGAAGGTCCTGTCGTTCAGCCAATGCCGCGCCGAGGGCCTTGGCCGCCAGGGGCATCGTCTTGTTGCAGTCGCAGATCAGCGTGGTCGTCATCGGTGGCTTGGCTGGCCGGCGGCATGGGCGCCTCCGGCGGGCTGGAGCAATGCCCTGACTGTGCCACGTCGACAACCGATTGCGACGCAGGGGTTTCTTCGGGGGGCGGCGTTTCCACGAGGTTCAGGAAGGCGGCGCCGGCCATGCGCGCCAGCACGTCGGGCGGCACCGGCGTGGAAACCGAGTAGTCGTCGATGTAGACGTCCAGGCCGTCCATGACGTTGAAATGCGGGTCGGCGAACAGCTTGCGGAAAGCCAGGTTGCGCACCTCGGGCGCCACCTCGCGCGAGACGAAGGGACGAAAGTCGGATTCGGGGCGGAGGTCTTCGGCGTCGGCCAGCGAGGGAGGCGGCGGCGCGGGCACGTCTGCCGCATCTGCGCTTGCGGCCGGCGCTGCGTCGGCGGCGGCAGGTGCCGGCACATCCGCAGCGGGGCGGCCTGGGGCGGCGGGTTGCGCCGCAACGTCTGCCGGCGCGACGTCGCCGTCGCTCTCGCCGTTGAGCTTGCGGCGCGACCAGCGCGAGAGGAAGCCACCGTCATCCCTGGCCATCGCCCGCCCCCCGCTTGTCGCCCGTGCTGACGCTGGCAGCATTGCCGAAGCGATCGATCAACGGCCGGAAGCTCTGCGGCCGGCGGCGCTTGCGCGGCTCGACCACGTAGTGGGATTCGACGAAGGCGCCCATCCAGGCCACGACGTCGTCGGGCGCCGGCACCTGCTCCACGGTTTCCTGCGCGTCGAGCCAGCGCCCGGCCTCGTTGTAGCTCAGGGTGAGCAGCAGGGGCCGCGCCGGCGGCGCCTCGTCCTCGTGCATGCGCCACAGCACGAACCAGCACGGAGCCTCGGTCGTGGCGTTCAGGTAGTAACCCTCGGCCTCGTCGGTGAACAGCTGCACCTTGAAGCCTGGATGCAGCCAGCGCTGCGCGCCGTCGTCGTCGGCCAGCAGCCGCGGCCGCCCGTCGCCGCCGGGCTGGTCCGGCAGCACGCTGTCGAGCACCCAGCGCCATTCCTGCCAACGAGCCGCCGGGCCGACCACCCGCTCGCGCCGCATGACCACCGCCACCTCCAGGGTGGGATGGCGGTCGTCGAGGGCGGAGGTCTGCATGGTGTCCGGGCCTGAGAACGGCCCTAGTTGGTGGCGGCTTCCCGAGAATAGCCGGCCACCGGTGCCGCGGTTCCGCCGCGGGTCAATCGCACGGCGCAGTACTTGAATTCCGGAATCTTGCCGAACGGGTCGAGCGCGGCGTTGGTCATGAGGTTGGCGGCCGCCTCGTAGTAGGCGAACGGCACGAACACCGCCCCCTGCGGCGTGCCGTCGTCGCGCCGCACATGGATCGCCACCTTGCCGCGACGCGACGCGATGGTGATCACGTCGCCGGGCGCCAGGCCCAGCGCCAGCAGGTCGGCCTGGCACATCGAGGCGGTGGCGATCGGCTCCAGCGCGTCCAGCACGGTCGCGCGCCGCGTCATGCTGCCGGTGTGCCAGTGCTCGAGCTGGCGCCCGGTGATCAGCACGAAGGGGTAGTCGGCGTCGGGCCGCTCGTCGGCCGGGATGATGTCGGCCGGCACCAGCTTGACCCGCCCGTCGTCGGTCGGGAAGTTCTCCACGAAGACGATCGGCTGGCCCGGGTCCTCGTCCGACAGGCACGGATAGGTGACGCTGGAGTCGCGCTCGAGCCGTTCCCACGTGATGCCGCTGATGGCCGCATGCATGGCCTGGCGCATTTCCTCGTAGACCGCGGCCACGCCGCACTCCTCGCCGGGATAGTGCCAGTCCAGGCCCAGCCGTTGGCCAAGCTGCTGGATGATCCACAGGTCAGGCCTGGCCTCGCCGGGCGGATCGATGGCGCGCCGCCCCAGCTGCACCATGCGGTCGGTGTTGCTCACCGTGCCGGTCTTCTCCGGCCAGGCGCTGGCGGGCAGCACCACGTCGGCCAGCCAGGCGGTCTCGGTCATGAAGATGTCCTGGACCACCAGGTGCTCCATCGCGCCCAGGGCATGGCGCGCATGGTTGAGGTCCGGGTCGCTCATGGCGGGGTTCTCGCCCATGATGTACATGCCGCGGATCTTGTGCGGGTCGCTGTCGTCCGCCAGCGCCTTGTGCATGATCTCCACCACCGTGTAGCCCGGCGTCTTGTCGAGCGGCTGCCCCCAGAACGCCTCGAACCACTCGTGCGCGGCGGGGTTGTCGACGCGCTGGTAGTTGGGGAACATCATCGGGATCAGGCCGGCGTCGCTGGCGCCCTGCACGTTGTTCTGGCCGCGCAGCGGATGCAGCCCGGAGCCGGGCTTGCCGATCTGCCCGGTGACCGACACCAGCGCGATCAGGCAGCGCGAGTTGTCGGTGCCGTGCACGTGCTGGCTGATGCCCATGCCCCACAGGATCATCGCGCCGCGGGCGGTGGCGAAGGCGCGGGCCACCTCGCGCAGCGTCTGCGCCGGGATGCCGCAGATCGGCGCCATGGCTTCGGGGCTGTAGCCCTTCACGTTCTCCTTGAGCGCCTCGAAGTTGCTGGCGCGCTCGCGCACGAAAGTCTCGTCGACCAGCCCCTCGTCGATCACGGCATGGATCAGCGCGTTGAGCATGGCCACGTCGGTGTCGGGCTTGAACTGCAGCGTGCGCCAGGCATGCTTGCTGATGTCGGTGCGGCGCGGATCGGCCAGGACGATCTTGGTGCCGCGCTTGGCGGCGTTCTTCATCCAGGTCGCGGCCACCGGATGGTTGGCGGTCGGATTGGAGCCGATCACGAGCACGAGTTCCGCGTTCTCGACGTCGTTGACCTGGTTGCTCACCGCTCCCGAGCCCACGCCCTCGAGCAGCGCCGCGACGCTGGACGCGTGGCACAGCCGCGTGCAGTGGTCCACGTTGTTGCTGCCGAAGCCGATGCGCACCAGCTTCTGGAACAGGTACGCCTCCTCGTTGCTGCCCTTGGCAGAGCCGAACCCCGCCAGGCTCTTGGCACCGTACGTGTCGCGCAGCCGGCGCAGCCCGCCGCCGGCGAGTTCCAGCGCCTCTTCCCAGCTGGCCTCGCGGAACACCTCGCTCCAGTGCCGGTTCTGGTCTTCGCTCACTTCCTTGGGCACGCCGGGCTTGCGCACCAGCGGCCGCGTCAGGCGCTGCGGATGGTGCGCGTAGTCGAAACCGAAGCGGCCCTTGACGCACAGCCGGCTGTGGTTGGCCGGGCCGTCGCGGCCGTCGACGCTGACGATCTGCTCGTCCTTGACGTTGTAGGTGATCAGGCAGCCGACGCCGCAGAACGGACACACGGAATCGACCTTGCGGTCCACCACCTGAGAGCCGATCTGCGTCTTGGGCATCAGCGCGCCGGTCGGGCAGGCCTGCACGCATTCGCCGCAGGCCACGCAGGTGCTCTCGCCCATCGCGTCGTCGAGGTCGAAGACGATCTTCGAATCGGCCCCGCGCATGGCATAGCCGATGACGTCGTTGACCTGCTCTTCGCGGCAGGCGCGCACGCAGCGGTTGCACTGGATGCAGGCGTCGAGGTTGACCGCCATGGCCGGATGCGAGATATCGGCCGCGGGCTGCTCGCGGCGCAGCGCCGCCAGTGCCGGCCGCACGCCGACCGCCATGCGGCTCGACCAGTCGCTCAGTTCGCCGTGCGGCAGCGCACCGGCATCGTCGGCCCACTTGTAGCCTTGGTCAGGCATGTCGGCCAGCAGCATCTCGAGCACCATCTTCTGGCTCTTGCGCGCCCGCTCGCTGCTGGCGTGCACCTTCATGCCGGGCGTGGCGGCGCGGCAGCAGCTGGGGGCCAGCACGCGCTCGCCCTCGATCTCGACCACGCACGCGCGGCAGTTGCCGTCGGGGCGGTACCCTTCCTTGTAGCAAAGGCGCGGGATCTCCACGCCCTCGCGCTCGGCCGCCTGCAGGATGGTCTCGCCGGGCAGCGCCACGACGGCGCGGCCGTCGAGCTGGAATTCGATGCCTGCGTCGAGCAGGGCTTGCTTGGGCAATGGTGCGTTCATGCGCGGTTCTCCCCCAGGCGCTCGGTGGTGGGACCGGGCAAAGGCTCCGGCAGCCGGCCGGTCAGCGGCGTCTCGCCCACTTCGTGCGGAAAGTACTTGTGGATGCAGCGGATCGGGTTGGGCGCGGCCTGGCCGAGGCCGCAGATGGATGCGTCGCCCATGACCTGGGCCAGATCGTCCAGGGCATCGGCGTCCCAGACGCGCGCCTGCATCAGCGCGGCAGCCTTGCCGGTGCCGACGCGGCATGGCGTGCACTGGCCGCAGCTCTCGTGCTCGAAGAAGCGCATCACGTTGAGTGCCGCGTCGCGCGCCCGGTCGTGCTGGCTCAACACCATGACGGCGGCCGAGCCGATGAAGCAGCCGTGCGGCTGCAGCGTGTCGAAATCGAGCGGAATGTCGTCCATGCGGGCCGGCAGGATGCCGCCCGAAGCGCCCCCGGGCAGGTAGGCATAGAGCTGGTGGCCGTCCTGCATGCCGCCGCAGTACTCGTCGATGAGTTCGCGCACCGTGATGCCGGCCGGCGCCAGCTTGACGCCGGGCGACTTGACGCGCCCGCTCACGCTGAAGCTGCGCAGCCCCTTGCGCCCGTTGCGGCCGAAGCCGCTGAACCATTGCGGACCGCGCTCGACGATGTCGCGCACCCAGTAGAGCGTCTCGAAGTTGTGCTCCAGCGTGGGCCGGCCGAACAGCCCGATCTGCGCGATGTAGGGCGGCCGCATGCGCGGCTCCCCGCGCTTGCCCTCGATGCTCTCGATCATGGCCGACTCCTCGCCGCAGATGTAGGCGCCGGCACCGCGCCGCAGCTCGATCGTCGGCAGCGGGAACGGCGCGTCCGCCTGCAGCGCCGCCAGTTCCCGGTGCAGAAGTTCGCGGCAATCGTGGTATTCGTCCCGCAGGTAGACGTAGCACGCGTCGATGCCGACGCAGCGGGCAGCGATCAGCAGCCCCTCCAGGAAGCGGTGCGGGTCGCGCTCGAGGTAGGTGCGGTCCTTGAACGTGCCGGGCTCGCCCTCGTCGATGTTCACGGCCATCAGCCGCGGCGCCGGTTGCTCGCGCACGATCTTCCACTTGCGTCCGGCCGGGAAGCCGGCGCCGCCGAGGCCGCGCACGCCCGAGTCCTCCATCGCCTGGATGACGCTGTCGACGGTGCGCTCGCCGCTGGCCAGTGCCGCTGCCAGCCGGTAGCCGCCCTGGGCGCGGTAGGTAGCGTAGTCGGTGCAGGCCGGCAGCACGTCCACCGGCTGTTCGGTGCCGGTCACGCTGCGCTCGGCCAGCCCGGCGGGATCGAAGACCGCCACGGCGCGGGCCGCCGGCCCGTCATCGGCGAGGGCCTGCAGTACCGATTCGGCGGTGGCCGTCGGCAGCGCGCGCTGGTCGAGCGCGACCGCCGGCGCCTGCTCGCAGCGCCCGATGCAAGGCGCCGCGATGACGCGCACGTCCGTCCGGCCGGCCAGGCCGAGCAGTTCGGGCAGCCGCGTCAGCAGCTCGCCGGCGCCGGCCAGCTCGCAGGCCAGGCCGTCGCAGACGCGCACCGTCACGCCGGGGGCGGCCTCGTCGCCGCGCAGGATCTCGAAGTGGTGATAGAAGGTCGCGACCTCGTACACCTCGGCCATCGGGATGTTCATCAGCGTGGCCAGCGCCACCAGATGACTGTCGCGCAGGCCGCGGTACGCGTCGTTGATCAGGTGCAGGTGCTCGATGAGCAGGTCGCGGCGCCAGCCGTTCTCGGGGCGCGGACCGAGCAGCGCGCGCACCTGCTCGAGGGCGTCGGCGTCGGGCTGGCGGCCCTTGAGCTTGCTCTTGCGCCGGATCCGGTCGCGCAGGTCGTCGGGCGTGCCCAGCACGATGGGCGCGATCTCGGTCTTGTCTCTTTGGGCACTGCCTGGGTGTTGCATCTGCTGCCTTGGCTTGCGACCCGCCCTGCCTCGCCGTGAGGATAGCGCGCCGCCTGTCTCGTGGGAAATCGTCTTCGTCCTTGCCCGGGTCCGACCGCCCCCAGGAAGGCGGCGAACCTATGCAAATCATTTCCAGTGTCACCGGCCGGCGCGCAGGCCGTCAAATTCAATCGGCGCATCGATTGATTCAGGCATTGAATGAGAAACGGCCGGCACCTTGCGGCGCCGGCCGTCCTTTTGTCGTCGTCCGTGCGGCGAGCGCGCGGCTCAGGTGTTCTTGCTGACCGTGATGGTGGGGAACTTGGCCGAGAAGTCCTTCGCCTTCTCGGCGATGCCCACGGCGACGCGGCGGGCCACGTCCTTGTAGATGGCGGCCACCTCGCCGTCGGGGTCGGCCACGACGGTGGGCTTGCCGCTGTCGGCCTGCAGGCGGATGTTGATGTCCAGCGGCAGCGCGCCGAGGTAATCCATGCCGTATTCCTGCGCCATCTTCCGGCCGCCTTCGGCGCCGAAGATGTGCTCGACGTGGCCGCAGTTGGAGCACACGTGCACCGCCATGTTCTCGACGATGCCCAGGATCGGCACGCCGACCTTCTCGAACATCTTGATGCCCTTCCTGGCGTCGAGCAGCGCGATGTCCTGCGGCGTGGTGACGATCACCGCGCCGGTCATCGGCACGCGCTGGCTCAGCGTCAGCTGGATGTCGCCGGTGCCCGGCGGCATGTCGACGATGAGATAGTCCAGGTCCTTCCAGTTGGTCTGGCGCAACAACTGCTCCAGCGCCTGGGTGGCCATGGGGCCGCGCCAGATCATCGCCTCGTCCTGGTCGACCAGGAAGCCGATGGACATGACCTGCACGCCGTGGTTCTCGAGCGGCTCCATGGTCTTGCCGTCCTCGCTTTCGGGACGCCGGCTGATGCCCAGCATCATCGGCTGGCTGGGGCCGTAGATGTCCGCGTCCAGCAGGCCGACCGATGCACCTTCGGCGGCCAGCGCCAGCGCCAGGTTGGCGGCGGTGGTGCTCTTGCCCACCCCGCCCTTGCCCGAGGCGACGGCAATGATGTTCCTGACGTTCGGCATCAGCTGCACGCCGCGCTGCACCGCATGGGAAATCACCTTGGTCGTGATGTTGACCGAGACGTTCTGCACGCCCGGCACGCCACGGGCGGCGGCCACCAGCGCCTTGCGCAGCGCGGGCAACTGGCTCTTGGCCGGATAGCCGAGTTCGACGTCGAAGGAGACGTCGCCCTCGCTCACCTGCAGGTTCTTCAGCGCGCGGGTGCTGACGAAATCCTTGCCGGTATTGGGGTCCGCAACATTCTTGAGCGCTTCGGTCAGCGCCTCTGGAGTGACTGTCATGTGATGGATGGAAATAGTGCTGTGGGGGTGGCGGCCGCGGCTGCCCGGGGGCCTCGCGACAGGCGACTCGCCCGCGCCGACAGCCTCAAGGATGCCAGATCGGCCCGTCCCGGCGACCGGGACGGCCGGGAACGCATGGCGGCGGTGGGGTCGCGATGCCGCCGGCGCTGCCTCAGGACGGCTGGCCGCCGAGCGCCTTGGTCATGCGGATGGCGTCTTCCACGCCCTCGTAGTAGCCGACCCGCACGCCCGATTCCACGAAACCGTGCCGGCCGTAGAAAGCCATCGCGCCCGGATTGCTGGCCCGCACTTCGAGCCGCAGCGCCTGGATGCCGGCGACCCGCGCGGTCGCCTCCAGCCACGCCAGCAGCGCCGATCCCAGGCCTTGCCGGCGGGCCGCGTCGCGCACCGCCAGGAGCGCGAGATGCGCCGTTTCGTTGCCGTACTGCATGATGGCGAAGCCGGCCAGGAGATGATCGCCGCGGCGGGACACCACGACATTGGTGGACGGGTCGTGCAGCGCCAGCAGCACGCGCGAAGGTGTCCAGCGCCAGGGAAGGCCGTACTCGATGGCCTCGCGCGAAAGCTCGGCGATGGCCTGCGCATCGGCGCTGCGGGCAAGGGCGATTTCGTGTTCGGCGATCACTGCCATCCCCAGGGTTGCAGGCAACTATAGCCGGCCCCACATAAAATGTGGGCCCCCGGCCTGCATCCCTGCCGGCCTGCCCCCGGGGCCCACCGCACGGCGGTCGGCCTGCCAGCGGGCGTCCCTCCCGCCACCTCAGCTCCTAGAAAAGCGCCCACGCGATGCCTCAGCGCAAACTCTTCGTCACCACGGCCCTGCCCTACGCCAACGGCAAGTTCCACATCGGCCACATCATGGAGTACATCCAGGCCGACATCTGGGTGCGCTTCCAGCGCATGAACGGCGCGGCGGTGAACTTCGTCTGCGCCGACGATGCGCACGGCGCGGCCATCACCATCGCGGCGGACAAGGCAGGGGTGACGCCGCAGCAGTTCGTGGCCGACATCGCCGCCGGCCGCAAGCCGTACCTCGACGGCTTCCACATCGCGTTCGACAACTGGCACAGCACCGACGCGCCGGAGAACCACGAGCTGGCGCAGCAGATCTACCTCGACCTGCAGAAGGCCGGCCTGATCGAGACGCGCAGCGTGGAGCAGTTCTTCGACCCCGAGAAGGGCATGTTCCTGGCCGACCGGTTCATCAAGGGCGAATGCCCCAGGTGCCATGCCAAGGACCAGTACGGCGACAACTGCGAGGTGTGCGGCGCGGTCTACGCGCCCACCGAGCTGATCAACCCTTACTCGGCCCTGTCCGGAGCCAAGCCGCAACTGCGCAGCTCGGACCACTTCTTCTTCAAGCTGTCCGACCCGCGCTGCGAGGCGTACCTGAAGGAATGGACCGCCGCCCCCGGCCACGTTCAGCCGGAGGTGCAGAACAAGATCCGCGAATGGCTGGTCAAGAAGGAAGACGGCAGCGGCGGCCTGGGCGACTGGGACATCAGCCGCGACGCCCCCTACTTCGGCATCGAGATTCCCGGCGCGCCGGGCAAGTACTTCTACGTCTGGCTCGACGCGCCGGTGGGCTACCTCGCCTCGCTGAAGAACCTGCTGGACAAGGCCCGCATCGAGACCGACGTGGACGAGGACACGGCCAATCCCGTGGCCATGACCTACGAGCAGTACATGGCCCAGCCCGACCTGGAGCAGGTGCACTTCATCGGCAAGGACATCATCACGTTCCACACGCTGTTCTGGCCCGCCATGCTTCACTTCTCGGGCCGCAAGGCACCGGACGCCGTCTACGTGCACGGCCACCTGACGGTCAACAACGAGAAGATGAGCAAGAGCCGCGGCACCGGCATCGATCCGCTCAGGTACCTGAGCCTGGGCCTGAACCCGGAACACCTGCGCTACTACCTGGCGGCCAAGCTCAACGGACGCAACGAGGACATCGACTTCAACCCCGAGGACTTCGTCGCCCGCGTCAATGCCGACCTGGTGGGCAAGTTCATCAACATCGCCAGCCGCGCCGCCGGCTTCATCGCCAAGCGCTTCGGCGGCAAGCTCGGCGCGCCCAGCGCCGACGGCGCCAACCTGCTGGCGTCGCTCCAGGCGCAGGCCGCGACGATCGGGCAGCTCTACGACGGCCGCGACTTTGCCCGCGCCCTGCGCGAGACGATGGCGCTGGCCGACAAGGTCAACGAGTACGTCGACGCCAACAAGCCGTGGGAGCTGGCCCGGCAGGACGGCCAGGACGCCCGCCTGCACGACGTGTGCAGCACCTGCATCGAAGCGTTCCGCCTGTTGGCGATCTACCTGGCGCCGGTGCTGCCGGCCCTGGCCCGGCAGGTCGAGACCTTCCTGGCCTGCGAGCCGCTGGGCTGGACCGACGCGCAGCGCCTGCTGGGCCCCGGCCATGCCATCACGGCCTATCAGCACCTGATGCAGCGGGTCGACCCCAAGCTGCTGGACCAGTTGCTCGAGCCCCCGCCGGAGGCAGCCGCGCCAGCCGCTGCGACCGACCTGCCGGGCGGCGAGGCGCTGGCCGACACCATCGGCATCGACGACTTCGCCAGGATCGACCTGCGCATCGCCCGGATCGTGGCCTGCGAGGCGGTCGAGGGATCGACCAAGCTGCTGCGCCTGACGCTGGACGTCGGCGAAGGCCGCACGCGCAACGTGTTCAGCGGCATCGCCTCGGCCTACCGGCCCGATCAGCTGACCGGCAAGCTCACCGTCATGGTGGCCAACCTGGCGCCGCGCAAGATGAAGTTCGGCGTCTCCGAAGGCATGGTGCTGGCGGCCAGCCATGCCGACGAGAAGGCGCAGCCGGGCATCCACGTGCTCGAGCCCTGGCCCGGCGCCACGCCCGGAATGCGCGTGCGCTGACCGCCACGGCAGCGCCACCCGGTAAAATCGCCCCGAACTAGCTCCCGGCACCATGAACATCTTCCGTCGCCCCCACTACAACTCCGAGATCACGAACTTCATCGAGGAGATGCGGCACAAGAAGCCCACGCTCGAGGCCGAGCAACGTGCCGGGCGCGCCCTGCTGTGGGACAAGCACCTCGACCGCGAGACGCAGGACGAGTTCAAGCAGGCCCGCGTGGCCCAGCAGCCCTACGTCTACCAGACCCAGGTGAAGTAAGGCCGGCGCAGCACCGCCGCCGGCACCATGGTCAGCGTGATCCCCCAGGCGCAGGATGACGACGCACCGGTCGTCGTCGACATGCCCGACGTGGTCGACCAGGTCGCGCTGGCCCGGCTCTATGGCGAACCGCTGTTCGCCCTGCCGAACGACCTGTACATCCCGCCGGAAGCGCTGCGTGTCTTCCTCGAGGCCTTCGAGGGGCCGCTCGATCTGCTGCTGTACCTGATCCGCAAGCAGAACTTCAACATCCTCGACATCCCGATGGCGCCGCTGACGCGCCAGTACCTGGCCTACGTCGACGAGATCCGCCAGACCCACCTCGAACTGGCCGCCGAATACCTGCTCATGGCGGCAATGCTCATCGAGATCAAGTCGCGCATGCTGCTGCCGCCCAAGAAGACGGCCGACGGCGAAGAGGCGGAAGACCCGCGCGCCGAGCTGGTGCGGCGGCTGATGGAATACGAGCAGACCAAGCTGCAGGCGGCCGCGCTGAGCGCCACGCCGCAGGCCGGCCGCGACTTCTGGCGCGCCGAGGTCTACATCGAGCAGTCGATCAAGCCGCGCTTTCCCGACGTCAACGTGGTCGACCTGCGCGACGCCTGGGCCGACATCATGAAGCGCGCCAGGCTGGTGCAGCACCACAAGATCTCGCGCGAGGAATTGAGCGTGCGCGAGCACATGGGCATCATGCTGCGCGCCTTGCAGGGCCGCCGGTTCGTCGAGTTCGAGCACCTGTTCGACGTCGCCCGCGGCTCGGCGGTGCTGGTGGTGACTTTCATCGCCATGCTGGAGCTGGCCAAGGAAAACCTGGTGGAAATCACCCAGGCCGAGGCCTACGCGCCCATCTACGTGCGCCTCGCCTACGCACCGGCCTGAGCGGCGCGGCGCGAACCGCCGCCAATTTCTGAGGGAGGAAAATTGTCGTGACACACGACTTCGATGTGCTGATCGTCGGCAGCGGCCTTGCCGGCCTGTGCGCCGCGCTGCATCTCGCGCCCACGCACCGCGTGGCGGTGATCACCAAGGCTGCCCTGGCCGACGGCGCCAGCGCACGCGCCCAGGGCGGCATCGCGGCTGTGCTGGGCGAGGGCGACAGCCTGCAATCCCACGTCGATGACACCCACGTCGCCGGGGCCGGCCTGTGCGATGCGGCGGCGACCCGGTTCGTCGTCACGCATGCGCCGCAGGCGGTGCAATGGCTTCGGGAGATGGGCGTGCCCTTCTCTCTCGACGGCGGCGAACTGCACCTGACGCGCGAAGGTGGCCACAGCCATCGCCGCATTGCGCACGCCGCGGACGCCACCGGCGCCGCCGTGCAGCACGCGCTGATCGAACGCGTGCGCGAGACGGACGGCATCGCCGTCTTCGAGCAGCACACGCTGGTCGACCTGGCCAGCGGCCCGCAGCCCGGCCTTGACGCGCCGGCTTGCCACGGCCTGTACGCGCTCTGCGGCAAGTCCGGGACGGTCCATGCCTTCCGGGCTCCGCACACCGTGCTGGCCACCGGAGGCGCCGGCCAGGTGTACCTGCACACCACCAGCCCCGCCACCGCCACGGGCGATGGCATTGCGGCGGCCTGGCGCGCCGGTTGCCGCGTGTCGAACATGGAGTTCACCCAGTTCCACCCGACCAGCCTGCACCACCCGCGGGCCGACTCGTTCCTGATCAGCGAGGCGGTGCGCGGCGAAGGCGGCGTGCTCAAGCTGCCGGACGGCACGCGCTTCATGCCGGCGCACGACGCGCGCGCCGAGCTCGCACCGCGCGACGTCGTGGCGCGCGCGATCGACTTCGAGATGAAGAAGCACGGCCTGGACTGCGTCGAGCTCGACATCTCGCATCAGCCGTCCGAATTCCTGCGGCAGCATTTCCCGACCATCAGGGCGCGTTGCGCGTCGCTGGGCATCGACATCGCGCGCACGCCGATTCCCGTCGTGCCGGCGGCCCATTACACCTGCGGCGGCGTGTTGACCGACCTGGCGGGGCGCACCGACCTGCCGGGCCTGTACGCCGTCGGCGAGACGGCCTGCACCGGCCTGCACGGGGCCAACCGCCTGGCGAGCAATTCTCTGGTCGAGTGCATCGTGCTGGCGCGTGCCGCCGCGGCTGCCATCGCCCAGGCGCCCGCGCGCGAAGCCGCGGCGTTGCCGGCCTGGGCCGACAAGGGCGCCGGCGCTGCCGGTGAAACGGCGGCGATCTCCCACTGCCGCGACAGGCTGCGCCGGTTCATGTGGGAAGACGTCGGCATCGTGCGCAGCAACCAGCGGCTCGAGCAGGCGCGGCGCCGCGTCGGTCTGCTGCGCGCCGAGATCGAGAATTTCTGCGCCAGCCTTCGCATGAGCCGGGAGCTGCTTGAACTGCGCAACCTCGCGCAGGTGGCCGAGCTGATCGTCCAGTGCGCCCTGGCGCGGCGCGAAAGCCGCGGCCTGCATTTCAACGAGGATTTTCCTGGGCCGGCGCCGTCGGCGGAAGCGACCGTCCTGGCGCCGGCGTAAGCGCGCTTGCGGGCCGAGGCGCGAATCAGGCCGCGCCGATGCCCGACACCAGCGCGCCGGGCGCGTGGCCTTGCCTGAGTCCGGCGGTGAACGCCAGCATGCGGTCGATCGGAATGCGCGCGCGCTGGCCGAGCGCCGCGTCGACGAAGATTTCTCCTTCGCCGCGCTCGAGCACGCGCACCAGGTCGGCCAGGCCGTTCATCGCCATCCAGGGGCAATGCGCGCAACTCTTGCACGTGGCGCCGTTGCCGGCCGTCGGCGCCTCGATGAAGCGCTTGCCGGGGTTGAGCGCGCGCAGCTTGTGCAGCAGCCCACTGTCGGTGGCCACGATGAATTCGGGGGCATCCATCCGCTCGGCCGCAGCCAGGATGCCGGAGGTCGAGCCCACCGCGTCGGCCAGCGCGATGACCGCCGCCGAGGACTCGGGATGCACCAGCACCTTGGCGTGCGGGTGGCTCTTCTTGAGCAGCTCGAGTTCCAGCGCCTTGAACTCGTCGTGCACGATGCAGGCGCCGTCCCAACTGAGCATGTCGGCGCCGGTCTCGCGGCGGATGTAGTCGCCCAGGTGCCGGTCCGGCGCCCAGAGGATCTTCTGTCCCTGCGCGGCCAGCGCGCGCACCACGTCGATCGCGCAGCTGGAGGTGACCAGCCAGTCCGCGCGCGCCTTCACGGCCGCGCTGGTGTTGGCGTAGACGACGACCGTGCGGTCCGGATGCGCATCGCAGAAGGCGGTGAAGTCGTCGACCGGGCAGCCCAGGTCGAGCGAGCAGGTGGCTTCCGGATCGGGCATCAACACGCGCTTTTCAGGCGACAGGATCTTGGCCGTCTCGCCCATGAAGCGCACGCCGGACACCACCAGCGTGTGCGCCGGATGATCGCGGCCGAAGCGCGCCATTTCCAGCGAATCGCTGACGATGCCACCGGTTTCCTCGGCCAGGTCCTGCAGGTCGGGATGCACGTAGTAGTGCGAGACCATGACGGCGTTGCGCTCGCGCAGCAACTGGCGGGCTCGGGCCTTGAGCGTCTCGCGCTCGGCCGGGCCGGGTTCGGGCGGCACGCGGGCCCAGGCCACGCGGGTGTCGCATGCAGCGCCGGCCGGTTGTTCGTATTCGATGTCGATGAGAGCGTCTGCGGCCATGGGTGCGGCGGTCATGGGTTCAGGAAGCGCATGGAGAAATCGGTGGCCTTGACGTCCTTGGTGAGCGCGCCGACCGAGATGCGGTCGACGCCGGTCTCGGCCAGCGCTCGCACGCTTTCGAGCGTGACGCCGCCGGAGATCTCCAGCACTGCCGCGGACTCGCCTGCCGCGTCGTTGATGCGCACCGCCTCGCGCAGCGTCGGCAGGTCCATGTTGTCGAGCAGCACCATGCGGGCGCCGTGCGCCAGGGCTTCGTCCAGTTGCGCCAGCGTCTCGACCTCGATCTCGACGAAGCTCGCTTGTTGCCCCGCCAGCTGCGCCGCCTCCAGAGCGGCGCGCACGCCCCCGGCCGCGGCAATGTGGTTTTCCTTGATCAGGATCGCGTCGTACAGGCCGATGCGATGGTTGACACCGCCGCCGGCACGCACTGCGTATTTCTGGGCCAGGCGCAGGCCGGGCAGCGTCTTGCGGGTGTCGACGATCTGCGCGCGGGTGCCGCGCACCGCCTCGACGTAGACCGCCGTGCGGCTGGCAACGGCGCTGAGCAGTTGCAGGAAATTGAGCGCCGTTCGCTCGCCGGTCAGCAGGGCGCGCGCGCTGCCTTCGATCTGCAGCACGGTCTGGCCAGCCGCGCAGCGCGCGCCGTCGGCGGCGTGCCATGTCAGGCGCACCTGCGGATCGAGCTGCCGCAGCACGGCCTCGACCCAGGGCGCGCCGCACAGCACCGCGTCCTCGCGCAGCAGCACGCGGGCGGTGGCGCCGCGTTCGGGCACCAGGGCGGCGGTCAGGTCGCCTTCGCCGGCATCCTCGCGCAGCGCGCGCTCGGCGTCCGCACGTGCAAGTTCAGCCACGGCGGGCGCCGAGAAATCGAAAAAGGGTGAGTTCATCTCTGGAAAATTTTCGGACGCGGCGAGTCAGGGCGTCTCGACGCCAGGCTCGCGCCCCATCAGTTCGGCCACTGCGTCGACCGGGCGCAGTTGCCCGTCGAGCAAGGCGACGACACATCGGGTGATCGGCATGTCCACGCCCAGGCGCAGGGCGCGTTGCTCGACGGTGCGTGCGCAGTACACGCCCTCGGCCACGTGGCCGAGCGAATCGACCGCCTGCGCCAGGCTCAGGCCCTGCGCCAGGAGCAGCCCCACCTTCCGGTTGCGCGACAGGTCGCCCGTGGCGGTGAGCACCAGGTCGCCAAGGCCGGACAGCCCCATGAAGGTTTCTGCGCGAGCGCCCAGGGCCAGTCCCAGTCGGGTCATTTCCGCCAGGCCGCGGGTAACGAGCGCCGCGCGCGCGTTCAACCCCAGGGACAGCCCGTCGGCCAGGCCGGTGGCGATGGCCAGCACGTTCTTGACCGCGCCGCCGATCTCGACGCCGACGATGTCGTCATTGGCGTAGACGCGAAGGCTCGGGCCATGGAAAGCCTCGACCAGCGCCGCGCGCACCTGCTCATGCGCGCTGGCGGCCACCAGGGCCGTCGGCTGGCCGCTGGCGACCTCCTGCGCAAAGCTGGGGCCGCTGAGCACGCCGGCCTTGAGCGCGGGTGCCACCTGGGCTTGGACCTCGTGCGCCAGCAACCCTGGCTCGGGCGCGCCGGCGCGCGCCTGCTCCACGCCCTTGCTCAGCCACGCCAGCGGTGCAGCCAGGTCGCGCAGCGCATCGAGTTGCTCGCGCAGGGCCGCCATCGGCGTGGCGACGATGACGAGATCGGCGCCTGCCGCGGCTTCGCGGGCGCTTCCTCCTGCCAGTTGCAGTTCTCGAGGCAGGGCGACGCCGGGCAGGTAGCGCCGGTTCTCGCGCTGTGACTGCATGGCCGCCAGCTGCCCGGCGTCACGCGCCCACAGCCGCGGCTGGTGGCGGCCTGCGGCATTGATCGCCAGCGCGGTGCCCCAGGCACCCGCGCCGAGGACGCAGATTTTCATGGGAAGAAGGTCCTGCAGACGCGCTGCTGCGTCCGGCGCGCGGGGTGGGCGCCGGACGGGCCGGCGGCCGTCACGCCGCGCGTCCGGGCACGGATTACTGGGTAACGACGGGCGCGCCCTGGGCGCCCTGGGCGGCCTGCGCCTGCTGCTGCTCGAACATGGCCTGGAAGTTGATCTCGGCCAGGTGCACGGGCGGGAAGCCGGCGCGCTGGATGGTGTCGGCGACATTGCCGCGCAGGTACGGGTAGACGATCTGCGGGCATGCGATGCCGAGGATCGGCGCCATCTGGTCCTGCGGCAGGTTGCGGATCTCGAAGATGCCGGCCTGCTTGGCCTCGACCAGGAACACCGTCTTGTCGCCGATCTTGGTCTGCACGGTGGCCGAGACGCTCACTTCGAAGATGCCGTCGTTGACAGGCTGCGCGTCCACGCCGAGCTGGATGTCGACGGTGGGCGACTCCTGCTGCAGCAGGATGGCCGGCGAATTGGGCTGCTCGAGCGACAGATCCTTGAGGTAGACGCGCTGGATCTGGAAAACGGGGTCTTGGTTGTCGGCCATGGCTTCTCTTGTCGATGTGTAAAGGGATGATCTGCCGACCGGAGGGTGGCCGGCGCAGCACCGCGGGTGCGGCGCCGCGAACCCGCCGTGCCTTGTTCGGCGCGGCAGGTCACGAAAGGACGATTATGGCCCGGCGCCTCAGGCAGCCGGCCCGCGCAGCAGCGGCTCGAGCCCGCCGCGCCCGTCCAGGGCAATGAGGTCGTCGCAGCCGCCGACGTGCGTGTCGCCGATGAAGATCTGCGGCACGGTGCGGCGCCGGGTGGTTTCCATCATGGTGGCGCGCGCCGCCGGATCGGCGTCGATGCGGATTTCCTCGATCTGGTCGACCCCCTTGGACTTGAGGATCTGCTTGGCGCGGATGCAGTAGGGGCAAACCGCGGTGGTGTACATCTTGACGTGCTGCATGTTTCTATCAGGCCTTTTCGAGCGGCAGGTTGGCGGCTTTCCAGGATTTCAGGCCGCCGGCGAGAGCCTGCGCCTGCTCGTAGCCGAGCTTGCGCGCTGTTGCGACCGCGCGCTGGGCACGCGCGCCGCTGGCGCAGACGATGAGCAGCGGCAGCGACTTGTTCTTGACCGTGCCGGGCAGCTTGGCTTCGAGCTGCTCGAGCGGCACGTTGCGGGCGCCGCCGACGTGCCCGGCAGCGAATTCTTCCGGGGCCCGGATGTCGACCACCACCGCGCGCTGGCGGTTGATGAGCTGCACGGCGCTCTCGGCCGAGAGCGCGCCACGGTTGGCCCCTTGCAGCATCGGCCACAGAAGCATCGCGCCGGAGCTGACCACGATCAGGCACAGCACCCAGTTGGCGACGACGAAGTCAAAGAAGAATTTCACGGGAAGCCTCGAATGGGAAACCCGGATTTTAGAATGTCGGGCTTTGCAGGGTTTTGCGGCCGCTTCGGCGGCCGGCCGATTCGACCCCGATCGGGCCGCGGCGCCGTCAATTGTCCCCTGCCGAAATTTGCAATCTCCTCCAACGAATAGGCCCCGACCATGTACAAACTGGTGCTGATCCGCCACGGCGAATCGACCTGGAACCTCGAGAACCGATTCACCGGCTGGACCGACGTCGACCTGACCCCCACTGGCGTGGAGCAGGCCAAGCAGGCCGGACGGCTGCTCAAGGCCGAAGGCTACGATTTCGACGTGGCCTATACCAGCGTGCTCAAGCGCGCCACGCGCACCCTTTGGCACGTGCTCGACGAACTCGACCGCACCTGGCTGCCGGTGGTGCATTCCTGGCGCCTGAACGAACGCCACTACGGCGCACTGCAGGGCCTGAACAAGACCGAGATGGCCAAGGAATACGGCGAAGACCAGGTGCTCATCTGGCGCCGCAGCTACAACACGCCGCCGCCGGCGCTGGAGCCGAGCGACCCGCGCTGCGAGCGCACCGACGTGCGCTACGCCAAGCTCGCCGCGGACCAGGTGCCGCTGACAGAGTGCCTCAAGGACACCGTGGCCCGCGTCATTCCCTTCTGGAACGAATCCATGGCGCCGGCCATCCGGGCCGGCCGCCGGCTGGTGGTGGCCGCGCACGGCAATTCCATCCGCGCGCTGGTCAAGTACCTGGACAACGTCTCCGACGCGGACATCGTCGGCCTGAACATTCCGAACGGCATCCCGCTGGTCTACGAACTGGATGACGACCTCAAACCGCTGCGCCACTACTATCTGGGCGACGCCGAAGCTGCGGCCGCGGCCGCCGCCGCGGTGGCGAGCCAAGGCAAAAAGGCCTGAAGGCGCGCTCTGGCTTGGAACCGCGGCCCTACGGCGCGTTCCAAGCTGTGTATATTGACTCGCTACGCCAACTGGATTTCCGAATGGGCCAAAAACTCAAGATTACAGGGTGGGTTGCCGCCGGCGCCGTTGCCGGCGCCCTGACGACCGTCTCGCTGCAGACCGTCGCGCGTGGCTCCCTGGCGCCGCTGCCGCTCGAAGAACTGCAGCAGCTCGCCGCCGTCTTCGGCATGATCAAGAGCGATTATGTCGAGCCGGTGGACGAGAAAAAGCTCATCTCGGACGCCATCTCCGGCATGGTCTCCGGGCTTGACCCGCACTCGCAGTACTTCGACAAGAAGACCTTCAAGGACTTCCGCGAAGGCACCTCCGGCAAGTTCGTCGGCGTGGGCATCGAGATCACGCAGGAAGACGGCCTGGTCAAGGTGGTCTCCCCGATCGAGGGTTCGCCCGCCTTCCGCGCCGGCCTCAAGCCGAACGACCTGATCACCAAGATCGACGACACCGCCGTGCGCGGCCTGACGCTCAACGACGCCGTCAAGCGCATGCGTGGCGAGGCCAACACCAAGGTGCGCCTGACCATCTTCCGCAAGGAGGAGAACCGCACCTTCCCGGTGACCATCACCCGCGAGGAAATCCGCACCCAATCGGTGCGCGGCAAGGTGATCGAACCCGGCTACGGCTGGATCCGCCTGTCGCAGTTCCAGGAGCGCACGGTCGACGACTTCGTCAAGAAGGTCGACGAGATCTACAAGGCCGACCCGAACCTCAAGGGCATGGTGCTCGACCTGCGCAACGACCCGGGCGGCCTGCTGGATGCGGCGGTGGCCGTATCGGCCGCCTTCCTGCCGGAAAACGTCACGGTGGTCACCACGGACGGCCAACTGGCGGAAAGCAAGGCGGTCTACAAGGCGGCGCCCGAGTTCTACCAGCGCCGCGGCGGTTCCGACGCGCTGCGCAGCTTGCCGCCGGCGCTCAAGACGGTGCCGCTGGTGGTGCTGGTCAACGAAGGCTCGGCCTCGGCCAGCGAGATCGTGGCCGGCGCCCTGCAGGACCACAAGCGCGCCACCATCATGGGCAGCCAGACCTTCGGCAAGGGCTCGGTGCAGACCGTGCGGCCGCTGGGCCCCGATACCGGCCTGAAGATCACCACCGCGCGCTACTACACGCCCAGCGGCACCTCCATCCAGGCCCGCGGCATCGTGCCCAACGTGATGGTGGACGACACGGCCGAGGGAAGCCCCTTCGCCGTACTGCGCATGCGCGAGGCCGATCTCGACAAGCACCTGAGCAGCGGCCAGGGCGCCGAGAAGAAGGACCCGGAACTCGACAAGCTGCGCGAGGAAGCCCGCCGGCAACTCGAGGCCGAGGCCCTCAATCCGGGCTCGGCCAACAAGACGCCCGAATACGGCACCGCCAAGGACTTCCCGCTCCAGCAGGCCCTGGCGCAGCTCAAGGGCCAGCCGGTCATGGTCAGCAAGACGCAGGTCGAGCGCAAGGAAGAAAAGAAGGAAAACTGAGGCGCCCAGCCCGGCTCGACGGGCAATCGTCCGAGCCGGAGCGCCCATTTCCTTCGCCACGCCATGGAAGACGAGCAGCTGCTGCGCTACTCGCGGCACATCCTGCTGGAGGAATTCGGCATCGATGGCCAGGCGCGCGTCAGCGCCGGGCATGCGCTCGTCATCGGCGCCGGCGGGCTCGGCTCCCCGGTAGCGCTGTACCTGGCAGGCGCCGGTGTCGGCCGCATCACGCTGGTGGACGACGACGAGGTCGACCTGACCAACCTGCAGCGGCAGATCGCCCACACCCACGCACGCGTCGGCCAGCCCAAGGTGCAATCGGCCGCCGAAGGCATGCATGCCCTCAACCCTGGAATCCAGGTCGCCACCCACGTGGCCAGGGCCGATGCCATCTTGCTGGAGCAGCTCGTGCCGGCAGCCGACGTGGTCCTGGACTGCAGTGACAACTTCGCCACCCGCCAGGCCGTCAATCGCGCCTGCGTGCAGCACGGCAAGCCGCTGGTCGCCGGCGCGGCGATCCGCTTCGACGGGCAGCTGTCGGTGTTCGACACCCGCAGCGCCGACGCGCCCTGCTACGCCTGCGTGTTTCCGCCGGACGCCGATTTCGAGGAAACGCGTTGCGCGGTGCTCGGCGTCTTTGCGCCCGTGGTCGGCACCATTGGCACGCTGCAGGCCGGCGAGGCGCTCAAGCTGCTGGCGGGCATGGGCGAGCCGCTCGCCGGGCGGCTGCTGATGCTCGACGGGCGCACCACGCGCTTCGACGAGATGCGACTTCGGCGCGATCCGCTGTGCCCGGTCTGCGCGCAGCGACGCGGTACCGCCGCGCCCACCGCCGAAGCGCGCTGAGTGCCGCCGCGGCGTGCGGGACACGCCCAGTGGGAGCTGTCCTACAGCGCGAAGCCCCTGCACCTTGCACACTGCACACCGGGCTCCCGATACGATCCTCTGCATGTCATCGCTGCGCATCGGCGAGTGCGTTGGGTACGCCGAGAAGAAGATGTCTTTCGACATGCCAAACACACTCAGGACTTACATCGTCGAAGACAACGCCACGATCCGGGAGAACCTCATCGGCACCCTGGAAGAGCTCACTCGCGTCAATGCCATCGGCCACGCCGAGGGCGAAGCCGTCGCGCGCGACTGGCTGTCCGCAAACGGCCCGGAATGGGACCTGGCGATCGTGGATCTGTTCCTCAAGCAAGGCAGCGGACTGGGCGTGCTGCAAGGGTGCGCACAGCGGCGCAGCGGGCAGAAGGTCATCGTGCTGACCAACTACGCCACCCCCGACATTCGCAAGCGCTGCGCCCAGCTGGGCGCCGACGCCGTATTCGACAAGTCCAACGAGATCGATGCGCTGGTGGAGTTCTGCGCCCAGCTGTCCGACGCCAGCGACGCCGGGAGCGGGCCGCACTGATGCCAACGAAAACGCCTCGCGAAGACTGCCGGGCCAGGAGCAGTCTGCGAGGCGCCAGAGGCAGCCGGGGCGCTCCCCGGCCGCGGCCGGAGAACAGCGCCGCAGCCGCTTCAGTCGATCAGCTTGTTCTTCAGCGCGTAGTAGGTCAGGTCGCTGTTGGACGACAGGTTCATCTTCTCCATCAGGCGCGTACGGTACGTACTCACCGTCTTCACCGACAAGGACAGTTCCTTGGCGATGTCGCCCGCGGTTTCGCCCTTGGCGAGTTTGAGGAAGACCTGGAATTCCCGTTCCGACAGCTGCTCGTGCGGCGGGCCTTCGTTGTTGCGATCCAGCTGGCGCGCCAGCAGGTCTGCCACGGCAGGCGTGATGTGGCGGCGACCGAGCGCGATGGTGCGGATCGCGTTGACGATCTCGATCGGATCGCACTCCTTGTTGAGGTAGCCGCTGGCGCCCTGGCGGATCAGGTTCAGGGCGTAGTGCTCCTCGGGGTAGGCGCTGAGGATCAGGATGCCGACGTCCGGCGCCTTGGCGCGGATCATGGCCAGCGCGTCGATGCCGCTCTGGCCGGGCATGGACAGGTCCATCAGCAGCACATCCATTTCGGTGGTCCGGACCAGGTCGATCGCTTCGCGACCGCTCGCAGCCTCCCCGACCACTCTCAGGTCCACATGTTCGGAAAGAAACTGGCGCAAGCCCGAGCGCACGATGGCGTGGTCATCCACAATTCCGACTCTGATCATTCTTGGCTTCTTTCCTGTTCGTTTCGCGCTCAGGCGCGGATTTACTTGACCTCCCCGGGTCCATGACGATTATTCACGGTTCGGCGTCCCCCACTGTCGGACGGCGCCTTCAAAATTGGTTGGCCACGCGTCCTACAACGCTTGCGCTCGGCCTGGCCATGCTCGCCGCGCTGGTGCTGGTGGGCATCAACGAAGCGGGATATCGTCAGTCCAGCCGCGCGCTGGCAGCCATCGGCGAGGCGCAGGGCGAGCGGCTGGTGCTCAATTCGCTGGTGCAGAGCCTGCTCGACGCCGAGACGGGCCAGCGCGGCTTTCTGCTCACCGGCGAAGCACGCTACCGCCAGCCGTACGACGAAGCCGTCAAGCAGATCGGCAACCAGTTCGCGGCACTGCGCAAACTCTACGCCGACAAGCCGGAGGAAAGCAATCGGCTGGCCGTGCTGGCCGACCACGTGACGCGCAAGCTCGCGGAAATGGACATGAGCGTGCGGCTGCGCGCCGCCGGCAACGAGGATGCCTGGAAGTTCGTCCTGACCACCGACGTCGGGCAGGAGGAAATGGCGGCCATCCGCGCCGAGGCGGCCGGTCTGCTGGCGCTTTCCGACGAACTGTTGCGAAATGGCCAGACGCAGATCGGCCGGTCGCTGCGCATGGCGCGGCTGGGCATTGGCCTTGTCGCGCTGGCCGGCATGTTCGCCTTCTACCTGTACCTGCGCCAGACCCACCGCCTGCGCGAGGCTGGCGCCCGGCAGCAGCAGGTGCTCCAGCGCGAACGCAATGCGCTCGAGGACGAGGTGCGCGAGCGCACCGCCAACCTGCGCGAGCTCGCCACCCACCTGCAGGAAGTGCGCGAAAACGAACGGGGTTACCTCGCCCGCGAGCTGCACGACGAACTGGGCTCGCTGCTCACCGCGGCCAAGCTGGACGCGGCCCGCCTCAAGTCCAAGCTGGCATCCTCCCCGGACGCGATCGAGCGGCTGCAGCACCTGATCGAGCAGCTCAACAGCGGCATCGCGCTGAAGCGCCGAATCATCGAGGATCTGCGCCCGTCGTCGCTGTCGAACCTGGGCCTGGTGGCCGCTCTGGAGATCCTGGGCCGCGAGTTCGCCGAGCGCGCCGGCATCCAGGTGGAGATGGCGCTCGAACCCGTCCTGCTCGACGAAAGCCGCGAGCTGACGGTGTACCGCCTGGTGCAGGAAAGCCTGACCAACATCGGAAAGTACGCCAAGGCGCAGAGCGCCACCATCGTGCTCAAGAATTACGAGCGGCACGTCGAAGTGGAGGTGGCCGACGACGGCCAGGGATTCGACATGCAGCAGTTGCGCCCGGCCACGCACGGCCTGGCCGGCATGCGCCATCGCGTGGAAGCGGCGCACGGCAAGTTGCGCATCACCACGCAGCCCGGGCACGGCACCCGGCTGTGGGCGATGCTGCCGGCACAGGGACGGGCGCCGTCCTCTTCCGAGCCTTATGGCAGCGGCATCATCGCCAGCGTGCCCGAGATCGCGGAAGCGGCCATTGGCCCGCCTCCTACGCTGCCCCACCGCAGCGGCTGACAGGGCGCGCGGGGGTCGCCCGCTATGGTCGTGGTCAAGCCATCCGGCGTTGCGCCGGCGGCGACCAACCAGGCGTCTCGACCATCGAAGCGCGTACCCAAAGGAGCCAATAGATGTTGCACTACGCAGTCGTGTTTCTCGTCATCGCCCTGATCGCTGCCGTACTGGGCTTTGGCGGCATCGCTGCAAGCGCCGCCGGCATTGCCAAGCTGCTGTTCGTCATCTTCGCCGTGCTGGCGCTGGCCGGCTTCATCGCCGGCTTGCTGCGCCGCCGATGACGGGGCTACGATCGCATCGGCACGAGCCATCGGCATACAGGTTTATTTCAGAAAGGGAACATCATGCAATCCGCTTCCAAGACGCCGTCCGAACTGGCCGACGACCTGCGCCAGACCGCCAATGACGCCATGGACACGACGCGCGCCTACGCGCAGAACGCGGTGAACGCCGCCGGAGAAAAGGTGCGCGACATGCGTCGCGAAGCCGAACCGACGATGGAGCAGTTGGCCGCACGCGTGCAGCAGGCAGTCCAGCGCGGGCTGGACTCCGCTTCGCGTACCAGCGCACGCGCCCAACGCCAGTTCGAAGTCGCTGCAGACCGCACGGGGCAATACATCGCGGACCAGCCGGTGCGCTCGATCCTGCTTGCCGCCGCCGCCGGCGCCGCCATCACGGCGCTGCTGGTTCTCGCGACCCGCAGCCGCGACGACTGATCCCGTCCAGGCCAGGCGCCTCCTGTGCCACTCGCCTGAGCGTTCCGGCCCGTCGCGCGACATCGGGCCGCCGTCTTCGACCTGCAACCTTCCGTCGCCGCGAGGCGTCCGCGTGGCCACATGCTGCATCCAATCTACACCACGGTCCTCGGGCATCCGGAACTTGTCGCCGACCATCTGGCCAACTACGTGGCGCTGGTACGCGAGGAAGCCGGTGACACCGCGCGGCGGCTCGTTGCCCGCACCATCGCCGGCGTCACGGCGGTCATCGCCGCGATGATGGCGCTGGGCCTGATCGGCATCGCCGTGATGCTGGGCGTGCTGCACGGCCAATTCAACTGGGTCCTGGTGATCGTGCCAGGGGTGGCGGTCGTCATAGCGCTCGTCGGCGCCTATATCGCGACGCGCCCGGCGGACCTGGACGGCTTCAAGGATATCCGGGCGCAACTCGACGCCGACGTGGAGGCTCTGCACCTGGCGGGGCAATACGATGAACGCTGAAAACGTCGAACCGACACCGCAGGAGCGGCTGGCCATGTCGCGCCATGCGCTGGTGCAGCACCTGCGGCAGGAACACCTGCCAGGGCGCCGGCGAGCACTGCAGCCGCGCGACAGGACCGGCGATGCCACGACTTATTTCGTCGAGGCCGCCACGGCGCATCCGGCTGCGGGCTGGCTGAAGCTGGGGCAGCGCCTGGCCGGTCACTGGTGGCGCAGGCACCCGCTGCACGCGGCAGGGCAGCTGGCGCGCCCGTTGCTCGAGCGCGCCGCGCACGAGCGGCCGGTGGCGCTCATGGTTGCCGCGGCTGCCACCGGCGGCGTGCTGGTGCTCACGCGCCCCTGGCGCCTGCTCACGGTATCGGCGGCCATTGCCGCACTTTTCAAGACTTCCGAGCTTGCGGGCGTGATCAACACGCTCATGCACCGCGAGCCATTCCCACGAAAGGACCTCACGCCATGACAACCGCAACTGCAAGACCCGACCAGGGCACCCAGCGCCAGAAGCTGACGCTCGACGAAAGCGCCTTGAAGGCCGCCGCGAGCAGCCTTGACGATGGCGCCGTCACGCCCGGCTACGGCCCATGGCGCGAAGACATCCTCAAGCTGCTCAATGATGCGCTGGCGACCGAACTGGTCTGCATCCTGCGCTACAAGCGCCATTACTTCACCGCGCACGGGGTGTCTTCCCCGGCGATCGCCGACGAATTCCTGGTGCATGCGAACGAGGAAACGGCCCATGCCGACAAGATCGCCGAGCGGATCGTGCAGCTCGGTGGCGAGCCCGACTTCTCTCCCAACACGCTGCTCGAACGCAGCCACGCCGACTATGACGAGTCCACCGACCTCAAGGCCATGGTGCGCGCCAATCTCGTGGCCGAGCGCATCGCCGTGGAGAGCTACCGCCAGATGATCGTGCTCATCGGCGACAAGGATCCCACCACGCGCCGGATGCTGGAGGAAATCCTGGCCGACGAGGAAGAGCACGCCGACGAACTGCGGGACTGGCTGGACAACTGATCCGCGCTTCGCAAGAAAGAAAGCCCTGGCATGCCAGGGCTTTTTTTCTTGTGCCGCAGCTGCCGCAGGCCCGGCCCGCTACATCGTCTTGACTTCGAGCCGGTTGTCGACTGCGCTGACGCCTTGCACGCCGCGAGCGATCTGTTCGGCGCGCTCCTTGGCCTCGGCGCTCGGCGCGGGGCCGGTCAGCGTGACCTTGCCAGCGTCGGTATCGACGTCGATCTCGAGCGCGCTCAGTTGCGGGTCCTTGGCAAGACCCGCATTGACCGAGGCGGTAATGCTGGCGTCCGACGTGGCCTTTTCGACGGCGGCGCCGGCCTTGCGGGCCGCATCGGCCATCTTGTCGGGGACGTCCGAGGTGGCCATGCGGTCCTTCGCCTCGCCGGCCATGCGTGCGGTCTTGTCGGCCGCCTGGTCGGCCGCGCGTTCGGTGCGGGCGATGGCATCGTCGAGCTTCTCGCCGGCAGTGCGGTCGCTCGCGTTGTCGCAGCCGGCCACGGCGAGCGAAGCACCAGCCAGCGCCAGCGCCCAACCGGCGCGCGTCAGCGTCGTCTTCAGGTTGGCAGAGGTTGGGGTCATGTAAAGATCTCCTTTGCTGGTAGGGCCGCGCGAGCACCGCGCGGTCCGCAGGCCCGACACTAATCTGCGCGCGGCGATGCCGGCGTCTGTCGCGGCGGTCGTCGGCTGTAGGACGGGACCGATGCCGTGTTACGGGGGCGTCGCGCCGACGATCCAACCCTCGAGCGGGTCGACGCCGGGCGGCACGCCGTACCCCCGCCCGGGCGAGTCCGCCCGCCGCGCCGCCCAGGCAGCCTGCATCAGGCACAGGACGGCGTCCAGCGTATCGGCACTGCCGTCCGCCACCAGTTCGGCGCGGTGCGCCCCGCCGACGGCCAGGGACAGGCCCAGGCGCGTCTGGCCGGCCTCGAGTGCCCGCAGCAGGCATTCGCGCGCCTCGCGGCGCCCTTCGTCCTGCCGCGTCGCCGCGTCGCTCTTGTAGCTGGTGCGCCCGAGCACGTCCCGCGCCACGAGGCCTGGATACCCTTCGAGCGCGACGCGTGCCGGCTCACCCTGCGGCGGCGGCAGGTGGGCCGGAAAATGCGCTCCCGTGGCGAGCAGTCGCGGCACGCCGGCGTGGAGCATCCAGGCCACGGGCGGATTGACCCACTTCATGGAGGGGCTGGAGCCCGCCGGCCCGTCCGTGGCCCGGTGCGCGAACTTCCCGCCCGCCGGACGCGCGGCACAGAAGGCCGCCAGGCGGCGCCGGAGTTCGACGCGGTCGATGCCCGCGAAATGCGCGATCGAGGCGCGCCAGTCGAGCGGCCACTGCAATGACTCGATCAGTTCGCGCGGCAGGCCGAAAGGCAGGTCGAATGCGCCGACCCAGGCCGGCTGCGAGCCCAGCCAATCGGACCAGGCGTCGAGCGAATGGAAGCGATGGACGGCCTGGAGCCGCACGTCGGCGCCGACGACACCGCCTGTCGCGACAACGATGTTCTTGCGCCGGGTCGGCGCGCTGGAAAAGTCGCAGCCGACCAGCAGCGCCGGCATGGGCAGCCCGTGTATCAGCCGATCAGCCGCGGCCGACGATCGAGGCGGTGGCCATCAGCTCTTCGAGCAGGGCCAGCGAGACCTTGCCGGACACGGCGTAGGGGTCGAGTTCCGGCCGCTCGGAATAACGCAGGAGGATCGAGGCGTGCACCTTGGTCAGGTTGACCTGGCCCATGGTCCAGCCGCCGAAGCGGCGCTCGTTGATTTCCTCGTAGTGCATCAGCTGCACGTCCTTGTGGCGGGCGTCGGCCAGGATGTGGGCGTACAGCTCGTTGACGGCCTTGCGGCCGCCTTCGATGGCCTGCAGGAACACACCGCCGCCGTGACACAGGATGCCCGTGATGCCGCAGGAGGTGTTGTGCTGCCTGGACTGGGTCAGGATCGCCTCGATCGCCGCAGGACTGGCGTCCACCGCGCGGCTGGCGTAAAGCAGGCGCACGAGCATGGCGTCAACCCTTTCGCGGCAGCAGCGAGAGGAATTCGCGACGCAACGACGCGTCCTTGAGGAACGCGCCGCGCATGACGGAGTTGATCATCTTGCTGTCCATTTCCTTGACGCCGCGCCACTGCATGCAGAAGTGCTCGGCCTCGACCACCAGCGCCAGCCCGTCGGGCTGGGTCTTTTCCTGGATCAGGTCGGCCAGCTGGACCACGGCCTCTTCCTGGATCTGCGGGCGGCCCATGACCCATTCGGCCAGCCGCGCATACTTGGACAGGCCGATGACGTTGGTGTGCTCGTTGGGCATCACGCCGATCCACAGCTTGCCGATGATCGGGCAGAAGTGGTGCGAGCAGGCGCTGCGGATGGTGATCGGCCCGACGATCATCAGTTCGTTGAGCCGCTCGGCGTTCGGGAATTCGGTCAGCGAGGGCGCCGGCACGTAACGGCCGCGGAACACCTCGTTGACATACATCTTGGCCACGCGGCGCGCGGTGGCGCCGGTGTTGTGGTCGTTCTCGACGTCGATGACCAGGCTGTCGAGCACGCCCTTCATCTTCTCCTCGACCTCGTCGAGCAGCGCTTCGAGTTCGCCCGGCTCGATGAACTGGGCGATGTTGTCGTTGGCGTTGTAGCGTTGGCGCGCGGCCTTCACACGCTCGCGGATCTTGACGGAAACGGGCGTGCCTTCGTCCGGCGCTCCGCTTTCGACTGGGCGCAGCTTGGCGTCGATCTTGGTCAGCATGGGCGGCATCCTATCAGGCAAAGGCTTTTCCACGTTCCCGAGCGGGAACTCAGCAGCGACGGCGCCTCTTTGCTATGAAATTCATAGCGAAAAGTCCGAGACCAGCGGCAGGTGGTCCGACATCCGGGCCCAGACCGGGCCGCGCGGCACGGCGCATTCGGTCACCGGCATGTGGCGGGCGTAAATGAAATCGAGCTGCGTCAGCGGCAGGCGCGACGGGTACGTCAGGGTGCGAGGGCCGCGCAGGTCGCTGGAGTCGCGCAGGCCCATCGCGTTCATGGCGTAGCGCATGCGCGCGCCCCAGTCGTTGAAGTCGCCCGCGACGACGAGCCGGTCGCCGGGCGGAATCTCCTTGTCGATGAAATCGCGCAGAAGCGCCACCTGGCGCACGCGGCTGCCCTTGATCAACCCCAGGTGCACCACGATGGCATGCACCGGAACGCCTTCGACCTCGATCACCGCGTGCAGCAGCCCGCGCTGCTCGAAGCGGTGGTCCGAGATGTCGCGATGCGACGTGTGCAGTACCGGCCACCGCGTCAGCAGCGCGTTGCCGTGTTCCCCGTGGCGCGTGATGGCGTTGGTCTCGTAGACGGCCGTATAGCCCTCGGGCGCCAGGAAATCGGCCTGCGGCAGCTCCGGCCAGCGGGCAAAGCGCATGGCCGCCTGGCGGTTCATCTTGCGCACTTCCTGCAGGCAGATGATATCGGCGTCGAGCTGCTCGACCGCGTGGCCGAGGTTGTGGATCTCGAGTCGCCGCACCGGCCCGACGCCCTGCACACCCTTGTGGATGTTGTACGTCGCAACGCGAAGTTTGCCCTGCTGCTCGCTCATTCCATGAATTCTGGCAGCAACAGGATCGCCTCGGCGTTCGAGGGCGAGTAGCAGGCGTCGGCCGCCTCGCGCCAGGGCAGCCAGCGCCAGGCGGTGTGCTCGCGCGGACTCAGCACCGGCACCGCCGCCTCGGGCAGGCACAGGCCGAACAGGTGCTCGCGGTTGCGGGTGACGCCGGGGGAATAGCGGTGCAGGTAGCGCGGATAGATGTCGTACTCGTTGGTCAGGCTCCAGTCGCGCAGCGACCGGGCCAATGCGCTGGCCGGGCCGCAGTCGAAGCCGGTTTCCTCCAGCACCTCGCGCGCGGCGGTGAGCGCCAGGGGTTCGTCCGGGTGGTCCTTGCTGCCTGTGACCGACTGCCAGAAGCCCGGCGTGTCGGCGCGCTCGATGAGCAGCACCTGGCGCTGCGCGGTGTGGATGACCACCAGCACCGACTCGGGAATCTTGAAGGGCTTGACGTGCGCGTCCATGGCTTCGCGGCCACCGGCGATGTCCGGTGCCGCATGCTGCCAGCATAAATGAAAAGGCGCCCTGCCCGACCGCGCGTTGCCGCGGTGCGGGCGGGCGCCGGACGGCGCGGCAGCCTGAGCGTCAGTCCGCCTTGGCGGCCGTGTTGCGCAACCGGATGTGCAGTTCGCGCAGCTGCTTCTCGTCGACCGGGCTGGGCGCCTGCGTCAGCAGGTCCTGGGCGCGCTGGGTCTTGGGGAAGGCGATCACGTCACGGATCGATTCGGCGCCGGTCATCAGCATGACCAGGCGGTCCAGGCCGATGGCGATGCCGCCGTGCGGGGGCGCGCCGTACTGCAGCGCGTCGAGCAGGAAGCCGAACTTCGCCTGGGCGTCCTCGGCATTGATCTTGAGCGCGCGGAACACCTTGCTCTGCACTTCCTCGCGGTGGATACGCACCGAGCCGCCACCCATCTCGATGCCGTTGAGCACCATGTCGTAGGCCTTGGCCAGGCACTTCTCGGGTGCGGTGTCCATCATGTCCTCGTGCCCGTCCTTGGGCGACGTGAACGGATGGTGCACGGCAGACCAGCGCTGGCCTTCCTCGTCGTACTCGAACATCGGGAAGTCGACCACCCACAGCGGCGCCCAGCGATCGTCGAACAGGCCAGACTTCTTGCCGAACGGGCTGTGGCCGACCTTGATGCGCAGGGCGCCGATGGCGTCGTTCACCACCTTGGCCTTGTCGGCACCGAAGAAGATCAGGTCGCCGTCGCGCGCGCCGGTGCGGGCGATGATCTCGGCCAGGGCGCCATCGCCCAGGTTCTTGACGATCGGGCTCTGCAAGCCTTCGCGGCCGGCGGCGGCATCGTTGACCTTGATGTAGGCCAGGCCCTTGGCACCGTAGATCTTGACGAACTCGGTGTAGGCGTCGATCTCGCCGCGGCTGAGCCCGCCCTCGGCGCCGCCGCCGGGCACGCGCAGGGCCACCACGCGGCCGTCCTTCATGTTGGCGGCTGCCGAGAACACCTTGAACTCCACGTCGCGCATGACGTCGGTCAGCTCGGTGAACTCCAGCTTGACGCGCAGGTCCGGCTTGTCCGAGCCGTACTTGAACATGGCGTCGCCGTAGGTCATGGTCGGGAACGGGGGCAGCTCGATGCCGGCGGCCGCTCGGAAGACCTGGCGGATCATGCCTTCGAACATCTCGCGGATCTCGTTCTCGGCCATGAACGAGGTCTCGATGTCGATCTGCGTGAACTCGGGCTGGCGGTCGGCGCGCAGGTCCTCGTCGCGGAAGCACTTGACGATCTGGTAGTAGCGGTCGAAGCCGGCGACCATGAGCAACTGCTTGAACAGCTGCGGCGACTGCGGCAGCGCGAAGAAGCTGCCGTCGTGCACGCGGCTGGGCACCAGATAGTCGCGCGCGCCCTCGGGCGTCGACTTGCCCAGCATGGGGGTCTCGATGTCGATGAAGCCGTTGGCGTCGAGGAACTTGCGTGCCTCCATCGTCACCTTGTAGCGGGTCATCAGGTTGTTCTGCATGACCGGGCGGCGCAGGTCGAGCACGCGGTGCGTCAGGCGCGTGGTCTCGCTGAGGTTGTCGTCGTCGAGCAGGAAGGGCGGCGTCACCGACGGGTTGAGCACCTTGAGCGCATGGCACAGCACCTCGATCTTGCCGCTCCTGAGGTTGTCGTTGACCGTGCCTTCGGGCCTCGCACGCACCAGGCCGGTGACCTGCACGCAGAACTCGTTGCGCAGATCCTCGGCGATGCCGAAGCTGTCGGCGCGATCGGGGTCGCACACGACCTGCACATTGCCCTCGCGGTCGCGCAGGTCGATGAAGATCACGCCGCCATGGTCGCGCCGGCGGTTCACCCAGCCGCACAGGGTGACGGTTTGGCCCAGCAGGGCATCGGTCACGAGACCGCAATAGTGTGTACGCATCGCCATGGTGTTGGCGGCGCCGCGGGGGCGCCTACTCCTTCTTCTGTTCGGTTTAGGCGTGGCTGATGGACTCGGGGCCGCCTGGCACCACTACGCCCATCGACACGATGTACTTGAGCGCCTCGTCGACGCTCATCTTCAGTTCAATGCAGTCCGTGCGCTTGAGCATCACGAAGTAGCCGCCGGTGGGGTTCGGCGTGGTGGGCACGTACACGCCCAGGTAGTCACCCTGCAGGTGATTGCGCACGTCGCCGCCGGGTGTGCCGGTGACGAAGGCGATGGTCCACGCGCCCGGCCGCGGCCATTCGATCAGGACCGCAGTGCGGAAGGCGTTGCCGCTGTCCGAGAACAGCGTGTCGGAAACCTGCTTGACGCTGGAATAGATCGAGCGCACCACCGGGATGCGGCGCACCAGGGCGTCGCCCCAGCCGAGCAGCCGCTTGCCGATGAAGTTGCTGGCCGCCGCGCCCACCCCCAGCAATATGGTCAGCGTGAGCAGCACGCCCAGCCCGCGCACGCGGTGCTGCGCCAGCCACTGCTGCCAATGGGCCGGCAGCAGCCACAACGTCTGGTCCAGCGTGCCGATGATCCAGTCGAGCACCCCGAGCGTGATCGCCAGGGGAACGATGACCAGCAGGCCGGACACCAGCCACTTGCGCAGCGCGAGCATGGCGTTCGGCGCCCTCTCTCTAGCTGGCGCTGCCGGAGGCAGGCGCCGGTGCGGCAGCAGGCGCCGCCGCGGGCGCGGCGGCCGGAGCCGCTGCGGGCGCCGACGGTCCCGCGGCAGCAGCGTCACCGCCGGTGCCGGTGGCAGCCTCGGCCGCCTTCGGCGCGGCGCTGTCGCTCTTGCCCTTGCCGGTGTTGCTGCCACCGTCGCGGAAATCGGTCACATACCAGCCCGAACCCTTGAGCTGGAAGCCGGCAGCGGTCAATTGCTTGCTGAATGCAGCGGCGCCGCATGCCGGGCAGTCGGTCAGCGGCGCGTCGGACATCTTCTGCAGCACGTCCTTGGCATGGCCGCAGGCGCTGCACTTGTAGGCATAGATAGGCATTGGGATGAAGGCGTGATGCGGGGCCTGACGAATTGGAGGCGCTCCGCCAGCAAAGCCCGCAATTATAAGGCGCGCCCTCGCAGATCCGTCCGCCGCGCAGGGCGCACGGGCCGCCTCAGGCGGCCAGCGGCCGGTGCGGTGTGCGCACGTTGGCCACCCACTGGGGTGCCAGCGATCCGGCCACCATGCCGGCCAGGGACGCCAGCAGGCCGGCCAGCTGCGCGGGGAATGCCTCGCCCCACGGCATGGCCAGCCCGGCGATCCAGACGCCGATCCCCAGGACGATGGCGAGCACGGCGCCTTGCGTGGTGGCACGCTGCCAGTACAGGCCGAAGACGAGCGGGATGAAGGCGCCCACCAGCGGAACCTGGTAGGCCCCGGAGACCAGCTCGTAGATGGGCGTGCCTTCCATCCGGATCGAGTAGGCCAATACCGCGGCGCTGAACACCAGGACGGTGATGCGCATGGTCCGGAGGTTGGATTTGTCCGAGCCGCTCGGCCGGAACTGGCGCCAGATGTTCTCGGTGAATGTCACGCTGGGCGCCAGCAGGGTCGCCGACGCGGTCGACTTGATGGCGGACAGCAGCGCGCCGAAGAACAGCACCTGCATCACGAAGGGCATCTTCTCGAGCACCAGCGTCGGCAGCACGCGCTGCGGATCGTCCTTGAGAAGCTGGGCAGTCTGCTCGGGCATGATCAGCAGCGCGCTGGCCACCAGGAACATGGGCACGAAGGCGAACAGGATGTAGGCGACGCCCCCGATGACCGGGCCGCGCGTGGCCGACTTGACGCTGTTGGCCGACATCACGCGCTGGAACACGTCCTGCTGGGGAATGGAGCCGAGCATCATGGTCAGCCCGGCCGCCAAGAAGAACACCATGTCCTTGAAGCTCGGCTCGGGCCAGAACCGGAACAGGTCGCGGCTGGCGGCAAAGGCGATGACCTTGTCGGCGCCACCGGCCATCTCGCCGGCAAACACTGCCAGCACCGCCAGCCCTGCCACGAGGATGATCATCTGGATGAAATCGGTGACGGCCACCGACCACATGCCGCCGAACAGCGTGTACGCCAGGATCGAGAGCACGCCAATGACCATGCCCATCGGAATGCCAACGGCACCGCCGGACAGCACGTTGAACACCAGCCCGAGCGCGGTGACCTGCGCCGACACCCAGCCCAGGTAGCTCAGCATGATGATCAGCGAGCAGGCCACCTCCACCGTGCGGCCGTAGCGCTCGCGGTAGTAGTCGCTGATGGTCAGCAGCGTCATGCGGTAGAGCTTGCCCGCGAAGAACAGCCCCACCAGGATCAGGCAGGTGCCCGCGCCGAACGGGTCCTCGATGACGCCGCCCAGTCCGCTGTCGATGAACTTGGCCGGAATGCCCAGCACCGTCTCCGACCCGAACCAGGTGGCGAAGGTGGTGGTCACGATCATGAAAAGCGGCAGGTGCCGCCCGGCGATGGCGAAGTCGGTGGTGTTCTTGACCCGCCGGGCCGCATACAGGCCGATGGCAATGGTGATCAGCAGGTAGAGGATGACCAGGGACAACAGCACGGGGGTTTCTCCTCGCGTCTTTTAGGGTGGGTGGAAATTCAGAACAGGCTGACGCGCATGACCAGCTGCATCGCCAGCAGGCCCAGCACGAAGCCGACACCGCCGTAGATGATGCCCTGCAGCAGGCGGTTGGTACGCTTCTGCGCGGCCAGCAGTTCCTGCAGCTCGCGCCGATGGTCGGCGGGCCGCCGCTCGAGGTAGTCGTGCAGCAGCCGTGGCAACTGCGGCAGCAGCTTGGCAAAGCGCGGGGCCTCCGCCCGCAACTGCTGAAGCAGCTTGCGCGGGCCCAGCTGGTCGACCATCCATTTCTCGAGGAACGGCTTGGCGGTGGCCCACAGGTCCAGGTCGGGGTCGAGCTGCCGCCCCAGGCCTTCGATGTTGAGCAGCGTCTTTTGCAGCAGGACCAGCTGCGGCTGGATCTCGACGTGAAAGCGCCGCGACGTCTGGAACAGGCGCATGAGCACCATGCCCAGCGAGATCTCCCGCAAGGGCCGGTCGAAATAGGGCTCGCACACGGTGCGGATGGCGGCCTCGAGCTCATCCACCCGCGTACCCTCCGGCACCCAGCCGCTCTCCAGGTGCAGCTCGGCCACGCGCTTGTAGTCGCGCCGGAAGAACGCGGCGAAGTTCTGCGCCAGGTACTCCTTGTCGACCTCGGTCAGCGTGCCGATGATGCCGAAGTCGAGCGCGATGTAGCGGCCGAACGTTTCCCGTTCCACGCTCACCTGGATGTTGCCCGGGTGCATGTCCGCATGGAAGAAGCCGTCGCGGAACACCTGCGTGAAGAATATGGTGACGCCGTCGCGCGCCAGCTTGGGCACGTCGACGCCGGCGGCGCGCAGCCGGTCGAGCTGGGCGATGGGCACGCCGTACATGCGCTGCATGACGATGACCTCGGGCTGGCAGTAGTCCCAGATCATCTCCGGGATCATGACCAGGTCGAGCGTGCTCATGTTGCGCCGCAGCTGGGCCGCGTTGGCGGCCTCGCGAACCAGGTCGAGCTCGTCGTGCAGGTACTTGTCGAACTCGGCCACCACCTCGCGCGGCTTCAGGCGCTTGCCGTCGGCCGACAGGCTCTCGACCCAGTTGGCCATCAGGGCCATCAGCGCCAGGTCCTTCTCGATCACGCCGCGCATGCCGGGCCGCAGTACCTTGATCGCTACCTCGCGCAGGCCGCCGTCGGGCATGCGCAAGGTGGCGAAATGCACCTGCGCGATCGAAGCGCTGGCCACCGGCACGTCGTCGAAGCGCTCGAAGATCTGGTCGACCGGTCGATGGAAGGCGCGCTCGATGGTCTGGCGTGCCACTTGCGAATCGAATGGCGGTACGCGATCCTGCAGCCAGGCGAGTTCGTCGGCGATGTCGGGGGGCAGCAGGTCGCGGCGGGTCGACAGCACCTGGCCGAACTTGACGAAGATGGGCCCGAGCCGCTCCAGCGCCTCGCGCAGCCGCTGCCCGCGCGGCGCGTCGAGCCGGCGGCCGACCGAGACCAGGCGCGCCACGGCATGCAGCCAGGGCTTCTGGAAGCTGTTGAGGACGAGCTCGTCCAGGCCGTAGCGCAGCGCGATCCAGACGATGAACGCGCCTCGGAAGAGACGACTCATTCGGTCTTCGCAGGGCTGGTACGTGCCGCCTTGTCGATGAACTGGCGCAGCGTGCCGACAACCTTGCGTGCGGCATCGGCGATGCCGTGGGCCGGCACGTCGCCGATCACGCGGGCCAGGTCGTCCTCGACGTCCCAGCGGACGTGGTCGACCAGCCAGTTCACCTCGGCCGCCAATTGCACGTCACCCACGATGCGCACCTGCGGCTTGTCGCCGCGCAGCGCCGACTGCGCCAGCTCGAAGGGAGATTCCTGCGCGATGCCCAGGGTCAGGTCGGGCGTCGCGCCTTCGGGCGCCAGGTCGACCAGGCCGGCCGGGGTGGCTTCCAGGCGCAGCACGATGCTGCGCCAGCGCACCTCCACCACGCGGCCCTGCTGTCGTGCCAGGCGCTCCTGCGCCTGAGGTTCCTGCTGCAGCACATGGTTGAGAAAGAGCACCGTGCGGTGCTGGATCTCGTGGATGGCCCAGGCCGGTGGCTGGAGCCGACTGCCGAGCTGACTCGCGAATTCGCCAAGGAAGGCGAAGGGGGACGAAGAGGTAGCCATGGCGCGATTATCCTGCGCTCGCGCCCCATTTATGGCCCGGCGTAAGCACCGGGCTGCAATTTGCATCCGCGCTGCGGCCGGCGCCCCGGACCGGCACGCACGGGGGCGCGGACGCCGTGGACTTACTGCAACGCCTGGACGCCGGCCACCAGCCAGCCGGACTTGCCGGCGACGGGGCGCGTCATGTTCCAGACCTCGCGGAAGGGGCTGGGGCCGGCCGACACGTCTTCGCGGATCATGCCGGAGAACTCCACGCTGGCCATGTAGACGTCCGGCAGTTCCTCGATTCCCAGGAGATGGGCTTCGAGCATGACCACCTCGGTCTTGTTCGGCTGGCCGCCCAGATGGGCCTCACGCTCGGCCAGCTGGCTGCGGATTTCCTGGACCATTTCGTCGGTCATCATCGACCGCAGTGTGGTGATGTCGCTGCGGTCCCAGGCGTCCTGCAGGGTCACGAAGTTGCGCTTGGCCGCGACCAGGAACCCGTCGGTGTCGAAGCCGGCCGGCACGCCCCAGCTCTGCGAACCCGACAGGGCTGCGCCGATCAGGCTGCCACCGGCTGCCGCGCCCGACACCGACTCGAAAGCCGTGCCGTGCCGCTCCCAGGGACGCGCCGACGCGTCGTTGCCCACGTTGTTCGGGCTGTATTGCGCCGGCGACGCGGCGTTGGCGGCACCGCCGCCCACGCCCTGGAATGCAAGGCCGTTCTGGCGGGCACCGCCCCTGGCCTGCGAGCGTGCACTGAACATGCGCCAGGCGGCCAGCGCCACCATGGCCACCAGGAGGATCAGCAGGAAGTTGGCGAACGCCGGGCCCAGGCCCAGCGAATTGGCAAGCCAGGCCAGGCCCAGGCCGGCCGCCAGGCCGCCGAGCATCGCTCCCCACGGCCGCTTCGGCGCAGCGGCGGCCGCTCCGGCGGCGCCGGGCTTGGCGGCGGCGGCGCTGCTCGGCGCGGTGGCGGTGCTGCCCGCGGTGTTGGACGGCGCCTGTGCGGGCGCCGCTTCGCGCTGGGTCACGTTGCTCGATTGACGACCGAAGGATTTGCCGCCGCCGCCCATGCGCTTGGCATCCGCGTGGACGCTTGCCAGCGCCAGGGCGCAAGTCAGCAGGATTGGAAGCAGTTTCTTCATGTCGTCTCCTCGTCGGTACAAAAAACGGATCGCGGGATCGCCGCTTGGGCCATCAGCACTTGATTCCAACATGCAGGGCGACCACGCCGCCAGTCATGTTGTGATAGTCCACATGGCCGAAACCGCCCTCCTTCATGAGGGTCTTGAGTTCTTCCTGACCCGGATGCATGCGAATGGACTCGGCCAGGTAGCGGTAGCTGTCCGCGTCGCCCGCCACCAGCTTGCCCAGGCGGGGCAGCATCTGGAACGAGTACCAGTCATACGCCTTGGCCAGCGGCTTGGCCACCTTCGAGAACTCCAGCACCAGCAGCTTGCCGCGCGGCTTGAGCACGCGATTCATTTCCTTGAGCGCACGCTCCTTGTGTGTCATGTTGCGCAGGCCGAAGGCCACGCTCACAACGTCGAACTCGCCGTCGGCGAAGGGCAGTTGCTCGGCGTCGCACACCAGGGTGGGCAGGGCCACGCCGGCGTCGATGAGGCGGTCGCGGCCGACCGAGAGCATGGCGTGGTTGATGTCGGTGTGCACCACCACCCCGGATTCGCCCACCTTGCGGGCAAAGGCCAGCGCCAGGTCGCCCGTGCCGCCCGCTATGTCGAGCACGCGCGAACCTTCGCGCAGGTTGGCGACCATGACGGTGTAGGCCTTCCAGGCCCGGTGCAGGCCGGCCGACATGAGGTCGTTCATGACGTCGTAGCTGCCTGCGACCGAGTCGAAGACACCGCGTACGCGACGTGCCTTGTCCTGCTCGTCGACCTGCTCGAATCCAAAGTGCGTGCTGCCCATGCACGCGATGTTAGGACCAAAGCCCTCAGCGCAGGCCGACGACCCCAGTGTGTCGCCGGGCTTTCATGGCAATGCGCGGCGCGCGTTCAGTGGCTGCCGCAGGCGTGACCGCCCTTTTCGGGCATGGGCGCGTCGCGGTCCACGCCGGCCGCGGCGAGCCGGGCCTCGTACTCGGCCCACAATTGCGCCTCGCGTGCGCCGAGCTCGTACAGCAGGTCCCAGGAATAGATGCCCGAGTCGTGGCCGTCGCTGAAGGTGGGCTGGACGGCGTAGTTGCCCACCGGCTGGAGACCGACCAGCTCGACTTCGCGCTTGCCGGTCTGCAGCACTTCCTGGCCGGGCCCGTGCCCCTGCACCTCGGCCGAAGGCGAGTAGATGCGCATCAGCTCGAAGGGAATGCGGAAGGTGGCGCCGTCGGAGAAGGCCACTTCCAGCACGCGCGACTGGCCGTGCGCCACGATATTCACCGGCGTGGGTGCGCCGGACTGCAAACCTGCCATTGCTACAGACTCCTCAGGCGGGCAACGAGTGCCAGTTCCATGTCAGGCAGCCGCGCTGCCAGTTCGGCCTCGCGCAGCGCATCGCGCTCGCGCTGCGGCGCCGCCCAGACCGGCGCCGGAAAGTGGCTGTCCCAGTCGAAGCGCGCGATCACGTGCCAGTGCAGATGCGCCACCACGTTGCCCAGCGTCGCCAGGTTCACCTTGGTCGGCGCCAAGTGCTCGCGCAGGCACGCCTCGATGGCGGTGACGCCCTCCATGCAAGCCGCACGCGCCTCGGGCGCCAGGTCGGAGAACTCGCGCACGTGCTCTCGCCACACCAGCCGGTAGAAGGCCGGGAACCCGGGCTCGTCCGCATGGACGACGCGATAGTGCGCGGCCTCATGCACCAGCCGGCCGCCGGCGGCGTCGCACAGCGGGCATCCGGCCCGGCCGACGGCGTGCGCGCCGAGCGTCATACCAGCACCCGCTCGATGCCGCCGTGATTGGCGGCGGCCACGTAGCGCTGCATCCAGTCCTCGCCGAGGATGCGCCGCGCCATCTCGACGACGATGTAATCGGCTTCCAGCAGGCCGTTGTTCAGGTCCTGGCCGTAGCGCGACAGGCCTTGCAGGCAGCTCGGGCAGCTGGTCAGGATCTTGACGTTGTCGGCCGGGCCGATGGTGCCCGACTGGCGCAGCGCGGCCTCGCCCTTCTTCAGTTCCTCTTCCTTGCGGAAGCGGACCTGGGTGGAGATGTCCGGCCGCGTCACGCCCAGGGTGCCGGATTCGCCGCAGCAACGGTCGCTCTTGAGCACGCTCTCGCCCACCAGCGCCTTGACCGTCTTCATCGGGTCCTGCTGCTTCATCGGGCTGTGGCACGGGTCGTGGTAGAGGTAGGCGCCAGCGCCGGCCGGCGCGTCGGCCAGGGAGATGCCCTTCTCCAGCAGGAACTCGTGGATGTCGACGATCCGGCAGCCGGGGAAGATCTTGTCGAACTGGTAGCCCTGCAACTGGTCATAGCAGGTGCCGCAGCTGACCACCACCGTCTTGATGTCCAGGTAGTTGAGCGTGTTGGCCACGCGGTGGAACAGCACCCGGTTGTCGGTGATCATCTTCTCGGCCTTGTCGAACTGGCCGCTGCCGCGCTGCGGATAGCCGCAGCACAGGTAGCCCGGCGGCAGCACCGTCTGTACGCCCGCATGCCAGAGCATGGCCTGGGTGGCCAGGCCGACCTGCGAGAACAGGCGCTCCGAGCCGCACCCGGGGAAGTAGAACACTGCCTCCGTCTCGGCCGAGGTCGCCTGCGGGTCGCGGATGATCGGAACGTAGTCGGCATCCTCGATGTCCAGCAGCGCGCGCGCCGTGCGCTTGGGCAGGCCGCCGGGCATCTTCTTGTTGATGAAGTGGATGACCTGTTCCTTCACCGGCGCGGGCCCCAGCGTGGCCGGCGGCGCTGCCGTCTGCTTGCGGGCCAGCCCCTTGAGCAGGTCGTTGGCAAGGCGCTGAGCCTTGAAGCCCACGCCCACCATGCCGGCGCGGACCGCCTTGATGGTCTGCGGGTTGGTCGCGTTGAGGAAGAACATCGCGGCCGCGTTGCCGGGGCGGAAGCTCTTCTGCCCCATCTTGCGCAGCAGGTTGCGCATGTTCATCGACACGTCGCCGAAATCGATCTTCACCGGGCACGGCGTGAGGCACTTGTGGCAGACGGTGCAATGGTCGGCAACGTCCTCGAACTCCTCCCAGTGCTTGATCGACACGCCGCGGCGGGTCTGCTCCTCGTAGAGGAAAGCCTCGACCAGCAGCGAGGTGGCCAGGATCTTGTTGCGCGGCGAATACAGCAGGTTGGCGCGCGGCACATGGGTGGCACACACCGGCTTGCACTTGCCGCAGCGCAGGCAGTCCTTGACCGAATCGGCAATGGCGCCGATGTCGCTCTGCTGCATGATGAGCGACTCGTGGCCCATCAGCCCGAAGCTCGGCGTGTAGGCATTGGTCAGGTCGGCATGCGGCATGGCGCCGCCGGCGGCCGGGGCGTCGGGTGCCGCGCGCAGCAGCTTGCCCTTGTTGAAGCGGCCTTCGGGGTCGACGCGCTGCTTGTAGTCGGCAAAGGGCGCCAGTTCCTCGTCCGACAGGAACTCCAGCTTGGTGATGCCGATGCCGTGTTCGCCCGAGATCACGCCGCCGAGGCTGCGTGCCAGCGCCATGATGCGCGCCACCGCGGCATGCGCGGTCTGCAGCATCTCGTAGTTGTCGCTGTTGACCGGAATGTTGGTGTGCACGTTGCCGTCGCCGGCATGCATGTGCAGCGCCACCCACACGCGGCCCTTGAGCACGCGTTGGTGGATGGCGTTGCACTCGGCCAGGATCGGCGCGAAGGCGGCGCCGGCGAATATCTGCTGCAGCGGCGCGCGGATCTGCGTCTTCCAGCTCGCGCGCAGGGAATGGTCCTGCAGGTGCGGGAACAGTGCGTCGACGTCGCGCAGCCAGCCGGCCCAGCGCTCGCCCACCTCCTGCACCAGCGCCACCGCCTGTCCGACGCGGTCTTCCAGCAGTTCGGCCGACGGAATGTCGTTGGCGTCGTCGGTCTTGCCCAGCGGCAGATTGCCGCGGGTGAGGAACTCGATCAGCTGCTCGGCCAGCGCCAGCTTGTTGGCCAGGCTCAGCTCGATGTTGATGCGCTCGATGCCGTCCGAGTATTCGGCCATGCGCGGCAGCGGAATGACGACGTCCTCGTTGATCTTGAACGCGTTGGTGTGCCGGCTGATGGCCGCCGTGCGCTTGCGGTCGAGCCAGAACTTCTTTCGCGCCTCGGGACTGATGGCGACGAAGCCCTCGCCGCTGCGCGAATTGGCCAGCCGAACCACCTCGGAGGTGGCGCGCGCCACCGCGTCCGGGTCGTCGCCGGCGATGTCGCCGATCAGCACCATCTTCGGCAGGCCGCCGCCGTGCTTCTTGCTCTTGGTGGCGTAGCCCACCGCCTTGAGATAGCGGTCGTCCAGGTGCTCCAGGCCGGCCAGCATCACGCCGCTGCGCTTCTGCTCGGCGAACATGAAGTCCTTGATCTCGACGATGCTGGGCACTGCGTCCTTGGCGTTGCCGAAGAACTCCATGCACACGGTGCGCGTGTGCTCCGGCATGCGGTGCACCACCCAGCGGCAGCTGGTGATGAGGCCGTCGCAGCCCTCCTTCTGCACGCCCGGCAGGCCCGACAGGAACTTGTCGGTCACGTCCTTGCCCAGGCCTTCCTTGCGGAAGGTGCGACCCGGAATCTCCAGACGTTCGGTGCGCAGGTGCGTCTTGCCGTCGGCGCCGTAGTAGTTCAGCTCGAAGACGGCCGACTCGGCGTCATGGATCTTGCCCAGGTTGTGGCCGACGCGGGTCACCTCCAGCCATTCGGCCTGCGGGGTCACCATGCGCCACGAGGCCAGGTTGTCCAGCGCCGTGCCCCACAGCACCGCCTTCTTGCCGCCGGCGTTCATCGCCACGTTGCCGCCGACGCACGAGGCTTCGGCAGAAGTCGGGTCCACGGCGAAGACGAAGCCGGCGCGCTCGGCGGCGTCCGCCACGCGCTGGGTGACCACCCCCGCCTCGGTGTGGATGGTCGGCACCGGCGCCTCGAGACCGGGCAGCTGGACCAGCTCGACCTCGGTCATGGCCTCCAGCTTCTCGGTGTTGATGACGGCGCTGTTCCAGGCCAGCGGGACGGCGCCGCCGGTGTAGCCGGTGCCGCCGCCGCGCGGAATGATGGTCAGGCCCAGCTCGATGCAGCACTTGACCAGCCCGGCCATCTCCGCCTCGGTGTCCGGGGTGAGCACGACGAAGGGGTATTCGACCCGCCAGTCGGTGGCATCGGTGACGTGCGAGACGCGCGAGAGGCCGTCGAACTTGATGTTGTCCTTGGCCGTGACTCGGCGCAAGGCACGCGTGGACTTGCGCCGCAGCGCCGCCACGTCGCGGAACATGACGTCGAACGCATCGATGGCCTGCGAAACCAGCGCCGACAGCTCGCCCACCAGGGCATCGCGCTGGGCGTCGGCGTCCGGCGTGCGGCGCTTGCCGACCTCGGCCATGCGGTGGTGCAAGGCCTCCACCAGCAGTTGCCGGCGGCGCGGATTGTCGAGCAGGTCGTCGACCAGGTAGGGGTTGCGGCGCACCACCCAGATGTCGCCCATCACCTCGTAGAGCATTCGTGCCGAGCGGCCGGTGCGACGCTCCGCGCGCAGCGTCTGCAGCAGGTCCCAGCCGCGCTCGCCCAGCAGGCGGATCACGATCTCCCGGTCGGAGAAGCTGGTGTAGTTGTACGGGATCTCGCGCAATCGCGCCGGCTCTGCGGCCTGCGACAGCAACGCGGTCAACGCGGTCGGTGCATTCATCGGGTGGGGCTTCGACCAGGCGCGCTGGCGCCCTGGCAATCCGGGGGGAAGTGAGCCGGCAATTTTATGTCACCCCTCCAATCGGCGCCGGGCAGCGGGCCGGAGGCAGGTGACGGGCGGGAAAAAGCGCCATTGCAGCGCGCGGCTTTCCATGAAACGAAATGTAATATAAAGTTCACATTCGCGCATCACGATTCCAATCCTTGTCACGGGACGGTTCATGCACATTGCCTTCAACATCAACGAACTGGGCATGCCGGGCCTGGGTGCGACCTTGCGGTCGATGCTGCTCAATTGCGCGCAGCCCCACGAACTGCACCTGCACTTCCTGGTCTCGCGACTGGCGCAGCGGCACCGCGACAACATCGTGGCCCACCTGGCGCAATGCGGCGGCGTGGGCGGGTGCCGCTTCATCGAATTCGACGCCGATCGCGAGTTCGGCGACCTGCCGGGATTGCTGGGCGACCGCACCGCCTATGGCCGTCTGCTGCTGCCCGACTTGCTGGCCGACGTGGACGAGGTGCTCTACCTCGACGCCGACCTGCTTGTCCAATGCGATGTGCGCACACTGGTGAGCGAGCATCCCCTGGTTGGGCACAATTTCGCCGCCGTGGGCTTCGAGCTCGACTGGGCCCAGGACAAGGTGATGCTCGTCAAGCATGGCCTGACACTGCAGACCCAGTACTTCAACAGCGGCGTGGTCGCTTTCAACCTGGCTCGCCTGCGCAGCGAGGGCGCCAGCGCGGCCTGGCGAGCCTTCGCACGCGCCAACAGGCATGAACTGATCTCGCACGACCAGACCGTGCTCAATGCCTATGCAAAGGGACAGTACCTGGCGCTTCCCAGCCGCTTCAACCTCGGCTGGACGGCGGGGAAGGCCCAGCCGGGCGATTGCACCGGCGCCATCGTTCATTTCTTCGGCAGCCCCAAGCCCTGGGATCCCGCCGGCCGGCTGTGCCACCTGGGCTACGGCCTGTGGAAACGGTATTCCGACCCCGATTGGGAACGGCAGTACCTCGACCTGTCGGTCGCCAGGCTCAAGCGGCTTTGGCAGATTCGCCGCTCCCTCGTGCGCGTGACGCGCGGCGCGTGGAAAGCCAGGCAGCAGGCGATCAAGCGCACCGAACCGGCCTGAGCACGGCGGCGCGGGCGCCGCCGCCCCGCTTCAGAACAACACCCGGCTGCGGATGGTGCCGGGCACCTGGCCGAGCTTTTCCAGCGTCCGCTCGGACGACGCCGCCTCGATGTCGGTGACCACGTAGCCCAGGTCGCCGCGCGTCTGCAGGAACTGCGCGCAGATGTTGCTGCCGTTGTCTGCAAACACCTGGTTGATCGCCGACAGCACGCCCGGCACGTTGCGGTGGACGTGCAGCAGCCGGTGCTGGCCCGGATGCGCCGGCAGCGCCACCTCGGGGAAGTTCACCGACGTGGTCGAGGTGCCGTTGTCGCTGTACTTGACCAGCTTCTCCGCCACCTCCAGCCCGATGTTGGCCTGGGCCTCCATTGTGGAGCCCCCGATGTGCGGCGTCAGGATGACGTTGTCCAGCCCGCGCAAGGGCGAGGTGAACTCATCCTTGTTGCTGCGCGGCTCGGTCGGGAACACGTCCACCGCGGCGCCCAGCAGCCGCCCTGCGCGAATGGCCTCGGCAAGCGGCTCGATCTCGACCACCGTGCCGCGCGAGGCGTTGATGAGAATCGCGCCCGGCTTCATGGCGGCGATCTGTTCGGCGCCGATCATCCACTGCGTGGACGCCAGCTCCGGCACGTGCAGGCTCACGATGTCGCTTTGCGCCAGCAGTTCGGGCAGGCTGCGCACCTGCCGCGCGTTGCCCAGCGGCAGCTTGGTCACCACGTCATAGAAGATCACCTGCATGCCCAGCGCCTCGGCCAGCACCGACAGCTGCGCGCCAATGGAGCCATAGCCGACGATGCCCAGCGTCTTGCCGCGGATCTCGAACGCGTTCTCGGCCGTCTTGCGCCATTGCCCCCGATGCGCCGCCGCGCTCTTGCCCGGCACGCCGCGCAGCAGCAGGATGGCCTCGCCCAGCACCAGTTCGGCGACCGAGCGGGTGTTGGAGTACGGCGCATTGAACACCGCCACGCCATGCGCGCTGGCGGCGTCCAGATCGATCTGGTTGGTGCCGATGCAGAAGGCGCCCACGGCCACCAGCTTGTGCGCCGCATCGAACACCGCCGGCGTCAGGTGGGTGCGCGAGCGGATGCCCAGGAAGTGCACGTCCGCGATCCTGGACTTGAGCTCCTCCTCGGGCAGCGCTCCGGCCAGCGCCTCCACCTGGGTGTAGCCCTGCGCATGCAGCAGTTCCACCGCCGACGGGTGCACGCCCTCGAGCAGCAGGAAACGTATGCGGGCCTTGTCGAGCGAGGTGCGGCTCATGACAGGCATCCTTGCTGCACGAGCTCAAGAAGGGTTTCCCCGCTGGCTTGAATATGACAGAAATGTGACAAACGCTGACTCCGCTTCGTAACAAGAGCGACATAGCCTATCCGGTTTACCAATTTCCAAGCAGGAGTGTTCTTTATGCGATTCAAGGCCCTTGCGACGGGCGCAGCCCTGTCGGCCGCCCTCATCGCCCCGACTTACGCGCAGACCGAAGTCCAGTGGTGGCATTCGATGAGTGGTCCGCTGGGCGAATGGGTCAATGACCTGGCCAAGCAGTTCAACGACAGCCAGAAGGATTACAAGGTCGTGCCGACCTTCAAGGGCGGCTACGACGAGTCGATGACGGCCGCCATCGCGGCCTTCCGCTCGGGCAACGCCCCGGACATCCTCCAGGTGTTCGAAGTCGGCACCGCCACGATGATGGCATCCAAGGGCGCCATCAAGCCGGTGGCCGAGGTCATGAAGGAAGGCGGCGTCAAGTTCGACCAGAACGCCTACGTGCCCGCCGTCGCCGGCTACTACACTGCGCCCAACGGCCAGATGCTGAGCTATCCGCTCAACAGCTCGACGACCATCTTCTACTACAACAAGGACGCCTTCAAGGCGGCCGGTCTGGACCCCGAAAAGGCGCCCAAGACCTGGCCGGAAGTGTTCGCTGCAGCCGACAAGCTCAAGGCCTCGGGCCACAAATGCCCGTTCACCACCAGCTGGATGAGCTGGACCCAGCTGGAAAGCTTCTCGACCTGGCACAACACCCTGTTCGCCAGTGAGAACAACGGTTTCGGCGGCACCAAGGCGCGCCTGGTGTTCAACCAGCCGCTGCAGCTCAAGCACTTCGAGAACCTGGCCAAGATGGCCAAGGACGGCACCTTCGTCTACAAGGGCCGCGGCAACGCCGCCGACGCCTCCTTCCCGGCCGGCGAGTGCGCCATGATGACCGGCTCCTCGGGCCTGTACGCCCGGGTGTCGAAGGACGCCAAGTTCGCCTACGGCATTTCCACCCTGCCCTACTACGCCGACGTGAAGGGCGCGCCCCAGAACACCGTGATCGGCGGCGCCAGCCTGTGGGTGATGGCCGGCAAGCCGGCCGACCATTACAAGGGCGTGGCCAGGTTCTTCGACTTCCTGTCCAAGGCCGACGTGCAGTCGGCCAGCCACAAGCGCACCGGCTACCTGCCGATCACCATGGCGGCCTACAAGCTGACCGAGGACTCGGGCTTCTACAAGCAGAACCCGGGCACCGACGTCGCGGTGACGCAGATGATCCGCAAGACCACCGACAAGTCGCGCGGCATCCGCCTGGGCAACTTCGTGCAGGTGCGCACCATCATCGACGAGGAGACCGAGCAGATCTGGGCCGGCAAGAAGTCGCCCAAGGAAGCGCTGGACACCGCTGTCAAGCGCGGCAACGAACAGCTGGAGCGCTTCCAGAAGGCCAACAAGGGCTGAGGCCTGCCTTGGGGAGCGCCACCCGCCTCCCGTGTTCACGATGAGTTAAGTTCGTGAACAACAATTAAACTGCGCCCCGCCGTGCTCCCGTGGAGCCGGCGGGTTTTCTTTTCATTGGGACTTCATGGAAAAACGCGTCCTCTTCCGTTCCGCCTGGCTGCCCTGGCTGCTGATCGCACCGCAGATGGCGATCATCCTGGTGTTCTTCTTCTGGCCGGCGAGCCAGGCCATCGTGCAGTCGGTGCAGATGGAAGACGCCTTCGGCACGTCCACCGAATTCGTCGGGCTGGAGAATTTCAAGACCTTGTTCGAGGATCCGGCCTATATCGACTCGTTCAAGATCACGGCGCTGTTCTCGGTTCTGGTGGCCGGCATCGGCATCGCGCTGTCGCTGATGCTGGCCGTGTTTGCCGACCGCATCTTGCGCGGGGGCCTGTTCTACAAGACGTTCCTGATCATTCCCTACGCGGTGGCACCGGCCATCGCCGGCGTGCTGTGGGTGTTCATGTTCTCGCCCAGCATCGGCGTGGTGGCGTACGCGCTCAATCGGATGGGCATTGCCTGGAACCACGTGCTCAATTCCGACCAGGCGCTGACGCTGATCGTGATCGCCGCGGTTTGGAAGCAGATCTCCTACAACTTCCTTTTCTTCCTGGCCGGCCTGCAGTCCATCCCGAAGGCGCTGATCGAGGCCGCTGCCATCGATGGCGCCGGGCCGCTGCGGCGCTTCTTCACCATCCAGTTCCCGCTGCTGTCGCCCACCACGTTCTTCCTTGTGGTGATCAACGTGGTCTACGCCTTCTTCGATACGTTTGCCATCGTGCACGCCACCACCGAAGGCGGCCCGGGTCGCGATACCGCCATCCTGGTCTACAAGGTCTGGCACGACGGGTTCCGCGCGCTCGATCTCGGCGGCTCGGCCGCCCAGTCGGTGGTGCTGATGGTGATCGTGGTCGCGCTGACCGTCATCCAGTTCCGTTATGTCGAGAAAAAAGTCCAATACTGAAAGGGGCCGTCATGGTTGAACGCCGCCCTGGCCTGACCATCCTGTCGCACGTGGTGCTGCTGCTGGGCATCGCGCTGGTCGTGTTTCCCATCTACCTGGCCTTCGTGGCCTCCACGCACACGCGCGACGAGATCCTCAAGGTGCCGATGCCGATCACGCCCGGCACGCACATGATCGAGAACTACACCTCCGCCCTGCTCGGCACCGAAACGCAGGGTGCCCACGTGGTGGTGGGCCGGATGATGTGGGTGAGCCTGGTGACGGCGCTGGTGATCAGTATCGGCAAGATCGCCATTTCGTTGTTGTCGGCCTTTGCCATCGTCTACTTCCGCTTCCCGTTCAAGAAGCTGGTGTTCTGGATGATCTTCGTCACGCTCATGCTGCCGGTGGAGGTGCGGATATTGCCGACCTACAAGGTGCTTGCGGACCTGAACATGCTCAACACCTACGCCGGCCTGACGGTGCCGCTGATCGCGTCGGCCACCGCGACCTTCCTGTTCCGGCAGTTCTTCCTGTCGGTTCCAGACGAACTGGTCGAGGCGGCGCGCATCGACGGCGCCGGCCCGATGCGCTTCTTCAAGGACATCCTGGTGCCGCTGTCGCAGACGTCGATCGCCGCGCTGTTCGTGATCCAGTTCATCTACGGCTGGAACCAGTACCTGTGGCCCCTGCTGGCCACCACCACCGAGGACATGTACCCGATCGTGATCGGCATCAAGCGGATGATCGCCACCGGCGACGCCGCGGTCGACTGGAACATCGTCATGGCCACGGCCATCATGGCGCTGGTCCCGCCTGCCATCGTGGTGATCCTGATGCAGCGGTGGTTCGTCAAGGGCCTGGTGGATACCGAAAAATGACGCGCGCCCGGCTTTCCGGCGCCCGCTCCTGAACAGACAAGAAGACACATGGCAGCCATTCACTTTCGCAACATCATCAAGCGCTACGGCAAGGGCGCAAAAGTCAACCAGGTCATCCATGGCGTGTCGGCCGAGGTGAAGGACGGAGAGTTCGTCGTCATCGTCGGCCCTTCCGGCTGCGGCAAGTCCACCCTGCTGCGCATGGTGGCCGGGCTGGAAGAGATCAGCTCGGGCGAGATCGCCATCGGCGAGCGCGTGGTTAACGACGTGGAACCGGCCCGGCGCGACATCGCCATGGTGTTCCAGAACTACGCGCTCTACCCGCACATGACGTGCTTCGACAACATGGCCTACGGCCTGCGCATCCTGGGCGTGCCCAAGGCGGAGATCAAGACGCGGGTGGACAAGGCCGCCAGGATTCTCGAGCTGAGCCACCTGCTCGAGCGCAAGCCGCGCGAGCTCTCGGGCGGCCAGCGCCAGCGCGTCGCCATGGGCCGCGCCATCGTGCGCGAGCCGCAGGTGTTCCTGTTCGACGAGCCGCTGTCGAACCTCGACGCCAAGCTGCGCGCCCAGACACGCCTGGAGATCCAGAAGCTGCACCAGGAACTGGGCATCACCTCGCTGTTCGTCACGCACGACCAGGTCGAGGCGATGACGCTGGCACAGCGCATCATGGTCATGAATGCCGGCGTGATGGACCAGTTCGGCACGCCGGAAGAGGTCTACAACAAGCCCGCGACCACCTTCGTCGCCAGCTTCATGGGCTCGCCGCCGATGAACCTGCTCAAGCATGCGCCGGGCGTGCGTGCGGGCACCATCCTGGGCATCCGGCCAGAGCACGTCGACTTCGCCGACGACGGCTGGCTGGTCAAGATCGAGCAGGTCGAGATGCTGGGCGCCGAGCGCCTGATCTACGCGCGCATCGGCGAAGAGCAATTGGTGCTGCGCGTGGACGAAGGCGTGCCGGTGCCTGCGCTGGGCGCCTCGGTGCGCGTGGCGGCCCGCCAGGAGCGGCTGCACTGGTTCGACGCCGGTTCCGGCAAGCGCCTGGCCAATACCTGAGCGGGACTGCCGATGAACACCTGGCCCTACCCCTTCTGGATCGCCCACCGCGGCGCCGGCAAGCTGGCGCCCGAGAACACGCTGGCCGCCTTCCGGCTGGGGGCGCAGCACGGCTACCGCATGTTCGAGTGCGACGCCAAGCTCAGCCGGGACGGCGTCGTCTTCCTGATGCACGACGCCACGCTGGAGCGCACCACCAACGCCGGCGGCATCGGCGGCGAGCGCCCCTGGTCCGAACTGGCGCAGCTCGATGCCGGCGGATGGCACTCGCGGACGTATGCCGGCGAGCCGCTGCCGACGATGGAGAACTTCGCGCGCTGGTGCCTGGCCAGCGGCCACTTCGCCGACATCGAGATCAAGCCGACACCCGGCACCGAGCGAGAGACCGGCGAAGCGGTCGCACGCGAGGCGCAACGCCTGTGGGCGGGCGCCGCGGTGCCGCCTCTGCTGACCTCCTTCAAGGAGGAATCGCTGCGCGCCGCACGCGAGGCGGCGCCCGGCCTGCCGCGCGGCCTGCTCCTGGACAAGCTGCGCGACGGCTGGCTCGACGCCGCCCAGGCGCTGGACTGCGCCGCCGTGGTGTGCAACTACAACCTGTGGGACGCCGAGCGCGTCCGACAGGTGCACGCGGCTGGCATGCGGGCGCTGAGCTACACCGTGAACGACGAGTGGGCGGCCCGATGGCTGCAGGGGCTCGGCACGGACGGCGTCGTCACCGATCGGGTCGACCTGTTCGGTCCCGCCGGCTGACGCGCCGGCGTCCGGCCAGGGCGCACCAGCCGCGTCCCGGCGCCGCTTCTGCCTTCGCGGCCAGTCTCTCTCTATGATGCGGCGGATGTCCCGGATCCTGTATCTCCTTCAGGTCGGCCTGTTGGCGCTGCTGCTGTGTGGCGCCGCGCGGGCGCAGGGGGGCGACACGGGAGCGGCTGCGGCTGCGCCGGCGCCGGACATCACCATGGCCACGCTGCGCGCGGCGGCCGCGCAGCTTCCGGACAGCGTCGAGGGCGACGACGACCTGGCCAGGCTGAACACGCTGACCGATCAGATCTCGTCCCAGGTCGAGCGCTTCGTCACGCAGCGCACCGCCCGCCTGGCCGACCTCAACGCCCGCCTGGGCGAGCTCGGTCCGGCCCCGTCGGGCACCAATGCCGAGGACCGCGACGTGACCCGGCAGCGCGACGCGCTGGTCAAGGAGCGCAACGGCATCGATGCGGACATCCGGCTGGCGCGACTGCTCGCCGTCAACGCCCAGCAGCAGCGCAGCGAACTGCTCGCCCAGCGCCGGGCGGTGTTCGAGGCCCAGTTGTTCGAGCGATCGGAGACGCCGCTTCGTACCGGGTTCTGGAACAAGGCATCGAGTCAATGGGCCGCCGACCGCGAACGGCTGAAGAGCCTGCGCGAGGAGGTGCAACGCGGGCTGGACAGCGTATCGGACAGGATCAACATCGCGTTCGGCGCGCTGCTGGCGGTGGCCCTGGCCGTCCTGCTGGTCTGGCTGCTCGAGCGCGCGCTCACGTTCATCGCGGCGCGCTTCTTTCCTGAAGGGCGCCTGCGCCGCTCCCTGCTGGCGCTGCTGACCGTCTTGGGGTACGTGGCCGTGGTCGGCGGCATCGGCTCCCTGGCCTGGGGCTGGCTGGAGGAGGCCGGCGACTGGGGCACCAAGAGCACCCGCCTGGCCGTCAACCTGGTGCGGCTGGCCATGTACCTGACCTTCGTTGTCGGCCTGGGCCGGGCGCTGCTGTCGAATGCCCGCCCCTCCTGGCGTCTGCCGCCCATTTCCGACCCGCTGGCGGCCCGGCTGGGCGTGCTGCCCTGGCTGCTTGTCGTGTCCGGCGCGGCGATGGGCGTGCCGACCATCGTCAACGACGTCGTCGGCGCGCCGCTCAACAGCGTGCTGACCAACCTGATCCCCACCGTCGTCTTCCTGTTGGCGGCGCTGGTGGGCCTGTTCCTGGTGCGCCGGCCGGCGCGCGCCTCTGCCGCCGCCGGCGCAGACGAAGCCGGCGCATCGGCCGGCGAGGCGCACCCGGCCGAGCCCGACCGGCCGGCATGGGTGGGTTTGCTGCTCGGGCTGGTCGGCGTCCTGCTGGTGGCGCTGGTCGTGCTGGTGGTGGCCGGCTACCAGGCCTTCGCCCGCGTGCTGGCCGGCCAGGCGGCCTGGGCCGGCGTGGTGGTGGCGTCGGCCTACCTCCTGTTCAAGCTGGCGGACGACTTCTGGATGGCCGCGCTGTCCTCGCGCAGCCATTCGGGCCAGCGGCTGCAAGGCGCGCTCGGCATTGCGCCGCAGCTGCTCGACCAGGCGGCGGTGCTGCTGTCCGCCCTGAGCCGGGCCGCCGTCTTCTTCTACATGGTGATCGCCTTCGTCGCGCCGCTGGGAAGCAGCCCGGGCGAGTTGCTCGAGCGCAGCGGCAAGGTCAGCGGCACGCTGAAGGTGGGCGAGTTCGAGATCGTGCCGAGCGCCATCGTCGGCGCCATCGCGGTCCTGGTGCTGGGCATCATGGCGGTGCGCCTGCTCAAGCGCTGGCTGGAAACGAGCTTCCTGCCCTACACCAACTTCGAGCCGGGCATGCGCAGCTCGCTCACCACGCTGATGGGCTATGTCGGCCTGATGCTGGTCGTGGCCTTTGCGCTGTCGGCGCTGGGCGTGGGGGTCAACCGCATCGCCTGGGTGGCCAGCGCGCTGTCGGTCGGCATCGGCTTCGGGCTGCAGGCCATCGTGCAGAACTTCATCTCGGGGCTGATCCTGCTGGCCGAGCGGCCGGTGAAGGTCGGCGACTGGGTCGTGCTCGACACCGCCGAGGGCGACGTGCGGCGCATCAACGTGCGCGCCACCGAGATCGAGCTGTGGGACCGCTCGACCCTGATCGTGCCCAACTCGGAGTTCATCACCAAGACCGTGCGCAACATGACGCTGGCCAACCCGGACGGCCGCGTGCTGATCCGCCTGCCGATGCCGCTGACCACCGATGCGCACAAGGCACGGGACATGATGATGGAAGCCTGCGTCGAGCACACCGCGGTGCTGGACAACCCGGAACCGCTGGTTCGCCTGGACAGCGTGGAGAACGGGCTGCTGGTGTTCATCGTCATTGCCTACGTCGCCAGCCCGCGGCTGGTGGCGCAGGTGCGCAGCGACCTGCTGTTCGCGATCCTCGATCGCCTGCAGTCGGCCCAGTTGCCGCTGGCCGTGTTCGTGGCCCAGCCGGGCACCGCGGCTGCCCTCCAGCCGGCGGCCGCAATCGCCGCGCCCGCCGCCGACCCCCCAGCCGTGCCGCCCATGACAGCGGAGCCGGCCCCCTCCCCGCCTGCGCCGCCGCGCGGGCCGACGGGGGCCTGAACAGCCCGGGGCGCGTGCCGCCCCAGCCGGTCGTCAGCGCCTGAACCCGCCACCCACGAGCCACTGCACGGTGCCGGACACCACCACAAGCGCCGCGTAGGTCGCCATGGCGCCGTCGCGCCCGTGCAACGCCAGGCCGGCCAGCAGCACCGCCACGCCGGCGCCGAAATTGAGCGCCGCCTGGCGCCACCAGGCCATCCGCGAGGCGGCCTTGCCGGGCAGCAGCCGGGCCGCCAACGGCAGGATCAACGCGAGGAACAGTGCCGGCGCAATGAAATTGGCGACGTGCAGGATCAGGGCAACAGGGGACATCGGCAGGGATGCAGGGGGAGTCCGAAAAACGCCTCGCGCGAGGCCTCGGCAGGGCCAAACCCCGCGGCAAGCCCCGGGGACGCGCAAATTTTATAATCCGGTGCATGGCAGTCTGGGCCCTGGGCTTGAATCACACGACCGCGCCGCTCGATCTGCGCGGTCGTTTCGCGTTCGCCCTCGACCAGCTCGCCCCCACGCTGCACAGCCTGCGCCGCTCGTTCGGGCCGGCGCGCCACCCCGAGGTCGAAGCGGCCATCATCTCGACCTGCAACCGCACCGAGATCTACTGCGCCGCCGAAAGCGCGGCACTTGACCACACGGTGGGCTGGCTCGCCGAAAGCGGCGGCGTCTCGCCCGCGCTGCTGCGCTCGCATGCCTACTCCCTGGCCGACGACGAGGCCGCCCGGCATGCCTTCCGCGTCGCCAGCGGGCTCGACTCCATGGTGCTGGGCGAGGCACAGATCCTGGGCCAGATGAAGGACGCCGTACGCGCCGCCGAGCAGGCCGGCTCGCTCGGCAGCACGCTCAACCAGCTGTTCCAGCGCTCCTTCGCCATCGCCAAGGAAGTGCGCACGGCCACCGAGATCGGCGCGCATTCGATCAGCATGGCGGCCGCTTCCGTGCGCCTGGCCAGCCAGCTGTTCGAGGACCTGCGCCAGACGCGGGTGCTGTTCATCGGGGCCGGCGAAATGATCGACCTGGCCGCCACCCATTTCGCCGCCCGCCAGCCGCGCGCCATGGTGGTGGCCAACCGCACGATCGAGCGCGGCGAGAAGCTGGCGTCGCGCTTCGGCGGCGAGGCGATGCGCCTGGCCGACCTGCCGAACAGGCTGGCCGAGTTCGACATCGTCGTCAGCTGTACCGCCAGCACCCTGCCCCTGATCGGCCTGGGCGCGGTGGAACGGGCCCTCAAGCAACGCAAGCACCGGCCGATGTTCATGGTCGACCTGGCCGTCCCGCGCGACATCGAGCCGGAGGTGCAGGCCCTGTCCGACGTCTATCTCTACACCGTCGACGACCTCGCGCAGGTGGTGCAGCAGGGCCAGGCGCAGCGCCAGGCCGCCGTCGCCGAGGCCGAGGTCATCATCGACGCCGGCGTCCAGAGCTTCATGCACTGGCTGGGCCAGCGCGGCAGCGTGCCGCTGATCCAGCAGCTCAACGCCCAGGCCGACGCCTGGCGCGCCGCCGAACTGGCCCGTGCCCGCAAGCTGCTGGCCAAGGGCGAAGACGTGGACGCGGTGCTCGACGCGATGTCGCGCGGCCTGACCCAGAAGCTGCTGCACGGCGCCATGGCCGAACTGCACGCCGGCGACGCTGCAGCGCGCGAACAGACCGCCCAGGCCATCGCCCGCCTGTTCCTGCGCAAGGAACGTTAGCGGCGCTCCGAGCCGCCCGCCCGCTTCGGCCGCCGTCGACAGCCGACGCTCCCGCCCATTCCCCGCCCTTCGGGGCAGCCCCGAACTCCGACCGCCCGCCGCCGGGCCTCCCGCCGTGAAGACCTTCCTTCGCCAACAACTCGAACGCTTCCTGCAACGCCTGGGTGAGCTGGACTTCCTGCTCTCGCGCGAGGACATCATGTCCGACATGGCGCAATACCGCGCGATCTCGCGCGAGCACGCCCAGGTGACGCAGGTCGCCGGCCGCTACCAGCGCTACCGCCAAGTCGAGGCCGACGTCGCCGCGGCCCGCGAGATGCTCGACGACGCCGACATGGCCGACATGGCGCGCGAGGAAATCGCCTCCGGCGAGGCGGAGCTGCTGCAGCTGGAAGACGAGCTCCAGCGCCTGCTGCTGCCCAAGGACCCGGACGACGAACGCAATGCCTTCCTGGAAATCCGCGCCGGCACCGGCGGGGACGAATCCGCCCTGTTCGCCGGCGATCTGCTGCGCATGTATACCCGCCACGCCGAACGCGCCGGCTGGCGCGTGGAGATCGTCAGCGCCAACGAGAGCGAGCTCGGCGGCTTCAAGGAAGCGGTGCTGCGCATCGAAGGCGACGGCGTCTTCGGGGCGCTGCGCTTCGAGTCGGGTGGCCACCGCGTGCAGCGCGTGCCCGCCACCGAAACGCAAGGCCGCATCCACACCAGCGCCTGCACCGTGGCGGTGCTGGCCGAGCCGGACGAGGCAGTGGCGGTACAGATCAATCCGGCCGACCTGCGCATCGACACCTACCGCGCCAGCGGCGCCGGCGGCCAGCACATCAACAAGACCGACTCGGCCGTGCGCATCACGCACATTCCCACCGGCATCGTGGCCGAATGCCAGGACGACCGCAGCCAGCACCGCAACAAGGCCAAGGCGCTGCAGGTGCTGTCCGCGCGCATCCAGGAAAAAGAACGCACCGAGCGCGCTGCCAAGGACGCCGCCCTGCGCAAGGGCCTGATCGGCAGTGGCGACCGTTCCGACCGCATCCGTACCTACAACTTCCCGCAGGGCCGCCTGACCGACCACCGGATCAACCTGACCCTCTACAAGCTCGTCACCATCATGGAAGGCGACCTGACCGAGGTGCTGGCGGCCTTGCGCGCCGCGCGCGAAGCCGAACAGCTGGCCGAGCTCGAGGCCTCCCTGTCGTGACCCTCGCCGGCCCGACCACCATCGCCCGGGCGCTGGCCACGGCCGCCGGGAACGGCCTGGCGCGGCTCGATGCCCAACTGCTGCTCCTGCATGCCCTGGGCCGGCCGGGCAGCGAGCGCGCCTGGCTGCTGGCCCACGACGATGCGCCGCTGGCCGGCGCCGAGGCGGCCGCGTTCGCCGACCTTGTCGAACGCCGCCTGTCCGGCGAGCCGGTGGCCTACCTGCTGGGCCACAAGGAATTCCGCGGCATGACACTGCAGGTGGACGCGCGCGTGCTGGTGCCGCGCCCCGACACCGAGACGCTCGTCGATTGGGCGCTGGACTGCCTGGACGGCCGCAGCGGCGCACGCTTCCTGGACCTTGGCACCGGCAGCGGTGCCATCGCCCTCGCCCTGAAAAGCGCCCGGCCGGACCTGGATGCGCATGCGGTCGACGCCAGCGCCGATGCCCTGACGGTCGCACGCGCCAATGCCGCGCGCCTGGGACTGGCGGTGGACCTGCGCCAGGCCGACTGGCTCGAAGGTGCCGCGGCCGGGCATGACCTGATCGTCTCCAACCCGCCCTACGTGGCCGCCGGCGACCCCCACCTGCCCGCCCTGCGCCACGAACCGCTGTCGGCCCTGGCCGCCGGCGCCGACGGGCTGGACGACATCCGGCGGATCGTGCGCGATGCGCCGGCCCACCTGGCGCCGGGCGCCTGGCTCCTGTTGGAGCACGGCCACGACCAGGCCGCCGCCGTGCGGGCGCTGCTGGCGGCCCGGGGCTTCGACGAGGTACAAAGCCGCACGGACCTCGGCGGCATCGAGCGCTGCTCCGGCGGACGCTGGCCGGCAATGAAATAATCGCCAGAACTTTTTGCAGGAGTCCCCATGACCGACGCCCAACAACGCATCGACGAGCTGGTCAAGAGCAACGAAGTCCTTCTGTTCATGAAGGGCAGCGCCAGCTTTCCCATGTGCGGCTTCTCCGGCCGCGCCATCCAGATCCTGAAGGCCTGCGGTGTCGACCCCAAGGCACTGAAGACCGTCAACGTGCTGGAAGACGATGGCGTGCGCCAGGGCATCAAGGAATACAGCAACTGGCCGACGATCCCGCAGCTGTACGTGCGCGGCGAATTCGTCGGCGGCTCGGACATCATGATGGAGATGTACGAGTCGGGCGAGTTGCAGCAGATGCTCTCCGCGCCCTCCCACTGAGCGCGGGCGGCGGCACCGTGGCGCACGAGCATCCGCACCCCACCGACTGGAAGCATGACGGCGTGCGGGTGATCCCCGCCGGCCAGCTCGATGCCAACACCGCCCAGACGCCGGGCATGAACCGGGCCGCGGCGATCAACTTCGCACGTGTGGGTGCGCAGAAGCTGTGGGCAGGCACCGTCACGATCCATGCCAACGCCAAGACCGGCGCGCACCACCACGGGCACCTCGAGTCGGTGATCTACGTGGTACGCGGGCACGCCCGCATGCGCTGGGGCGACCACCTGGAGTTCACCGCCGAGGCCGGTCCGGGCGACTTCATCTACGTACCGCCCTACGTTCCGCACCAGGAGATCAATGCCAGCAGCACCGAGGCGCTCGAGTGCGTGTTGTGCCGCAGCGACGGCGAGGCGGTCGCCATCAACCTCGACATCGAGCCCGCCGAGAAGCCCGAATCGGTGCTCTGGGTCGACCCCACGCATCCGCACGGCGGCGTCTGACGCGCCGCGGCAACGGGGCCGCGCGCACCTTTTCACGCTGTCGGCCGTCAGCTTCAGCCCGCCGGGGAAAAACCGGACATGCGATTCATCCGGGCACGCCTTATGCTGATCGGCAGCTGTTCGATTCCGGAGGTGCTGTCCATGGATTCCCGCAGTCTCGTTCCCGCCAGCGTCGGCCTGTCTCTGCCCATTGCCCAGATGCGCAGCGTGTTCCTGCCGCACGACGTCGAGCGCCGGCTCGCCAAGCTGCCCGAGCGCGAACACGAGCACCTGCGCAGCACCTACGAGCGCATGCTCGAACGCGGCCCCGACCGCTTCCAGGTCAAGCCGTGCGGCGTGCCGGAAATGGCCTCGCTGTACGCGCAGCTCCCCAACTTCTCGGACGCCATCGACGACGTTCGCCGCCACGTAGCGCTGGCGCAGGACAGCAGCGACGGCCTGGAACTCACGCCCATGCTGTTGCTGGGCCCGCCTGGCATCGGCAAGACGCATTTCGCGCGCAAGCTGGCCGAACTGCTCGGCACCGGCATGTCGCTGGTGCCGATGAATGCCATGACGGCCGGCTGGCTGCTTTCGGGCGCCTCGTCGCAATGGAAGGGCTCCAAGCCCGGGAAGGTGTTCGAGACCCTGGTCGACGGCCAGTATGCCAATCCGGTGATCGTGGTCGACGAGATCGACAAGGCCGGCACCGACGCCCAGTACGACCCGCTGGGCGCCCTGTACAACCTGCTGGAGCACGACACGGCCCAGTCTTTCGTCGACGAGTTCGCGGAGGTTGCCATCGACGCCAGCCAGGTGATCTGGATCAGCACCGCCAACGACGAGCGCGGCATCCCGGAGCCCATCCTCAACCGCATGAACGTGTTCGAGATCGACCAGCCTTCGCCCGAGGAAGCCCGACGCATCGCGCGCAACCTGTACGACGCGATCCGGGCCGAGCATGACTGGGGCCGCCTGCTGGCGCCGGAGCCCGCCGATGACGTCATCGACCTGCTGGCCGGCCTGGCGCCGCGCGAGATGCGCCGGGCGCTGATGACCGGCTTCGGCAACGCACGGCTGGCCAGGCGGGATGCGGTGCGCGTGGAAGACCTGCCGCGCGCGGCCACCGCTGGTCGCGGGCGCATCGGATTCGTGCAATAGGCGCCGGCCCGGCCGCCGCATCGCCGCGCGCCCGGATTCCGAGCCGTGGCTGGCTCATGGCACCATGTCGGCCTACGCCGATGCGCCATGACCCTGTCTGAAAGCCTGATCATCATCGTCGCGCTGATCGCCACCAGCGCCTTCTTCTCTCTGGCCGAGATCTGCCTGGCGGCATCGCGCCGCCTGCGGCTGCGCCAGATGGCCGACGACGGCGACGCACGCGCCGAGAAGGTGCTGGCGCTGCAGGAGCATCCCGGCCACTACTTCACGGTCGTGCAGATCGGGCTCAATGCGGTGGCCATTCTCGGCGGCGTGGTCGGCGACGGGGCGCTGAGCCCCTATTTCGCCGCCGCGCTGGAGCACTGGATGAGCCCCGAGGCCGCGCAAAGCGCCGCCTTCGTCCTGTCGTTCATCACCATCATCGCGGTGTTCCTGATCTTTGCCGATCTGTTTCCCAAGCGCTGGGGCATGAACGCGCCGGAACAACTCGCGGTACGGCTGGTGAGGCCCATGCAGTTCTTCATCACCGCGCTCAAGCCGGTGGTGTGGCTGTTCACCCAGAGCACCGACCTGCTGTTCAAGCTGCTGGGCATGCCGACCCAGCGCGAAGAGCAGATCACGTCCGCCGACATCCTGGCCATGACCGAGGCCGGCGCCCGCGCCGGCGTGCTGGCCGAGCGCGAGCACCGGGTGATCGCCAACGTGTTCGAACTGGACACGCGCATGGTCAGCAGCGTCATGACGCCGCGCGACCGCGTGATCTGGTTCCACAAGGACGAGCCGGAACAGGTGCTGCGCGCCCGCATCGTTGCCGAGCCTTTCTCCGCCTATCCGGTCTGCGAAGGCGACATCGACCACGTGCTGGGCTACGTGGATGCCAAGGACATGTTCCAGCGCGTCCTGGGCGGCCAGCCGCTGTCCTTCGAGCAGGGTCTGCCGTTGCGCAAGGCGCTGGTGATCCCCGACCGAATCTCCCTGACCGAAGTGCTCGAGCAGTTCCGCCAGGCGCTCGAGGACTTCGCCATCGTGGTCAACGAGTACAGCCTGGTGGTCGGCGTGATCACGCTCAACGACGTGATGAGCACCGTGATGGGCGACCTGGTGCCACCGATGGATGACGAGGAACAGCAGATCGTGCGGCGCGACGAGAATTCGTGGCTGATCGACGGCGTCACGCCCATCCAGGACGTGCGCCGCGCGCTCGACATCGACGTCATGCCGGACGTGGATGAATACGAGACCCTTGCGGGTTTCCTGATGTTCATGCTGCGCCGCGTACCGCGCCGTACAGACACCGTGAAGTGGGCCGGCTATACCTTCGAGGTGATGGACGTGGACAGCCACCGCATCGACCAGGTGCTGGCCAGCCGCGAACCGAAGGCGCCGACGCTGGCGACGGGTTGACGCCGGGCAGCTGGCGCGCGGCGCGCCGGCAATCAGACGGCTGGCGCGACCCCGTCGGCCTGCGCGAGCAGCCGGGCGGCCGCGCGCGCGGCGACCTCCAGCCGCATGATGTCGCGTTCGTCCAGGTCGTCGCGAGGCTTGAGGCAGAAGCCGCACAACATGCCGTACAGGCGCCCGTCGGAGAAGCGCACCGGAACGCCCACGTGCGCGCCGACTGCGTCGTAGATGGGCGGCAGGCCGTGCGCGACCCGCACCGCGCTGACGTTGCCCACCAGGCCAGGCATGCGGCCATCGAGGATGCGCTGGCACAGGCTGTGCTCCAACGGGTGCGACTGGCCGGGCCCGATCAGCGGCGGCGCGTGAACCGTATCGACATAGCGGAAGACGCGCCGGTCTTCCAGCAGTTCGCCCACGAACACGGCCTCGAGCTGCAGCTGTTCGCGCACCAGGCGCAGTAGCGCACCCATCGAGCGCTCGAGCAGGTCGCCGCCGCCCTCCGCGGTGATGGTGGACAACTGGTGGTCGAGACCCTCTTCAAAGGACAGGGATGCGCCGGAGTTCGGCCCGGAGGCACTGGCGCGGGAGGCTTGGATCATGGGCGCCGATAGGCTAACCCATTGCCGCGCACCGGCTTGCCTGCGACCGGACGTGCGATTGTCAATCTGTCAGATAAGTGGCGGTCAGCTCACAATTTGCACGCCGCCGCGGGCATCGCGGTCGCGGCGGTCCGCGGCACCATCCGCGTCGCCAGCACGCTGACCGCCATCGCGACGATCATGAGCATCAGGCCGGCCCAGTGCAGCGATTCCAGGCCCTGGTGGCCGATCAACCAGCCGCCGGTGGCAGCACCGAACGCCTGGCCGGCGTACATCGCCGAGGTGTTCAAAGCGATAGACCCGCCGGCGAGCGCCGGTGCCAGCGACACCAGCCGTGCCTGCTGCGCCGAGTTGGCCGAGAAGCAGCCGAGCGCCCAAGGCACCATTACCAAAGCCGCCATGAGCAGCGTGGTACCCAGCGGCCAGAGCAGGAGGCTGAGCGCAATCGCGGCCATGGCGATCATGACGCCGCGCGACGCGCCCAGGCGGTCGATGCGGCGCGACATCAGCACGTTGCCGATCAGGCCGAACGCCCCGAAGCACATGAACAGCGCGCTCAGCTCCTTGGCACCAGCGCCCAGCAGGTCCTTGAAATAAGGCGCGAAGTAGGCGAACAACACGAATTGCCCCGCCGAATAGAGCAGCGTGACCGCCACGCAAAGCATCAGGGGCCGCGAGCGCAGGGCTTCGCCCCAGCTCGACAGCGCGAAGCGCGGCGGCCGCACGTTCGCGGGCATCGCCAGCCAGACCCAGGCTGCACTGGCGAAGGACAGCACCGCCACCATGACGTAGGCACCCTGCCAGCCGGACAGGCCGGCCAGCCAGGCGCTCAACGGCATGCCCAGCACGGAGGCCAGCGACCAGCCGACGAACACGAAGGTGATGGCACGGCCGCGCTGCGCCAGCGGCATCAGGTGCCCGACGCAAGCGGCCGCCTGTGGCGTGAACACGGCCGCGGGGACGACGGCCAGCACGCGCAGCGCGAGCAGCCAGCCGAAATCGTCGACCAGCGCGCAGGCGAGGTGCATGACGCCGTACCAGAGCATGGACAGCGCCAGCAGGCGGCGCCGGTCGAACGGCGCCACCACGCTGGCCAGCGCCGGCGCGCCCAGACATACGACGGCCCCGGCGGCCGTGATCAGGTAGCCTGCCACCGGCACGGGAACCTGGAAGAAGGCGCTGATCTCGTTGAGCGTGGCGCCGGCGGCCATGATGCCGGTGCCGATCGCGAAGTTTCCGGCCAGCAGGGCCCACAGCATGTTTGGCATGAACGTGATGAATGAGGAATCGTGGGAGGGCGCCGGTGCGCAGCGTCTGGGGGCGCGCCCGGGCGTTGCGTCAATATAGCCAGGCACCAGGGGCCGGACAAACGGTGAATCGGAATCCGATCCATGCGTGCGGCGCATGTCAGCCCCGCCGCGATGCGCCAGCTCAGTCTTGCCGATCCGCGAACTTCCAGTTGCGCTGATTGGCAAAAACCGCGTCCGGGTATGGGGAGCGGCCCCGGCTGCCGTTGTAGCGGCCCAGCGCCATGAACAGGTCGCCCCGCTCCCGGTCCAGGTAGTGGCGCAGGATCACGCAGCCAAAGCGCAGGTTGGTCTGCATGTGGAACAGGCTGGCCGGATCGCCGTCGCCGATCACGCGGGTCCAGAAGGGCATGACCTGCATGTAGCCCCGCGCGCCCGCGCTGGACACCGCGTACTTGCGGAAATTGCTCTCGACCTGCACCAGGCCCAGCACCAGGCTGACGTCGAGCCCCGCGCGGCGCGTCTCGTACCAGATGGTCTGGAGGAAGTCATTGCGCGCGATGGACGAAGGAATGCGCTTTTGCAGGCGCTCGCCCAGCGCGATGCGCCAGCGCAGATAGGCCAGCCGCGCCTCGGTGCTGCCGAACTCCGGCACCGGCGGCGCACTGTTGCGAATGGCCGCGTTCAGCGCCGTGCGCACCGAGTCCGCCAGCGGCTCCTCGATCTGGGCGCCGGCCAGCGCCGCGCGCGGCAGCCCGAAGGCCACGACACCCGCCGCGCCGCCGGCGGCAGCGCCCAGACACTGGCGCCGCGACAGGCTCACGGCATCGTCGCCGCCCTGCGGCTGGCAATGCGCGAGGCCGGCGCGGTGCGAGGCTTCATGCAGCCAGCTTGCCGCGGACGAAGGCGCCCACATCGGCCAGCGCCACCTTGGTGGCGGCGCTGTCGCGGCGGTGCTGGTACTCGACCTGGCCTTCCTTGAGCCCCCGGTCCGACAGCACCACCCGGTGCGGCACGCCGATCAGCTCCCACTCGGCGAACATCACGCCGGGGCGCTCGCCGCGATCGTCCAGGATGACGTCGACGCCAGCGGCCAGCAGTTCCTCGTAGAGGGCCTCGGCAGCTGCCTTGACCTCGCTGCTTCGGTCCATGCCGATCGGGCACAGCGCCACCGTGAAAGGCGCGATCGCATCCGGCCAGATGATGCCGCGCTCGTCGTGGTTCTGCTCGATGGCGGCCGCAGGCAGGCGGGTGATGCCGATGCCGTAGCAGCCCATTTCCATGAACTGCGGCTTGCCGCCCTCGTCCAGGAAAGTGGCGTTCATGGCGCGGCTGTACTTGGTTCCCAGGTAGAACACGTGCCCCACCTCGATTCCGCGCTCGATCGCCAGCACGCCCTTGCCGTCGGGCGAGGCGTCGCCCGCCACCACGTTGCGGATGTCGGCCACGAGGTCCGGCTCCGGCAGGTCGCGGCCCCAGTTGATGCCGGTGAAGTGGAAGTCGACTTCGTTGGCGCCGCTGATCCAGTCGGCCATGACGGCGACCTCGCGGTCAGCCACCAGCTTGACCGGCTGTTTCAGGTTGAGCGGGCCGAGGTAGCCCGGCCGGGAACCGAAGTGCGCCTCGATCTCGGGCACCGTGGCGAACCGGAAGCCGTTCTCCATGCCCGGCAACTTGGCGACCTTGATCTCGTTCATGTCATGGTCGCCGCGCAGCAGCAGCAGCCAGACCTGCGATTTCCTGACTTCGCCCCGATCGTCCAGTTCATCGGTGGCCAGCACCAGCGACTTGACCGTGGTGGACAGCGGCACGCCCAGCAGCGCGGCGACGTCCTCGCAGGTGCTCTTGCCCGGCGTCGGCGTCTTCGTCAGGGCCTGGGACGCCGCCGGACGCGGCGCCGTCGGCGCCAGCGCCTCGGCCTTTTCCATGTTGGCGGCGTAGTCGCTGTCGGGGCAGTAGACGATCGCGTCCTCGCCGGTGGCGGCGATCACCTGGAACTCCTCGGACAGGTCGCCGCCGATGGCGCCGCTGTCGGCCGCCACGGCGCGGTAGCGCAGGCCGAAGCGGTCGAAGATGGCGCGGTACGCCGTCGCCATGACCTGGTAGCTCGCCTTGGCGCATTCGGCGTCACGGTCGAAGCTGTAGGCGTCCTTCATGATGAATTCGCGCCCGCGCATCAGGCCGAAGCGTGGCCGCCGCTCGTCCCGGAACTTGGTCTGGATCTGGTAGAAATTGCGCGGCAACTGCTTGTAGCTCTTGACCTCCTGGCGGGCGATGTCGGTCACCACCTCTTCGCTGGTGGGCTGCACCACGAAGTCGCGCTCGTGCCGGTCCTGGATGCGCAGCAGTTCGGGGCCCATCTTGTCGAAGCGGCCGGTTTCCTGCCAGAGCTCGGCCGGCTGCACCACCGGCATGGTCAGCTCGACGGCGCCGGCGCGGTCCATCTCCTCGCGCACGATGGCCTCCACCTTGCGGATCACGCGCAGCCCCATCGGCATGTAGGTATAGATGCCGGCGCCGAGCTTCTTGATCATGCCGGCGCGCGTCATCAGGCGATGGCTCATGACTTCGGCATCGGCCGGCGCTTCCTTCAGGGTGGAGACAAAGAAACGGGACGCTTTCATCGATGGCGGCTCAGGTGGATTGCGGGAGGGAGGGAAGGAGGTCGGGAGCGGCCCGGATGGCTCTGGGTTGTCCGAGGGGACACTGGCGCAGTCCCCTTGCCGAGTGCACCCCGGCATGCATAATCGAAACAGTTCAAAAATTGGGGTTCGATTATGCTCGACCGAGACGGCTTCAGGCCCAACGTCGGCATCATCCTGCTCAACCAGCGCAATCAGGTTTTCTGGGGCAAGCGCATTCGCACCCATTCCTGGCAGTTTCCGCAAGGCGGCATCGACCGCGGCGAAAGTCCCGAGCAGGCCATGTTCCGGGAACTGCGAGAGGAAGTCGGCCTGGAGCCGTCGCATGTGCGCATCGTGGCCCGTACCCGCGACTGGTTGCGCTACGAGGTGCCGGATCGGTACATCCGCCGCGACGCACGCGGCCACTACAAGGGTCAGAAGCAGATCTGGTTCCTGCTGCAGCTGGTCGGTCACGATTGGGACCTGAACCTGCGCGCGACCGATCACCCCGAATTCGACGCCTGGCGCTGGCATGACTACTGGGTGCCGCTGGACGTCGTCGTCGAATTCAAGCGCGGCGTCTATGAAATGGCGCTGACCGAACTCGCCCGCTACCTGCCCCGGCAGGATTTCCGCAACCGCTTTCTGCGCGGCAACGTGCGTGGCCGCGAATTCGATCGCCACCCATCCGCACACGGCCGCGACCCGGGCTTCGAACTGCCGCCCGGCGCCACCTTCGAACCCGATCCCAATGCATCTTCTCCCGCGTCCGAAGCGGGGCCGCCGGCCCAGCACATTCACGTTCCGCGCGGCTAGGCGCCGCCTGCTTCCGCTCATGTTCGGCCTGGGGCTGGCGCTGGGCGCCCAGGCCCAGCTGCTGTTCGAAAATCCGGACTGGAAAGAGTCCGAAGCGCCTCCGCCCCCCAAGTTCGACGTGCAGCGCATGCTGGAAGTCGACATGCCGCGCCAGCGCGACCTGCGCTACGGCGTCGACCCCGACACCATCCGTATCACCGGTGACGGCGTGGTTCGCTACGTGGCCATCGCCAAGCGCCCCGGCAACCAGGGCCCGGTCAATGCGTTCTACGAGGGCGTGCGCTGCGCCAGCGGCGAGGTGAAGACCTATGCGCGCTACAGCGGCGACGGCTGGCGCGAAGCGAAGGACCCGCAATGGGTCGACCTGGGAGATCAGCGCTCCACCCACAGCCTGGTCCTGGCCCGTGAGGCCCTGTGCCAGAGCGCTGCGCCACGCAGTTCGGTCGGCGAGATGGTCAAGCTGCTGAAGAACCAGAAGCCGCTGGACTGACCGGCCCCGGCCGATCCGCCGGGCGCTTTCTCAGCCGGTCAGCACCATGTTGTCGCGGTGCACCATCTCGGGCTCCGACGCATAGCCGAGCAGCCGCTCGATCTCGGCCGACGGCTTGCGGCACAGCAGGCGCGCCTCGGCGCTGGAGTAGTTGGCCAGGCCGCGCGCCACTTCCCTGCCCTGAGGGTCGCGCACGGCGATCACGTCGCCGCGCGAGAATTCGCCCTCGACGGCGGTCATGCCGATCGGCAACAGGCTCTTGCCCTCGCCACGCAGCTTGGCTGCGGCGCCCTCGTCCACCTGAACGGCGCCGCGCAGTTGCAGATGGTCGGCCATCCAGCGCTTGCGCGCCTGGTGCTTGGCCGTCTGGGCCACCAGCAGGGTGCCGATGGCCTCGCCCCTGGCCAGGCGCAGCAGCGCGTCGGGCTCGCGCCCCCAGGCGATGACGGTCGACGCACCCGAGCCGGCAGCGCGCTTGGCCGCGAGGATCTTGGTGATCATGCCGCCGCTGCCGATCGCGCTGCCCACCCCGCCGGCCATGGCCTCGAGCGCCGCGTCGCCCGCCTTGGCCTCGTGCACGAACCGGGCGTCCGGGTTCTTGCGGGGATCGGCGGTGTAGAGGCCCTTCTGGTCGGTGAGGATGACCAGCGCATCGGCCTCCACCAGGTTGGCCACCAACGCGCCCAGGGTGTCGTTGTCCCCGAACTTGATCTCGTCGTTGACCACCGTGTCGTTCTCGTTGATGACCGGCAGCACGCCCAGGCCCAGCAATGTCAGTAGCGTGGTGCGTGCGTTGAGGTACCGCTCGCGGTCCGCCAGGTCCGCGTGCGTGAGCAACACCTGGGCGCTGCGCAGGTCGTTCTCGCGCAGCTTGCTTTCGTACATCTGCGCCAGGCCCATCTGGCCGACGGCCGCGGCCGCCTGCAGCTCATGGACCTCGTGCGGGCGGCGCCGCCAGCCCAGGCGCTTCATGCCCTCGGCAATCGCCCCGCTGGAGACCATGATGACCTCGCGCCCCTCGCGCGCGAGCACGGCCATCTGGCGGCACCATTCACCGATGGCGCCTTCGTCCAGGCCGCGCCCCTCGTTGGTGACCAGGCTGGAGCCGACCTTCACGACGATGCGGCGCGCATCGCGCAATACGGTGGAGGCGGTGAGGTCGGTCATGGTGTGCGGGGTAAAGGAATTGGATCGGGCCGCCACGCGCGTCCCGGTGCCGGCCACGCGCGCGACGTGCGTCTAGACGGGCTCGGAAAAGCGCGGGTCGCGTTCCACTGGCGGCTGCTCGGCCTCCTGCTGGCTGCGCACCTGCTGGTACACCCCCTGCACGAGGTGTTCGCAACCCTCGCGCGTCAGGGCGGAGATCTCGAAAACCGGCCCTTTGAACCGCAGCCGCTTGACGAAATCCTTGACGCGCGCGGCGCGTTCTTCGACCGGGATCATGTCCAGCTTGTTGAGCACCAGCCAGCGCGGCTTCTCGTACAACTGAGGGTCGTATTTCTTGAGCTCTCCGACGATGGCCTTGGCCTGGGCCACAGGGTCGACGCCCTCGTCGAACGGCGCCAGGTCCACCACGTGCAGAAGCAGGCGGGTGCGCTGCAGGTGGCGCAGGAAGAGGTGGCCGAGGCCGGCGCCTTCCGATGCGCCTTCGATCAGCCCAGGCAGGTCGGCCACGACGAAGCTCTGCTCGGGGCCGATGCGCACCACGCCCAGGTTGGGATGCAGCGTGGTGAACGGATAGTCGGCAATGCGCGGGCGCGCGTTGGAGACGGCCGAGATCAGGGTGGACTTGCCCGCATTCGGCATGCCAAGCAGGCCGACATCGGCCAGCACCTTCAGCTCGAGCTTCAGGTTGCGCCGCTCGCCCGGCCAGCCGGGTGTTTTCTGGCGGGGCGCGCGGTTGATGGCGCTCTTGAACCGCAGGTTGCCGAACCCGCCGTCCCCGCCCTTGGCAATGATGATCTTCTGGCCCGGCTCGAGCAGTTCGAACAGCACCTCGCCGGTTTCGGCATCGCTGACGATGGTGCCCACGGGCATCTTCAGGGTGATGTCGTCGCCGGCCGCGCCGAACATGTCCGAGCCCTTGCCGTGCTCGCCGCGCTTGGCCTCGTGCCGGCGCGAGAAGCGGAAATCCACCAGCGTGTTGAGGTTGGGATCGGCCACCGCGAACACGTGGCCGCCACGGCCGCCGTCGCCCCCGTCCGGACCGCCGAACTCCTTGAATTTCTCGTGCCGGAACGACACACAGCCGTTGCCGCCATCGCCTGCGGCAATGTCGATGAAGGCTTCGTCGACAAACTTCATGGTGGGTGTGTTCCAGTGCGAGTTTACAAATGAAAAAGCCCCGACGAGTCGGGGCTTCGGATCGGTTGGCCGGTGCCGAAGTGGCTTACTCGGCCGGGGTGACGCTCACCGTGTGCTTGTTGAGCGCGCCCTTGGTGCTGAAGCTGACGTGGCCTTCAACCAGCGCGAACAGCGTGTGGTCCTTGCCGATGCCGACGTTCACGCCGGGGTGGACGCGGGTGCCGCGCTGACGCACGATGATCGAGCCGGCGCTGATGAGTTCACCGCCGAAGCGCTTCACGCCGAGCATCTTGGGCTTGGAATCGCGCCCGTTTCGCGTAGAGCCGCCGCCTTTTTTCTGTGCCATGGTGTCTGCTCCTGATCAGGCCGAGATCGCACCGATTTGCAGTTCGGTGAACTGCTGGCGATGGCCTTGACGTTTCTGATAGTGCTTGCGGCGGCGCATCTTGAAGATGTGCACCTTGTCGTGCTTGCCGTGCGAGACGACCGTGGCCGTCACCGTCGCGCCAGACACCAGGGGCGTGCCGACCTTGATCTCGCTGCCGTTGCCGACAGCCAATACCTGATCGATCACGATTTCCTGGCCGACGTCCGCAGTAATCTGTTCTATTTTGATCTTTTCGCCGGAAGCAACGCGATACTGCTTGCCGCCGGTTTTTATGACCGCGTACATGTTCAACCTCTTGGAATGCGTGGTGGATGCACTGCGCATCTGGCCCGGGCCCTGGCAAGAACCAGCGGCCCCGGACAGCCGGCGCGATGCACCCGGGCTACGAAACTCCGCCGGCAAGCCCCGCCGCTCGGTGCCGCCCTGAAGTGATTCAAGGCCTTGGCCGCGGCGCTAAGCTATTGTGCGAAGCCCGCCATTCTAGCACGAGCGCGCAAAAACAACAGCACCCGCCCAGCGGTGCCTGAACAGCCCGGCAGGGGCGCCGGGCCCCTCTCCCTATAATCCGCGGGTTCGACTCCCGGCCCAGGCTGAGAGATCAATCCCAATCTCATTCAGCTGCCGGCGACCGGCCCATCCCTCTTGTCAGATTCCGCCGCCCACAACACCGCGTCCGTGCTCGGCCTCATCGCAGGCGACATGGACGAAGTCGACCGCGTCATCGCCCAGCGCCTGTCCACCGGCGTGCCGCTGGTGGCGGAAGTGTCGCGCTACATCATCTCGGCCGGCGGCAAGCGCCTGCGCCCCGCGCTGCTCCTGCTGATGAGCCGCGCGCTGGGCTACGAGGGAACCCAGCACCACAACCTGGCGGCCGTGGTCGAGTTCATCCACACCGCCACGCTGCTGCACGACGACGTGGTCGACGACTCCACCCTGCGGCGCGGCAGGCCGACCGCCAACGAATCGTTCGGCAACCCGGCCAGCGTGCTGGTGGGCGACTTCCTGTATTCGCGCGCATTCCAGATGATGCTGGACGCGCATGACATGCGGGTCATGGAGATCCTGGCCGATGCGACCAACGTCATCGCCGAGGGCGAAGTCCTGCAGTTGATGAACATGCACGACCCCGGCCTGGACGAGGCCGCCTACCTGCGCGTCATCCGTTCCAAGACCGCCAAGCTGTTCGAGGCCAGCACGCGCCTGGCGGCCGTGCTCGCCAAGGCGCCGCCCGAACTGGAAGAAGCCTGCGCCACCTATGGCCAGGCGCTGGGCACCGCGTTCCAGGTGATCGACGACGTGCTCGACTACGCCGGCGACGCGCACGAGACCGGCAAGAACCTCGGCGACGACCTGCGCGAAGGCAAGACGACGCTGCCGCTCATCCTCGCCATGAAGCGCGGCACCGCGCAGGAGCGCGAGCTGATCCGCGGCGCGATCGAGACCGGAGACAGCGCGCAGTTGCAGCACATCGTCGAGATCGTGAAGAAGACCGGCGCGCTGGACGCGACCCGCGCGGCCGCCGCATCGGAAGCGCAACGAGCAATCGATGCATTGCGTGCACTGCCGGCCAATAAACACGCTGAAGGTTTGCTACAATTAGCGGCTCAGCTGACTGAGCGACGCGCCTGAGGCACAAAAGCCAAGGGAGCGAAGCGAAGTTCAATGCAGCACATCGGGGTGTAGCTTAGCCTGGTAGAGCGCTACGTTCGGGACGTAGAGGCCGGAGGTTCGAATCCTCTCACCCCGACCATCTTTAAGAGGCCGTTTTCATTCGAGAACGCGCCCTCTCCTCTGTAGATCATGGACACCGAGCGCGAGAGCGCGTCAACGAGACGTGTCAGTCCGGAGTTTGGCGTCGTCCACGAAACCAAGAGCGCCTTAAGAGCATGGCTGCCGGCAACGTGTGAAGCACGCCTGCATGCGCCGCAGCCGAGAAACCGGTCGGCGCTGTTCGCTCATCGCGCGTGCGCGCGCCCTTCTTCCCAGGCCTGCGCCATCTGTTCCCACAGCGCCGCGGCGACACGTGCGTCTCCCTTGGCCTCATCCAGAGTCTTGCCCATGGCATCCGCTATCCGGCCAATCACATCGGCGGGTTGGGCGACACCACACACGCGGCGGCCGAAATCCACCAGCTCGTCAGTCGTCGGATACGCCTTCGTCTGGTGCTTGCCAGCGAACAACTTCAGCGCAAGGGTGCAGTCTTCAAGCTCCGGCCCACCCGGCGACTGAGTGTATTTGTAGATGGAGGTCGTCACGACATCGAACATTGGCGCCAGCCACACGTCTTCGCGCGAGCGGTAGAGCAACCCGAAGTTCTTGAGGTGCGCATCACCGTTGCGGACCATGATGGAAAAGGCAACCTGCTCGAAGAAGCGATGCAGATTGCTGCTGTGAAGCTGGAACTGGCGCAGCAACTCGGCAACACGCTGGTAGCTGCCCTGATACTTGCGGTCCGACAGGATGTCACGCACCCGCAGGCCCGCCAGCGCCGCGATGTCTTCGAAGCCGAGCCGCTCGACCCGACCATCGTCATGAACGATCAGGTCAAAGCGGTCCAAGACCAGCATCTGGCCATCGTCGGACAACTCGAACGACGGTACATCGATGCCCGCGTGCCTGGCGGCCGTCAGACACAGATATTCGTTGGCCGCCAACCCGGGGTAAGCAGCGCTGGCCGCCTTGACGATGAGTGAGGGGATGGGCACCGTCCGCCGGTCCGGCACCATGATCTTGGGCTGCATGCCTGCGATGCCCGCGCCCGTGCTCAAGTAGGCAGCCACCAGCTCACTGAACACCTCTGGCGTGTACTTCGTGCTCAGCAATTCGCCCTTGCTCAACGCCCGCGGCAAGGAGGGCTCAGGCTGGTCGGGCAGGTTGTATCCCAACCGACCAATCCCATTGCGCCCAACCAAAGCCAGCATGTGCATCGGCGTCATCGGCTGCTTCGGGAACAGTTCCCGAATCCTCATGAACAGGTCGCCTTCGGGAAGGTTCTGGTCCATCGGGGGAAACAGGTCGCCGTCCTGCCAGGTGAGGCTCTCGCTGGACGGCATCAGCAGCGCCACTGTCGGCTGGTCAGGTTCCGGCGCCAGGTACCGAAATTCGTAGGTCGGTGCCCGGAGCAGTTGACCCGCCTTGACAGCATCTCCGATGGAGAGGTTCAGGAACATCTCCGCGGGCGACTATGACGTGGCCGTCCGCATCACAAACCACCTCGACGATGGCGTGGTGGCACGGCGCCTCACGCCGATCAACTGGGTGGTGTGCGCCAGCCCAGCGTATCTGGCGCGCCACGGTGTGCCGAAGCACCCGCGCGACCTGGCTGACCACGAGTGCTGCCACTACGCCAGCCTGATCCGGCAGGACCGTTGGAGCTTCATCATCGACGAAGAGGAATACAGCGTGCCGGTGCATGCACGGCTGAAAGTCAACAACAGCGAAATCATCGCCAGCCACGCGTTGGCCGGTCGCGCCATCGCAATGCTGCCGACGTACCTCGTCGGCGATCACCTGCGCAGCGGTGAACTGCGCCCGTTGTTGACGGAGTACGAGCCGACAGTCAACAGTGCGCTATACGCGATCTATTCACCCACGCGCTATCTAATGGCCAAGGTGCGCTGCTTTATCGACGTGCTCTCGGCGTCCTTCGCCGATCCGCCCTACTGGGAAGCGGTCGTGAGCGAGGGGATCTAAGGGGGCACTCTCGTGCACGCCCTTTCGAAGGACTCGATGTTGCCTAATGGTGTTCGAAGCCAACTCGAAGTCAGGGCGTCTCGCCATGCTTTTTCGCTAGAAATTGTCAACCTATGAAACTTGAGAGGGAGGATGGCCTGATCTACCGCCTGCGCGATGCCCACATCGATGCGGCCGCGCTGAAGGTCAGCGCCTCAAGCTGGATCGACACTGTCGTTGCAGACCATGAACGACAGCAGCCCGCGTGATGGCCTGAAGCGCATGCCCATTCACGCTTCGCAGAACATTACTCTGAAGGCCCGCGACCTTTGCAAGGCGTACGAAGGCCGTGTCGTTTTCCACCGGCTCAGCTTTGAGTGGACAGGTCCGGGCATGGTGTGTGTGAACGGTCCCAACGGCTCAGGCAAGTCGACTCTGCTGTCACTTCTGGGCGGTGCCGATGAGCCCGATCGGGGCGACATCTTTGTGCAGGGCGCTGATCTCGTGTCTGAACGCGACGATGCGCTCTCACGCCTGAGCTATATACCCGACGGCTGCCCGGTCTATCCGTTCATCACTGGTGTCGAATGGCTGGAGTTCGTGCGGGCCGCGCGCCGGCCTGCTTCGTGGAACGCACCTGCGATCGCGCAAGCCTTTGGCCTTCATCCCTACCTCGACACTCGCTTCGGTGCGATGTCGCTTGGCACCGCCCGCAAGTTCATGCTGGCGGCGGGACTCGGCAGCCCGGCTCCGGTGGTGGTGCTTGATGAGCCCACCAACGGCCTCGACGCGGCCTCTCTGGGAGTGCTTCGCGGGCAGCTCAGAGCGCGCGCAGCCAGTGGTCTCGTGGTCCTGTGCTGTCACGACGTGCAAGAGCAACATGCGTTGGGCGCACGGTGCGTCGACCTGTTGGGGCTGGAAGCAAAATGACCCGGCGCAGCATCAGCAAACTCGCCGACGGCGCCCCGCTCCAAGCTTAGGAGACTGTCACGCAGTTCACCACCAATCACGAGACTCGCGCTCGGGTGCCAATGGCGCTGTTGGGTACCCTCTTTTGGTGGCGCATGCGCCACGTCGCCGAAGCTGCTTACAACCTGCTGCTACGTCGCTGGCAGATGCTGCTGTTACTACTGCTGCTACTGTCACCCCGGCAGATGCCGATCATGCAGCAGTTGCAGTTCCTGGCGCACCCGGTGCTCGCGATCACCGAGCCCAACTCGCCGTGGGTGTCGCTTGCGAGCTGGATCGTGATCGTTGCTCTGGCTCAGGCGTGGACCAAGGTGCAGGGGGACGTGCTTGGCGGCGGGCCGGCATGGGCGTATGCGCGCTCTCTTCCGCAAACGGCGCGACTGGCCCGCCTCATCGATATCGCAGTGCTGACGGTAAGCGACCTGCCGCTGTTGTTGCCTTTCATTGCTGCCCTCAGCGTGTTGCCGGACGGACCGCTGTCGGACCGTCTGCTGCAGGGGCTGGCAGTCGTTGTCGCAGCAGCGCAGTTGCCCTTGATGCAATGGGTGTCCGCTAGGCGCGTCGCGCTGTTGTGGTTGCCGCTGGCGGCCCAACTCTCTGGCTTGGTAGCACTCGCCCTGGGCTTTACCCCTATCCCTTTCCTGCTTTTGAGCGCGATGGCGTGCATTCATGCGCTACGCCGCGCCGCAGCACCCGTCAAGCGCGGCAGTGCGTCGCGCGCCGCGCCGCGTAGGCGCCCCTGGCGCTTGCCAGATCGCGCGCCGGTGTCGGTGCGCCTGGCGCTGTTTGATTTGCGCGGCCTTTTGAGCGAGCGCGGCGTCGCGCAGCATTTCTCGATCTGCGCGCTGCTGGCGCTGCCGCTACCGTTGCTGGCCTACCTGCAGGCCTATCAGGTGCGTCCCGAAGTAGCGACTGGCGTGATCGTGCTGCTGGTTATCCCGCTGGTGTTTGTGATCTCGGGCTTGGCGTTCGAACTGCGCCGAATGCATGCGCCTGCTCTCTCGCTGTACGCCAGCCTTGGTGTGCCCCTGCGCACGATACGGTGTGTAGATCTGGCTGTGCTTTCGGCGCTGTATCTGCTTGCTTGTTCGCCGCTTGCGGCTGCTGCCATCCACAGCTACGGCGGCGCCGACGCGCTAATTTTGCTTCCATTGTCCTTGGCAGCGCTTATTGTTTCCGTGCTGCTGAATTTTCGCGGCGATCACGGCGTGACGCTTCTCAAGGTTCTGATTTGCGTCACTGTCGTGAGCACGACGCTGATCCTTCTTCGCCCCTAGCCCACCGATTCGACACCGAGTGGGAAGCCATCATGAATCCGACCGAAGCAGAAGCTCGAGCATCCCCCATCGCTGCTTACGGAGGCAGTTGTGGATCACCCCGGGATTCGAGGAGGCTGTTCGGTTCCAGTCGGGCCACCACCTCGGGTGGACCGGCAGCTTCGCCTTGCATACCATGACACTGTTCCAACCTTCGCTCGTGTTCACGTCGCGCCGGCGCCGGATGCAAACCTCGTCGCATTCCTCCTGCACACACGCCCAGGAAGCGAAAAGCCCCTGGGACCGCAAGGTGCCAGGGGCTTTTCTTCATGTGCCGACATGAGCCGACGTCTACGCACGCGAGGGGCCGTCGGCCTCGTCCTCGCGCTTGCGGTCCGCCTCAGCGGCTCGGCTTGAACGCGCGGCCGCGCGGTGCGTCGCCGCGTGCCATGGCCGGGCGGCCTGCGCCCGCTCCGGCGGCGCCGGGGTGACGACGCGGAGCGTCGCCGAAGCCGGGCTTGCGGCCGTAGTTGCCAGGACCGCCGGCGTCACGATCGCGCGAACCGAAGCCGCCGCCGTTGTCTGCGCCGCGGAAGCCGCCGCCTTCACCGCCGCGGAAACCGCCGCCATTGCCGCCGCCGAAGCTGCCACCGCCGAATCCGCCGCGGCCGGCACCAGCGCCACGGCCATGGTGCGGACGGCCATCGTGGCCGCCGCGGCTTTCGCGGCCGCCACCTTCACGTCCGCCACGCGGACCACCGAAACCGGGCTGCGGCGGACGCTGGCGCGGCTCCAGGCCGGCGACGACGGCCGGCTGGAAGCGCTGGCGCGTATAGGCCTCGATGTCGAAGATGCGGCGACGGTCACGGAACTCAGCGAAGGTGATCGCCAGGCCGTCGCGGCCTGCACGGCCGGTGCGGCCGATGCGGTGCGTGTAGTCCTCCGCCTTCATCGGCAGGCCGAAGTTGAAGACGTGAGTGATGGTGGGCACGTCGATGCCGCGCGCGGCAACGTCGGTGGCAACCAGGATCTGCACCTCGCCCTGACGCAGCGCGCGCAGGCGGCGGTTGCGCAGGCCCTGGCTCAGCGCGCCATGCAGCGCCACGGCCGAGAAGCCTGCCTGTTGCAGGTCGTTGGCGAGTTCATCGCATTCGACCTGCGTGCTGGCGAACACGATGGCCTGGTCGATGGTCGTGTCGCGCAGCCAGTGATCCAGCAGCTGGCGCTTGTGGCCAGGGTTGTCCGCCCAGTACAGCGACTGGGTGATGTTCGTGTGCTGCTCCTGCGGCGAATCGATCTGCAGGCGTTGGGGCTCGCGCATCACGCGGGCGGCCAGTTGCTGGATGCGCGGCGCGAGGGTTGCGCTGAACATCATGGTCTGGCGGCGCGAAGCCGTCAGCTGATTGATTTCGGCCAGGTCGTCGGCAAAGCCCAGGTCGAGCATGCGATCGGCCTCGTCGACCACCAGGAACTGCACCTTGTCCAGGCGGATCTGGCCGGAACGTTGAAGGTCGAGCAGGCGGCCGGGCGTGGCCACGACCAGATTGGCGCCCTGCAGGCGAGCGATCTGCATCTGGTAGGGCATGCCGCCCACCACGTTGGCGATGCGCAGGCCGCGGCAGCGACGCACCAGTTCGATGGCATCCTGCGCCACCTGTTGCGCCAGTTCGCGCGTCGGGCACAGCACCAGCGCGCCAGGCTCCGCCGGACGGAAGTTGCGCGGGTCGGCCGGGTTGCGCCGGCGCGGACGCTTGGGCGCCGCTTCGCCACGCGCGGCGGCCTCTGCGGCCAGGCGCTGCTGTTCGGCGTTGCGCTCGGCTTCGGCGGCGGCATCCTGCGCGAGCAGGGTGTGCAGCACGGGCAGCAGGAAGGCGGCGGTCTTGCCGCTGCCAGTACGGCTGGAGACCATCAGGTCGACGAATCGGTCGCCCTCGCCGCCCATGGCCAGGGGAATGGCCCGGGCCTGGACTTCGGTGGGCTTGAGGAAGCCCAGGTCGGTGGTGGCGGCGACCAGGTCGGCCGCCAGGCCGAGGGTGGCGAAGCCGTTGGCGGTCTGCGGCTGGGCGACGGGCGCGGCCTCGGGAGAAGCGGTGGCGGGGGCCTGGTCAGCGAAGGAAGTAGCGTCTTGGGCAGGGACGAACGCGTCCTGCACCGGCAAAAGGGTGTCAGTCATGAGAAAAGCCTTGGCGGGCCGCAAGCAGCGGCACGCTGGATGGTCAGAACTACATCAACCATCCAACGACGTTCAACGCGAAAAGCGTTGCGGGCCAATTCAACAAGCACCTGACTGCACCAGCACCAGCCCATATGGCCACCCCTTTCAGGATTCATATGGAGGCTACGCAATGTCGACCAGGCGGATCAGGAGGCCCTGTGAAAGAAGGGAGATGCGCGAGTTTCGTTCGTTCGCGAGCTTTGAACGAACAGGCCTTCGTGGTCACCAACACGGTTTCCGCGGAAGCCAAGCCTGCGATTATCGCATCAAAACGCGAGCGATGTCCATAGGTACTGGCCAGGGCATCCTTCAGCGAAGGAAATGGGTGCGGTAGTGCTCGAGTTCGTCGAGAGACTCGTGCACGTCCGCCAGCGCCGTGTGCGCCTGCTGCTTCTTGAAAGCGGCGAACACCTCGGGCTTCCAGCGGCGCGCCAGCTCCTTGAGGGTGCTCACGTCCAGATTGCGGTAGTGGAAGAAGGCTTCCAGCCGTGGCATGTACTTGACCAGGAAGCGCCGGTCCTGCCCGATGGTGTTGCCGCACATCGGCGAGGCTCCCTTGGGCACGTAGCGCGACAGGAAATCGATGAGCTGCTTCTCGGCCGTCGCTTCGTCCAGGGTCGAGGCCTTGACCTTCTCGATGAGCCCGCTGCGGCCATGGGTGCCCTTGTTCCAGGCGTCCATGCCGTCGAGCACGGCGTCGGCCTGGTGAATGACCAGGACGGGGCCCTCGATCCGCGGCGTCAGTTGCGGGCCGGTGACCACGACGGCAATCTCTAGCAGCCGCTCCTTTTCGGGGTCCAGGCCGCTCATCTCGCAGTCCAGCCACACCAGGTTCTGGTCGCTCTTGGCCAGCACGGGAAGGGCTTCGGGGGCGGTCGGCGCAGTGGTTGCGGCGTTGGTCGGGTCAATGGAATCGGGCATTAGCCGATTGTCGTCGATGGCCTACACTGCGCCCCGCATGTCACCTTCGCTCGTCCTGACCTACCTGTTTGCAGCCGCACTGGTCGCCGGCCTCGTGCTCAAGTTCTGGCTGGCCAGCCGGCAGGTACGCCACGTGGCGCGCCATCGCGATGCCGTGCCGCCGGCCTTCGCCGGATCCATCTCGCTCGCGGCGCACCAGAAAGCCGCCGACTACACGCTGGCGCGTAGCCGCTTCGGCCTGGTCGAGATGGCCTGGGCGGCCGCCGTGCTCCTGGGCTGGACGCTGCTGGGCGGGCTCGACCAGCTCAACCAGGGCCTGCGCGCCTGGCTCGGCAGCGGCATGTGGCAACAGCTGGCGCTGCTGGCCGCCTTCTCGCTCATCGGCGGGCTGCTCGAACTGCCTTTTTCGCTGTGGCAGACCTTCCGGCTGGAGCAGCGCTTCGGCTTCAATAAGATGACGCTGGGCCTGTGGATCGCCGACGGCCTCAAGGGCGTTCTGCTTGGCGCGCTGATCGGCTTGCCGCTTGCCGCGCTGATCCTGTGGTTGATGAACGCCGCCGGGCCGGCGTGGTGGCTCTGGGCATGGGCGACTTGGGTCGCGTTCAACCTGCTGCTGATGCTGGTCTACCCGACCTTCATCGCACCGCTTTTCAACAAGTTCCAGCCGCTGGACGACGCCGACCTCAAGGCGCGCGTGACTGCGCTGATGGAGCGCTGCGGCTTCGCGGCCAAGGGCCTGTTCGTGATGGACGGCAGCCGGCGCAGCGCGCATGCCAATGCGTATTTCACCGGCTTCGGCGCGAGCAAGCGCGTGGTGTTCTACGACACCTTGCTGCGCCAGCTCAGTGGCAGCGAGGTCGAGGCAGTGCTGGCCCACGAACTGGGCCATTTCAAGCATCGCCACGTGGTCAAGCGGATGGTGGCCATGTTCGGCCTGAGCCTCGTCGGGTTCGCGCTCCTCGGCTGGCTTGCGAGCCGCACCTGGTTCTACACCGGCCTGGGCGTGCAGCCGAACCTGGACGGCCCGAACGATGCGCTGGCGCTGCTGCTTTTCATGCTGGCGCTGCCGGTGTTCGGCGTGTTCGTCTCGCCGCTGTCGGCCATGCTCTCGCGCCGCCACGAGTTCGAGGCAGACGCCTATGCCGTGGCCCAGACCAGCGGCACCGATCTGTCGGCCGCACTGATCAAGCTCTACCAGGACAACGCCTCCACGCTCACGCCGGACCCGGTGTTCGTGAAGTTCTACTATTCCCATCCCCCCGCCTCCGAGCGCCTGGCGCGCATGGCGGCGACCTGACCCGGTTTTTCGACCACCCCCTCCATGAGCAGCATGTTCCAACCCAAGGTGTGGCAAGGCCAGCCACGCCGCGCCCTTGGCGCCACCGAAACCGTGTCGGCCCTGGCAAGACTCGACGGATGGACGCTCTGCGGCGATGGCGCCGACCTGGCGATCGAGAAGACATTCCGCTTTGCCAACTACTTCGAGACCATCGCCTTCGTCAACGCGGTGGCCATGGTGGCGCACGTGCAGGACCATCACCCGGATCTGTCCGTCCACTACGACCGCTGTGTAGTGCGCTTCAACACGCATGACGTGGGCGGGATCTCCTCGACCGACATCGATTGCGCCGGCCGCGTCGATGCCCTCCTCGCGGCCTGAGACGGCCAGCGTCGTGCCACAGATCCGCAACGGCGATGGCCCGGCGCACGCCTGAGTCCGCGGCGCCCGCCGACGGGCTCCTGCCGGGGCTGGTCGTGGCCAGCCACGGCCGGCACTGCATGGTCGAATCGCCGACCGGCGAGCGGCGCATCTGCCATCCTCGCGGCAAGAAGAGCCAGGCGGTCGTGGGCGACCAGGTGCTGTGGCAGCCCAGCCAGGACGAAGGCACCATCGAGCGGGTGCAGCCGCGGCGCAACCTGTTCTATCGCCGCGACGAGATTCGCACCAAGTCGTTTGCCGCCAACCTGGACCAGGTGCTCATCCTCGTTGCTGCCGAGCCGGAGTTCTCCGAGCACCAGCTTGCGCGCGCGCTGATCTCGGCACGGGCCGAGGGCATCACCCCGCTGATCGCGCTCAACAAGAGCGACCTGGTCGCGCCTTTCGAGCGCGCCTGGGCGCGACTGGCACCGTACCGCCGCATGCATCACGGTGTGCTGCCGCTGTCGCTGACCGAATCGGGCGATACCGACGCACAGGTCCTGGGCCAGCACCTGGCTGGCCGCACGACCCTGGTGCTGGGCCCTTCGGGCGCGGGCAAGAGCACCCTGATCAACCTGCTGGTGCCCGGCGCCGACGTGCTGACCGGCGAGATTTCCCAGGCGCTCAACTCGGGCCGCCACACCACCACCACCACCACCTGGTACTGGGTCGACCGCGAGGCCGACACGGCGCTGATCGACTCGCCCGGGTTCCAGGAATTCGGCCTGCATCACATCGAGCCGACCCAACTCGCCGGCTTGATGCCGGACATCGCCGAGCATGCCGGCGAATGCCGCTTCTACAACTGCACCCATCTGCACGAACCGGGCTGCCAGGTGCTGGCGAGCGTGGAATCGCCCGGGCATCCCGGGCCGATCGCCGCATCGCGGCACCGGATCTACGCCGAGCTGTTCGAAGAACTCAGCACCCGGCGTTTTCCATGAGGGTGCTGCTGTATTCGCATGCGTTCCATCCCTCGACAGGCGGCGTCGAGAGCGTCAGCCGCACGTTGGCCGAGGGCCTGGTCGCCAAGGGCGTCGAATGCGTCGTGCTCACCCGCACGCCGCGCGCCGCGCAGGACCATGAAGACGCTGCCCTCTTCCCGTTCCAGGTCGTCCGCCGTCCGCACACCGGCGCCATCCTCCATTGGCTGCGCTGGGCCGACGTGGTGCTGTACAACGGCGCCAGCCTGGCGCTGCAGCCCTGGGTGACTCTGCTGCGCAAGCCTTACCTGTGGGTCCACGTGGGCTACCAGGTGTCTTGCATCGACGGCCTCGGCTGGGCGGACGGGCGACCCGCGCCGGCCACGCCATGGGCCTCGTTCCGTTTCCACCTGCGCCGCGCCGGGCCCGTGCGTGCATCGCTCGACGGCGTCAAGCTGCTGCTGCGGCGCTTCACCGCCCACGCGCTGGTCCGCCGCAACATCGCGATCACGCAATGGATGGCGCAAGCGCAGCCGCTTCCGCGCCAGGTGCAGATCTACAACCCGTTTCCGATCGACCGCTTCCGCCAGGCCGCGCCGGCAGAAGCCGCCACCTTCGATTTCGTCTACCTCGGCCGCCTGGTATCCGAGAAGGGCGTGGACACCCTGTTGCGCGCCTTCGGCAAGGTCGTCGCGCAGGCCACGCACCGGCCGCGTCTGCTGCTCATCGGCGGCGGCGACCGCATGGCCGAGATGATCGCGTTGGCCGATTCTCTGGGCGTGTCGCAGGACGTGCATTTCGCCGGCAACCAGAGCGGCGACGCGCTGGTGCGGTTCGTCGGCAGCGGCGCGGTCGGCGTCGTGCCGTCCACCTGGCACGAGCCGATGGGCGGCGTGGCGGTCGAGTTGATGGCCGCCGGACGCGGCCTGATCGTCTCGGCGCGCGGCGGCCTGGCCGAGTGCGCCGGCGACGCTGGGCTGACATTCGCCAATGGCGACGAACAGGCGCTTGCCGACTGCATGCTGCGCCTGCTGGCAGACCCCGGCCTTGCCCGCGAACTGGGTGCCCGTGCACGGCGGCGCGCCGCGCAGTTCGCGCCGGACCGCTTCGTCGAACAGTACATCGACCTGTTGCACGCCTGCACGCGCGCGCGCTGAATACTTTGCCGATCAGCCGGCGGCCGTGGCGCCATCCGGCGCGGCCAGGATTTCACGCAGCGCGTCGACCAATCTCGCGCACTGGTCGCGCGTGCCGACGCTGATCCGCAGGAACGCGTCGATGCGCGGCCCGCGCAGGTGACGCACCAATACCGCCCGCGCGCGCAAGCCGGCCGCCAGTTCGCCAGCGTCGCGCCGCGGATGGCGCACGAAAAGGAAATTCGCCTGCGACGGCAGCACGTCGAAACCCAGGTCTTCGAGCGCCAGGGCCAGGCCTTCGCGGGTGTCGATCACGGCCTTGCGATTCTTCTCGAACCAGGCCTCGTCCTCGATCGCCGCCTGCGCGCCGGCCTGGGCCAGGCGGTCCAGCGGGTAGGAATTGAAGCTGTTCTTCACCCGCGCCAGCGCCTCGACCAGATGCGCCTGCCCGAAGGCGAACCCGACCCGCAGCCCAGCCAGCGAGCGGGACTTGGACAGCGTCTGCACCACCAACAGGTTGGCATGGCGCGCCACGAGCGGCAAGGCGGACTCGCCGCCGAAGTCGACGTAGGCCTCGTCGACCAGCACCAGCCGTTGCGGACAGGCCGCCAGCAGCTGCTCGATGGCAGGCAGCGGCAGGCCGATGCCGGTCGGAGCATTCGGATTGGCCAGGACGATGCCGGCGCAGCCCTGGCGCGCCCGTGCCGCCAGGCCGGCGACGTCGACGCGCAGCGCCTCGTCCACGGGCTCCAGCGCGGCTTCGATGCCGAACAGCCGGGCATACACACGGTAGAAGCTGTAGCTCACGTCCGGCATCACCAGCGGCTCGGCATGCTGGAAGAAGGCGAAGAACGCCAGTGCAAGCACTTCGTCCGAGCCGTTGCCGACAAAGACCTGCTCCAGGCCAACGCCCGCACGTCGCGCGATGGCCTGGCGCAGTTCGGTCGACTCGGGGTCGGGATAGCGCGCCAGCCGCTCATCGCGCGCGGCATCGGCAATCGCCGCCAGCACGGCCGGCGACGGGGGATACGGGTTCTCGTTGGTGTTGAGCTTGACCAGGCCCTCGATGCGCGGCTGCTCGCCGGGCACGTACGGCTCGAGCCCCCGGATGCACGGGCTCAGCATCGCGACGGGATCGGGCGCGGTCATCAGCCCAGCAATCGGGCCAGGGTCAGCAGCGCCAGCAGCACCAGCCACATCACCACCGAGCGCCAGACCAGGCCCACGACGCTGCGCAAATGGCCCGGCTCGGGCTCGCTGCCGGGCGTGCTGCCGCTGTCGGCGGGCAGGCTGCCGAGCAGAGAGTCGCCGGCCTGGGCGCTTTGCAGCGAATCCACCACCACCTGGCTGCGCAACGCTCCCCCGCCCAGGCGTACGCCCAGCGCGCCCGACGTGGCGGCCAGGATCACGCCGTCGTTGCCGTACGGAAAGCGTTCGGCATCATTGCGCCAGCAGTCGATCGCATCCTCGAAACTGCCGACCACCGCGAAGCCCAGCGCTGTGAAGCGCGCCGGCAGCCAGTCGATGGCCTCCCAGGCCTGCGATGCAGCTTCCTTCACGTGCGAGCTGGCCGGCTGCAGGGTGCGGGCATCCTTGTGGGCCCAGTAGCGGGCCACGAACTCGCTCATGCGATAGAAAACCGCACCGGCCGGCCCCAGGCCGACAGCAGCAAGAATGGAGAACCAGGCCAGCACGCCGAACACATGGCGGTGCGCTGCGATCACCGAGTACTCGATCACGTGGCGGACGATCTCGCTGCGAGGCAGATCGTGTGCGTCGATGTGCTGCCAATGCGCCAGTAGCGAGCGGGCCAGCGCTTCGTCCCCTTCCGCCAGCGCGTCGCGAATGCCGGTGAAGTGATGGCTGAACTGGCGAAAGCCCAGGGTGACGTAGAGCAGCGCGATGTTCCAGAGCACCGCGAACGGCAACCCGAGCGTGGCGATCAGCAGCCAGTGCACGCCCAGCGCCAGCAGCGTCGGCACCATCACCGCCAGGGTCCAGGCCACCCAGCCGTGCTGGGGCTTGCCCGCGTCGAAGTTGCGGCTCACCCAGCGCGTCCATCCCAGCACGCCCGCATACACCGGGTTGTGGTACCCCAGTGGGCGCACCTGCTCGATCAGCAGCGCGCACAGGATGGCGAAAAAGCTCATCTGCGGATGATAGCGACAGTCAATCAGGAATCGCCAGCCGCACGCCCGCCTCGGCCGGGCGGCGGCCGGTGTGCTCAGGCCGCCAGAAATCGATAGAAGTTGCGCAGCATGGCGGCGGTCGCCCCCCAGACGAAGCGCTCCCGGTCGCCGTCCTGGTAGGGCATCGAGAACCACTGGCGCGCGTTCAACCCCTCGCCCACCATCGCATGCCGGCGATGGTTCGCCGGATTCATGAGGAAGGCCAGGGGCACCTCGAAAGCGTCGGCCACCTCGTCCTGGTTGAGCCTCAGCTCGAAACCCGGCTGCACCAGCGCCACCACGGGCGTCACGACGAACGCGGTGATGGTGGTGTAGGTCGGCAAGGTGCCGATCACCTCGATGAATTCAGGACGCAGGCCGACCTCCTCCCATGCCTCGCGCCGGGCCGCCGCGGCAATGTCGGCATCCTCCGGATCGACGCGTCCGCCCGGAAAGGCCACCTGCCCGGAATGCGACCGCATGCGCGTCGAGCGCTCGGTCAGCAGCAGCGTCGGCTGCGCGCGCTGCACGATGGGCAGCAGGACCGCCGCCTGCGCTGGCTCGCCGGGGACCAGGCGGGGGTCGCGCCGCGCCTCCGGCGTCCAGGCCGGCGGATTCTCGAAGCGCTGGCGCAGCGCCTCGGCCGTCAGTCGGTCGGCGCTGACCGCGGGCAGGTCGGTGTCGACACGGATCACCGGCACGCTGCGCGGGTCGAAGGTGCTTTGCGAAACGGCATTGATCTGCTGGGGCGTGGCGGGCGCTGCGCCGGGCTGGTCGTCGGATGGGGTGCGGTTCAAGGCAGTGTCTGGGAGGCGTCGGATTGGGAGGGGAGCCGGTTGCCGGTAAACGACGGCAACCGGAAAAAGCAAAAAGCCGCCCTTCGGGGCGGCTTTTTGTCATGCAAGGATGCAGCGAGGCAGTGTCACTTCGCGGCAGCCGTCTTGCCCGGCAGCTTTTCCTTGATGCGAGCCGAGCGGCCGCTGCGCTCGCGCAGGTAGTACAGCTTGGCACGGCGCACGTCGCCGCGGCGCTTGACCTCGATGCCGGCGATCAGCGGGCTGTAGGTCTGGAAGGTACGCTCGACGCCTTCGCCGCTGGAAATCTTGCGAACGGTGAAGCCGCTGTTGAGGCCACGGTTGCGCTTGGCGATGACGACGCCTTCGTAGGCCTGCACGCGCTTGCGGGTGCCTTCGACGACGTTGACGCTGACGATGACCGTGTCGCCGGGAGCGAACTCGGGAATCTGCTTGGCCTTCTTCTCGGTGAGACGGGCGATTTCCTCTTGCTCGAGGGTCTGGATGAGGTTCATGAAAGTTACTGCCTTCGATCGTGGCCGCGCTGCACTAAAGGCGACTTTGTTGTCCCCGGGCCCTGCCCCGCGCTTTTTCAAGTCAGCGAGGCAATCAAGGCACCAAGGGCGCGGTCGCGGCCGGCCAGAGGATCGTGGTGAGCCAAAGATTATAGCTTTTTCTTGAGCGTTGTCTCGTCGGCCGGCGTGAGGCGGCCTGCAGCGCGTGCCGCCTCCACCAGTTCGGGACGCTTTTGCGCGGTGGCCAGGAGCCGCTGGTCGCGCCGCCAGCGCTCGATCTGCGCATGGTTGCCGGACATCAGCGGCGCCGGGGCGGCCAGGCCGCGCCACTGCTCCGGACGGGTGTAGTGCGGGCAATCGAGCAACCCGTCCAGCGCCGGATTGAAGCTGTCCTGGACATGGCTGTCGGCGTCGCCCAGCACACCGGGCTGCAGGCGCGCCACGGCGTCGAGCAGCGCCATCGCAGCGACCTCGCCACCCGAAAGCACGAAATCGCCCAGGCTGAGTTGGTGCGTGACCCGCGTGTCGATGAAGCGCTGGTCGATGCCTTCGTAGCGGCCGCACACCAGCACCGCGCCGGATGCCGCGGCCCAGTGCTCGACGATCTCGTGGCGCAGGCGCTCGCCCTGCGGCGAGAACAGGATCACCGGCGCGTCCGGCTCGCCGCGCGCCGCCAGCGCGGCATCCAGGCAGGCGGACAGCGGCTGCGCCATCATCACCATGCCCGGACCGCCGCCGAACGGGCGGTCGTCCACACGCCGATAGTTGCCCTCGGCATGGTCGCGCGGATTCCACAGCACCACCTCGACCTGGCCGGACTCGAAGGCGCGGCGCGTCACGCCGCTCGCGAGAAATGGCGCGAACAGTTCGGGAAAAAGCGTGAGAACGTCGAAGCGCATGGCGCTGGAGGCGTCGGCGGACGCAGGCCTCAGTAGTCGGCCTGCCAGTCGACGCGGATCAGCCGGCCCGGCAGGTCGACCTCGTCGATGAATGCCGCAACGAACGGCACCAGGATTTCCGTCGGCTTGCCGCCGGCTTGCTGGGGCGCCTGCTCGAGCACCAGCGTGGTCTGCGGGCCAGCGGGCAGCAGTTCGCGAACGGTGCCGAGCGACACGCCTTCGCGGTTGATCACCGACAGGCCGATCAGGTCGACCCAGTAGTACTCGTCCTCGCCGACCGAGGGAAAGCTCGACCGCGGCACGAACACGCGCGCGCCGCGCAGCGCCTCGGCCGCCGTGCGGTCGGGCACCTCGGGCGAAGAGGCCACGATGCAGTCGGAATGCTCTTTCGCCTCGCGAATCGGCAAGCGAAAAACGCCGGCCGCGTCAGCCGCACCGGGCGGCCGAAGGAACCAGCGCTTGGAAGAAAAAAGCGCCTCGGGCTGGGCGCTGTGGGGCAGGACCTTGAACCAGCCCTTGATGCCCCATGCATCTGCGATGCGGCCCACCTCGATTGCATCCGCCGGAAGTTCGGCGGCTTCGAGCCCGGGCAGCATGGCCGATGAAGGGCGGATGCCGCTCAGGCGGCTGCCTTGGGCGCGGCCGCGGCGGCCTGCTTGACCAGGCGCATGACCGTCGGCGAAGCCTGGGCGCCAACGCCCTTCCAGTACGCAAGGCGGTCCTGGGAGATGCGGATGCTTTCCTCGGCGCCACGGGCACCCGGGTTGTAGAAGCCCAGGCGCTCGATGAACCGGCCGTCGCGACGCTCGCGCTTGTCGGTCACGACGATGTTGAAGAACGGACGGCCCTTGGAGCCGCCGCGGGAGAGTCGAATGACGACCATTGAATTATCCTTGGGTGGTACCGGAAAGACCCTTGTGGGCAGCAAGCCCTCCGAAAAGCCCTCTGTTCCGGCATGTTTTTTCTTCCAGCGTTGAGACACGCGACGTGGCCACCCGGCCAGCGCACGCTGGAAAAGCCCTCGATTATAGCCCGACGCACATAGTTCATGTCCAATTTCACCATCCGCCCCAGCCGCGACGATGATGTCGACGCCATTGCGGCCATCTACGCCCATCACGTCCTGCACGGCACCGGCACCTTCGAGACGGAGCCGCCCACGTCAGCCGACATGGCCGCGCGCCGCGCCGACGTGCTTGCCCGCGGCCTGCCCTACGTGGTCGCCGAGCGCGGCGGGCGGGTGCTGGGCTTCGCCTACTGCAACTGGTTCAAGCCGCGGCCGGCGTATCGTTTTTCGGCCGAGGATTCGGTCTACATCGACGACGCCTCGCGCAGCCAGGGCCTGGGCGCGGCGCTGCTGACGGCGCTGGAAGAGGCGGCAGTCACTGCCGGCGTGCGCAAGCTGATCGCCGTCATCGGCGACGCGGCCAATGCCGGCTCCATCGGCCTGCATCGCAAGCAGGGCTTCGAGGACGCCGGCGCCATCCGCAACTGCGGCTGGAAGTTCGACCGCTGGCTCGACATCGTGCTCATGGAAAAAACGATCGGCGAAGGCGCCCGCACCCGCCCCGAATGAAAAACAAGACGCTCGCGGCCTGGCTGGCCTTCCTGGGCGGCCCGCTGGGCCTGCACCGCTTCTATCTCAAGGGACTGGGCGACGTGCCCGGCTGGCTGTTGCCGATCCCAACCGCGCTGGGTCTGTACGGCATCGAGCGCGCGCGCCTGCACGGGCTGGACGACGGCCTGAGCTGGCTCCTCATTCCGCTGCTCGGCTTCACCATCGCCGGCTGCGCGCTGGTGGCAATCGTCTATGGCCTGATGGCGCCCGAGAAGTGGAACGCCCGCTTCAACCCGGCGGCCGCCACCGACGCGCCCGCCGGCCACACCGGCTGGCTGACCATCGGTGCGGTGGCGCTGGCCTTGCTGATCGGCGCCACCGTCCTGATGGCCAGCATCGCGTTCAGCTTCCAGCGCTACTTCGAACACCAGGTCGAACTCGGGCGCCAGATCTCGCAGTAAGCCGGCCGCGCCCGGAAGCGCGCGCCGGATCGCATCCTTTCCCCCAACCTCCTGCCCTTCCAGGCATGGCGTTTGCAAGGGATTACCCGCATGTGGATTGTTGGACAATCGAACAAACTGACCATCGTTCTTCAGGGATGCCCATGACTGCTCCGATCGTTCGCATCGCCGGCCTGCGCAAATCGTTCGGCGACAACCACGTGCTCAAGGGCATCGACTTCGACGTCCAGCCCGGGGACAGGGTCGCCATCCTCGGGTCGAGCGGTTCCGGCAAGAGCACGTTCCTGCGATGCCTGAACTTCATGGAGACGCCGACGTCGGGCCGGATCGAGCTCAAGGGCAGGCTCATCGGCAAGCCGGCCGCAAAGGACCCGAACTGCATGACCTACACGCACTCCGAGCTGTCCGACGTTCGCAAGCAGGTCGGCATGGTGTTCCAGCAGTTCAACCTGTTCCCGCACATGTCGGTCGTCGGCAACGTGATGGAGGGCCTGGTGACCGTCCTGGGCGTCGACCCGAAGGCCGCCCGCGAGCGCTCGATGGCGCAACTCGAGAAGGTCGGCATGGCAGACAAGGCCGACGCGTACCCGGCGCGTCTGTCCGGCGGCCAGCAGCAGCGCGTGGCGATCGCCCGCGCGCTCGCCATGGACCCGGAGGTTCTGTTGTTCGACGAGCCGACCTCCTCGCTCGATCCGGAACTCGTGGGCGAAGTCCTCAACGTCATCAAGGACCTTGCGCAGGAAGGCCGCACCATGCTCCTGGTGACCCACGAGCTGGGCTTCGCCTACCACTACGCGAACAAGGTCCTTTTCCTCGCGGACGGCCAGTTCTACGAAACCGGCACGCCCGACGAGGTGCTCAAGCACCCGAAGAAGGAGCGCACCCAGCGCTTCCTCGAACGGTTCACGGCATTCAGCTTCTGAGCCACTCATCCGTCTTTCCCGAAGGCAACGCATGCAGCTATCCCCTCACGCATCGACTACCAGTTCGCAGGCCTATCAGGCGGACGACCGGAACGAACAGGTCCTGGTCTACGTCAATGGCGAATTCGTCCCGCGCAACGAGGCGCGCGTATCGGTTTTCGACGCCGGCTACGTCTGCGGCGACGGCGTCTGGGAGGGGGTACGCCTCGTCAAGGGCAACGTCATCTCCTTCGACGCGCACATCGACCGGCTGTTCGAGGGCGCCAACGCCATCGCAATGGACATTGGCCTGACCCGGCAGGAAGCCCGGGACGTGATCCTCAAGACTTTCGAGGTCAACAAGATGCAGGACGGCGCGCATGCCCGCCTGATGGTGACCCGCGGCGTCAAGAAGACGCCCAACCAGGATCCGCGCTTCATCCTGGGCAAGGCGACCGTGGTCTGCGTCGCCGAGCACAAGGTGGTCGACGCCGCCGCGAAGAAGCGCGGCCTGGCGCTGCACACCTCCACCATCCGCTGCAGCACGCCGGACGTGTTCGACCTGCGCCTGAACTCCCACAGCCGCCTGAACTTCATCCAGGCGCTGATCCAGGCCATCAACGCCGGCGCCGACGAAGCGCTGATGCTCGACACGAACGGCTTCGTCTCCAGCTGCAACTCCACGAACTTCTTCGTGGTCCGCGATGGTGCGCTTTGGACCTCGTCGGGCCGCTACTGCTTCAACGGCATCACGCGCGCGACGATCCTGCGGCTGGCGCGCGAAGCCGGCGTGCCGGTGGTCGAAGGCGACTTCACCCTCGCGGAGGTGTACGCGGCGCAAGAGGCGTTCGTCACCGGAACCCTCGGTGGCATCACCCCGGTCTCGATGATCGATGGCCGCAAGGTGCCCACCGACGGCATGGGCCGGCTGACCAGCCGCCTCAACGAGCTCTACCAGCAGTACATCGCCGCTTGACCCGGCACGCCGATTCCACCCCCAACCTTTCCAGGAGCTACGAATGACCGTCCTGTCCCGCTACGCGGCTGTCCGCCGCACCCTTCTCGTCGGCCTTGCATGCCTGGGCCTGCTCGCCGGCACGGGCGCCCATGCGCAGACGCTGCAGAAGGTCAAGCAGTCCGGCGAACTGCGCATCGGCGTCGCCGCCGGCGACCCCTGGTACTACCGTGACCCGGCCTCGGGGCAATGGACGGGCGTCGGCGTGCTGGTCGGCGAGCAGATCGCCAAGAGCATCGGCGTGAAGATGGTCCCGGTCGAGACCACCTGGGGCAACAGCGTCGCCGCGCTCCAGTCCGGGCAGATCGACGTCATGTTCGTGCTGGACGCCACGGAAGAGCGCAAGCGCGCGATCGACTTCCCGCCCACGCCGCTGCTCTGGTACGCGCAGGGCGTGCTCGCCAAGGACGGCCTGGTCGCCAACAACTGGGACGACCTGAACAAGCCGGACGTGCGCGTCGGCGTCGCCCTCGGCACCGCCACCGACCGCGATCTCACCAAGCGGCTGCCCAATGCCAGGATCGAGCGCTTCACCAATACCGACGAGACGGTCGCCGCGTTCAACGCGGGCCGCGTCGATGCCATCGGCTTCTACCACTCCGTCCTGGCGATCGCCTACTCGAAGATCAAGAAGGGCCACGTGCAGGTTCCGAAGCCGGTCGTCGCCATCCCGACCAGCGCCGGCGTCCGCCGTGAACAGGACACGGCATTCCGCGACATGCTCGACCAGCAGTTCAAGAAGATGTACGACTCGGGCGAGACCCAGGCGCTCTACGGCCAGTACCTCAAGACCAAGGGCCTCGATCCGGACAAGCAGCCGGGCGTGACCAAGGAATCGCTGGAAAAGTAACCGAGACCGACCGGCAGCGACAGCCATGAACTACGAGTGGGATTTCGGCGCAGTCTGGGAATACCGCCAGATGCTGCTGGAGGGCGCCATCGGCACGCTGAAGATCAGCGTCGTGGCGATCCTCGCGGGGGTGGTCATCGGCGCCATGCTCGCGACGATGCGGCTGTCCAGGGTGAAGTGGCTCGAATACCCGGCCCTCTGGTTCACCGAGTTCTACCGCAACACGCCGCCGCTGGTGCACTTCTTCTGGGCTTTCTACGCACTGCCTGTGCTGCTCGGGGTGAGCCTCGATCCGTACGCCGCGGCCATCATCGCGCTGTCCACGCAATCGGGCGCGTTCTACGCGGAGGTATTCCGCGGTGGCGTCATTTCCGTTGAGCGAGGCCAATGGGAAGGCGCGCGCGCACTGGGCATGACGCCGGCACGGGTGCTGCGCCGAGTCATCCTGCCGCAGGCGGCGCAACGCATGCTCCCGCCGTTCCTGGAGCGCTCGTTCGAACTGATCAAGACCACCGCGCTGGCGTCGACGCTGGCGTACTCCGATCTCCTCTACAAGGCCATGCAGGTCAACTCGATCACGTTCAGGCCGCTCGAGGTGTACACCGTCGTTGCCGGCATCTTCTTCGTCACGCTGCTGGCCCTGAGCACCCTCGCCCATCTGGTGGAAGCCAGGCTGTCGCGGCACGCCGAGCCGCTTGCGGGATGAACGCCATGCAGTTCACCTGGGACTTCGCGCCGGTTTTCCAGAACTACCCGGTCCTGCTCAAAGGGGTCGGCATGACGGCCCTGCTGTGGATCATCGCCTTCCCCGTCTCGATGGCCGCGGGATTCTTCATCTCCCTGGCGACGGGCTCGCACAGCAGGGCAGCGGTGGCCATCGGCCGCTCGTACGTCGAAGTCTTCCGCAACACGCCGGTGATGATCCAGCTCATCTGGTTCTTCTATGCGTTTCCCATCCTGACGGGCCATCAGCTCACGCCCATCGTGGCGGCGCTGTGCGGCCTGGTGCTCAATGCCTCGGCGTACTGCTCGGAGATCTTCCGCGGCGGCATCGCGTCCATTCCAAAGGGCCAATGGGAGGGCGCGCGGGCGCTCGGCATGAGCCGGCGCCAGGTCATGCGGCGCGTCATCGTGCCGCAGGTCTTCTCGCGAATGCTTCCGGCCTTCACCAACCGGGGAATCGAACTCGCCAAGAACACGTCCATCGCCTCGGTCATCGCCGTGCAGGAACTGATGTACCAGGGGCGCGCCTTGTCCTCGGCCTTCTATCGCCCGCTCGAGATCCTGACCGCGGTGGGCATCATCTATTTCCTGCTGATCTATCCCGGCTCGTACCTCGCATCGAGGCTCGAGAAGCGGTTCGCGCTGCGTGCGTGAAGCGATGACCCAGCAGGCCCGCGAGAGACAATCGGTGCCCACCATGAGCAGCATCCCGAGATTTGCCCCCGTCCCCATGTTGACAAGGCGCGACCAGGTGGCCGAGACGCTGCGCCGGGCCATCCTGTCGGGACAGATACCGCCCGGCACGCAGCTCATCGAAAGCCGCCTGGCGGCAGATCTCGAGGTCAGCCGCGGCTTGCTGCGCGAGGCAATCCGGGAACTGATCGAGAGCGGACTGGCCGACAACAGGCCCTATGCAGGAACCTTCGTCACCGAAGTCAACGCCGACGTGCTGCGCGACGTCTATGAAATGCGCCGCGTCATGGAGCGCCAGGCATATACGCGCGTTTGGCCACTGCGGGACCGCGCGTTCAGGTCGGAGCTGCAGCGCCGCTTCGACCAGATGATCGCCGCGGTCGAAAGCGACGACCTGTCCGAGGAGATCCGGGCCGAGGCGCACTTCCATGGCCTGGTCTACGAGCGGTGCGGCAATCACCTCATGCCGGCGTTCTGGCAGCAGATGACCCAGAAGATCCAGCTTGGCTTCGCCATCTGCCAGATTGCGCACGCCCCGAAGGTCGACTTCAAGGAGAACCATCACAGGTTCCTCGAATGCGCCCTGGGCGAGCGCCTCGACGACATGCTCGCCGAGCTGGACGTCCACCTCGACCGCGGTCTCGCCACGATCCAGTTCGAGGCGGGAAACGCGCCCAGCCCGGCTAGCCTCAGAACAGCTTGAGGCTGATCCAGTACGCGATGGCCGCCACGAAGGCCGCCGCCGGGATGGTGAAGATCCACGCCCAGACGATGTTGCCCGCCACGCCCCAGCGCACCGCGCTCATGCGCTGGCTGGCGCCGACGCCGACGATGGCGCCGGTGATCGTGTGCGTGGTCGACACCGGAATACCCAAGAACGTCGCGAAGAAAAGCGTCAGCGCCCCGCCGGTCTCGGCGCAGAAGCCGCCGACCGGCTTGAGTTTGGTGATCCGCTGGCCCATCGTCTTGACGATGCGCCAGCCGCCGAACATGGTGCCCAGCGCGATCGCCAGGTAGCACGAGACGATGGTCCAGACGGGCGGCGACGCGTCGGTCGCCGAGCTGTGGCCGGTGGCGATCAGCAGCATCCAGATGATGCCGATCGTCTTCTGTGCGTCGTTGCCGCCGTGGCCCAGGCTGTAGGCGCCGGCCGAGAGCAGCTGCAGCCGGCGGAACCACTTGTCGACGCGCGAGGGCGTGGTGCGCCTGAACACCCAGGCCACCACCACCATCATGAAGGCGCCCAGAACGAAGCCCAGCACGGGCGAGACGAAGATGAAGGCGACGGTCTTGAGAATGCCGCCGGCGACCAGCACGCTCGAGCCCGACTTGGCCATCACGGCGCCGACGATGCCGCCGATCAGCGCGTGGGACGAACTGCTGGGAATGCCGTAGTACCAGGTCACCAGGTTCCAGGCGATCGCCCCGATCAGCGCCCCGAAGACCACGTGCACGTCCACCACGCCAGGCTCGACGATGCCCTTGCCCACCGTGGCGGCCACGCTCAGGTGAAAGACACCGATGGCCAGCAGGTTGAAGAAGGCGGCGAACACCACCGCGTGGAAGGGCTTGAGCACGCCCGTCGACACCACGGTGGCAATGGAATTCGCCGCGTCGTGGAAGCCGTTCATGAAGTCGAAGGCGATCGCCAGCCCGACGAGCACGATCACCATCCACAGGCTCGCCTGCATGGTTGTCATGACACCGGCCCGATCAGGAGTTCTCGAGGACGATGCCCTCGATCACGTTGGCGACGTCCTCGCACTTGTCGGTGATGGTCTCGAGCAGTTCGTAGATCGCCTTGAGCTTGATGACCTCGCGCACGTCCGGCTCCTCGCGGAACAGCTTGCTCATGGCGCTGCGCATCACGCGGTCGGCGTCGGACTCGTGCCGGTCGATTTCCTCGCAGGCCTTGAGCGTGGCTTCGGCCACGGCCGGCTCTGCGATCTTGCTCAGGTACTTGACGGCGTCCTTGACCCGCTCGCAGCACTTCACGCACAGCGTGGTCAGGCGCGAGATTTCCTCGGTCATGTGGCGCACGTCGTACAGCGCCATGGTCTCGGCCGAGTCCTGGATCAGGTCGGCCACGTCGTCCATGGTGTTGATGAGCTTGTGGATCTGCTCGCGGTCGATCGGGGTGATGAAGGTCTTGTGCAGCAGCCTGTTGACGTCGTGCGTGACGCGGTCGGCCGCGCGTTCGGCGTTGTCGACGTCGCGGTTGTACTGCTCGCGCAGGTGCAGGTCGTTGTAGTGCGCCACCAGTTGCTCGAAGGCGTGGCTTGCCTCGACGATGCGCTCGGCATGCTGGTTGAACATTTCGAAGAAATTGCCCTCACGGGGCATCAGCTTGCCGAACATGTCGGTTTCCCTTTTTTGGAGGTGTTGGCTCGGGTGGGGCGTCGCGCCCGTTGTGACAGCACGACGACGGCAGCGTGACAGGACGTTGACAGCGGCTGCGAAGCGGGGATTTTAGGCAATCCGGCTGACCAGCCTCAAAGACGCTCGATTTGCTGGCCGGCCACGGCTGCCAGTTCGGCTGCGCCGACGCGCCGCGGCGCGATCTCGGCCAGAGGCAGCAGGACGAAGGCACGCTGCATCATGCGCGGGTGCGGCAGCGTCAGGCGCTGGGTGTCCATGACGAGTCCGTCCATCGCCAACAGGTCCAGGTCGAGCGTGCGCGGCGCGTTCCGGTAGGGCCTGCGACGCCCTGCGCGCTGCTCGATGGCCTGCAGCTCGGCCAGCAGGTCGAGCGGGCCAAGTGCCGTGCACAGTGCCACGACCGCATTGACGAAGTCTGGGCCGCCGGCGTCGACCGGGGCGCTGCGATAGAGCGACGAGCGCGCCTCGACCCGGCTGTGCGGCAAGGCGTCGAGCGCATCCATGGCATCCAGCACCGACTGCCGAGCGTCGCCCAGGTTGGCGCCGATGGCCACGTAGGCGATGCGCGTCTGCGGCCCTTCGGCGCTTGCAGCCATTTGGAGACCGGCGTTCAGTCGGCCCCGCCCGCCGCGGAACCGGAGGGCGCGGCGGCGCCGCCGCCCCCGGCACCGCTGCGCGGCTTGCGCCGGCGCCGGCGCTTGCGCGGCGCGCCGGTGTCCTGCGGCCCGTCATCGGCGCCGTGCGCGCCCTCTTCGCCGGGCTCCTGCCCTGCGCCATCGGTTTCGACACCCGCATCGCCGTCGCCATCGTCCGGTCGAGCGGCGGCCTTCGGTCGTGCCTTGGGCCGTTCCTCGCCCGCCGGGGCGCCGTCACGGCGCGGGGCGCGGGTGTGCACCCGCTTGCCCTTGTTCTGTTCCTCTCGCACCTGGTCGAGCAGGTCTTGCCGGCGCAGGTCGTCGGCCGTGCTGAACTCCTGCCACCATTCGGCAATGGCTTCGCTGACCTCGCCCACGTCGGCGCGCAGACGCATGAAGTCGAAGGCGGCGCGAAAGCGCGCCTGCTCCACCAGGCTGAATGGCGTGGCCCCGCTGCGCTTGTCGAAGCGCGGCTGCATCATCCAGATCTCGCGCATGTCCGCACCCAGCTTGCCCCGGCCGGAGACGTCGCCGATGCGCGAATCGAAGACCTCGTCGATCGCTTCCTGGAGCGCCGGGAACGGCGCCATGCCGCGCTGCCCGTTGCGCCCTTCCATGCGGCGGGCCCAGCCCTCGCGCACGTCGTTCCACAGCACGCAGGCGAGCAGGAAGCTGGGCGCCACGGCCTTGCCCTCGCCCACGCGGCGGTCGGTGTCGGCCAGAGCCGCCTTGACGAACGGCTGATCGGCCCGCTCGACGACCACGTCCAGCAGCGGATAGATGCCGCGCTCCAGGCCCAGCAGGCGCAGTTGCGCGATGGTGGCCACCGCATGTCCGGTCTGCAGCAGCTTGAGCATTTCGTCGAACAGCCGGCTTTGCGGCACGTCGGCCAGCAGGCGGCTCATCTCGACCAGCGGCGCCGCCGTCTTGGGCTCGAGCGAGAAGCCGCGCGCGGCCAGCTTGGCCGAGAAGCGCACGGCGCGGATGATCCGGACCGGGTCTTCGCGATAGCGCGTGGCCGGGTCGCCGATCATGCGCAGCACGCGCTTCCTGGCGTCCTTCAGGCCGTTGTGATAGTCCACCACGATCTGGCGGCCCGGGTCGTAGTACATGGCGTTGACGCTGAAGTCGCGCCGCGCGGCATCCTCGTCCTGCGGGCCCCAGACGTTGTCGCGCAGCACCCGGCCGCTGGCGTCGACGGCATGCTTCATGGCCGCCAGTTCGCCCTTGCTGGTGCGTTCGTTGCCTGCGACCTGCTCGGCGGCGGCATTGTCCATGTAGGCTCGGAAGGTCGAGACCTCGATCACCTCGTGCTCGCGGCCGCGGCCGAACACCACGTGCACGATGCGGAAGCGCCGGCCGATGATGAACGCGCGGCGGAACAACTGCTTGACCTGCTCCGGCGTGGCGTTGGTGGCGACGTCGAAGTCCTTCGGGCGCAGGCCCAGGAGCAGGTCGCGCACGGCGCCGCCCACCACGTAGGCCTCGTAGCCGGCGCCCTGCAGCGTGCTCACCACGTTCCTGGCGCGTTCGTCCACCAGCGACAGGTCGATGCCGTGCACCTCGGCGGAGTGTTCCTGGCGCCGGCCGAAACGGGCCTTGCCGCCGGCACCGCCGGACTTGCCCAGCAGCTTGTCGATGAGTTTCTTGATCATTGTGTTGTTGTCCGTGCGGAAGGCCATGCCCGCCGCCGCCTATTCATTTTCGAGCATGGCCCGGATCAGCGGGATGGTGATGGCGCGCTGGGTGCGAAGCGCATAGCCGTCGAGTTGCGTCAGCAGTTCCATCAGGCTGCCCAGGTCGCGGCTGAACCGGGCCAGCATGTAGTTGAGTACCTCGTCGGTCAGCGTCAGGCCACGCTCGCTCGCGGCCTGGCGCAGAACCGCGCGGCGTTCGGTTTCGCTCAGCACCTGCAGGCCGTAGACATGGCCCCAGCCGAGCCGGGTGCGCAGGTCTTCGCGCAAGTGCAACTGCGCCGGCGGCAGCCCGCCGGCGGCCACCACGCCGCGCAGGAGGCTCTGGGCGCTGACGAACCAGCTGAAGGCGGCGTGCTGCTGGATGGCGTCGAAGCGTTCGACGTCGTCCATGAGGACGGCAGCCCAGCGATCGTCGAAATCGGGCGGGTTGCGCAGCCCCGGGTGGAGCCAGCCGACCCGCGCGCCCTGCGCGGTCAGCGCGCCGTGCACCGCCTGCAGAAGATGCGTCTTGCCGCTGCCGCTGTCGCCCCACAGGTACGTGGGCACCGGCGAGTGTACGCTGGTGCGGCTTCCGTCACCCAGCCAGAGCTGGAGATGGCGCACGGCGGCCTCGTTGGGACCGGCGAAGTAGCCTTCGAGCGTCGGACCCGTGGCCAAGCCGATGTCGAGCGCGAGCTGCTTCATGCGTTAGGGGAGTTCGGGGGAAGGGCCTGGCAGGCCCTTAAAATCACCCGGAATTCTATCGGGCCGGCCCGCTTGCCTTGCCGCCCCGCTGCGCCCGCCTCCTTTTCGCCCCTTCCCTGCCCCTTCCTGCCCCAGCCGCACCGACCCATCATGACCTCCGCCTCCCCTGCACCCCTGAGCTACAAGGACGCCGGCGTCGACATCGACGCGGGCGACGCGTTGGTCGACCGCATCAAGCCCCTGGCCAAGCGCACGCTGCGCGAGGGCGTGCTGGCGGGCATCGGCGGCTTCGGCGCATTGTTCGAGGTGCCCAAGCGTTACAAGGAGCCGGTGCTGGTCTCGGGTACCGACGGCGTGGGCACCAAGCTCAAGCTGGCCTTCGAGTGGAACATGCACGACACGGTCGGCATCGACCTGGTCGGCATGAGCGTCAACGACGTCCTGGTGCAGGGCGCCGAGCCGCTGTTCTTCCTCGACTACTTCGCCTGCGGCAAGCTCGATGTCGACACCGCCGCTGCGGTGGTGGGCGGCATTGCGCGCGGCTGCGAGCTGTCGGGCTGCGCGCTCATCGGCGGCGAAACCGCCGAGATGCCCGGCATGTATCCGGCCGGCGAGTACGACCTGGCGGGCTTTTGCGTCGGCGCAGTCGAGAAGTCCAGTATCCTCACCGGCGCCGACGTGAAGCCGGGCGACGTGGTCCTGGGCCTGGCCTCCAATGGCGTGCACTCGAACGGCTTCTCCCTGGTGCGCAAGGTGATCGAGCGCGCCGGCAGCGACTTGCCCGCCACGCTCGACGGCAAGCCCTTCCGCGAAGCAGTGATGGCGCCGACCCGCCTGTACGTCAAGCCGATCCTCCAGGCGCTGGCCGCACACCCGATCAAGGCGCTCGCCCACATCACCGGGGGCGGCCTGCTCGAGAACATCCCGCGCGTCCTGCCCGAGGGCATGGCAGCCCATCTGGAAAAAGGCAGCTGGCCGCGCACCGAGCTGTTCGCCTGGCTGCAGAAGGTGGCCGGCATCGACGACATCGAGATGAACCGAACCTTCAACAACGGCATCGGCATGGTGGTCGTCATCGACGCGGCCGAGGCTGCGGCCTGCGCCGACACGCTGCGCGCGGCCGGCGAGACGGTGCACACCATCGGCACCATTGCCGAGCGCGGCGAGGGGGCCGCCGTCACCGTCGGCTGATCGCCGCACGCGCGCCGCGCCCCGAACCTCGATGGAGACCCCTCCGCCTCTGACACCCGCGGTGGTGCCACGCCAGGTGCGCCTGGCCAGCTATCTGCTCATGGGCGGGGCGCTGCTGCTGGTGCTGCAGATCCACCTGCTGGTCGCGCTGCTGGCGGTCTGCGTCGGCTTCCTGTCGGTGCGCTGGATCGCGCGCTGGACGTTGGCGGCAGCGCATCGCACCGGACTGCGCCGGCTGCTTCCGCCGCAGCGCATGCGCGGCTGGGCCGAACTTCTGGCGGCCATCCTGGTGGCAATGTCGCCCATCGCCATCCTGACCGGCACGTTGAGCCAGTCGCGCGAACTGATGCTCGATGCGCCGGCGCAGTACCGCGAACTGCTCGACTACACCGCCCGTACCGTGCTGGAACTGCGCTCCAAGCTGCCGCCCGAGATCGCCGTCTATCTGCCCGACGGCGCCGATGACCTCCAACGCCTGGTCGCCAAGTACCTCACGACCCAGGCCGGCGCGCTGGCACAGGCGGGGCGGGCCTGGCTCAACGCCCTGCTGTTCGCCTACGTCGGCCTGATCGTCGGCATTCTGGCGGCGGTGAGCCGGCGCGCCAGCCATTTCGGCCCGCTGACGCAGGCCATGCGCGAGCGCATCATCCTGTTCGGCGAGGCGTTCCGCCAGATCGTCGCCGCCCAGTTCTGGATCGCGCTTTTCAACGCGGCACTCACCGCCCTTTTCCTGCTGTTCGTGCTGCCGATCTGGCAAATCGAACTGCCCTACACGCCAGCGTTGATCACCCTCACCTTCGTGGCCGGCCTGGTGCCCATCGTCGGCAACCTGGTGTGCAACGGCGTCATCACCGTGGTCGGCCTGTCGGTCTCGCCGCTGACCGCGCTGGCCTGTCTCGCCTTCCTGATCCTGATCCACAAGGCCGAGTACTTCATCAACGCCAAGGTGGTCGGCCGGCGCACCCAGATGGCGGTGTGGGAACTGCTGGCCGTCATGTTCGCCGCCGAGGCGACCTTCGGTCCGGCCGGCCTGGTCGCGGCCCCGTTGTTCTACGCCTATCTGAAGAAAGAGCTTCAGGCGGCGCGGCTGGTCTAGGCTTGCCTGCCCTGACGGGCCCGAAGCCGCTCGGCCCGCAGCGACGCACAATCGCGGCATTTCCCCATCCAGCGAAAACCCCCGCACCATGAAGACCTGTCTGATAGTCATCGATGCCCAGGAGTCCTTCCGCCATCGCCCCTTCTTCACCGAGCGCGACATGCCGGGGTGGCTGGCGGCCCAGAACGCGCTGATCGAAGGCGCCCGGGCTGCCGGGATGCCCCTGGCCCGCGTGTTCCATGTGGCCGGCCCCGATCAGGCCGCGAACCCCTTTTCACTGGCATCCGGCCAGGTGCGGCCCATCGAGGGCCTGGCCGCGTTCGACGCCGACACGACGGTGCACAAGCAGCGCCACAGCGCACTCGTCGGCACCGGCCTGGATGTCTGGCTTACCCAGCAGGGCATCGGGCGCCTGATCGTCAGCGGCATCCGTACCGAGCAATGCTGCGAGACCACCGCTCGCCATGCCTCCGACCTGGGCTGGACAGTGGACTTCGTGACCGACGCCACGCTCACGTTCGACATGCAGCAGCCCGACGGTACCCCGCTTCCCGCCGATGCCATCAAGGCGCGCACCGCCACCGTGCTGGCCGGCCGGTTCGCCACCCTGTGCAGCGCGGCGCAGGCGCTCGAGCGGGCAGCGCAAGCCGCCACCTGATCGCGCACCCCTGGCGCGCGGTCGCGCCCCTTCAGGAACCGAGCACCTGGTACCAGCCGGTGGGCAGCAGCTGCCGCACCTGCTCGGCCAGCGAGCCGAACACCCGCCCCGCCAGGCTGGGGCCGGGTTCGCCGAACAGCACCCGGTCGCATCCGAAGCGCCGCGCCGCCTGGGCGATCACCTCGGCGCTGCGACCGCTCATGATCGTGCTGGCATGGCGCACGCCGGCGGCATCGAGCAGTTCCCGCGCCGGCTCGAGCGCGTCGCGTCCGGCCTGCTGCTGGATCTGGTGCAGTTCGTCGGGGTCGAAGTACATGGCCACGTGGCCACTGAGCCGCGGCTGCACGTTCAGCAGCCGCACGCTCGCCGGCTCTTCGCGGCAGATGCGGATCGCCTGAGCCAGCGCGCTGCGGTTGCGCGCCGGCTCGTCGGGGTCGATGGGCACCAGGATCTGGCGCATGGCACAGGTGCTCAGGCCGCCTGGTCGACCGTGCTCGGCGCCTGCTGGGCAGCGCGCTTGGCCAGCCACAGGCCAAGCGCGACCACCAGCACCGCACCCACGGGCGGCAGCACGTTGTGCATGAAGTGATGGGTTTCCATCCAGCCCGTGACCGACGGGTCGGTCAGGGCCATCTCGCCGGCCACCCAGCCCAGCAGGGCGGCGCCGGCGGTGATGATGATCGGGAAACGCCCCATCAGCTTGAGGATGATCTGGCTGCCGAAGATGATCAGCGGGATGCTGATGACCAGGCCGAAGACCAGCAGCGGCACGTTGCCCTTGGCGGCGGCTGCAACGCCGATCACGTTGTCCAGGCTCATCACCAGGTCGGCCACGATGATGGTCTTGATGGCGGCGGCCAGCCCGGTGTGGCCTTCCATTTCCTCGTCGCCGTCGTCACCCTTGAGCAGCCCCACGCCGATCCACAGCAGCAGCGCCGCGCCGATCAGCTTGAGGTAGGGCAAGGTCAGCAGGTAGACGGCGAAGAAGGTCAGCACCACGCGCAGCACGATCGCGCCGACACTGCCGAAGACGATCGCCTTCTTCTGCTGCCGAGCCGGCAGCGACCGGCAGGCCAGCGCGATGACGACCGCGTTGTCCCCCGACAGGACGATGTTGATCAGGATGATTTGCGACAGTGCCAACCAGAATTCGGGGCTGCTCAGTAGCTCCATGGTGTCTCCTAGGAAAAAAGACGCGGCCCCGTCGGCCGCGCTGTCTCCGAGACTAGGCCCCTGGCCTGTCAGCCTTCTGGCGGTTGGCTGTCGTCAAACTGTTTCCTAGCTGTCAGCCAGCTGACAGCGGAAGGGTCACGCCTTCGGAAAGATGACGCTGAAGGTGTTCCCGACGCCGTCGCTGTCCTCTTCCAGCGTGATGCGCGCCTTGTGCAGCGTGGCGATCTCGCTGGCGATGGCCAGGCCGAGCCCGCTGCCGTCCTCCGGCGTGCCCAGCAGCCGGTGGAAGCGCTCGAAGACGCGCGCCCGCTCCGGCACCGGGATCGCCGGCCCGTCGTCGCTGATGGCCAACTGCACGTGGTCCGGCCCCGCCTCGCCGACCCGCACCGTGACCCGCCCGTCGCGCTCGCTGTACCGGATGGCGTTGTCGATCAGGTTGTTGATCAACTCGCGCAGCCGGTCCGGCTCGGCGGCGATCATCAGCGGCCGCCGCACGCCCTCGAAGCCCAGGTCGATGCCCCTGCGGATGGCCTGCGGCGCCCAATCCATGCCGACCTGCAGCGCGAAGGCGTCCAGGTCGAGCGGCTGGAGCTGGACGGCGTCGAGCGCTCCGGGCTCGTTGCGCGCAAGCGAAAGCAGCTGGCGTACCAGGCGCGAAAGGCGGTCGGCACTCACGTAGAGCTGCGCTACCGCATGCCGAAGGCGCTCCGGGTCGGATTCGCGCAGCGCCAGCTCGATCTGCGCCTTCAGCCCGCTCACCGGCGTCTTGAGCTGATGGGCGGCGTCGGCAACGAAGCGGTTCTGGAAGTCGAAGGTGCGGCCCAGACGCGCCATCAACTCATTGACCTCATCCACCAGCGGCCGCACCTCGCCCGGCACGTCGCCGGTCGCCAGCGGGCTGAGGTCCAGGTGCGAGCGATCGGACACGGCCCGCCGCAGGCGTCCCAGCGGGGCGAGGCCCTGCGACACGCCGAGCCACACGATCAGCGTCGCGATCAGGATCAGCAGGAACTGCGGGGCCACCATGCTGAGCACCATCTCCCAGGCCAGCGCGTTGCGCTTGTTGAGCGTCTCGGCCACCTGCACCAGCACGCGTGGTGTCGGCGCACGTTCCGAGGCCGGCATCCAGGCCTCGACGAAGCGCACCGGCTCGCCGCCCAGCCGGTCGCCGAAATAGCGCGGTGGCGCGCCGGGCGGCAGCAGCGACGGCACGATCTCCGGATCGCCTCCGAGCAGCGTGCCGTCCTCGGCCGCCAGTCGAAAACTCAGCCGGTCCTGCGGGTCGCGCAACAGCACGTCCGCCGCGCCCTGGGAAAGCTCCAGGCGCGGGCGGCCGCCATCGACGCGCACATGCAGCACGATCTCGCGGGCGATCTCGTGCAGCGAACGGTCATGCGCCAGGTTGGCCAGCCGCAGCGAGGTCCACCAGGCGACGCCCGCGTCCAGCGCGAGCAACAGCAGCAGCGGCACCAGCAGCAGCACCAGCAGCTTGCGCTGAAGGCGCGGCTCCGGCCGAGGGCCTGCCGAGGTTGCGCCAGGGGTCGCGATGCGCGTCGCAGCCCGCCCATCAGTCATCCGCGCGTTCCATCAGGTAGCCCATGCCGCGCACGGTGCGGATCTCGCAGCCCAGCGGCTCGAGCTTGCGGCGCAGGCGATAGACGTGGACCTCGATGGCGTTGTCCCCGACCTCGTCGGCCCAGCCGTAGAGGTGGTTGACCATCTGCTCCTTGCTCACCACGCGGCCTTCGCGCATGAGCAGCAGTTCGAGCACGGCCAGTTCGCGCGGCGACAGTTCCAGCGGCTTGCCGTCATGAAACACGCGGCGGCCCACGGTGTCGAAGCGCAAGGCGCCGTGCTCCAGCCACGGCGTGGAATTGCTGCCACGGCGCAGGAGCGCACGCACGCGCGCTTCGAGTTCGGGCAGGTCGAACGGCTTGGCCAGGTAGTCGTCCGCGCCCAGGTCGAGGCCGCGCACCCGGTCTTCCAGGCGGTCGAACGCGGTGAGGATGAGCACCGGCATGGTCGAGCGGCGCTCGCGCAGGCGGCGCAGCACGTCGAGCCCGCTCAGACCGGGCAAGCCGATGTCCATGATCGCCAGGTCGTAAGTGGCGGCGGCCAGCGCGCGGTCGGCCTCTTCGCCGCTGGCGGCCAGGTCGACCGCGTGCGCGGCCTGGCTGAGCGCGCGCGACAGCACGTCGGCGAGCACCTTGTCGTCTTCGACCACCAGAATTCTCATGGAGGCGGATGCTAAGCCAACGCCAGACCGGCCGCCGCCGGGCTACGACCTACAGGTAGCCGCAAAAACGCAGCACATGCCCATCCGGCTCGCGGATGGCGAACTCGCGCAGGCCCCACGGCTGGGAAGCCAGCGGCTCGACCACGGTCACTCCGCGCCGCGCGTAGGCGGCATGCAGTCCGTCGATGTCATGGCCGACATGGATGACGATCTCGCCTTTCCAGGCCTGGGTTCCCGGGTTGCGGCATTGCCACAGGCGGATGTAGACCGGGTCGCCATGGGTGCGTTCGGCGCCTTTCTTGACCCGGGCATAACTCGGCGGCTCGCCGGCGATGAAGTCGATTTCGAAGCCCAGCACGTCACGGAAGTAGCGCGCCGCCCGGCTGACGTCGGCCACCGGCAACACCGGCTGGATGCCGTGGAACTGGTGGCGCGTGCCCAGATCGGGGCCGGCGGCATGCGCATCCGCCCCGAAACCCGCCGGCCCGGTCAAGGCGCACCCCGGCGCGCGGCGCGACGCAATTCAGCGCAGCGCTCGCCGATCACCTCCAGGTCGAGTGCGTCCTCGACGTTCGCGAGATAGATCTCGAGATCGCGCAACGCCTGCGCCACGCTGCCCTGGGCTGCGTGCGCGAGACCGCGGTCGCGGAACTCGCCCCAGGCGTCGGGCAACAGCACCACCAGGCGGTTCTGCACCGCGATCGCCCGCGGCCAGTCTTCCTGCGCATGGTGGATCTCCTTGAGGTTGCGCAGCATGCGGGAGATGATTTCCCGCGGCGAGGCGGGCTGCAGGTAAAGGCCGAGCGGGACGTCGAACTCCCCCACCAGCCCGTGGCCGCGCTTGTAGGGCTCCAGCCGCTCCACCAGTTCCTCGCGCGACAGGGAGCGGCCGGTGAACGGGTCGAGCACCACCTGCCCCTTGGGCATGGTGACCTTGATCATGAAGTGGCCGGGAAAACTCACCCCGCGCGCGTGCAGATTCAGGCCCTGGGCCAGTTCCAGCCACAGCACCGCCAGCGAGATGGGAATGCCGCGTCGCGTGCGCAGCACCGCGTTCAGGTAGCTGTTGTCCGGGTCGTAGTAGTCGTTGACGTTGCCGCCGAAGTTCAGGTCGTGGAAAAAGAACTGGTTGAGGACGCGCAGTCGCTGCAGCGGCGCCGCGTCGGCGGGCAGGCGGCGGCGCACTCGCGCCAGCAGCTGGTCGACGTCGCCGAGCACCTGCTGCACGTCCAGGTCGGGGTACTCGTCCTGCGCCAGGCTGGCCACGGCCTCCAGCAGGGGAAACTGCTCGTCGCTTTGCACGAGCATGCCGAAATATTCGAGTGCGGTGGGCGCGGGAATGCTCAGGGACATGAGCCTTTTTAGATGACCCGGTCGGAGGCGTCAAGGCAAGGCCGCCGCATCTTGCGGTCGGCCGTTTCCTCACTGGCGCAGCATGCGCCGCAGATTCAGGCCGCTGGCCAGCAGCACGCCGAAGTAGCACAGGCCGGCGCCGGCCAGCAGCGCCGCCATCAGGCCGATCCGGTACAGGGGCTGGGCCCGCAGCGCCACCCAGTCGAAATGGTGGGCACCCCAGAACAGGAGGCCGCCCAGCACCACCGAAGCCGCCACCACGCGCAGAAGGAATACCGGCCAACCGGCCAGCGGACGGAACAGGCCGCTGCGCAACAGGCCGACGAGCAGCCACAGCGAGTTGACCAGCGCGCCGATGCCGATCGACAGCGTGAGCGCGGCATGTTGCAGGTGCGGCACCAGGAAGAAGTTGAGCACCTGGGTGAGCACCAATACGCCCACCGCGATGCGCACCGGCGTGCGCATGTCATGTTGCGCGTAGTAGCCCGGCGCCAGCACCTTGATGGCCACGATGCCCAGCAGGCCGACGCCGTAGCCGAGCAGAGCTGATGTCGTCCGCATCACGTCGCTGCCCTGGTAGTGGCCGTAGTGGAACAGCACCGCGACCAACGGGCCGGCGAACACCAGCAGCGCCACGGCAGCCGGCACGGAAAGCAGCACCACCAGTCGCAGGCCCCAGTCGAGCAGCGACGAATAGCGCGCCTCGTCTCCCGCCGCGCGCGCGCCGGCCAGTTGCGGCATCAGCACCACGCCCAGCGCCACGCCGAGCAGCGCGGTGGGGAATTCCATCAGCCGGTCGGCATTGGTGACCCAGGTGACACTGCCGGGCGCCAGGTGCGAGGCAATCTGGGTGTTGATCAGCAGCGAAATCTGCGCCACGCTCACGCCCAGCAGGGCGGGCAGCATGAGGTTGACCACCTTGCGCGTGTTCGGATCGGTCCAGGCGGTGCGCACGGCGGCCAGGCTGGCGCCGATGCGCGGCATCAGCCCCAGGCGTCGCAGCGCCGGCAACTGGATCGCCACCTGCAGCACGCCGCCGGCCATCACGCCCACGCACTGGGCGTAGATCGGCTCGATGCCCAGGCGCCGGAACAGCGGCGCGCCCAACACGATGGAGCCGATCAGGCACAGGTTGAGCAGCACCGGCGAGGCGGCGGGAACCGCGAACTTCTTCCAGGTGTTGAGGATGCCCCCCGCCAGCGCCACCAGAGACATGAAGCCGATGTAGGGGAACATCCAGCGCGTCATGACGACCGCGGCGTCGAAACCATGCGCGGTCTGCTTCAATCCGCTGGCCATGGCCCAGACCAGCCACGGCGCTGCCAGCACGCCGGCCACGGACAGCACCAGGAGCGCCCAGGCCAGCAGCGTGGCCACATGGTCGATCAGTTGGCGGGCGCCATCGTCGCCGTGCTGCGCCTTGCGCGCCGCCAGCACAGGCACGAACGCCTGGCTGAAGGCGCCCTCGCCGAATACCCGACGAAACAGGTTCGGAATGCGGAAGGCGACGTTGAAGGCGTCGGTCAATGCGCTCACGCCGAACACCGAGGCCATGAGCACGTCCCGGACGAGTCCGGTGATGCGCGAGGCCAGGGTCAGCAGGGAGACGGTGGAGGCAGACTTGAGCAGAGACACCGGCCGAGTGTAGGTGAGCGCAGGCGCGTGCTGCCCGGCTACGGCGAATGCCCTATAATGGAGGGCTTTGCTGCAACATCCTCAAACACGAAGGATATTCAATCATGGCCACTAAGCCGAAGAAAAAGAACCCGCGCCTGGCGTCGGGCCGCAAGCGCGCCCGCCAGGACGTCAAGCTCAACGCCGCGAACTCCTCGCTGCGCTCGAAGTACCGCACCGCCGTCAAGAACGTCGAGAAGGCTGTCGTCGCCGGCGACAAGACCAAGGCCGCCGAACTCTTCGCCAAGGCGCAGAGCATCGTCGACACGATCTCCGACAAGGGTATCTTCCACAAGAACAAGGCCGCTCGCGACAAGAGCCGCCTGGCTGCCAAGGTCAAGGCCCTGGCAACCGCTCAAGCCGCCGCCTGAGGCTTTTCACCAGGCAACCACCCGCCCGGACCGCTCGCCGGTCCGCCGTTTGATCGGGGTGCGCTGCAGCAAAGACGAAAAAACCGCCTTCGGGCGGTTTTTTCATGGGCGATCGAAAAGAAGCAGCCCCAGCGAGCCGCGGCGCCTGCCGCGGCCGGGCTCAGCCCAGGTCGGCCTTGACCTTGTCGAGCGCCGACTGCGCGCACTGCTCATCCAGGTGACCGCCGGGCGCACCGCCGACGCCCACGGCGCCGATCACCTCGTTGCCCGCCTTGATCGGCAGGCCACCGCCGAGCAGCAGGAAACCGGGGATGTCGGTCAGTTGGGCCGCGCCGGCGTTTTTCTGCGCGTTTTCCTGCATCGCCTTGGTCGGCGCCTTAGCCGAAGCAGACGTAAATGCCTTGCGTTCGCTCGCGGCCAGCGTGTGCGGACCGGCATTGTCGGCACGCTGGACGGCGCGCACGGTGCCGGCGCGGTCCACCACAGTAGCGGCCACGGCATAGCCGTTGGCGGCGCAGGCGGCCACCGACTCGGCGGCGATGCGGTTGGCCAGGGCCAGGGAGATGTTCTTCTCGGTGCGCACGGCGCTGTCCTGCGCCTGGGCGGCGCCGCAGGCGGCAATGACGAGCGAGGCGACAACGGCGAGGCGGGCTTGAATCTTCATTCGGGTCTTCCGGTTGGCTTGGATGAGAGGGATGCGGCAGCGTGGCGCCACCGTCCCTGCATTGTTCGAAACCCGGCCCCTTGCGGCCATTCGTACGCCTACGCGCGGATGTGCGTAGTTCTACGGAGCCGGCGGCGGGCGGCCGCCATTGGCGTCGCCGTCGGCCAACTGCGCAAAGCTGCGGATCAGCTGCGCCAGCGAGTCGCATTCGAGCTTGGCGAAGATGCTGGCGCGATGGCTTTCCACGGTGCGAGGCGACAGCGAGAGCACCCGGGCAATTTCCTTGTTCGACAGGCCGCGCACGATGTGGCGCAGTACCTCCTGCTCGCGCTCGGACAACAGGCCGAAACGCACGCGCGCCGCCTCGTCCGCCTGGCGCCGTTCGCGCGAGCGCACGTGGCGCCGCACCGCCTGGCGCAACGCCTCGAGCAATTCCTCGTCGTCCACCGGTTTTTCCAGGAATTCGGCGGCACCGGCCTTGAAGGCGCGGCGGCACATCTCGACCGTGCCATGGCCGGTGAGCATCAGCACCGGCTGGTCCACGCCCTGAGCGACGAGCGTCTCCAGCACTGCCAGGCCGCTCATGCCGGGCATGCGCACGTCGAGCACGATCGCGCCGATTCCGTGGCGATCGAAGGCGTCGAGAAACTGCCGGGCGTCGCTCCAGGGCTGCACGCGAAGGCCGATGGTGCCGATGAGCAGCGCCAGGCCATCGCGCACCGCCGCGTCATCGTCGACGAGGTGGATCAGCGGCGACTGGGTTGCCGGCGGCAAGGTGTTCTGTGCAAGGGTCATGCGCGGAGCAGGCGCAACGTGAAGCAGGCGCCGCGACCATTCTCGCCGGGCCCGGCCTCGAGCGCGCCGCCCATCTCCTGCGCCAGCGTCTCGCACAGGCTCAGGCCAAGGCCCAGGCCGTCGGCGCGGGTGCTGAAGAAGGGCTCGAAGATCCGCGGCAGGACGTCCGGCGCGATACCGGGGCCGTTGTCGCAGATGCGGACGACGCAATGCCGGGCGTCCAGCGCGCCCCAGCGCAGTTCGATGCGGCGCGGGCCGCTGCCCGCCGGCGCCTGCGACAGCGCCTGCATCGCGTTCTGCAACAGGTTGTGCAGGATCTGCTCGAGCGCGACCGGGTCGACACTGGCGCGCAGCGCCTGCGCGGGCGGCTCGCCCTCGGCGTGCCATTGCACCTCGACGCCTTGGCGCGCCCGCTCGGGCTCGACCAGATCGAGCGCGCGCCGCAGCACCGGCTCGAGCAGCACGGCCTCTTCCCGGCGGGCTCCCGCCGGGCGCTCGATGGCCCGCCGCAGGCGGCCGACCACCTCGGCGGCCCGGCGCGCCTGGTCGGCCGCCTGCCCCATCGCGGCCTGCGCCGTCTGCAGGTCTTCGGCCGAGGCCGCCGGGTCGGCCAGCAGCCGGCGCGCGGCCTGCGTGTTGGCAAGCACGGCCGTCAGCGGCTGGTTCAATTCGTGCGCCATGCCCGCCGCCAACTCGCCCAGGGCGTTCAGGCGCGCCACCTGCGCGAATCGGGCCCGCTCCTCGGCACGGCGCCGGGCGCTGCGCTGGCGCACCAGCGCGCGCGCTGCCACCAGCGCGGCCGCCACCACAGCGCACCACGCTCCCATGGCAGCCCAAGGCAACTCGCCCAGGCGTACCGGCCGCTCGGCCAGGACTTCGAAATCCTGGCTCGGCGAGGCCAGCGTCTTGTGGAAAGCCAGGTGCCACGTGCCCGCCTGCGACTGCCCGGGCTGGACCACGAACTGTTGACCGCCGGCGCCGCTCAACGCCACCCGCACGGGGCTGCTGCGCGGGTCCATCGGCCAGTCGGCCCACGGCACGGCCCGGGCGAGGTCCACCTCCAGCGCATAGCTGACCGGCTGCGCCGCCATCACCAGCCAGTAGCGGCCGGCCGCCAGATCGCCCGGCCCCAGCGCGGCGCGCTTGGCGTCGCGCGACACGCGCTCGGCGTCGCCGAGCCGGGGATCCGGCCAGGCATCGTCGCCGCTGCGCCGCCCGACCGCCCGGATGCTCGGGTAGACATGGCCCAGGCGCTGCTCGGCGGCGCGTCGGTCGTCGGTGCTGCCCAGAAGCGCCAGCGTGGCCAGCACCGCGTCGTACTGCACCACCTGCTGGCTCAGCAGGCGATGCACGATGCGCGCCTGCGTGTCGAAATCGTCGGAGATGGCGCGCAAGCCGTCGCGGGCGATCCAGACTGCGCCGGCAAGCCCGAGCGCCAGGCCCGCCAGCCACCAAAGGCCGTTGCCGGCCCATCGGGAGATCGGCGGGGCAGGCATGGGCGCGGCCGCGGCTTGCCGGCCTACCGCTTGCCGGACGGCGGCGCCACGCCGGGGGCGGGCGGCGCATCCGGCACGAGGCAGGCCTCGGCCATCTGGAGGTTGTTGTCGCGCGCGAAGTTGATGACGAAGTCCCACGCCATCGGGTCGTACTCGCGCAGGGCCTGGTTGACCACGACGCACTTGACGCCGTTGATCACCGTGGGCACGCACCACGGCGAGTAGCTCAGGTGACTGCCCGGCACCGCGCCGCCAGGCCGGAAGGAGCACATCACGCCTGCCAAGCGCTCGGCCCAATCGCTCGGCCTGAAGGTGCGGCCGTCATGGGTGATGCCCTGGATGAAGATTTCTTTGGCGTTGGGAGAAACCATGTGTGCGGGAGGGAGCGCAGCAATGTTGCGGCGCACAAGGGATTCTACCCGTGCGACTCATCCGCTCGCGAGCGCGGGACACATTGCCATGCGCCCGCGCCGGGACATTGCTGTGATGCGCAATCGTCACCGAAGGCCCGGGGGCCGGCGCCTAGAATTTGCCTTCGCCTTCCCTTTTGTCCGTCCCTCGAATGGAGCCCCGCATGAGCGACACCGCCCAGCCCACCTCGCCCCACGTCATGAACACCTACGGGCGCCTGCCGATCGCGCTGTCGCACGGCCTGGGGTGCCGCGTGTGGGACACCGCGGGCAAGGCCTACCTCGACGGCCTGGGCGGCATTGCCGTCAATACGCTGGGCCACAACCATCCGGAACTTGTGCCGGCGCTGCAGGACCAAGTCGCCAAGCTGATCCACAGCTCCAACTACTACCACGTGCCAGGGCAGGAAACGCTGGCGGCGAAGCTGGTCGAATTGTCCGGCCTGACCAACGCCTTCTTCTGCTGCACCGGCTTGGAAGCCAACGAGGCGGCGATCAAGCTGGCACGCAAGTTCGGCCACGACAAGGGCATCGAGCGCCCCGAGATCGTGGTGTACGAGCATGCCTTCCACGGCCGGAGCATCGCCACGCTGTCGGCTACCGGCAACCCGAAGATCCAGGCCGGCTTCGGCCCGCTGGTGGAAGGCTTCATCCGCGTGCCGCTGAACGACGTGGATGCGCTCAGGAAGGCCACCGAGGGCAATCCGAACGTGGTCGCGGTCATGTTCGAAACCATCCAGGGCGAAGGCGGCATCCACCCGATGCGCTTGGAATACCTGCGCCAGGTGCGCCAGCTGTGCGACGAACGCGACTGGCTGATGATCATCGACGAGGTGCAGTGCGGCATGGGCCGCACCGGCAAGTGGTTCGCGCACCAGTGGGCCGGCATCGTGCCCGACGTGATGCCGCTGGCCAAGGGTCTGGGCTCGGGCGTGCCGATCGGCGCCGTGGTGGCCGGTCCCAAGGCGGCGGGCATCTTCGGCCCCGGCAACCATGGCACCACCTTCGGCGGCAACCCGCTGGCGATGCGCGCGGGCATCGAGACCATCCGCATCATGGAAGAGCACCGGTTGCTCGACAACGCCCGGAATGTGGGCGGCCACCTGAAGGCGGCGCTCGAGCGCGAACTGGGCGGCCTGGCCGGCGTGAAGGAGGTACGCGGCCAGGGCCTGATGCTGGGCATCGAGCTCGACCGTCCCTGCGGCGTCATCCTCAACCAGGCCTGCGAGGCCGGGCTGCTGTTGTCGGTGACGGCCGACAGCGTCATCCGCCTGGTGCCGCCGCTCATCCTCAGCCAGGCCGAGGCGGACGAGATCGTCGCCATCCTGGTGCCGATCATCAAGCGGTTTCTCGCTTAAATTGCAGCCATGAGCAATACCGCAACCTCGATCCGCCACTATCTGCAGTTCGCCGACTTCACGGCGGACGACTATGCCTACCTGTTCGAGCGTGCCGCGATCATCAAGCGCAAGTTCAAGGCCTACGAGAAGCACCAGCCGCTGGCCGACCGCACGCTGGCGCTGATCTTCGAGAAGGCCTCCACCCGCACCCGCGTGAGCTTCGAGGCCGGCATGTACCAGTTGGGCGGTTCGGTGGTGCACCTGACGACCGGCGACAGCCAGTTGGGACGGTCCGAGCCGATCGAGGATTCGGCCAAGGTCATCAGCCGCATGGTCGACCTGGTGATGATCCGCACGTTCGAGCAGACCAAGATCGAGGCCTTCGCGGCGCATTCGCGCGTGCCGGTGATCAACGGCCTGACCAACGAATTCCACCCGTGCCAGATCCTGGCGGACATCTTCACCTACATCGAGCACCGCGGCTCGATCCAGGGCAAGACCGTCGCCTGGGTCGGCGACGGCAACAACATGGCCAACAGCTGGCTGCAGGCGGCCGAGGTGCTGGGCTTCACCGTGCATGTCAGCACGCCGAGCGGCTACGAGGTCGACCAGTCGGTGGCCGGCATCCGCTCGGGCAGCAGCTACAAGGTCTTTCGCGACCCGATGGAGGCCTGCCGCGACGCCGACCTCGTCACCACCGACGTCTGGACGAGCATGGGCTACGAGGCCGAGAACGAGGCGCGCCGCAAGGCCTTCGCCGACTGGTGCGTCGACGAGGAAATGATGCGCGCTGCGCGGCCCGACGCCCTGTTCATGCATTGCCTGCCCGCGCACCGTGGCGAGGAAGTGCAGGCCGAGGTGATCGACGGGCCTCAATCGGTGGTGTGGGACGAAGCCGAGAACCGCATGCACGCGCAGAAGGCGCTGATGGAATACCTGCTGCTGGGACGGCTGTAAGGCGCTTCGCGCCAGGGCGCAAATCGATGCGCTTTCGTTGGAAATAACCGACACCACGCCCCGCGCGTCGGCGCTACCTTTGGCGCCATGTCTTCTTCCGCTCCACCTCGCCTGTGGGATATATCGCCGCCGGTGCACGACACGGCGCCGGTGTTTCCCGGCGACACGCCCTATCGCCAGCGATGGGCCGCCACCCTCGGTCCGGGCTGCCCGGTCAACGTCAGCGAAATCACGCTGTCGCCGCATGTGGGCGCCCACGCGGATGCGCCCCTGCACTACGACCCCGAAGGTGCGGCCATCGGCGAACTCGATCTGGCGCCGTTTCTCGGCCCGTGCCGCGTCATCCACGCCATCGACTGCGGCCCGCTCGTCGAATGGCGGCACATCGCACATGCCGTCGATGACGCACTGCCCGCTCGGGTGCTGGTGCGCACCTACACGCGCATGCCGGTCGAGCGATGGGATCCGCAGCTGGCTGGGTATGCGCCGGAGACCATCGAGGCGCTGGCCGACCGCGGCGTGCGCCTGGTCGGCATCGACACCGCCAGCATCGATCCGGCCGACAGCAAGCGGCTGGACAGCCACCAGGTGATCCGGCGGCGCGGGCTGCGCGTGCTGGAAAACCTCGTGCTCGATGCGGTTCCCGAGGGCGACTACGAACTCATAGCCCTGCCGCTGCGATTGACGCAGGCCGACGCGTCGCCGGTGCGCGCCGTGCTGCGCGAACTCCTTCTCTCCTCCTCCAAGCAGCCCCTCGCATGAACCTTCAGGACAGCCAGCGCCTCGACGCGCAAGATCCGCTCGCCGCGTTGCGCGCACATTTCATCCTGCCGCCAGGCGTGATCTACCTGGATGGCAATTCGCTGGGCGTACTGCCGGCCGCCGCCCCGGCGCGCATGGCCGAGGCCGTGCGGCAGGAGTGGGGCGACGGCCTCATCCGCTCCTGGAACACCGCCTCCTGGTTCGACCTGCCGCAACGCCTGGGCGACAAGGTGGCCCGCCTCATCGGCGCCGCGCCCGGCGAGGTGGTGTGCACCGACAGCACCTCGATCAATCTGTACAAGGTGCTGTTCGCCGCCATTGCGCAAGCCAAGGCCGACCCGCGCCGCCACCTCGTAGTGAGCGAACGCAGCAACTTCCCGACCGACCTGTACATTGCCGAATCGCTGTGCGAGATGCACGGGCTCGAACTGCGGCTGATCGACGAAGGCGAGCTGCCGCGCGTGCTCGACGACACCGTGGCGGTGCTGATGCTGACCCACGTCAACTACCGCACCGGTGCCATGCACGACATGGCCGCCGTCACCGCTGCCGCGCACGCGGCCGGGGCGCTGACGGTGTGGGACCTGGCGCACAGCGCCGGCGCCGTTCCGGTGGCGCTGAACGACAGCCGGGCCGACTTCGCGATCGGCTGCGGCTACAAGTACCTCAACGGCGGCCCCGGCGCACCAGCCTTCGTCTGGGTGAACACCCGCCACGCGGACCGGTTCCGCCAGCCGCTGTCGGGTTGGTGGGGACACGCGGCCCCGTTCGAATTCACCCCGCACTACCGCCCGGCGCCAGGGATCGGGCGCTACCTGTGCGGTACGCAGCCCATCCTCTCGCTCAGCGCGCTCGAATGCGGACTCGACAGCATGCTGGCGGCCGAGCCGATGGGCGGCATGGCCGCGCTGCGGAGCAAGTCCCTTGCCCTGACGGACGCCTTCATCGCGCTGGTCGAAGCGCGTTGCCCGGGCCGCTTCACGCTGGTCACGCCGCGCGAGCATGCACGGCGCGGCTCGCAGGTGTGCCTGTCGCTCACCGCCGCGCAGTCGCCGACGCAGGCCTACGCCATCGTCCAGGCCCTGATCGCACGCGGCGTGATCGGCGACTATCGTGCCGGCGATGCGCACACGCCTGACATCCTGCGCTTCGGTTTCACGCCGCTGTATCTCGGCTTCGAGGACGTGTGGCGCGCGGTCGATCACCTGGTGCAGGTGCTCGAGCATGACGAATGGCGCCGCGACGAGTTCAACCAGGTCAACGCCGTCACATGAACAACACAACCGACAAGGGCGCCCCGGAGCGCATCGTCGAGGAAGAGAAGGCGCAGCTCGACTTCAGCGCCTCGATGAGCTACGGCGACTACCTGCACCTGGACCAGGTGCTCGGCGCGCAGCATCCGCTGTCGCCGGCGCACGACGAGATGCTGTTCATCATCCAGCACCAGACCAGCGAACTGTGGATGAAGCTGATGGTGCACGAACTGCGCGCCGCCATCGGCTGCATCCGCGACGACCGCCTGCCCGACGCTTTCAAGATGCTGGCCCGGGTCAGCCGGATCATGGAGCAGCTGGTGGGCGCCTGGTCGGTGCTGTCGACCATGACGCCGCCCGAGTACACGGCGATGCGGCCGTACCTGGCCAGCTCCAGCGGATTCCAGAGCGCGCAGTACCGCTGCATCGAGTTCATGCTCGGCAACAAGAACCCGGCCATGCTCAAGCCCCATGCGCACCGGCCCGACCTGCTCGCGATGGTCGAAGCCGCCTGGCGCGCGCCGTCGCTCTACGACGAAGCGCTGCGGCTGCTGGCGCGCCACGGCCTTCCGGTACCGGCCGACCGCGTGCAACGCGACTGGACGGCGCCGTACGAGGCCAGCGACGGCGTCGAGGCCGCGTGGCTGTCGGTCTATCGCGATCCGCAGGCGCATTGGGACCTCTACCAGCTCGGAGAGAAGCTCACCGACATCGAAGACGCTTTCCGGCTCTGGCGCTTCCGTCACGTCACCACGGTGGAACGGGTGATCGGCTTCAAGCGCGGCACCGGCGGCACTGGCGGGGTAAGCTATCTGCGCAAGATGCTCGACGTGGTGCTGTTTCCGGAGATCTGGAAGCTTCGCACCGATTTGTAGAACACTCGCGTGCCGACGCGGCGCGCCCTGCCTGGAGGCCTCGCATGGACGACGCGTTCTTTACTTCCGACGAACTGGCTCAACTGCGCGCGCACGGCATCGTGATCTTTGCCGGCCGCGTCATCTTCGATGCGGCCGCACCGATGAGCGCGCAGCAGTTGGCGGCCATCGAAGCTGCCGCCGCCGGCCCGCTGCCGCCCGCACTGCTCGCCTTGTGGCGCCTGACCGACGGCGGCGCGCTCGACTACGACCTGACGGTGCGCATGAACGGCTGCGAAGAGCCGGTCAATATCGCCGAACTGTTCGGCCATGGCGCCCAGGGCATGCGCGACCTGCCCGGCTGGCTGGTGTGGGAGCGCGAGCATGGCATCGACCCGCCCGCCGGCGCCGCGGCACCCGGACAGCTTGCCGCCCTGCCGATCGGCGGCTTCGAGGACACCGATCGCCTCTACGTCGTGACCGCTCCGCAGCATCAGGCCGGCCACGTGCTCGCGTGGAAGCAAGGACTGCCGGCCGCGTGGCCGCACGCCATGCACGAGGACGGGTTGGCCACGGTCGCGGCCGATCTCGAAAGCGCCTTCGCCGCGTTGCACCTGGGCGAAGACCCGCTGGCCCCGGCCGGCGACTATTTCACGGGGCAGGCCCTGCTCGACTATCTGGACGAGCGCCACGGGGACCAAGGACTCGACCTCGACCTGTGCGACAAGGTGGTCGATTTCTACCGCCGCGCGTTGGTCGACTGGCGCTCGCCCCTTGCCGAAGGCCGCCTTGCCGAGCAGCCGGAGCTGGTACGCCAGGTGGCGCTGCGCCATGCGGTGGCGAGCGACGACGCCGGCCTGGTGAACGAACTCGCCACGGCCGGCATGCGCTTCGACGCGCCGCTGCATGGCAGCGCCCTGCCGGTGGACCTGGCGCTGGCGCACGGCGCCTACGAAGCCGCGTCCGCCCTGGTGGCGGCCGGCGCGCCTGTCAGCGTGGACGCGCTCGATGCCGTCGAGGGCGCGATATCGCCTGAACTGACACGCGAACTGCTGGCGCGCGGCGCCCGCCCCGGCGTGCAGGCCATGGCGCGCTGCGTGGCATTCGGCGCACCGGCGGCGGCACGCGAGATCGCCCAAGCCTATGCCCGCACCCACGACGACCTGAGCGAAGCCTTCGATGCCGTTCGCGCCGAACTCCTGCGCGACCTCGAAACCAGCCTGGACGACGCACGCCGCGAAGCGGCGCCGCCGCAATCCGGCGAAGTGCTGGCCGAGCGCATCGCGCATCTGCGCGACTTTGCGCTCTAGTGGCGTCGCGTCAACGCGGTTTGACAGGCAAGTACGCGCCAAAGCGCTTGTCCTTGCCATTCACTTTGGCGCACAACTGATCGCCGCACAGGGTCACATCAGCCCGGTTGTATGCCTGGAGCAATTCCGCCGAGATCTGGTTGCGGCTGATCTCACGGTAGTAGTGCGTTGAAAGCCAGGCGCCTCCTCCCCACAGCAGCACCAGACCGCCCAGCGTCGTGGCAACCATCTTCCACACCAGATGTCGGTGAAGCGACTCCGCGCGCTGAACCTGGGCGGCCAGCGCCTGCGATGCCCGCTGCAGTTGCTCGCCCGCGAGACGCAGGCGCTGTTCGTAGGCAGCGACGGGCTGCCCGATGCCGGTGCGTACACTGTCGACCACTTCGCGCGGCAGCGCCCGAAGTTGCTCGTCAGCGCTTTGCTTCACTGCACCCGGCACGGCCTTCACAACCTCGCGCAGTTGCTCGCTGGTGTGCACGCAGCGGCGATCGAACGTCTCGACCAGCGCGGCCATGCGGCTGACCAAGCTGGCGACGGATTGGTCGTCCATTCTCTGCTTCCTCTTTCTCCCGATTACCTGTGCACGGGCATCACCGCTGCCTCATTGCCTAGCGCCTCCATTTGCCGGTTGCGCTGCTGTTGCCGCCATTGCTGCGCGGCCAATAACTCCTGCATATCCACATCGGCCTTCGCCTGCGCCGTCGATGCGCGGCCGGCCGGCAGGTCCGCCAATGCCTGCGTCATCTTGCGGAACATTGCATCGTCTCCCGATACAGCCGCCTGGAGCATCCTGTCCATGTAGGCGCCTATGTCCTGCGTCGGGGACAAATCGCCCTGGTCGTTCGGTGGCGGCGATTCCTGTGCGCTGGACGCTTTTCCGTTCCGATGACGCGTCGCGGGACGGTACTCGTGGGTCTCGTGCGTGTGATCGAAATGCTGCCGTTCCGGAGGGGAGCCGCTCAGATCGAGATAGGGCATGCGAAGGCTGTCATCCCCCAGGTCAAGGCCGTTTTCTTCAAGCAACTTTTCGGAAAGGCCAAGAAGCGCCATGTCAATGGCGATATGGGGCATGACGCCGCCCCTGGAACTGGCGTAAGCAGCTTCCATCTGCACGATCCATCCGATTGCGCTTGCGGCGTAGTAGTTGACGTAGTCTGAATTGCCGTGAAAGCCTAGGCGGGTCGCCGTAGCTTTCTTGTCGAAATAGTTTCTCCCCATGGCTTCCACGTTCTCACGGGTAGGCGTGATTGTCAGATCCGAGTTCAGGGCCAGGTTGGATTTCGGGGTGCGGCCGGCATCGCCCGGCCCCAGACTTCTTTCAAGAAAATCTGAAACACGAGATGGCGCCATTCTGAAAACACTTCTCAAGGACGGCTCTGAACTGCCTTTCTTGATGGCACTCACCACAGCGTTCCAACCTGCAATCTCCGCTGCCGCTTCATCACGACGATGGCCGGCCAGACGTGCTGCAAGTACTGCCGTGTAGTCATGAACGGTAGCGTCGCTTTGCGCGATGGCTTGCGCTGAATCCTCGAACTCGCGGGCCCTCTTCGCTTGGCCGTCGGCGTTAAATGCATGTTGCAATTCGTGCCCGAGGACGAAGATGGCCTCCCCTGACTCGTAGGGCTGCAATTTCGGCGTGGTGAGTGAGGCAAGGGACAGATGAATGCTCTTGTCTTCCGGATGAAAGGCGCCCCCTGCATGTGGATCGTTCAGGCCGGCGAACCCGCGCAAATACCCCAGCCGCGCCGACTCGTTCAACTGGCGCGCAAGTTCTGGCGATTGATCAAGAATTGCGCGAAGATTGCTTACCTGATCCGCCGTAACCGCTGGATGACGAGCGAAGTCGTCCAGGATAAGCCGCGCTGCCGGATGGAGCTCAGACACGACGCGCTCCCTTTCTTTTTTGATCAGTCGATCCATACCGACTGGACACATTGATGCTTGGCGTTGTCCGACGATTCGCCCCTAGGAATGACCTTGATTGCAAATCCCCGCCGTCCGGACGTGGGACGGAAATACTCGTAAAGCAACCTGCCGTGTTCAGGGCGCGGCGGTGGGCGGTAGGTCCTTCCGTCAGGCAGCGGCCTTGGCGCGGCGGAAGGAGGAGCCGAGTCGTAATGGGATTCGTGCTCATAGCCCAATGCTTCCAGCTCGGTTGCGAACCCAGCGAAGTCCAGTTTGCAGATGTCCGTCATCGGTGGCGATGCACCGGGACGATGTGCGAACCGAAATGTCAATCCCCATGTACCAAGCGCCTTTTGCACTTCGATCACGTATGTCCAATGTTGCGTGAGCCACGCCCCGACGCCGTAGCCCTCCTCCCAGTACTTCACTGGACCGCCTTCCATGCCTTCCAGTCGCTCGGGCGTGAAGTCTTCAACTGACTCACTGGAGCGAATGAGTTCCAGCAGTTGGCGCAGCACCTGTTCGGCATTGAATCTCGAAGGTTTGATGACTTCTGTGTCGGGCATGGTGCCGGCTCCTGTTGTGCTGGATGTGGATGCCGCAGCGGCCGATCCGGCTTGATGCGCGCACGCCGTCAGTGCCAATGCTGCTACCGAGAACAACATCGACGCGGCGACACGACGCAGTGCGGATGCGCACGGCGTCGGCGCACACGAATCCGATGTCTGTGTGGTGATCGTGACCTCCCTTCCCAGCCTCTTGCGGCGACGCGCGGCCGCCCTATTCGATGCTATCGGCTGCAGCGCTGCGTGCATAGCGCTCAACCATCCGCATCGGTTTGCGCTCACCGACACACAAACATCGTTTCTGCTTTGCGTGCATTGCGCCGTGAAGGCGCTTGGACGTCTACTGGCGATACAGCCACGGCGCGTCCAGCAGGCGCGCGCCCAACAGGCGCATCGCGCTGTCGCGCGCCAGGCGCAACGCGCCGCCGGCGTGGAAGATGGTGGCGTTGGCGCGAGCGCGCCGCTGCACTTGCGCATTGCGCTGCCAGCGCGCGGCGGCGTAGCGCGCAAAGGCCGCAGGCAGTGCGGCGGCGTCGGCGTCCTTGGTGTGCTGGGCCAGCTCCACCGCATCTTCGATGGCCATGCCGGCGCCTTGGGCGAGGTACGGCAGCATCGGGTGCGCTGCGTCGCCGAGCAGCGCGATGCGCTCACGCGCCATGTCCTGCGGCCCCTGAAGCGGCGATCGATCATGCAGATGCCATGCGCGCCATTGCGGCATGGCCTCGATCAGTGCCCGCAGCCCACCACACAGGCATGCGATGGCGCGGTGCAATGCATCCAGGTTGGCCTGTTGATCCCAGCTTCGCGGATCGGTGGTGGCGGTGCGCGGCTCGTTCTCGGTCAGCACGACAAGGTTGAAGCCTTCTGCGCGTTGCACCGGGTAGGCAACGGCATGCATGCGCTCGCCGAGCCAGACCTGCACGTCCGGGCTGCGCAGTCCGGACGGGAGCGCCTCCATGGCGCACAAGGCCCGCCAGGCCGTGTGCCCGGTCGCACGCGGCGGCGCCGATGCCTGCACCACTCGCTGGCGCACCGTGCTCCACAAGCCGTCGGCGCCGACCAGCGCGTCGCCTTCCCAGGCCCGCATGTCGTCGGTGGCCACGGTCACCCTGGCGCCGTGGTCGGCTGCATGGATGATGCCGGCGCCGGTGTTCAGCGTGACGCCGGCGCGCGCCTGCGCCGCGCCGAGCAGCACCCGGTGCAGGTCGGCGCGGTGGATGCAAAGGTAGGGACTGCCGTACTTGCGTTGCGCCTCGGCGCCGAGCGGCATGCGCGCCAGCAGTCGGCCATCATCGGCGCTCCGGACGGCCAGGCCTTGCGGAGTGGCCGCCAATGCGCCGACGTCGTCCAGCAGGTCGAGCGCGCGCAGGCGACGGGTGACGTTCGGGCCGAGTTGGATGCCGGCGCCGACCTCGGCGAATTCCACTGCGCGCTCGAGCACTTCGACGCGATGGCCTCGTCGCGCCAGCGCCACTGCCGCCGCCAGGCCGCCGATGCCGCCACCGGCCACCAGGATGTGGGCCGACATGCGCGCGTTTCAGGGCAGGCGCATGAACCGCACTTCGGTCTGCGCGGCGCGTCCCTTGGCGGGGTGCGCGGGGTCCGTGGCGTCCGCGCCGCCGCCCTTGCTGGCGCAGGTGGGGGCGCAACTGTCGCAGGCGCCGCACCCGCTGCTCTTGGCGAGCGACCGCGCGAGCCGGTCGGCCTGCTCGGCATCGACCAGGCCGGTCCGCTGCGATCCTGCAGCCACCTGCCCTGCCGCGGCACGGCGCCACCGCGCGGGCATCCAGCGCCAGGCCAGGTAGAGCCCGGCCACGAGAACGATCAGGGCGACGATGACTTCTTGAATCATGGCGAATGGATCAGCCGGCTCCCATGGCCAGCGCGATGCGGTAGGTGATGAAACAGGCAACGTAGGCCAGTCCGAACAGGTAGCCTGCCATGATCCAGACATAGCGCCAGGAATTGGTTTCGCGTTTCACTGCCGCCAGCGTGGACAAGCACTGCGGCGCGAACACGAACCACACCAGCAGCGAAAGCGCGGTGGCCAGGCTCCAGGTCTGGGCGATCAGCGGCTGCAGCTGGCCGGCGACGTCGTCTCCGGTGGCCGACAGCGCGTAGACGGTGCCCAGTGCACCCACCGCCACCTCGCGCGCGGCCATGCCCGGCACCAGCGCGATGGAAATCTGCCAGTTGAAGCCGATGGGCGCGAAGACGTGCTCGAGCCCGCGCCCCAGCATGCCCGCCAGGCTGTACTCGATGGCCGGTCCGGTAGCGCCCTCGGGCGGCGACGGGAAGGTCGACAGGAACCACAGCACGATGGTCAGGCTCAGGATGATGGTGCCGACGCGGCGCAGGAAGATCCAGGCGCGCTCGTACAGCCCCACCAGCAGGTTGCGCACGCTGGGCCAGCGGTAGGCTGGCAGTTCCATCATCAGCGGCGAACGCTGCGCGGTGCCGCGGAACAGCTTGGCCGTCCAGGCCACGGCCATCGCCGAGACGATGCCGAATACGTAGAGGGCGAACAGCACCAGGCCCTGCAGGTTGAACAGCCCTCCGACCGTGCGCTCGGGGATGAACGCGGCGATCAGCAGCGCGTACACCGGCAGCCGCGCCGAGCAGGTCATGAGCGGGGCGATCATGATCGTGACCAGGCGATCGCGCCAGTTGCTGATGGATCGCGCCGCCATCACGCCCGGAATGGCGCAGGCAAAGCTCGACAGCAGGGGGATGAACGAGCGCCCGGACAGGCCCACGGTGCCCATCAGCCGGTCGAGCAGGAAGGCTGCCCGCGGCAGGTAGCCCGAATCCTCCAGGGCCAGGATGAACAGGAACAGGATCAGGATCTGCGGCAGGAAGATGATCACGCCGCCAGCGCCGGCGATGACGCCGTCCACCAGCAGGCTGCGCAGCATGCCCTCGGGCATGACCGACTGCAGCCATCCGCCCACGGCCGAGGTCGCGCCGTCGATGGCGTCCATGGGCACGGCTGCCCAGCTGAACACGGCCTGGAACATCAGGAACATGGCGGCAGCCAGCACCAGCATGCCCCACACCGGGTGGAGGACGACGCGGTCGATGCGGTCGCTGGTGGCCAGGCTGCCGACGGGCTCGCGTACGGCGGCGGCCAGAATGCGTCGCACTTCGCGCTGCGTGGCCAGCACGTCTTCGAAGCCGGGCGCCTTCCACGTGGAAGGCCGCGCCTGCTCCACAGGCGCGTCGAGCGCCGCCAACAGGCCGCTGGCACCGCCCGCGGTGACGCCCACCGTCTCGATCACCGGCACACCGAGTTCGCGCTCGAGCACGGCGCGGTCGACGGCGATGCCCTGCTTGCGGGCCATGTCGCTCATGTTGAGCGCCACCACCATGGGCAGCCCAAGCGCGCGCGCCTCGAGCACCAGGCGCAGGTTCAGGCGCAGATTGGTGGCGTCGGTCACGCACACCAGCAGGTCGGGCATGGCTTCCTGGCTGCGGCCGGTGACGACGTCGCGCGTCACGGCCTCGTCCGGGCTGAGCGGATTGAGGCTGTAGGCACCAGGGAGGTCGAGCACGAAGACGCTGCGGCCCGACGGCGTGCGCAGCAGGCCTTCCTTGCGCTCGACCGTTACGCCGGCATAGTTGGCCACCTTCTGCCGGCTGCCTGTCAGCAAGTTGAACAAGGCGGTCTTGCCGCAGTTGGGATTTCCCAGCAGCGCGATTCGCGACGCAGCCTGCAGGTTGCCGGCGATTGCTTCAGCCATGATGCTCGGCTCCCGGCGTGACGTGAATCAATGCCGCCTCGTGGCGGCGCAATGCAAAGGTGGAGTGTCCCAGGCGGATCGCCAGCGGTTCGCGACCGGGCACGCCGGTGGCCATGATGCACACGGCTTCGCCGGGCACGAAACCGATCTCGGTCAGGCGCAGCGCCAACTCGCGCAGTTCGGGGTCGTCGCGGCGTTCCACGTCGAGTACCGTGGCCCACTGGCGGATGGGGAGCTGGTCGAGGCTCAACGTGGCCACGGCGGTACCGTTCAATGTTGTCATCTTCACCCGCGGGCTCTTCTCATGATGCAGAAAATGAGAATTATTCTCGAAAAGAGTTCCCGAGGGAATGCGAGGCCATTGGCCCGGCCAGGGCAAGGCCCCCACCCCGGCCCGGGCAAGGCGCCCGGACAGGGCGGTCAGAAGACGAAGGCGCCCGGCCCGTCCCAGTCGGAGGCGCGCCTCGGCCGGAGCCGGCAGAGGCGCCCGGAGGCGACGCTGGCGGTCAGCCCGCCAGCAACTGGCGCAGCACGAACGGCAGGATGCCGCCGTGGCGGTAGTAGTCGACCTCGATCGGCGTGTCGATGCGCAGCCGCACGGCCACCTCCTGGACGGCGCCGCCGGCGCGGTGGATCATCAGGCGAACGTCCATCTGGGGCTCGATCTCGCCGTCCACCACCACATCGATCACTTCGCTGCCGCGCAGGCCGAGCGACTCCCATGAGTCGTTGCCCTTGAACTGCAGCGGGAGTACGCCCATGCCCACGAGGTTGGCGCGGTGGATGCGCTCGAAGCTGCGCGCGATCACCGCCTTGATGCCCAGCAACTGCGTACCCTTGGCCGCCCAGTCGCGGGACGAGCCGGTGCCGTACTCCTCGCCGCCGAAGATGACGGTCGGCACGCCCGCGGCCATGTATTTCTGCGCCGCGTCGTAGATGAAGGTCTTTTCGCCGCCCGGCTGCATGAGCGTCACGCCGCCTTCCTCGCGCGTGCCGTCGGGCAACGCAGGAATCATCAGGTTCTTGATGCGCACGTTGGCGAAGGTGCCGCGCATCATCACCTCGTGATTGCCGCGGCGCGAGCCATAACTGTTGAAGTCGGCCTTCATCACGCCGTGCTCCTTGAGCCAGCGGCCGGCGGGGGAATCCTCCTTGATCGAGCCGGCCGGCGAAATGTGGTCGGTTGTGATCGAATCGCCGAACAAGGCCATGATGCGCGCACCCTTGACGCCGGCATCGGCCGCCGGCGGCTGCATGGCGAAGCCTTCGAAGAACGGCGGCTCTGCGATGTAGGTCGACTTGGGCCAGTTGTAGACCTGGCCGGTCACGCCCTTGATGCTGGTCCACAGCTTGCCGGGTTCGGCGCGGACCTTGTCGTAGTTGGCCCGGAAGGCCTTGGCGTTCATCGCAAGGCGCAGGTTGCCGTCGATTTCCTTGGCGCTGGGCCAGATGTCGCCCAGGTACACGTCCTTGCCGCCCGTGCCCTTCCCGACCGGCTGGGTCATCAGGTCGACCATCACGTTGCCGGCAATGGCGTAGGCCACCACCAGCGGCGGCGAGGCCAGGAAATTGGCCTTCAGGTTGGGATGGATGCGCGCCTCGAAATTGCGGTTGCCCGACAGCACGGCCGCGCAGACCAGGTTGTTGCGGGTGATCACCTCGTTGATCTCAGGCGCCAAGTCGCCCGCATTGCCGATGCAGGTGGTGCAGCCGTAGCCGGCCAGGTAGAACCCCAGCTTCTCGAGGTAAGGCAGCAGGCCGGCCTTTTCCAGGTATTCGGTGACGATGCGCGAGCCGGGCGCCAGCGATGTCTTCACGTGCGGCTTGACCTTCAGGCCGGCCAGCACTGCCTTCTTGGCCAGCAGGCCGGCAGCCAGCATCACGCTGGGGTTGGAGGTGTTCGTGCAGGAGGTGATGGCCGCGATCAGCACGTCGCCGTTGCCGATGGTCACGGCCGCGCCGGGCGCGCCGGGCGCCGTCGCGCCCACGTGTGCGGCAGCGGGCGTGGGACGGTTCGCCTCCATCTCCACCACCGGCATCGGGGCGCCGGGCTTGGGCGATGGCGGCTCCTGCTCGGCCGCCTCGCCGATGGCGGTCAACGGGTGGCGTGCGTGCAACTGCTCGCCCGGCTGGCCGAATCCGTTGGCCGATACCGGCTGGCTATACAGGTCGGCGAACTTGTGGGCGAGCGCCCCCAGGTCGATGCGATCCTGCGGGCGCTTCGGGCCGGCCAGACTGGGCGTGACGCTGCCGAGATCCAGCTTCACGATCTGCGTGTAGTTGAGCTCACCCGGCGCCGGCATGCCGAACAGGCCCTGGGCCTTGTAGTAGGCCTCGAACAGCTCGATTTCCTCGTCCGTGCGGCCGGTGCCGCGGAAGTACTCCACGGTCGCCTCGTCCACCGGGAAGAAGCCCATGGTGGCGCCATATTCCGGCGCCATGTTGCCGATGGTGGCCCGGTCCGGCACGGGGATGGACGCGGCGCCGGGGCCGAAGAACTCGACGAACTTGCCGACCACCTTGTGCGCCCGCAGGATGTTGGTCACGTACAGCACCAGGTCCGTGGCCGTGACACCCTCGCGCAGCCGGCCGGTGAGCTCGAAGCCCACCACGTCCGGGGTGAGGAAGTACACCGGCTGGCCCAGCATGGCGGCCTCGGCCTCGATGCCGCCCACTCCCCACCCGACCACGCCGATGCCGTTGATCATGGTGGTGTGGCTGTCGGTCCCGACCAGCGAATCCGGGTAGTACACCGGCGACCTGGACAGTTCCTGGGCGTTCTTGTAGACGCCGCGCGCCAGGTACTCCAGGTTGACCTGGTGCACGATGCCGAACCCCGGCGGCACCACGCGGAAGGTGTCGAAAGCCTGCATGCCCCATTTCATGAACTGGTAGCGCTCGTTGTTGCGCTGGAACTCCAGTTTCATGTTCAGGTCGAGCGCCTTGGGCGTGCCGTAGTGGTCGACCATCACCGAGTGATCGACCACCAGGTCCACCGGCACCAGCGGCTCGATCGTCTTGGGCGACTTGCCCAGCGCCTGCGCCACGCTGCGCATGGCGGCCAGGTCGGCCAGCAGCGGCACGCCGGTGAAGTCCTGCAGCACCACGCGCGTGACGACGAAGGGAATCTCCTCGGTCCGCTCGGCGTTGGGCGCCCAGTGCGCGAGCGCCTCGATGTTCTTCGGACTGACCCGCTGGCCGTCGCAATTGCGCAGCACCGATTCGAGCACGATGCGCAGCGACACCGGCAGCCGGGCGACATTGGGATACTTTTTGGCCAACTCGGGCAGCGAGTAGAACTGCCCGGTCTTGCCGGACTTCGTCTTGAACGACTTGAGCGTGCCGGCGAAGGCATGCGCCGAAACCTGTGTCATGGACAACTCCTTTTCTTATTGGGCAGGCCGTGGGGCCGCGGATGCCTATGAAGATAGCAGGGAACGACGACGTCCGGGCGTCACCGCTCGAGGGCCGGCATGACCTGCAAGGTCATGTCCGGCATGACGGCAGGCCCTAGCATCCGCACCATGAGCCCACACGCTGCATCGCCCGCCGCCACCGCCCCCTTCGGCCTGCACCTGCGCCATTGGCGCCACAAGCGCCGGCTGAGCCAGCTGGACCTGGCCAACGAGGCCGAAGTCTCGACCCGCCACCTCAGCTACGTGGAGACCGGCCGCGCCATGCCCAGCCGCGAGATGGTGCTGCGCCTGGCCAACCGGCTGGACGTGCCGCTGCGCGAGCGCAATGCGCTGCTGGTGGCTGCCGGCTTTGCCCCGATGTACCGCCAGCGGGCGCTGGATGACCCTGCCCTGTCCGCGGCGCGCCGCGCGGTCGAGCTGGTGCTCAAGGGACACGAGCCCTTTCCCGCCCTGGCGGTGGACCGCCACTGGAACCTGGTGGCAGCCAACAGCGTGCTGCCGCGCCTGCTGGACGGCGCGGCTACCGACCTGCTGGCGCCGCCGGTCAATGTCTTGCGGCTGAGCCTGCATCCGCAGGGACTTGCCCCGCGCATCGTCAACCTGGGCCAGTGGCGCGCGCACCTGCTCGAGCGGCTCGACCAGCAGGTGGCGACCACCGGCGACGAAACCCTGGCCGCCCTGCGCACCGAACTGGCAGCGTATGCGGCGCCCGCCGGCGCCGACGCCCCGTCGGCAGGCGGCGACCTGGCCGGGGTGGTCGTGCCGCTGCAGTTGCGCGTGGGCGAGGCGGTGCTTTCCTTCATCAGCACGACCACCATCTTCGGCACGCCGGTCGACGTCACGCTGCAGGAACTGGCGGTGGAGTCGTTCTTCCCCGCCGACACCGCCACTGCCTCAGCGCTGGCGGCCATGCACGCGTGCGGGGCAACCTCGGGCGGCCCTGCCGGCGCATGACGCGGCGGCCGCGGCGTCACGGCGTGCCAGGCTTGCAATCGGCCGGGCCGGCGCAAACTCCATAGGGTTGCGCGCCACACTGGCCGGACATGAATCAAGGAGGAAAAGCATGAATACACGTCTCGACTACGCCGCCACCGCCGACGGCTTCGCCCCCCGCGCACAGCCGTTGGGGGTCGAGCGCTGGGCAGGTCCCAGCGGACAACCCCTGGCACAGTACGGGCTCGAACAGATGGGCGACGGCTACAAGCTGATCTTCTGTTTCCAGCACGCCTGTCCCGGCTGCCATACCCACGGGTTTCCCAGCCTGGTCAAGCTGGTGGAGCGGACACGAGGCCTGAATCTGCGCATTGCCGCCGTACAGACGGTGTTCGAAGACTGGGAGGGCAACACCTTCGACGCCATGCTGCGCGACCAGGCGCGCTACGCCCTGCTCATCCCCTTCGGGCACGACGACGGCACGGGCCCCGGCAGCGCGGGCTCCGTGCTGATGCAGCGCTACGGCAATGGCGGCACGCCATGGTTCATCCTGATCGATCCGCAGGGCAACGTGGTCCACTCCCACTTCCGCATCGACGTCGACAAGACGGTGTCCATGCTGCAGCGCGCGCAGTCCGAAACGTCCTCGAGCCCGAAGGGCACGCCCAACTGGGCAGACGTGGTCCGGTGGGCCAACCATGGCAATCCGCCCCCGCCGCGCCGCGTCGAGAAGACGCAGGACGAATGGCGCCAGGCGCTCGACGCCGACGTGTTCCGCATCACGCGCCAGCAAGGAACAGAAGCCGCGCACAGTTCGGCCATGTGCGGCCTGTTCGAGCCCGGGCGCTACCAATGCGCCTGTTGCGACACGCCGCTGTTCGACGCCGGCTCGAAATTCAAGAGCCGCTCGGGCTGGCCCAGCTTCACGCAGCCCCTGACCGAGGGCGTGGTGGGCCATCACATGGACAACAGCCACGGCATGCGCCGCATCGAGGCAACCTGCCAGGTATGCGACGCCCACCTCGGCCATGTGTTCCCGGACGGCCCGGAGCCGACGGGCCTGCGCTACTGCATCAACGCGCTGGCGCTGAAGAAGGCCGCCGACTGAACCGCGCCCACGCCGGAATCTCGCAGGCGCGTTCGCCTGCAGCCTGCCCGGGCGATCGTGTTAATTTCGAAGTGCGCAGCGGCACGGGTTGCCGTCGCGCATGTTCAACTCAAGGAGGAAAAACACGATGGAAAGCAAGTTCAAGAAGTACAAGATCAACGACGACATCACCCTGCAGGTGATCTCGTACTCGGACGACGCGACGAGCGCCAGGCTCTGGTTCACGGGCCCGGGATTCCCTTCCACTCACCATCACCTGCACACGGAGACCAACGTCGTCGTGTCGGGTGAGTTCGAGGCGACCAGCGGCGATCGGGTTTACAAGGCGGCGGCCGGTGAAACCGTCCGGATCGAATCGAACGTCGAGCACAACATGAAGTGCCTGACGCCGACCGCGGAGATGATCTCGAGCTGGACACCAGCCCGCCAGGACCTGATCGAGAAATACACCGAGTTGGCCTGACCGGGCCCCGCGGCGCGCTCTGCGCGCGGCACAATGAAAGAAACCCGCCACGGCGGGTTTTTTCGTTTCGCGCCGCACCGCACGGCCGTCCCCGACAAAAAAAGACCCGCCGAAGCGGGTCTTTGCGGTAGACGACGGGCGATCAGGCCGAGACCGTCGCTGCCACCTCGGTGTAGTCCTCGATCTGGTCGAAGTTGAGGTACTTGTAGATCTGGTCGCCATTGGCGCTGAGCACGCCCATGTCCGCCATGTACTCGGCCTTGGTCGGGATCTTGCCCAGCTTGGAGCAGATCGAGGCCAGCTCGGCCGAGCCCAGGTACACGTTGGTGTTCTTGCCCAGACGGTTGGGGAAGTTGCGGGTGCTGGTGGACATCACCGTCGCGCCTTCGCGCACCTGCGCCTGGTTGCCCATGCACAGCGAGCAGCCGGGCATCTCGGTGCGCGCACCGGCGTTGCCGAAGACGCCGTAGTGGCCTTCCTCGGTCAGTTGCTGTGCGTCCATCTTGGTCGGCGGCGCGATCCACAGCTTGACCGGAATGTCGCGCTTGCCTTCGAGCAGCTTCGACGCTGCGCGGAAGTGGCCGATGTTGGTCATGCACGAGCCGATGAACACTTCGTCGATCTTGGCGCCGGCCACGTCCGACAGCGTCTTCACGTCATCCGGATCGTTAGGGCAGGCGACGATCGGCTCGTGCACGTCGGCCAGGTCGATCTCGATGACCGCGGCGTACTCGGCATCGGCGTCGGCCTTGAGCAACTGCGGATCCTTGAGCCAGGCTTCCTGCGCTGCAATGCGGCGCTGCAGGGTGCGCGCGTCGGCATAGCCTTCGGCGATCATCCACTTCATCAGCGTGATGTTGCTGTTGATGTACTCGGCGATCGGCTCCTTGTTCAGGTGCACCGTGCAGCCGGCGGCCGAGCGCTCGGCCGAGGCATCGGACAGCTCGAAGGCTTGCTCCACCTTCAGGTCGGGCAGACCTTCGATCTCCAGGATGCGGCCCGAGAAGATGTTCTTCTTGCCCTTCTTCTCGACCGTCAGCAGACCTTGCCTGATGGCGTACAGCGGAATGGCGTTGACCAGGTCGCGCAGCGTCACGCCGGGCTGCATCTTGCCCTTGAAGCGCACCAGAACCGATTCGGGCATGTCCAGCGGCATCACGCCGGTGGCGGCGGCAAAGGCCACGAGGCCGGAACCCGCCGGGAAGCTGATGCCGATGGGGAAGCGGGTGTGCGAGTCGCCGCCGGTGCCGACGGTGTCGGGCGTGAGCAGGCGGTTGAGCCAGCTGTGGATCACGCCGTCGCCGGGGCGCAGCGAAATGCCGCCGCGGGTGCTGATGAAGTCCGGCAGCTCATGGTGCATCTTCACGTCCACCTTCTTCGGGTAGGCGGCCGTGTGGCAGAACGACTGCATGACCAGATCGGCCGAGAAGCCCAGGCAGGCCAGGTCCTTGAGCTCGTCGCGGGTCATCGGGCCGGTGGTGTCCTGGCTGCCAACGCTGGTCATGCGCGGCTCGCAGTAGGTGCCGGGGCGTACGCCCTGGCCTTCTGGCAGGCCGCAGGCGCGGCCGACCATCTTCTGCGCCAGCGAGAAACCCTTGCCGGAATCGACCGGCGCCTGCGGCAGGCGGAACAGGGTGGAGGCCGGCAGGCCCAGCGCCTCGCGCGCCTTGGCCGTCAGGCCGCGGCCGATGATCAGCGGGATGCGACCACCGGCACGCACTTCGTCGAACAGCACGTCGCTCTTGACCTTGAACTCGGCGATGACCTGGCCGTCCTTCAGGGCCTTGCCTTCGTAGGGGCGCAGCTCGATGGTGTCGCCCATGTTCATCTGGTTCACGTCGAGCTCGATCGGCAGCGAGCCGGCGTCTTCCATCGTGTTGTAGAAGATCGGCGCGATCTTGGTGCCCAGGCAGATGCCGCCGAACTTCTTGTTCGGGATGAAGGGAATGTCCTCGCCGGTCCACCACAGCACGCTGTTGGTGGCCGACTTGCGCGACGAGCCGGTGCCGACCACGTCGCCGACATAGGCCACGGGCAGGCCGCGGGCCACGAGGTCCTGGATGAACTTGACCGGTCCGCGCTTGCCGTCTTCCTCGGGCACGAAGGGCGCGCCGTCGCGCTTGTTCTTCAGCATCGCCAGGGCGTGCATCGGGATGTCCGGGCGGGTGGTGGCGTCCGGCGCCGGCGACAGGTCGTCGGTGTTGGTCTCGCCCGGCACCTTGAACACGGTGAAGGTGATGCTCTGCGGCACTTCCGGCCGGCTGGTGAACCACTCGGCGTCGGCCCAGCTCTGCAGCACGGCCCGGGCGTTGGCATTGCCCTTTTCGGCCAGTTCCTTGACGTCGTGGAACTGGTCGAACATCAGCAGCGTCTTTTTCAGTCCCTCGGCCGCGGTCGCGCCCACTTCGGCATCGGCCAGCATCTCGATCATCGGGCCGATGTTGTAGCCGCCCAGCATGGTGCCGAGCAGTTCGGTGGCGTGCTTGCGCGAGATGAGCGCTGCCTTCTCGGTGCCGTGCGCCACGGCCGCCAGGTAGCTCGCCTTGACCTTGGCCGCATCGTCCACGCCCGCCGGGACGCGGTGCGTCAGCAGTTCCAGCAGGAACGCGCCGTCGGCATCGGCCTTGGCGCTCTTGATCAGTTCGATCAGCTCGACCGTCTGCTTGGCCGTCAGGGGCAGCGGCGGAATGCCGAGGGCGGCGCGCTCGGCAACATGTTCACGATAGGCTTGCAGCATTCTTCTCTCCGGGGACTGTCTGGTGTATGGGCGGCCTGGAAGCAAGAGGCGGGCCGCCATCGCCGTGGGGCGGGTGAAGGGGGCCCTGGCCTACTTCTTGGCCGGCGCCGGCGCCGGTGCCGGGGCAGGTGCGGTGTTGGGTGCGTCTGCACCTTCGAACAGGCTCTTGGGCGGGTTCTTCTTCATCTCTTCCTCGACGGCCACCTGCGCCGCCGCCTTGCATTCGTCTGCCAGGCGCTCGCCCTTCTTCTGGCTCATCAGCATGGACTTGTTGCCCAGCTGCAGCCACAAGGCTTCCTGCCGCGGGTCTTCCAGGCGAATGGCGCCGGTGCGGCTGCTGACCGGGTGCATGCGGTAGCGCACGTTGTCGTGCGTCAAGGTGAAGAAGCCTTCCTTGGTGGCATCGGCCTCGAGCGTGACGCTGGCGCCGAGCTCGCAGGGGATGTTTCCGGTGATCACCGACTTGGCGGCCGCCAGATCTTCGGGCGTCAGCACGATGGTCGGATCGTCGGCGATCGGCTGCTTCTCCTCGAGCTTCTTGATGATCGGCTTGGGCACGACCTTCTGCGTCGCGCGCTTGGCCCGCGTCGGCGCCTTGTAGGGAGCGGGCTTGGCCGACTTGGCGGCGCTGCCGGTCGTGCCGCTCGACTGGGCGATGGCCGCGAAGGGCAAGGCGGCACTGAGCGCGGCGACGAGGATGAGATTCTTCATGAGGTGTGGTTTCCTTCGTTCGTGGGCAGGTCTGGCCTGTTGGATGCTTGTGTTGCTTGACGTGAAAAACGGGGCTTCAAGCCAGTCCCGTCGGTGGCGGCGGGAACCATGCGCGCGCAACCGCCGGCAGCGGGCGGCCGGTGGCGTGCGCGCGTTCGAGCAGTTGCCAGTACAGGCGGTAGCTGGCGCGGTCGTGCAGGACGCCGTCGACGCTGATGGGGGCCCAGTCGGCGGCGATGGCGGCCTGGATGATCTGCGCGGCCTCGTCCACCTGGCGCTCGCCCGGCGCGAACGCGTCCAGGATGGGCCGTATCTGGCTGGGATGGATGCTCCACATGCGCGTGTAGCCGAAATCGTCGGCGGCGCGGCGGGCGGCGGCGCGCATCGCGCCTTCATCGCCGAACTCGGTGACCACGCAGTGCGACGGCACCTTGCCATGCGCATGCGCGGCGGACGCGATCTCGAGCTTGGCCCGCACCACCAGCGGGTGGCTGAATTGTCCGGCCGAGCCCATGCCCTGGGCGGGAATGGCGCCCGCGTGGGCAGAAACGAAATCCATCAGTCCGAAACTGAGCGACTGCACGCGCGGATGCGCGGCAATATCGAAGGCGTTGTGCACGGCCAGCGGCGATTCGATCAGCACCTGCAGGGGCAGCGCCTGGGCCCCCGCGGCATCGAGCGCAGCGCAGGCGCGCACCACGTCGGCCGCGCACTCGACCTTCGGCACCATGATGTGGCAAAGACGGGCACCGGCACGCCCGGCGATGGTGTCGATGTCCGCCTCGAAGGCCGGGTGGTCGACCGGGTGCACCCGCACGGCGACACGCATGCCAGGGGCGGCGGCCAGCGCCAGTTCGGAGACCAGCGCGGCATGCTCGGCCTCGCCGCCCACCGGGGCGCCGTCCTCGCAATCGAGCGTCACGTCGAACACGCAGGCGCCGAACTCGTCCGCCATCTCGGCCTGCAGCGCCAGGCTTTTCTTCATGCGCGCTTCGACGCCGCTGTAGTGGTCGCACACCGGCAGCGCCACGGCGCCGGCCTGGGCGCCCAACAGCACCTGGCGGGGATGGAAGGAAGGATCAGTCATGCTTGCGGCAATGTCCGTCTACTTGCGCGTGGCGATGATGAACAGGCGCGGGAACGCCAGCAGGCGTCGCCCGTCGGCGCGCGCGGGATAGGCCGCGTCGACGCGCCGCTCGTACTCCGCCAGGAAGCGCTCGCGCAATTCGGGCGTGAGCGGATCGACGAACGGGCGCAGGCCCGTGGCGCGCACCCAGTCGACGATGGCGCGCGCGGACGCCATCGGATGCTGATAGGCAGTACGCCAGACGTCGATGTGCGCCGCGCGCGGCGCCAGCAGGTCGTAGTAGCCAGTCAGGTCCAGCAGTTCGGTGCGAAGGCGCGTGTAGTCGCCGATGGCGGCAGCGAACTCGGGTTCGGCCGCCACGTCGCGCATCAGCTGGTGAGTGGGTTCGGCGCGGTTGTCCGGCATCTGGATCGCCAGTACGCCGCCGGGCACCAGTGTGTCAAGCAGGCGCGGCAGCAGCCGCTCGTGGTCGGGCACCCATTGCAGCGCCGCATTGGCATAGATCAGGTCTGGGGCCACGGGTGGCTGCCAGGCCGCGATGTCGCTCAGCTCGAAGCGCACGCGTGGATGGCTGTGCGCAGGCAGGCGCTCGCGCGCGGCGTCGAGCATTGCCTGCGAATTGTCGGTGCCGATCACGTCGGCGCCGGGAAAACGTTCGACCAGGAGTTGGGTCGAGTTGCCTGGGCCGCAGCCCAGGTCGATGGCCAGGCGGGCCGACCGGAGCGGCACCCGCGCCAGCAGCTCGTGCGCCGGGCGGGTGCGCTCGTCCTCGTAGCGGGTATAGAGCGCGGGGTTCCAGTCGGCCATGCCGGCGATCGGGTTACAGCAGATGGGCGACGCCGGCCTGCTCGTCCTGCAGTTCCTTGAGCGTCTTGTTGATGCGCTCCTGGCTGAAGGCGTCGATGTCCAGGCCCTCGACGATCTTGTACTTGCCGCCTTCGGTGGTGACCGGGAAGCCGAAGATCACGTCCTTGGGAATGCCGTACTCGCCATTCGAGGGCACGCCCATGGTGACCCACTTGCCCTTCGAGCCCAGGGCCCAGTCGCGCATGTGGTCGATGGCGGCGTTGGCGGCCGAGGCAGCCGACGACAGGCCACGCGCGTCGATGATGGCGGCGCCGCGCTTGCCCACGGTCGGCAGGAAGGTGTCGGCGTTCCAGACCTGGTCGTTGATCATGTCCTTGACGCTGGCCCCGCCGATGGTGGCGAAACGATAGTCGGCGTACATGGTGGGCGAATGGTTGCCCCAGACGGTGAGCTTCTCGATGTCGCCCACGGCCTTGCCGGTCTTTGCGGCGATCTGGCTGGCGGCACGGTTGTGGTCCAGGCGCAGCATGGCGGTGAAGTTCTCGCGCGGCAGGCTGGGGGCGCTCTTCATGGCGATGTAGGCGTTGGTGTTGGCCGGGTTGCCGACCACCAGCACCTTGACGTCGCGGCTGGCGACCTTGTCGAGCGCCTTGCCCTGGGCCGTGAAGATCTGGGCATTGGCGGCCAGCAGGTCGGCACGTTCCATGCCGGGGCCGCGCGGGCGGGCACCCACCAGCAGCGCGTAGTCGGCGTCCTTGAAGGCAACCAGCGGGTCGCCGGCCGCCACCACGCCCGCCAGCAGCGGGAAGGCGCAGTCTTCGAGTTCCATGATCACGCCCTTGAGGGCCTTCTGCGCCTTCTCGTCGGGGATCTCCAGCAGCTGCAGGATGACGGGCTGGTCCTTGCCGAGCATTTCGCCCGAGGCAATACGGAACAACAGGGCGTAGCCGATCTGGCCAGCGGCGCCGGTGACGGCAACGCGAACGGGCTTCTTGCTCATGGGAGACACTCCAGAAGTGATGGGATAAAAGGCAATTCGGGCGGCGGGTGGCCCCTGGCAGTCATCTCAGTCATCTTCCATGCACGCATCCATGCACGCATCCTTGCGTGCATCCGCGCATGCCCGAGGCACCCGGCGCGAAAAGACTGCGATTCTATGCCGATTCGGGCCAGGGATGGCGTCTGTCTTATGTCTTATATAAGATACGCCCTGTTGCACGCGTCAGCGGCGGCAAAGCCCCATGTCCACCAGTTCCCCACCGCTCACCGACAGCCCGGCGCCCGCATTCAGTCCGCTCTACCAGCAGATCAAGACGCTGATCCTGCAGCGGCTGCAGGCGGGCGAGTGGAAGCCGGGCGAGCCGATCCCCAGCGAATTCGAGCTGGCGGCGCGCTTTCGAGTCAGCCAGGGCACCATGCGCAAGGCGATCGACGAGCTCGCTGCCGAAAACCTCGTGGTCAGGCGCCAGGGCAAGGGCACCTTCGTGGCCACGCACGCCGAGCACCACGTCCAGTATCGCTTTCTCAAGCTGGTCCCGGACGACGGCGACGTGACGGCCGAAGGCCCGGCGGTGCGCACCATCATCGACTGCCGGCGCCAGCGGGCCACGGCCGACGTGGCGCGCGCACTGAACCTGCGTACTGGCGACGCGGTACTGCAGGTGCGCCGCGTGCTCGCCTACCGCGGCGTGCCCACGATCCTCGAAGACCTCTGGCTGCCCGGCGCACCCTTCAAGGGGCTGACGGCGGAGCGGCTAGAGCAATGGCACGGCCCCATGTACGCGCTGTTCGAGACCGAATTCGGCGTGCGCATGGTCCGCGCAGAGGAGAAATTGCGCGCCGTGCTGCCCGACGCCAGCCAGGCCGAACTGCTCGCCGTGGACGCCGCCACGCCTTTGCTGAGCGTCGAACGGCTGGCTCACACGTACCACGACGCGCCTATGGAACTGCGCCGCGGCCTGTACCGTACCGACACCCACCACTACCACAACGAACTGGGATGAAGCCCTGCGCACCACTCAAGCTGTCACGCACGATCGTGCGGACCGATGGTGCATTGCAATAGAATTTTGGGTTGGTTACTTCTTGCGAAGACAAGCCGTCCCCCGACAAAAAGCCACGAAAGCCACCATGACAGAGCTTGCAACACCCCGGCCACCCCGACGCGAATTCCGCAACATCAACGTTTTCACCGACGTCAGCACCTACCGCCTGCCGCCGGCGGGCATCGTCTCGATCCTGCACCGCGCGAGCGGCGCGCTCATGTTCGTGCTGATGCCTTTCATCATCTGGATGTTCGATACGTCGGTGTCTTCCGAGGTGTCTTTCGAGCGATTCAAGGCCGTCTTCAACAGCGGCTTTTCTTTCGTTCCGGGCTGGTTCGTCAAGCTCGTCGCCCTGGCCCTGATCTGGGCCTACCTGCACCATTTCATCGCCGGCCTGCGCCACATCTGGATGGACGTGAGCCACAGCGCGGTGAACAAGGAATTCGGCCGCAGCTCCGCCATTGCCACCCTGGTCCTGAGCGTTCTGCTGACGATCGTGCTGGGCCTGAAGCTGTTCGGCGTCTACTGAAGAAAGCCAAGGAAACAACGACATGGCAGTGAACTACGGCTCCAAGCGCACCGTCGTCGGCGCGCACTACGGACTGCGCGACTGGCTCGCGCAGCGCATCACCGGCGGGCTGATGGCCCTCTTCACCCTCGTGCTGCTGGCGCAGGTGCTCTTCAGCCACGGCCCCATCGGCTACGACAAGTGGGCCGGGATCTTCGCATCGCAATGGATGAAGGTTCTGACCTTCTCCGTGATCGTTTCCCTGCTCTACCACGTGTGGGTCGGCATGCGTGACGTCTGGATGGACTACGTCCACTCGGTCGGCTTGCGTCTGGCCTGCCAGATCTTCACCATCGTCTGGCTGGTCGGCTGCGCCGGTTGGGCCATCCAAGTGCTGTGGAGACTGTGAAAGCCTGACCCCATGACCAATTACACAAAAGATCAAATCACGACGCGCAAGTTCGACGTCGTCATCATCGGCGCCGGCGGCTCCGGCATGCGCGCGTCGCTGCAACTGGCCCGCGCCGGATTGAACGTCGCGGTCCTGTCCAAGGTGTTTCCCACGCGCTCGCACACCGTGGCGGCGCAGGGCGGCGTCGGCGCCTCGCTGGGCAACATGAGCGAGGACAACTGGCACTACCACTTCTACGACACCATCAAGGGCTCCGACTGGCTGGGCGACCAGGACGCCATCGAGTTCATGTGCCGCGAGGCACCCAAGGTGGTGTACGAGCTCGAGCACTTCGGCATGCCGTTCGACCGCAACCCGGACGGCACCATCTACCAGCGCCCCTTCGGCGGCCACACCGCCAACTACGGCGAAAAGCCGGTCCAGCGCGCCTGTGCCGCGGCCGACCGCACCGGCCATGCCATGCTGCACACGCTCTACCAGCAGAACGTGCAGGCCCGCACCCAGTTCTTCGTCGAATGGATGGCGCTGGATCTGATCCGCGACGCCGAGGGTGACGTGGTGGGCGTGACCGCACTCGAGATGGAAACCGGCGACCTGCACATCCTGCAGGCCAAGACGGTGCTGCTGGCCACCGGCGGCGCGGGCCGCATCTTCGCGGCTTCCACCAACGCCTTCATCAACACCGGCGACGGCCTGGGCATGGCCGCCCGCGCCGGCATTCCGCTGCAGGACATGGAGTTCTGGCAGTTCCACCCGACCGGCGTGGCCGGCGCGGGCGTGCTGCTGACCGAAGGCTGCCGCGGCGAAGGCGCCATCCTGCTCAACAGCAACGGCGAGCGCTTCATGGAACGCTACGCCCCCACCTTGAAGGACCTGGCCCCGCGCGACTTCGTCTCGCGTTCGATGGACCAGGAAATCAAGGAAGGACGCGGGTGCGGTCCGAACAAGGACTACGTGCTGCTCAAGCTGGACCACCTGGGCGCGGAGACGATCCACAAGCGTCTGCCTTCGGTCTACGAAATCGGCATCAACTTCGCCAACGTCGACATCACCAAGGAGCCGATCCCGGTGGTGCCCACGATCCACTACCAGATGGGCGGCATTCCGACCAACATCAACGGCCAGGTGGTGGTGCAGCAAGGCGGCGACAACAGCGCCGTGGTCAACGGCTTGTATGCGGTGGGCGAATGCTCCTGCGTGAGCGTGCACGGCGCCAACCGCCTGGGCACCAACTCGCTGCTCGACCTGCTGGTGTTCGGCCGTGCGGCCGGCAACCACATCGTGCAGTTCCATGAGAAGAACAAGGAACACAAGCCGCTGCCGCAGGACGCGGCCGACTACACGCTCGAGCGCCTGAACCGCCTGGAGAACTCCTCCGAGGGCATCTACGCGCAAGACGTGGCCAACGACATCCGCACGACCATGCAGGCGCACGCTGCGGTCTTCCGCACGCAGGCGTCGATGGACGAAGGCGTCGAAAAGATCGCCGAGGTGCGCCAGCGCGTGGCCGGCATCACGCTCAAGGACAAGTCGCGGGTGTTCAATACCGCCCGGATCGAGGCACTGGAAGTCGAGAACCTCATTGAGGTCGCGCAGGCGACCATGGTCTCGGCGGCGGCCCGCAAGGAATGCCGCGGCGCCCACACCGTCGAGGACTACGAACGCCCGGCCGACGACCCGGTCGCGCCGCTCGGCCGCGACGACGCCAACTGGATGAAGCACACGCTGTGGTACAGCGCGGACAACAGCCTGAGCTACAAGCCGGTCAAGCTGCAGCCGCTGACCGTCGAATCGATCCCGCCGAAGGTCCGCACCTTCTGATGCCGTCCGCCAAAGAACAAGGTTCCCAACGATGAAGCGCACTTTCCAGATCTACCGCTACGACCCGGACAAGGACGACAAGCCGTACATGCAGACCGTCGAGATCGAGCTCGACGGCCACGAGCGCATGCTGCTCGACGCCCTGATCAAGCTCAAGGCGCAGGACCCCTCGATCGCCTTCCGCCGCTCCTGCCGCGAAGGCGTGTGCGGCTCCGACGCGATGAACATCAACGGCAAGAACGGCCTGGCCTGCCTGACCAACATGAACACCCTAAAGGGCACCGTCGTGTTGAAGCCGCTGCCGGGCCTGCCCGTCATTCGCGACCTGATCGTCGACATGACGCAGTTCTTCAACCAGTACCACTCGATCAAGCCGTATCTGCAGAACGACGTGCTGCCGCCCGAGAAGGAGCGCCTGCAGTCGCCGGAAGAACGGGATGAACTCAACGGGCTGTACGAGTGCATCCTGTGCGCCAGCTGCTCGACCAGCTGCCCCAGCTTCTGGTGGAACCCCGACAAGTTCGTGGGTCCGGCCGGCCTGCTGCAGGCCTACCGCTTCATCGCGGACAGCCGCGACGACCATACCGGCGAGCGCCTGGACAACCTGGAAGATCCGTACCGGCTGTTCCGCTGCCACACCATCATGAACTGCGTGGACGTGTGCCCGAAGGGCCTGAACCCCACGCGAGCCATTGGCAAGATCAAGGAACTGATGGTCCGCCGGGCTGTCTGACACATCTTCCATCATGCAAGCCGCCTCCTCCGACCCGGACCAGCCGATCGACGCCCGAGCGTTGAGCCGGTTGAAGTGGCGCTGCCGGCGCGGCCTGCTCGAAAACGACCTGTTCATCGCCCGGTTCTTCGAGCGATACGAAGCCTCCCTCACGCGAGGGCAGGCGCAGGCGCTGGAGACGCTGATGGACCTGTCGGACAACGACCTGATGGACCTGCTGCTGCGCAGAAAGGAGCCCGAGCCAGAATTGGCCGGGGCCGGCGTGGCACCCGTCCTGCAGATGCTGCGCGATAGAACCTGAGCAGCCACCCACGTCCTCCCATCAACCTCCGGTTCACCCCTCTCGAGAGAAAGACCCAGCCATGAAAGCCTCCGATACCAAGGCCACCCTGTCGTTCAGCAACGGCGGCCAGAACGTCGACCTGCCGATCTACAAGGGCACGATGGGCCCCGACGTCATCGACATCCGCAAGCTGTACGCACAGACCGGCATGTTCACGTACGACCCGGGCTTCATGTCGACCGCCTCGTGCGAATCCGCCATCACCTTCATCGACGGCGACAAGGGCGAACTGCTGTACCGCGGCTACCCGATCGAGCAACTGGCCACGAACTGCGACTTCCTCGACACCTGCCACCTGCTGCTGTACGGGGATCTGCCCAATGCCCAGCAGAAGGCCAAGTTCGACGACCTGGTGACGCACCACACCATGGTCAACGAGCAGATGCAGTTCTTCCTGCGCGGCTTCCGCCGCGACGCGCATCCGATGGCCATCATGACCGGCCTGGTGGGCGCGCTGTCGGCCTTCTATCACGACAGCACCGACATCAACAATCCGAAGCACCGCGAGATCGCCGCCGTGCGCCTGATCGCGAAGATGCCCACGCTGGTGTCGATGGCCTACAAGTACACGATCGGCCAGCCGTACATGTACCCGCGCAACGACCTGAGCTACGCCGGCAACTTCCTGCACATGATGTTCGCCACGCCGTGCGAGGAGTACAAGGTCAGCCCCGTGCTCGAGCGCGCACTCGACCGCATCTTCATCCTGCATGCCGACCACGAGCAGAACGCCTCCACCTCTACGGTGCGCCTGTGCGGCTCGTCGGGCACCAACCCGTTCGCAGCCATTGCGGCCGGCGTGGCCTGCCTGTGGGGCCCGTCGCACGGCGGCGCCAACGAGGCGGCGCTGAACATGCTGGGCGACATTCAGAAGGCCGGCGGCGTCGAGAAGATCGGCGAGTTCATCAAGCAGGTCAAGGACAAGAACTCCGGCGTCAAGCTGATGGGCTTCGGCCACCGCGTGTACAAGAACTACGACCCGCGTGCCAAGCTGATGCAGGAAACCTGCAAGGAAGTTCTGTCCGAACTGGGCCTGGAAAACGACCCCCTGTTCAAGCTGGCCATGGCGCTCGAGAAGATCGCCCTGGAAGACGAGTACTTCGTCTCGCGCAAGCTCTACCCGAACGTCGATTTCTATTCCGGCATCGTCCAGCGCGCCATCGGCATCCCGGTGCCGCTGTTCACCGCCATCTTCGCCCTGGCCCGCACGGTCGGCTGGATCGCGCAGCTCAACGAGATGATCGGCGACCCCGACTACAAGATCGGCCGCCCGCGCCAGCTGTTCGAAGGCTCGCCCAAGCGCGACGTCAAGCCGATGGCGCAACGCTGATCGGCCATCCGCCACGGTCTCTGTAGGCCGAGACGACATCACCACGAAGGCTGCCCACGGGCAGCCTTCCTGCGTTCTGGCCGACACGCGGCATCGCCGGCGATCGCTACCTTCGGGGTGTGCGCGATCAGCGCGCCCTGTTCAACCCGAAGGAGTCCATGCCATGAAGAAACTCACCAGTCTGCTCGCCATCGCTTTCACCCTCGCCGTGCCGCTGGCAGGCTGCAACACCATCGAAGGCGCCGGCCAGGACATTCAAAAGGGCGGCCAGAAGCTCGAAAACGCCGCTGACAAGAAGAAGTAAGCCAAGCCAAGCCGGCGGCGGCCCTGCCCGCTGCCGTCGCCCCCCGGCAGGGCCATCCTCGCCCGCCGGCAGGTCGGCCATCGCATTCGGCGATGGCCGCACCCAAGATTCTGGCGCAAAATGGCGAAATGCATCGTGAATCGCGATGCCTTTCGCCCATGCCCACCCCCACACAACCTGAACGCAACTTTGTCCGACGCGTCGATCTGACGTCGTTGCAGCTGTTCGTCGCAGTTTGCGAACTCGGCAGCATCGGACGGGCGGCCGAGCGCGAGTTCATCGCCGCGTCGGCCATCAGCAAGCGGCTGTCCGACCTCGAGGCGACGCTGCACACGCCCCTGCTGTACCGGCATACCCGCGGCGTCGACCTGACGCCTGCCGGTGAAACGTTGCTGCACCACGCGCGTTCGGTGCTCTACAGCCTCGAAAAGATGCAGGGCGAACTGTCGGAGTACGCGGACGGCGTGCGTGGCCACGTCCGAGTGCACGCCAACATCTCGGCCATCGTCCAGTACCTGCCCGAGGACCTGGGTTCCTTCGCGAGCGCGCACGAAGCCATCAAGATCGACCTCGAGGAGCACCTGTCGAGCGAGGTGCTGCGGGCGGTGCAGGAAGGCGCCGCCGACCTGGGCATCTGCCATGCGGCGCCGGGCTCGCACGAACTCCAGAGCCTGCCCTACCGGCAGGACCGGCTGGTGCTGGTGGTACCGGTCGGGCATGTCCTGGCCCGTGCGCCGCAGGTCGCGTTCGTCGAAACGCTCGAGCATGACCACGTCGGTCTGCATACCAACAGCTCCATCTACGTGGCCATGCACCAGGCCGCGCTCGAGGCGGGGCGCAGCATCAAGCTGCGCATCCACGTCACCGGGCTCGACGCCATGTGCCGCATGATCGACAACGGCCTGGGCGTTGGCATCATGCCGGCACGCGCGTTCGAGCTGATGCGCGGCGGCATCGGCCATCGCCTGGTCGGCGTGGCCCTGGCCGACGCCTGGGCCGAACGCCAGATCCGCCTTGTGGCGCGAGACTTCTCGACGTTGCCGGTGGCAGCGCGCACACTGGTCGAACACTTGCACGCCGGCGCGCAGGCGCGCCCGGCCCTGGCGGCGATCTAGGCGGCCAGGCGCCCGGCTCCGAATCATTCACGCAAAACCATCCCTTCCCCACGAGAGACTCCATGGCACGCACGCTCTACGACAAGATCTGGGACGAACACGTCGTCCATACCGAGGAGGACGGCACCGCCATCCTCTACATCGACCGGCACCTGGTGCACGAAGTGACCAGCCCGCAAGCCTTCGAGGGCCTGCGCGAGGCCGGCCGCAAGCTGTGGCGCATCAGCTCGGTGGTCGCGACCGCCGACCACAACACGCCCACCACCGGCTGGGAACGCGGCTACGACGGCATCGATGACCCGATCAGCAAGGAACAGGTCACCACGCTGGACGCCAACATCGGAGAGTTCGGTGCGGCTGCATTCTTCCCCTTCCTGTCCAGGCGTCAGGGCATCGTGCACGTCATCGGGCCGGAAAGCGGCGCCACGCTGCCGGGCATGACGGTGGTGTGCGGCGACAGCCATACGTCCACCCACGGCGCGTTCGGAGCACTGGCCCATGGCATCGGCACCAGCGAGGTCGAGCATGTCATGGCCACCCAGACGCTGCTGGCCAAGAAGGCCAGGAACATGCTCATCAAGGTGGAAGGCACGCTGGCCCCGGGCTGCACCGCCAAGGACATCGTGCTGGCCATCATCGGCCGCATCGGCACGGCAGGCGGCACCGGCTACACCATCGAGTTCGCCGGCTCGGCCATTCGCGACCTCACCATGGAAGGCCGCATGACCGTGTGCAACATGGCCATCGAGGCCGGCGCGCGCGCCGGAATGGTGGCGGTCGATCAGAAGACGCTGGACTACGTCAAGGGCCGTCCGCTCGCGCCGACCGGCGTCGAATGGGACCACGCGGTGGCCTACTGGAAAACGCTCCATTCCGACCCGGGCGCGCATTTCGACACCGTGGTCGAACTGGACGCCGCCCAGATCAAGCCGCAAGTGACCTGGGGTACCTCGCCCGAGATGGTCCTGCCGATCGACAGCCGCGTGCCCGACCCCGACAAGGAGAAGGACGCCAACAAGCGCGGCGCCATCGAGCGCGCGCTCACCTACATGGGGCTCGAGCCGAACAAGCCGCTGAACGACATCTTCGTCGACAAGGTGTTCATCGGCAGCTGCACCAACAGCCGCATCGAGGACATGCGCGAGGCCGCGGCAGTGGTCAGGAAGCTGGGTCAGAAAGTGGCCAGGAACGTCAAGCTCGCCATGGTCGTGCCCGGCTCGGGCCTGGTGAAGGAACAGGCCGAGCGCGAGGGTCTGCACGAGATCTTCAAGGCTGCCGGCTTCGAATGGCGCGAGCCGGGCTGCTCCATGTGCCTGGCCATGAACGCCGACCGGCTGGAGCCGGGCGAGCGCTGCGCCTCCACCAGCAACCGCAACTTCGAAGGCCGCCAGGGCGCCGGCGGCCGCACCCACCTGGTGAGCCCCGCCATGGCCGCCGCCGCAGCCATCAAGGGCCACTTCGTCGACGTGCGCACGATCGCCTGAGCGCGACCGCAGCGACAAGGAAAAGACATGCAGAAATTCACCGTGCACCAAGGCCTCGTGGCCCCGATGGACCGCGAGAACGTCGACACCGACGCCATCATTCCCAAGCAGTTCCTCAAGTCGATCAAGAAGACCGGCTTCGGCCCCAACCTGTTCGACGAGTGGCGCTACCTCGACCATGGCGAGCCGGGCATGGATCCGGCCAGCCGCAAGCCGAACCCCGACTTCGTGCTCAACCAGCCCCGCTACGCCGGCGCGTCCATCCTGCTGGCGCGCAAGAACTTCGGCTGCGGCTCGTCGCGCGAGCACGCGCCGTGGGCGCTGGACCAGTTCGGGTTTCGCGCCATCATTGCGCCGAGCTTTGCGGACATCTTCTTCAACAACAGCTTCAAGAACGGCCTGCTGCCCATCGTCGTTCCCGAGGCGACCGTGTCGCAGCTGTTCGACGAAGTGCGGGCCTTCCCAGGCTACCAGCTGACCATCGACCTGGAGCGCCAGGTGATCGTCAAGCCCGACGGCCAGGAGATCGCCTTCGACGTCCAGGCTTTCCGCAAGTTCTGCCTGATCAATGGCCTCGACGACATCGGTCTGACCCTGCGCCACAAGGACAAGATCAAGGCGTTCGAGGCAGAACGCCTGGCCACCAAGCCCTGGCTCGCCCACCAGATGGCCGGCTGAGCGTTCCCCTTATCTCCTTCAAGAAGCATGACCTCATGAAAATCGCAGTTCTTCCCGGTGACGGCATCGGCACCGAAATCATCGAGCAGGCCGTGCGCGTGCTCAACGCGCTGGACCTGAAGTTCGAGATGGAAACCGCGCCGGTGGGCGGCGCCGCCTACGAGGCGCACGGTCATCCATTGCCGGAATCGACGCTCAAGCTGGCCAAGGAAGCCGACGCGGTGCTTTTCGGCGCCGTCGGAGACTGGAAATACGACAAGCTCGAGCGCGCGCTGCGCCCGGAACAGGCCATCCTGGGCCTGCGCAAGAACCTCGGCCTTTTCGCCAACTTCCGCCCGGCCATCTGCTACGAACAGCTCACGCACGCCTCCAGCCTCAAGCCGGAACTGGTCGCAGGGCTGGACATTCTCATCATCCGGGAACTGACCGGGGACATCTACTTCGGCCAGCCGCGCGGCAAGCGCACCTCGCCGGACGGCAACTTCCCCGGTGCCGAGGAAGCCTTCGACACCATGCGCTACACGCGCCCGGAGATCGAGCGCATCGCGCGCGTCGCATTCGAGGCCGCACGCAAGCGCAGCAAGCGCGTGACCAGCGTCGACAAGGCCAACGTGCTCGAGACCTTCCAGTTCTGGAAGGACGTCGTGACCGAGGTGCACAAGGACTATCCGGACGTCGAACTCGACCACATGTACGTGGACAACGCCGCCATGCAACTGGTCAAGGCGCCCAAGAAATTCGACGTCGTGGTCACCGGCAACATGTTCGGGGACATCCTGTCGGACGAGGCCGCCATGCTCACCGGGTCGATCGGCATGCTGCCCTCGGCCAGCCTGAACGCCAGCCGCCAGGGCCTGTACGAGCCCAGCCACGGCAGCGCACCCGACATCGCCGGCAAGGGCGTGGCCAATCCGCTGGCCACCATCCTGTCGGCGGCGATGATGCTGCGCTTCTCGCTCGACCAGGAAGAAGCCGCCCAGCGGATCGAGAACGCCGTCAAGAAGGTGCTGGCCCAGGGCCTGCGCACGCCCGACATCCATAGCGAAGGCACGACGCGCGTCGGCACGCGCGAGATGGGCGACGCGGTGCTCAAGGCGCTCTAGGTTCTACACCGCCAGGAGAACGCCGGCCGGCGACGTGCGGCGGCGGCATGCGCCGCCGCTCAGCCGACGGCCGGCGCCGCCAGCAACCACACCCCGAAGATCGCGGCAAACCAGCCGCAGGCCTGCAGTAGCCAACAGCCTGCCCTGAGGCGCACCGCCAGGCCCGCTCCGAACAGGCCTGCCACGTGCAATATCGCCGTCGTGGTGAGGAAACCGATCGTCGCCAGGACAGGCGACTCGATGACAGTCAGTTCGTAGCCATGAAGATAGCCATGGCAAAAGCCGAAGATGCCGACTGCGCCGACGGCCACGGGCCACGGGACGCGTTCTCCCAGCGCGATTGCCAGGCCCAGCAGAAGCACCGAGAGCGCCACGCCGACCTCGGCGCCGGGAACATCAACCAGTTGCAGGCCAACCACGCCACCCATGCACATCATGAGGAGGAAGGCACCGGGCACCGCCAGGATCGCGCGGCGGCCGAGCAATGCGCTCCAGGCGCCGACCGCCACCATCGCCACGAGATGATCGGCACCGCTGAGCGGGTGCAGCCAGGCCGCCAGAACGCCTGGGTTGCCGGCGGTGTGCGCCTGGGCCGGCGCCGCCGCCGCAAGACTGGCCAGAACCATGGCAACTCGAGGAGGCGTCTTGTCCTTGTCCATCGTCACGGCGCCCCAGGCAGAGAGAAGGTGAGCGATGCCCAGATGCTGTTCCAGTCCGCCGGTGGCCGCGCTGCCGGCTCGATGTGCACTGCATAGATCGTCCAAAGGCCGGCATGAGGCAATGCCAGTTCGACCTCGCCGGCCGCCGACGTGCGCGCCTCGACGATCTGGTCCGGTAGGTCCCTGGGCAATGCGGCCACCCGGGCGTGGCCGGCAGGCCGCCCCGCCAGCAGCAGCTTCAGGCGAAACGGGCCTCCGGGGCGGTACGCGAGCGGATCGGTGAGCGGCACCAGCTCGAACGGCAGCCCGAGGACGCGGTCATAGCCACGCGACTTGCCGTCGACAAGCACGAGGGACTTGGCAGCGCGCGTGAAGTCCTCGCGCCCCGGCGCGTCGGCAACACCGAGTTCGCGCCGAAGCCGCAACGCATCATCCAGGCCCTCCTCTTTCAGGTATGCCTCAAAAGCCGGCCCCGCAAGCGCAATGGTGCTGGGGTTCGTCTGCATCGACACGATCGACGCACCCGCAGCACGGGCCTTGAAGTGCCCTGCCGGCCGCCCATTGCTGCGTCCGGGGACGTCGCGACTGCCCTCGGCATCGACGACCTGGAACTCGGCGACCATGCCGGGCAGCCTCGGGGTCGAGGCACCGGGCCACCGTGGCCCGATTCGCAGATCGAGCGCCACGTCCTGGCCCCGCTCGGGCGTCGGTCCGAAGGGGACGAGCCAGAACGCATGCGCCCAGACGGTTGCCGGCAACAGCATGCCGCACGCCATTGCCCACAGGACACGCCGCGCCATACGCCCGCGGCCGGCGCCGGGCAGTAGCGGTCTCATACGGGAATGACGTACGGGAATTTGCTGGTGTAGTTGCGCAGATCCTCCAGATGCTGGTCAACCGGCTGGCCAATGAGCAATGAGAGCGTCGTCGACATGGCGTCGTCGCTGAGCTTGCGGCCGTTGAAACGCTCTGGCGTATAGGCTGCATCGCTTCCTACCTCGTAGGGCAGCACGTCGGGCAGGAGCCGCCCGGCCGTCTCGTCGCCGTAGGCGAAGGGATCCGACCGCGATTTGGCGAAGTGCGCCGAACGGGCGATGCGCGCACTGAAGAAGTTGACGAACTGGCTCTGTGTGTCGGGGCGCGACGCATCGAAAGCCGCCTTGAGTGCCTCGTCCTCGAACAGCATCACGTGTGCCATCAGGCACTTGGCCATGTACTGCACCTGGCGCCACTTGCCGGCCTCGTTCACCGCGACCGTGGTGAAGGCGCTGATCTGGCGACCCAGCAGCGTGTTGGGCACCTCGAGGACCAGCACGCCGCACGTGCGGCCCAGGAAGATGTTCTTGCCCGACGCCTTCTCCCAGACCTTCGGGTCATACTTGCCCTGTGCCAGCTGCGCGCGGAAGGCGCCGAGGGCCGGAGAATTGCCGAAGAAAGGGTCCTTGGCGCGGCCGACCCAGGCACGGATGCCGCCCGGCAGTTCGGTGGCCTTGCCCTCGGTCACGGGGCCGAGCTTGCGCCCCTTTGCGCCCAATGCCCCGTTGGCCTCCCCGAGCTGGTGGCACGCGAGTTGGGCGCCGTCGTAGGCGAAGGTCCACGTGAAGCCGGCCTTGAGGTCGTCGCCAGTGGCGCAATGGATGTTGTAGGCGGCAGCGCGGTCGAGGAGGTCTTCGCCCGCTTTCGGCGCGAAGTTCACGTCCAGCAGGAACACCGTCCGATTCCCTTCCTCGGCCTTGAAGACGTAGAAGTCCGTCAAGGCGATCCTGGGATTGCTGCGCGACGCGGCAGACTCGAAATGATGACTGGCATGCGCCGCAGCCGGCAGCATGGATGCGCAGGCCGTCAGGCCCGAAGCGAAGAGCGCACGCCGGCGGCTCAACGCGAAAGCGTTGTCTTGCATGTTTTTTCAACTCCCTGTCTAGCTATCCGGCGCGCTCTGATGCAGGACGCAGGCAGCGCGGCCGTCTCGGAATTTAGCATCCGCAAAACGCGCGCCTGCTGCGGGGCTCGCGGCCGCCCGCGTGGGCAGGCGTTCCGCTACAATTGACACAATGTGCGTCCCTTTCCCATCCGCCTCGATCTGCACGCCAGCCGACCCGGCTCGCGTGGGCGTGTGCGCAGCAATGCCGGGCGACGCCTCCCCCGCGAAAAAAACCACGACGACCATTAAGGGCTGACCCAGCCTGGTTCGTCGTGCGCCCTTCCTGGCCCTGACGAGCCGGGCGATCAGTCCCTTCGGCACTGTTTGTTAGTCATTCACATCTGAAAGGGCATCTGAAAATGAGCAAGTTGGTAGGGTTGGTCGGCTGGCGCGGCATGGTCGGCTCCGTCCTGATGGACCGCATGGTCGAAGAGCGCGACTTCGACCTCATCGAGCCGCTGTTCTTCTCCACTTCCAACGCCGGGGGCAAGGCGCCGGCCATGGCACGGAACGAAGGCACGCTGCAGAACGCGTTCGACATCGAAGCCCTCAAGCGCTGCGACATCATCGTCACGGCCCAGGGCGGCGACTACACCACCGAGGTGTTCCCGCGCCTTCGTGCCGAAGGCTGGAAGGGCCATTGGATCGACGCCGCGTCCACCCTGCGCATGAAGGACGACGCGGTCATCGTCCTGGACCCGGTCAACCTGCCGGTGATCAAGAACGCGCTCGCCAAGGGCGGCAACAACTGGATCGGCGGCAATTGCACCGTCAGCTGCATGCTGATGGGCGTCGGCGCCCTGTACAAGGCCGGCCTGGTCGAATGGATGACCAGCATGACATACCAGGCCGCCTCGGGCGGCGGTGCGCAGCACATGCGCGAGTTGCTGACCCAGTTCGGCACCCTCAACGCCGAGGTGCGCGACCTGCTGCACGACCCCAAGAGCGCCATCCTGGAGATCGACCGCAAGGTACTTGCCCGGCAGCAGAGCCTTTCGGCTCAGGAAACCGCCAACTTCGGCGTGCCGCTGGGCGGCTCGCTCATCCCCTGGATCGACAAGGACCTGGGCGACGGTTCCAGCAAGGAAGAGTGGAAGGCGGGCGCCGAAACCAACAAGATCCTCGGCCGAGGCCCTGCCTTCGGTACCGCTGCCACGCCGGTGGACGGCTTCTGCGTACGCATCGGCGCCATGCGCTGCCACAGCCAGGCCTTGACGTTCAAGCTCAGGAAGGACGTTCCGCTGGCCGACATCGAGGCCATGATCGCCGCCGACAACGAGTGGGTGAAGGTGGTGCCCAATACCCGCGAAGCCACCATGCGCGAACTGACGCCGGTGGCGGTGACCGGGACCATGTCGATTCCGGTCGGCAGGCTGC